>SDBU01000248.1_pt1 | contig 77951 bp, 70 predicted proteins | sample 2277071 | NCBI WGS metagenome assembly SDBU01 (sample SAMN10397929, study PRJNA504765) | marine sediment metagenome | isolation source: marine sediment core GS08_GC12, 126 cmbsf | place: Arctic Ocean: Gakkel Ridge, Loki's castle | collected 2008 | reverse complement strand
CTTGTCGCTTTCGCTCCGTAAAACATAAGTATAAAACATAACTAACCATTACCCGCCCGCAACGCTTCGCGTAGCGATGCGGGCGGGGACGATCCCCCAGCGTTGCTAAACGATTATATCAGCCTACATGAAATTTTTCAAATAAACCGGCGATAAATATGTGATGGCAGCACTCAAAATGATACCAAAACATTACTCTCCAACCCTGAGGCAGAGACACGGATCCCGTGCGCTTACCTGGATTTTTCATCATGTATTACGTCAACCCAGTCGAAAAGCCATTGCCGGAAGTATTCGAGAAGAAGCTGCCAAGCTTTCACCTAGCCAACAAGGTAGATTAAGAGACCTCTTGCTTGCGCACAAAATTACTCAAAGAAAACTTGACCATGTTCCTCCTGAAGATCTTCAGCATTTTCACCAATGCAAAATTATAAGAAGAAAGCGGATTCGGGCTTTTACTGATGCTTTTAATCAAGGGTTTGGCCCGGACATAAAAATTTCTTATGTAGCAGGCCAATTTAGTATCAACGTAACTTCTCCTCCAACTACCATCCAACCTCCTCAAGAAATAGATATTGAGCCCAGCCTTCGGGCTAAAATTATGGGAGTTCTAGGAGATGCCAATCGCCCCCTCACCTTTTCAAATCTCAGAAAAGCAGTAAAAGGCAAAAAAGCTGATCTCCGCGGGGAAATTCGTAAACTAACTGAAAATGGAATATTGGTTAAAACTCATTATGAGGATAAAGTCCCAGCCCGATATTTTTTAAAGGAACGGATGAACAAACTCCTTGGTCGCAGCGTTTTCAAATATGAAAACGACCAAGGAGAAGAAGAATTCATTTATAAAAAGGATGCAGACGATCTAGTTTTGAGAGGACGCGCCTGCAAATTCATGAATGAAGATGGATCCTACACATACATGTCAGCAAAATATTTTAATGAACTTGAACTTGAAACGGAGACCACCGAAGTCATGGCAGGTAAAGTTCCTTTGCGGATTTTCAATGATGATATTGAAAAATTGCTAGAACAAAAACTGCTGGTAAGAGGCTTAGAAGAAGAAACTTTCGCCTCCTGTTATATTCATCACGAAGCTCAAATAAAACACCGGCACCAAATTTTTAATGCCTTCGCCCACCCACACCTTTCGCACAAATACCCTGACAATCTTAAACAAAATTACACAAAACTAAGAGCAGCTTTTAACGCGGGTTTTAAGATTGGAAAAGCAGGCTCAATCCTTGATTTTCTTTATGAAGCAAGAATGGTTGCCTCTATTGGCGGCAATCTAACTGCTGTAATTGTAGCCTTAACAAGGAATAAAAAAGCGTTAGCAGAGCTTAGAACAACTAAACTTTTTAAAAGCTCAGAATTAGAATATATCGAACACTGCCTTGCTCGACTTGATTTTGTCTCTCGCTTTCCTCTTCTATTTATGCCCGGATATGCTCATTCCTTACAAAATTTTATCCACTTTATTTACGACATAACTGACCGCTATGAAGTATTCCAATTACTGCTGGTGAGAAAATTAAGCGGCTTAAGAAGGTTGGCCTGGGCAGAAGCTGGCAAACTAGAGCTCCCTCCCAACATCCGGAGAGAAATAGAATTAGTCTATGCGCCGCTGGCAGAAAGCCATGGGTTCATAGATTTAGCAAACAACATGCGTGACCTTGTTGCAAGGCTTTCTGAGCCAGAAAGGTATCAAGCCACGCTTAAAAAGATGGAGCAGGCTATTGGAATGGAGCGTGATCAAGCACGTATCCATATCATCAATTTAGCGCGTGATCTAAAGGAGCATATGGAGGCAGATCCGTTTTACAATCTAACTATTTCAGATATACCAACCAGGGTTAAAGAAATTTATGCGATACAGAAAAAAGAAGACGCAGCCATAGAAAATGAAGATATAATAAAAAATGAAGCAATAGATTTCCTTGGAATTAGATTTATTTGTAAAACCATAGATGAAGCTTATCAGATTGCTGCTTATCTTCAAAATAAACTTACGCCTGCAGCTAAAAAAGATATCCCCAAGGGAAAGAAGGTCATTGAAGATAATCTTGCGCGGCCAAGGCCAAGCGGCTGGAGGGCATGGAGAGGATATCTACAAGAAAAAGATGCTAAAGGTAATGCAAAAGGTCCAATTATGTCTGTTCAGATCCTCACCGAAGAAATGTTAAAAAAAGATAAAATAGGCGAGGCGGCTCATTGGAGTCTAAAAGCAGTCCGAGCCGCGGAAAAATACGCGCGAAAAACAGGCAAAGATTGGAAAAATCAAAACTTTGATCCAGCGCCCTTAGCCGAATACAATGATGATCCCGAACACGATTATTACGTTGACCAAAGACGAGCGCGCAGACATGTTCGGGCCTTTATTTGCTTTAAATCTTGGTATGAAAACCCCAAACATCCGCTTTATGATCTTGAGTTTTCTGAAAAAGATTCTACATTTCCAAAATATGGTCTTATCCCGATTTTACGGCTGGAAAAAGGACGAAGCGTAGCGGACGCAGTTGCATTCAGAGCATTTATTGATTCTTTAATAACAAAATTTGATCACGCCGAAGTTTATAGGTTTTCTCAGGATGAAGCCGGTAAAATAAAATTCGTTCCTTTCAAAAGGGGACAAAAAAGAGTTCCCCACACTTCTGATGTGCCTAACGCCAGTTTAATAGTAGTTAAAACCAGCAAACATTTTTTGGGAGGGCTTTCCGAGTCTGATCTCCATGAGATTCTGTCCAAAACTCAATATACAAGAACTCGACTTCTAGCAAGGTTAAAACTTGAACTTTTAGAGAAGATAAGACTTAATCCTAATATCCCAACCTCAGCCTATAAGACCGAATTTTTTAATTTAAAAAGAGAACTGGTCAAACAAGGAAAAGAGGATCCATTAGCAAAGCTATTAAATACGCCGGATAAAAGACGTCAAATGGAAAAGCACACCGACTTGAGAAATGAAGACGAAATATTCATGGCGATTGCCTTAGATTTAATTGACCAACAATCCATTGAAGAAGCTTTGGGAATTCTTAAAACAAGATTAAAAGTAGAAACTGACAAGAAATCCAAATTGAAATTATCAATCGAGACTCCGGATCGACCGGGATTATTATCTTTTATATTAAAGCAACTTGAGGATTACAATATTCTTGAGGTTGAAGGGCACACAAACCCACAAGTACGAGGAGCGTCCCCATCCCATATCGGTTTGATGGTTAAACGTAAATCTCCTAAACAGAGAGCTCAAGGAAAAGGGAAGAAACCCGCAAGACAACCTTCTCTTGGGGTCGAACGGCTCCGAGCAGGCATTGATAAATATCCCATGTCACAATTAGATGAACGATCTGGATTAAAACAATCTGCCACAAGAATAAAGGTTGGCCTCCAGTCCCAAAGGAGAAATTGGGAAATTCTCCGCCTCGTTGCGCAAATTTTCAACAAATATAATTCTGATGAAAACAGAGTAAACGTCTTAAACATCAAACTTCCGGATGCTTCGCAAGCTAGAACCGATCAATCCGGTGAAATTATTTTTGAAATCACAGGGGATCCTCTTTCTATAGATAGTTCTGTTGAAAGTATTAAGGAAGAAATGAAAAAATCAATTAGAGACCCCCGCTATAGCATTGAGGTAATCAGCTAGCGTGCTTATATAAATATCTTATTAATTGTTCGTTTTCTTGAGTTAGGGATTTATTTCTTCTTTTCATCACTGTCTTCATCGTCTCCAGGGCCTTGCTAAGCTCATACTTGCCTTTTTGCCCCCAGCGAAAAGATGGGACTTCTTTGGGTGTCACCCCTCCGCCAAAAATATTCGCTGCAACCCCAATCGTTGCGCCAGTCGTAATTAAAGTGCCTATACCTGTTTTGGCATGATCAGCCACAAAACAGCCAACAAATTTCTCCCCACTATCAATCCTTTTACCATTAATAACAACCCTTACTCCACCATAATTATTCTTTAGATCAGAATTGGTTGTGCCTGCCCCCAGATTAACCCATTCACCAATATATGAATGGCCAATAAAACCATAGTGCTGTTTATTGCAATAGCCATGAAACACAGATTCTCCAACTTCCCCGCCAATCTTGCACATGGGACCAATTACAAGCGGTCCTTTAAGATAGCTCAAGGGATTAACAATTGTTCCCTTACCAATATAAATCGGCCCTTCCCGTCCATCAAGTACAGAGCCAGCTTCAACAACAGCCCCTTTATCAATAATCACATTCTTGGGGTTATATACTGTGACTCCCTTATGCCTTTGGCCTTTGGCCTTTGGCCTTAGCACCCGTTTATCTTCCATTATCTGGCTGCCAAGTTCAGAAATCAACTCCCAGGGATACTTAAGCAATTTTACCTTGACCCTTTTCGCCCTGGCTTTTTTTCTCACTTCCTTAAAATCACGGCTCACCGCCCTGATAGCCACAATTTCGTCCCCGCAAACAAAGACTTCATCCTTGCCTTTCAACGGAATTTCCTTAGCCAGGAGGCGGTTAGCTAAAACCCTGCCGTTAATAAATAGTCCCCTGCCAAATTTCATCAGTTTGTCTATTGGCAAGTAATAGCGGCAGCTAAATTGTACTTTAGTCTTAGGATATTGGCGGGCAATTTTTTCTGCCAGCGTATTGATGCCGCAGCGCAGGTCATAAACCGGTCGCGTCCAGGTCAGTGGTAAAAAATTCTTATAATGTTCGTCTTCGTAGATTATTATGTTCATACTTTTTTTGGTTTTTTATAATTTGAATCCTCAAAACTGTACGTAAAATGCGTGTGTGTCTCATACCGCCCTTCAAGGATGGCCACAACATCTTCAACAAAAACAATTTCTTCGTCAGTGGGAATAACAAAAACTTTTATTGGTGATTTATTGGTTGAAATTAATGTTTCTTTTTCGCCAGTTATTGTTCTGGCATTTAATTTCTTATCCAGTTCAATACCAAACTTATCCAATCCGGCTAAAACATCTTCTCGCAGCTTCCAATTTTTCTCCCCTGCCCCGGCTGTAAAAACAATGGCATCAACATTACCTAAAGCCGCTAAATAAGAGCCAATATATTTTTTCAAACGATAAGCCTCAATTTTCATGGCTAATTGACATCGTTTATCCCCTTCTTTAGCTGCTTTTTCAATATCCCGCCTGTCCATGTACTTGCCAGTAATACCCAGCAAACCTGATTTCTTGTTAAGAATAGAGTCTATTTCTTCAGCGTAAAAACCTTCTTTTTCAATCATAAAAAGAATTATAGCCGGATCGATATCACCACAGCGCGTCCCCATGACCGCGCCTTCCAGCGGAGTCAAGCCCATACTGGTATCAACTGACACACCATTTTCTACTGCAGTAATACTTACGCCATTGCCAATATGCATGGTGATCAAGTTTGTTTCCGCAGGTTTCTTTTCCAGAAGAACAGCCGCCCTGCGCGAAACATATAGATGGGAAGTGCCGTGAAAACCATAGCGCCTGACCCCATACATACCGTACCATTCATAAGGCACTGGATAAAGATAGGAATGTTCTGGCATGGTTTGGTGAAAAGCTGTATCAAACACTGCAATGTGTGGTATGTTAGGCAAAATTTCCTTGGCAGCTTCAATGCCAGTAATATTGGGAGGATTATGGAGTGGGGCTAAGTCCTGAACACTGCGAATAGCTTCCAAAACTTCATCATTGATCAAAACCGAACTCTTAAATTTCTCTCCGCCATGAACCACCCGGTGTCCAACTGCAGAAATTTCTGCCAGGTCTTTAATAACTGCCGCATCACCGTTGATCAAGGTAGCAATTATTTGCTGCAGGGCAGTTTTATGGTCCGGCGGGCCGCCAACGCCAACGCGTTCAATAATTCCTTTGGTAAGGGTGTTCCTTTGCCCCCACTTATAAAGTTTATATTTTACAGATGAACTGCCGCAGTTTAATGCTAAAATAATCATTAAAGTTTTCACTTGCCACCCCAGATTGAAATCTGGGGAATAATTCCCCACAATTCATTGTGGGGTGTCCGCCCAAACCCATCCAGAAGACTTATACACTTCTCCGCTCACACCTACGATGACGCCTTCTACCTCAGGCAAAAAGCCAATTAACTCCATGCCCTCCATTGTACCTAAAACAAACACAGCGGTTGATAAGGCATCGAGCTCAGCCGCGTTCTGACCGATTAGGGTAACTCCCTGGCACTGATCAGCAGGCTTGCCGGTGCGCGGATCAATAATATGCTGTCCCCGCTCATAATCACCTGAAGTAGCTAAGCTCTGCCCGCCAGTTAACTCAACCACGCCCAGTAATTTATTCTTTTCTCGAGGGTGCTGGACGCCAATGCGCCAGGTTTTTGGCCCCCAAAAGGCCATGGTTGACCGCATATCTATCATACCACTTTTAACACCATTTTTCAGCAAAAGCTGCCGTACCCTATGAGCAGCATAACCCTTGGCAATACCCCCCAAATTTATCTCTGTCCCGCTTGCCCTGAGAAAAATTCTTTGGCGGCTCTCGTTAATAGCCAATGACCAAGGAGAACCCAGGGTAATATCAAAGGCTCCGTTGGAAATTCTGTGTATTTTTTTGGCAGAGTAAACACAGCGAAACATATCATCTGAAACCTTAACCCCGGATTTACCGGCCAAACGATTTATTTTGCTGACTTCACTATCATAATTAAAGTGGCTAAACGCCTTATCCAATTTCTTGATTTCAGCCACAGCAAAAGTTAACAGGCTGGGATCATCCGTTTTGTCATAAAGCTTAATTGTAATGGGTGTGCCCATTGCATAGAAATCCCGGCTGCTCTGCTTTAAGAACTTGCTTCTGGCAATGGCAAGAGCAATAATGAGCAATATGATAATTATCCAAAAAAATCTAGATCCTGCTTTCATAGCTTATATAAATATGATATAATAATTATGATAGTTCAGCAATTGTTATGAACAAGGTTAAAAGCCTAAATCGAAAAGATCTCCTCGGCCTCAAAGATCTCTCACTTGAGGAAATAAAATTAATTCTTAACACAGCCCGCTCCATGAAAGAAGTCGCTGCCCGCCCTATTCCCAAGGTCCCGACCCTACTTGGCAAACACATTGTCACGCTTTTTTACGAACCAAGCACCCGCACCAGAACATCATTTAACATGGCGGCTAAAATCCTTTCCGCTAACATCACTAATGTCGCAGTTGCTTCAAGCAGTGTAGTTAAAGGGGAAAATCTGATCGACACCGTCAAGAATCTAGAAGTTATGGGCGTTGACGCCATTATCATGAGACACGGCATGGCTGGAGCTCCTCATCTAGCAGCAGCTAACATGAAGGCTTCTGTAATCAATGCTGGAGATGGCTTTAATGAACATCCTACCCAAGGACTGTTAGATATCTTTACTATGCAGGAAAAGAAAGGCAAGCTAAAAGGCAAAAAAGTTATTATTGTCGGCGACATTTCCCATTCCCGAGTAGCGCGCTCAAATATTTGGGGACTAACAAAACTTGGAGCAAAAGTTGTTGTGGTCGGCCCCCCTACAATGATTCCCAAAGATATTGAACAAATGAAAGTTAAAGTATCATACAATCTTGACCAAGAAATTGAAGATGCTGATTTTATTAATATGCTCAGGATCCAAAGGGAAAGACAAGAAAACGGTCTTTTCCCGTCAATTGAGGAATATCATAAACTCTATGGTCTAAACAAAGAGCGAATGAAAAAGGCTAAAAAAGATGTTGTGGTAATGCATCCAGGCCCAATCAATCGCGGCGTTGAAATAACTTCAGAAGTGGCGGACGGCCCATACAATGTAATTCTTGACCAGGTAACTAACGGAGTGGCTGTCAGGGCTGCCTTGTTATTCCTGCTGCTGGGCGGCAAGAACGACTCAGAATAAACTAGTTGATTCCCTTTCTTGCGTGGATTTGAGCCACTCTATCTTTCAATCTTTCCATCGTATCTTTCCCAGACAACGGATAAAACAAAATTATCACAAAAGCCAAAATTAAGGCGATCGCAGGAAAGATAGCTATTAAAGACCTGAGCCCAATTAAAAATCCTTCCGGCTGAATTAATGCCCTTGGATTATAACCGGTTAAAGTAAAAACCACACCCATACTCATGGCCTGAAGACCTATGGCAAAGCGGGTAACAAAGGCATTGACGCCAAAATACATGCCCTCACGACGAGTGCCGGTGTTAGTTTCATCTTCATCAATCACATCAGAAATAATAATATCAGAGATCAAAATAAAGCCTGACAAGCCAATCCCGATTAAGGCAGAGAACAAAACTGTAGCGGCAAAGCTTTTAACAAAAAACAAAGGCGCCAGAAAAACAGCCAAAACTATCATACTGGCCATAAAACATTTTTTGGCCCCAAATTTATTGGTCAATTTTGCCCACACATAAAGCATGGGAATGGCAGTTAAAAAGGCCGCCGCCAAAATAGCTGAGGTCTGCAGGGCATTGGCTCCCAAGATGTATTTGGCAAAAAATGGGATGGACGCCAAAATAATAGTAAAAGTAAACTGCACAAAAAGATTGGAAAATACAAAAGTTATAAAAGACAAATTTTTAAAAGTTGCTTTGACAGATTGCCAAAACGCAAGTGGTTTGTCTTTGCTAAATTCAAGCCGCTCCCGACTGCCCCAAAGGGCAATCAAAAGTGATACAGTAATTATTAATCCAAAAACAAATCCCATTGGACCCCACCCCCACGCCCCATAAATTAATGGCGGCAGGGCAATACCCAGCACTAAACCCAGCATGCCAAAACTTTGGCGATAAGCATTTACCTCGGAGCGCTCAGCTAAACTGGGATACATTTCTGGAAAAAGCGCTGCCCAGTTTAGAACCGTTACCGTGTAAAAACTATCAAATAAACAAATAAATAAAAGAAAATAGATAAAAAGCAAAGTGGTTTGGGATAAAGCAGAAAAAGGCGGCACCCAGAGCAGGAAATAAATTATGCCAAAAGGAATTGCGCCCAAGGCAATATAGGGAATTCTCCTGCCCCAGCGTGAGCGTGTGTGGTCAGAAATATAGCCGGCCAAAGGATCGTTGACCGCGTTCCAGACAGCAAACACAAGCATGCCACTTGCAGCCAAATATGACGGCAGCTGTATAACATCAACATAAAAGAAAAAAATGTACGTAGAAAAAGCCTGGTAAGAAAGCGCAGTAGCAATAGCCCCAAAACTATAAGCTAATTTGCGTGATAACAACTACTCCACACCCTTTTTAATATGGACCACCTTTAGCTTGGCCTGCATGGCTTTCATCTTATCCTTGCCAACCAGGGGATATAAAGAAATAATCAAAAAGGCAAGCACCAAAGCAGTTATGGGCAGGCCGGCAATCAGTATGCGCAACCCAGCCAAAAATTCTGAAGTCTGGGTGTACACATAGGGATTATAACCGGTTTTAGAAAATATAAAACCAATGCTGAGCGCCTCAAGGCCAATGGCCAAGCGAGTAATAAAGGTATGAAAACCAAAATACATGCCTTCGCGGCGGGTGTTAGTGTGAACCTCATCTGCGTCAACCACGTCTGACAAAATTACATCTGCCGCCAAAATAAAGCCTGCTATAGAAAAGCCTATAAACGCAGCCACAATCAAGGTATCACCAAAAGTACTAACAAAAAATAATGGTATCAAAGAAAAAATCATTAACACAATCGCGGTCATAAAACAACGCTTGGCCCCCACCCGCACTGCCAGGGCCTTCCATACGTAAAGCATGGGAATTGCCGGTAAAAAGGCCATGGCTAAAATAGCGGCAGTCTGCGTTGTTTTTACATCCAATATATACTTGGCAAAAAACGGCACAGAAGCCAGGATCATGACAAAGGAATACTGGACAAATAAATTTGAAACAGCAAAAGTTAAAAAGGAGCGATTTTTAAAAGTATTACCAATGGAATCCCACAAAGATAGTTGTTTTTCCTGGCTGTATTCAATATGCTCCCGGCTGCCCAAAAGAGAAACCAAAAGGGAGACAACAATTACTATACCAAATATCTGTCCCATCTTGCCCCACCCCATGGCCCCATAAATCAAAGGAGGCACTGCCACGCCCAGGGCCAGGCCTATCATAGCAAAGGTCTGGCGAATAGCATTAACCTGGGAGCGCTCTTTGAGAGAGCTAAACATTTCTGGATAAAGGGAGGACCAGTTAAGCATAGTCATGGTATACAGACCATCAAACAAACAAATAATTAGTACAAAATACAAGAAAAGAAATGAAACGTTGGAATAAGCATCAAAAGGCGGGTTCCAGACTAAAAAGTAAACAAAGCCAAAAGGGATAGCACCTAAAGCAATATAAGGGATGCGCCTGCCCCAGCGCGACCGGGTGTGATCAGAGATAAAACCGACTAAAGGATCGTTGATCGCATTCCAGATACCAAAAATTAACATGCCGATTGCCGCCAAATACGACGGCAATTTAACTACATCAACATAAAAGAAAAGAATATACGCAGCAAATGCTTGGGAGGAAAGAGCCATGGCCAGCGCGCCGGAACTATAAGCCAACTTACCAGCTAGTCTCATTTAAATGTTCAATGTCCTTTCTCAAATGGATTTCTCGACAAAATCAAACAAGAAACGTTAAACGTTAATCGCTTCTGCCGGACACTGGTCTGCAACTTCTTCGATATTGCAGGTTTCACTTTCATTCTTCTGAGCAACTACTTTACCGTCAGCACCCCAAACAAAAACATCAGGACACAGCTGAACACAAACGCCGCAGCCCGTGCATAAAGCCTGATCTACTGTAACTTGCATTTGTCCCTCCTTTTAGGTGGATAGGTTGATGGGTGGATAGAACTATTTTCCAAACTACCTAACCACCAATCAACCTAAATTCCTAATAACTGTTTAATCTTCGCCTTATTGAATCCAACAATAATCTGACCATCAATATCAAGGACCGGAACCCCCATTTGGCCGGATTTATTGACCATTTCCTGGGCAGCTACCTGGTTAGCAGACACATCGATATCTTCAAATTGAACATTATTTTCTGAGAGGAATTGTTTGGCCATTTTACAGTAAGGACAGGTTGGGGTTGAATAAACTTTTACATTTGCCATAATGCCCTCCTTATTAAGCCTTGTTCAATTCAGCCAGCAATTCGTCAGCGCTAAAACCATGAACATCAGCCGCCTGCTCAATTGTTTCACCCTGCGCAATTACGCAGCCCAAGCAATGCATGCCTTTAGACATCAAGATTGGCCCAATCTGGGGTTTAATCTTAAGCGCTTCAGCAATGGTCATTTCTTTGGTAAGTTTTTTGTCAGTCATAAATATATTTTCCCTTTCGTTATTATTCTACCAGAGTAAGGAAATTTTTCAAGGTAACTCATTTAAAATTATCCCGAAAGATCGTTCACCAAAACACGAAGGGATATTCCCGAAACTTCACAAAAACTCGAATCTTCCCAAATTATATGACCCGAATTAGCTGGCCCAAAACCACTTTCGGGATGATTTGTGTTTTAGGGAAATTTTGGGGAGCAGACTTCGGATTTTCGTGAACAATCTTTCGAGATATTTATCTTGACATTTCTTATTCAATGTGAAATAATTCACAAATATGAGAAAAGGCATTCCAGAAAAAACTGTCCAGCGTTTGCTGCTTTATTATCGCTATTTATTCTTCTTGTTGCAGCAAGGGGCTAAAAATATATCATCAAAAAGTTTAGCTGACCTGTTAGAAATCAAGGACTCGCAAGTTAGAAAAGACCTGTCCTACTTTGGCCAGCTGGGTAAACGCGGCTCAGGTTATGACGTGCTGGCGCTGCGCGATAAACTGGCTGAAATCCTTGGCATTGATAAAGAAATCCACGTTTGCGTTGTTGGCATGGGAAATTTAGGCTCGGCCCTTGCTGCTTATAAGGGTTTTGAGGCGCTGGGCTTCAAAATTGTGGCTGTTTTCGATAAATCTAAACAAAAGATTGGCCATAAAATTAGGGGCCAAAGCTGCTATGATATCAACAATTTAGCAAAAATAATTGAAGAAAATCAAATCAAAATTGCTATTTTGACGGTGCCAGCCGAAGCTGCCCAAGAAACTGCCATCAATCTGGAAAGATCAGGGATTAAAGCTATTTTAAACTTTACTCCAGTCAAATTATCCCTCTCAAAAAAGATCAAGATCAGCAATGTTGACTTAGCTTCGGAATTGAAGACGCTCTCCTTTTTTATGGGCAAATAAACCTTGACATCACCCTACTTTTCCCAAAGCCCTCACCCGTTTTTCAATTAACATTTATTATTTCTCATCCTCCCTCTCCCAAAGGGAGAGGGGCTAGGGGTGAGGGCTCCCGTAATTCCCTTCGAGAGGGGGCTGGGGGTGAGGGTCTTGATATACCCTTGACAAGCCCATCACTTTCCTGTAATATTAACCCTTGTGATTTGATTCACAATACCTTTAATAAGGAGGTGTGATTTAGAGCAACTTAGTTTCGTTTTTGTTCGATCTTATTTAATTTCAAGGAGGATTCCATGGCTGATGTAATTAATATTGGTTGTAAGACCCCTGCTAACGTAGCTGACACACTGTCAAAAACTATTTGTGTTGCAAAAACTAACGCCACTGTTTGGAAACTGATTATTCTTGGCATTCTCGCTGGTGTTTATATCGCTTTTGGCGCTAGCATTGCTACCCTGGTTGCTTCTGACGCTGCAAAATTTATGGGCGTTGGCATGGCCAAGTTTTTTGTTGGCGCTGTATTTAGTGTCGGCCTGATGCTGGTTGTTATTGCTGGTGCAGAACTTTTTACCGGCAACAACCTCATGCTTATGAGCGCATTGGACGGCCGTGTTCCATTTAGTAAAGTTGTTTACAAATGGGTCATCGTCTATTTTGCCAACTTTGCCGGCTCTGTTATCATGGCTTTGCTCATGCTTAACACTGGCCTTTGGAAAGGCGGCGATTTCTTAACTGGGGTAACTGCTTTGAAAATCGCTAATGCCAAAGTTAATTTGATTTGGGGCGAAGCTTTTGCCCGCGCTATCCTCTGCAACATCCTCGTATGTTTAGCAGTTTGGATGGCTCTAGCTTCAACAAGAATTATTGGTAGAATTTTTGCTATATTCTTTCCAATTATGACTTTCGTAGCTTTAGGTTATGAGCACTGTATTGCTAACATGTACTTTGTTCCTATGGGAATTTTCCTCAAAGGAACTGGGGCTGCAGCAGCTGCTGGGCTTGACCTAACGAACCTGACCTGGGGTAGCTTTATTGTTAACAACCTGATCCCTGTTACTATTGGTAACATGGTCGGCGGTGCCCTGGTTGTTGGCCTGCTCTACTGGTTAGTCTACGTAAAGCAAGACGCAAAGTAACAACTGATGCCTAACGCGATTGTTTTAGCCGGTGGACGCAGCAGTCGCTTTGGCACAGATAAAGCTTTTGTAAAAGTGGGGGACTCTACTATAATAGAGTCCCTCCTTTTCCTGCTCTGCCCTATCTTTGATAATTTAATAATTGTTACTAACCATCCGGCAAAACATCAGGCTTTCCCGGCCAAGGTAGTAGAAGACAAAATCAAGGGACTAGGACCTTTAGGTGGTATTTATTCCGGCCTGCTGGCTTCTGATTCTGAGCAGAACTTCGTAGTTGCCTGCGATATGCCGCTTTTGAATCCACGGCTAATACATTATATTATGTCGCAAGCCCGAGCAGAGGTCGTTGTCCCCAGGATTAAGGATAAATTAGAACCGCTGCATGCAGTTTACAGCAAAAGCTGCATTCCAGCGATTGAAAAACAGATCGCCTCTGGCGACTATAAGATCCAGAATTTCTTTGCGCAGATTGATGTCCAGTATGTGGAAGAACCAGAGATTAGACAGTTTGACCCTAATCTTACCTCTTTCCTCAATATTAACCTGCAAAAAGACTTAAAGAAGATTGAAGCTTGTTTGAAAAGATAAAGATAAAGCGGGTTGATTTAAAGGCTGGACCAGAACAGCTTGAAGATAAGGTTGTTACCGAAGTACCTTTGACAATTATAATAAATAATGAAGAGTTGACTACACTGCTCTGCTCCCCTGCCCAGCTAAAAGAGCTGACGGTTGGCTATCTAATCGCTGAAGGCTTTATCAGTTCAGCTAAAGATATTATGAATACTGAACTCAATGAAAAGACCTCAACAATAAGGATAACTACTAGCTCTCTTATTGAAAAAGGAACCATTGAGAAGAAAAGAATTATAACCTCTGGCTGCGGTCGCGGATTAACATTTTATAATTATCAGGATTTTGAAAATTGCCAGCCAATTGAGTCAAATCTTAAAGTCTCAGCCAAAAAGATTCTTGGCCTGATGAAGGATTTCCAGAGCAGATCTGATATCTTTAAGGAAACCGGCGGCGTACACAGCGCAGCTCTTTGTGAAACAAATAAAATCATTGCTTTTTCCGAAGATATCGGCAGACACAATGCTGTTGATAAAATCATAGGACAAGTACTACTGCAGAAAGGATCAACACAGGACAAGTTCCTGTTAACTTCCGGCAGGATATCTTCGGAGATATTAATCAAAGTCAGTCGCTTAGGCGTGCCTTTGATAGTTTCGCGCTCTGCCCCAACAGACCTGGCAGTGCGGCTGGCGAAGAAATTAAATATTTCATTGGTCGGCTTTGCTCGAGGAAATAGGATGAATATTTATTCGGGTGAAGAAAAAATTACTTAGGAGGTAATAATATGGCAAAATCAGATGTAAAACATGTTCTCACCACTTGTATCTACTGCGGTTGCGGCTGCGGCTTCTATTTCAAAGTAAAGGACGGCAAAATCATTGGGGTCATCCCCAGCCAAAACCATCCGGTTTCAAAAGGACAACTCTGCGTCAAAGGCTGGAACGCTAGCGAGTTTGTTCATCATCCAGATCGCTTAACTGATCCATTAATCAAGGAAAATGCCGTGCCTGCCGGCAGGCAGGGTAAGTTTAGAAAGGCCTCCTGGGACGAAGCCCTGGATTTAGTCGCCAGTAAACTTAAGGGGCATACGGAAAAATCAGGAGCAGACTCTGTCGCTTTTTTTGGTTCTGCCAAATGCAGTAACGAAGAAAATTTCTTAATGATGAAATTGTCCCGCGCAGTATTTAAGACCAATAACATTGACCACTGCGCCCGCCTCTGCCACGCTTCAACAGTAGCAGGTCTGGCAGCAACTTTTGGTTCAGGCGCCATGACAAATTCAATTGGCGGTTTTGAAGGCTGTGACGTTGTTCTTGTTACTGGATCAAACACCACAGAGCAGCATCCATTGATCGGCTCTCGTATCATAAACAGAGTAAAAGAAGGCGCCACGCTTATCCTGGTTGACCCTCGAGCAGTTCAATTAGCCAAACATGCTAAGTATCACCTACCCCAGACCTCTGGTTCTGACGTGGCCTGGCTCAACTCCATGATGCACGTCATTATTAAAGAAGGTCTGGAAAACAAGGAATTCATCAAAAACTTCACCGAAGATTACGAAGAGCTGAAAAAGCTTGTAACCAAGGATGAATATGCGCCGGAAAACACAGAAAAAATAACTGGCATCCCGGCTGAGAAGTTAAAGGAAGCTGCCCGCGTCTTTGCCAAGAGCAAAAAATCCAGCATTGTTTATTCCATGGGTATTACCCAGCACACCACTGGCGTTGATAATGTTAAATCCTGCGCCAATCTGTCAATGCTAACCGGCAATATCGGCCGCGCTTCAACTGGCGTCAATCCTCTACGAGGACAAAATAACGTACAAGGCGCTTGCGACGTTGGCGCCTTAGTTAATGTTTACTGCGGCTACCAAAAAGTAACTGAGCCAGAAGCCAAGGCAAAGTTTGAAAAGGCCTGGGGAGTCACCGGGATTTCAGACAAGATTGGCGCGACAGTTACCATGGTGCCAAACCTGGCGCTCGAAGGTAAAGTAAAAGCACTCTACATCATGGGTGAAAATCCCATGGTTTCTGATCCAAATATTTCCCACGTTGAAAAAGGCTTAAAAGCCCTGGACTTCTTAGTGGTCCAAGACATCTTCTTAACAGAAACCGCTCAATTAGCTGATGTGGTTCTACCTGGCGTAAGTTATGCTGAAAAGGACGGGACCTATACCAACACCGAAAGACGGGTTGAAAGAATCCGCAAAGCAGTTGGACCAGTAGGCAATTCAAAGCAAGACTGGGAAATTATCTGTGAAATTGCTACCCGCTCTGGTTATAAAATGAGCTATTCCTCCCCCAAAGAGATTTTTGATGAATTAGCTGAACTATCACCTATTTATCATGGAATGGATTTTGACAGGCTGGAAGAAAAGTTTGGGCTGCAGTGGCCATGTCCAGATAAAAGCCACCCAGGAACACCTTTCTTGCACAAGGATGGTAAATTTAAACGAGGCAAAGGCAAGTTTTTTGCGGTTCCGTTTAAACCAGCAGCGGAAATGCCGGATAACGAATACCCATTGATTTTAACCACCGGCCGCAATTATTTCCACTGGCATACCAGAACACTTACTCGCAGGACATCGACCCTGGAACGCGAAGTGCCTGAGAGCTACGTGGAAATTAATCCAGTGGACGCTAAAAAGTATAACGTTAGAAATGGCAGCTTAATTCAGGTTTCTTCCCGCCGCGGCACAATTACAGTTCGCGCCCAGGTAACTGAGGTGCCAAAAGTTGGAACTGTCTTTATACCCTTCCATTTTGCTGAAGCCGCAGCTAACCGCTTAACCAATGACGCGCTTGATCCAGGAGCAAAAATTCCTGAATACAAAGTCTGCGCAGTTAAAATTGGAGGGAAATAAAATGGAAAACCTAAAAATAAAAAGCAAAAACTTAATTGATCTGATTGACTCGCTTAACAAGAAAGCCACAGTCCTGGCCCCTCAGAAGGATAAATATAATGATGTTTATCTTCAACCTGTGGCAGATGCTAAAAAAGTTATCTTAAAACATCTAAAGCCTTTAATGCCAGCTGGCCGTGAAGTGCTCTTTGGTCAAATCGAAGAAATGATCAAGTTTAAGCATGGCAAAGAAGGAACCAAGCTGGAATCAGTTGATAATTCTGAAGAAACAGTACTGTTTGGCCTGCCAGCCTGTGATTTAAAAGGTATTCTTTACAAAGATGTTTTCTTTGGCCAGCGAGAATACATTGACTTCTACTATAAGAATGCCCGCGACAAACTAACGCTCATTACCATGGCTTGTGTCACTCCGCCGAATGAAAACTGTTTCTGCGCATCAATGGGCCATGGACCTTTTGCTGAAGAAGGCTTTGATCTCCAGTTAACTGAAATGGGAGACGAAACTTTCTTGGTCAATGTTGGCAGCAAAAAAGGTGAAAAGATTGTGGCTGACAATAAAGCTTTATTTGAAGATGCGTCAGACGCTGATACCAAAAAGTGGCAGGATGTCAAAGCCAAAGCTGAAAAACTGCCAGTTGCCAATGGTCTTAACAAAGACAAAGCCCTGGAAAATATGGGCAGGAAACCTTTAGATGAAAAAATGATCCTTGAAATGGCTGATCGCTGCATTTCTTGCGGCGCCTGCAATTATGCCTGCCCAACCTGCACTTGCTTCAATGTTGTTGACCATCAAAAGGATAACGAAGGATCCCGTAAAAGAATCCTTGATGCCTGTATTTTAGGCGGTTACTTCCGCATGGCCGGCGGTCACAACCCTAAAGCAACCAAAGATGAACGAACCCGCAATCGTTATTTTTGTAAACTTCTCTGGGACAAAGAAAAATTCGGCGATTCAGGCTGTGTTGGCTGTGGTCGTTGCTTAGACGCCTGCCCGGTTAAGATTGATATTAAAGAAATCATTAAGTCGTTAGCATAAGGAGGAAAAAATGAGCAAATTTTCAACCAAAGTAAAAAATCAAGGCAAGAATAAAAATGAGTACCTGCCCCGCGCAGCTGAAATCATCAAGGTCCGCGATCTCAATGCCGAAGTAAAACACTTCACCTTAAAATTTAAGGATGGCAAAGCCATGGAGTATAAACCTGGCCAATTTGTGCAGGTTTCGCTTTTTGGTGTGGGTGAAGCCCCAATTTCTATCACTTCAACCTTTGAACGCGGCGATGATCTGGAAATCGCTATCCGCAAAGCTGGCTCCCTTACCAATAAAATCCATGAGCTAAAAGAAGGGGATGAGCTTTTTGTCCGCGGGCCGTATGGCAACACTTTCCCCTGGCAGGAATTCAAAGGCAAGGATATTTTGTTCATTGCCGGCGGAATTGGGCTGCTGCCGCTTCGCTCAGTTATGAACGCCATTTTTCATCATCGCAAAGACTATGGCAAAATCTGGGTACTCTATGGTTCAAAATGTCCGGATGATTGCGTTTATGAGGAAGAATTTGAACAGTGGAGCAAGATTGACAATGTCCAAGTATTGAGGACTGTTGATACGCCTGCCAGCGGCTGGAAAGGCAATGTCGGCGTAGTCACGACACTTTTTGATAAAATTGAATTCAACCCTGACAAAACAATTGCCTATCTGTGCGGACCACCGATCATGATTAAGTTCACCAACTTAACACTTGAAGAAAAAGGCCTGCGGCCGGATGATGTGATCACCACCATGGAGATGCACATGAAGTGCGGAATTGGCAAATGTGGTCACTGCTTAATTGGTCATAAATATTGCTGTACTGATGGGCCTGTGTTTACTTACGCAGAGCTAAAGGCCATCGGCGCAGAAGAATAAGAATTTAATAATTGAATATATTTCTCCGATCCAGCTTTCCTAAATCCGCTTAGAGCGGCAATGGAAACTGGACGTTAGGGTTAAGCCGGAAACAGCTTGGCCTCCCATGTCTCTCGACAGGCTCGAGAGAACCTCGGAAAGGAGATAAAATGAAAAAGTTCCTTTACTCATTACTAATTACTATATTACTAATTACTCCAGTTCTAGCCGTCCATGTAATTAAACTCGCCACCACAACATCAACTGACAATTCTGGCTTATTAAAAGCCCTGCTGCCGCCATTTGAGAAAAAATACGACGCCCGCGTTGATGTAATTGCAGTTGGCACTGGCAAGGCAATTAAGTTGGGTGCTAACGGTGATGTGGATATAATTCTTGTACATGCAAGAGCAGCAGAAGATAAGTTTGTTAACGATGGTTTTGGTGTTAACCGTCGGGATGTCATGTTCAATGACTTTATTATCTTAGGCCCTAAAGATGATCCCGCTAAAGTTAAATCAGTTAAAACCGTAGCTGATGCCTTTAAAAACATTGCTAAAGCCAAAGTAACATTTGTTTCCCGCGGCGATGACTCTGGCACCCATAAAAAAGAAAAGCTTTTATGGAAAAATGCAAAAGTCGACCCAAAGGGTGCCTGGCATAACGCTGTAGGTCAAGGCATGGGCGCTACTTTGCAAATTGCTGATGAAAAGCAGGGCTACACCCTGGCTGATCGCGGCACGTATTTGGCTTACATGAAAAAGATTGACCTGGAAATTGTTTATCAGGGTGAAAAAGCCTTGTATAACCCATACGGGGTGATTGCGGTGAATCCAGCAGTTCATCCCAAATCAAATTACATAGGCGCAATGAGCTTGATTGCCTGGTTAACTTCAATTGATGGCCAAAAGATCATCAAGGATTTTAAGGTTAACAACAAACAATTATTCAAACCATTAGCGATCGTGGGCAACACCCAACAATGAACTATATCAGCCAATCAATAGCCAAGGCGTTTGAGTTAATCATCAGTTTTGATCCTGATGTCTATTTTATTGTTTGGACATCAGTTAGAATTGCTGTGACCTCTGCGTTCTTGGCTACTTTGGCTGGTATTCCTTTAGGCCTTTTCCTCTCACTAAAGAAATTTAAAGGCAAAAGAATTGTTACAACCATCTTAAACACTTTAATGGCCCTGCCAACAGTTGTGATTGGCCTTTTAGTATATTCATTTCTAACCCGTCGCGCACCTTTGGGCACTTTCGGACTATTGTTTACACCCAGCGCAATTGTGATTGGTCAATTTATTCTGGCCTGCCCTATCATTACCGCCATTGTCTTCTCTGTTTCTCAAGGCAAAGAAAAAAAGATACTAAAAACTGCTTATGGTTTGGGCGCCAGCTCATCAACTGCGCTTAAATCATTTCTTTGGGAAATAAAGATACCTTTGTTAGCCGCAGTTATGGCTGGCTTTGGTCGGGTCATTGGTGAAGTTGGCGTATCTATGATGTTAGGCGGTAACATTTACCATTTAACTAGGACAATGACCACTGCGATTGCCTTGGAAACGTCAAAAGGCGAGTTTGCATTAGGTTTATCCTTAGGCTTTATCCTTTTATTGGTTGCTTTAAGTGTTAATTCATTAGTTTCTTATCTTAATTATCAGAGTGAAAAGAAATGAGTCAGGCATATAAATTAGAAAATATTAAAAGAAGCTATCAGGACAAAGTTGTCCTGGAAAATATAAGCTTGGAATTTGAGCAGGGCAAAATCTACGCCCTGGTTGGTGAAAACGGCTCAGGCAAATCCACCCTGCTTGAGACCCTTGGCCTGCTAGAAGCGCCACAACAGGGAAAAGTTTATTTAAACAACAAAGAAATTGATTTTAAAACTAATCTCTTCAGTTCTCGACAAAAAATTACCTTCTGCATGCAGCGGCCGCATTTATTTAGAATGTCTGTTTATGAAAATATTGCCTATGGCCTAAGGGCCCGTCAAGTGCTTGAAGTTAACAAAAAAATAAAAGCTATTAGTGACCAATTCGGCATAACTTCTCTACTTGATAAAAAATCAACTACCCTATCTGGCGGAGAAGCGCAAAAAGTCGCCCTGGCAAGAACTTTTATCTTAGAAACTCCAATTATCCTGCTAGATGAACCAACAGCCAATCTTGACGAAGCCAGCATCGAGGTTCTAAACAAGGTTTTATTCAAATTGAAAGAAAAAGCCATCACCGTAATCATTGCGACCCATCTAATAGACAATGCATTCCGCTTGGCAGATGAAGTTATAACTATAAAAGATAAACAAGCTTTTTCGCAGTCGCATCAAAACTTCTTTACCGGCCAAATTCAAGCTGATAATGGTTTAAAAATATTAAGACTCAACGAGCGGGTTTCCTTTGTTCTAGCAACTGATAAACAAGGCCAGGTTAAGACTTCAATTGATCCCAGAGAAATAATTATTTCAAAAGAAAAGTTCGAATCAAGCGCGCGCAATTGCTTGAGGGGCAAGGTTTCCAGTATAATAGATGAAGGTAAGACTGTTAAGTTAACTGCTGATTGCGGCGTAAAACTTGTCAGCCAAATTACTCACAAATCATTAGAAGAATTAGGAATTAACGTTGGGCAGGAAGTTTATTTAACGTTTAAAACGTCATCGATAAAGGTTTATTAGCGCTTAGAGTCTTTGAGCCCTTCGATCCTTCGACAGAGCTCAGGACAAGTAGAACTCAGGGCAAGCCTTAGAGGCAAAAAAACAGCCTCGAAGACTCCAAGACTCAAAGGGATGCAATGATAAATAGTAAAAAGGCATTAAGTATAATATTAAAGAAGGCTACCTCACTAGGAAGCGAAAAAATCACTCTTTCTGCCAGCCTTGGTCGAGTTCTAGCGGAAAACATTTATTCTGATGTGAATATTCCTCCTTTTGACCGCTCTGCCATGGATGGCTTTGCTGTTAATTCAAAAGATAAGTCTAAAACATTCTTAATTATCGAAGACATCCCTGCTGGCACATTACCAAAGAAAACGGTTAAACGTGGTCAATGCTCCAGAATCATGACAGGCGCTATGTTACCTCCTGGGGCAGATCGAGTAATTATGGTGGAACACACAAAACAAATAACAAATAACAAAATACAAATAACAAACAAATTACAAAAATCAAATGTTTCAAAGAAGGGCGAAGATGTTAAAAAAGGGCAGTTAATCCTCGAGAAAGGAACAAAAATTAGGCCTCAAGAAGCTGCGATGCTGGCTTCGGTTGGCAAATCCAGAGTAAAAGTTTATCGCCAACCAAAAGTTGCAGTTATATCAACAGGCTCTGAGTTGGTTGAGCCAAACAAAAAACCAAAAGCCAGTCAAATCCGCAATAGTAATGCTTCGATGTTATTAGTCCAGTTGAGCCGACGCTCAATTAAAGGTAAATATTACGGCATTGCTAAAGATAATTTTAAAGCTACCCAAAAACTAGTTAAGAAAGCTTTGGCCGAATCTGACATCTTACTTTTATCAGGTGGTGTTTCAGTTGGGGATTACGATTTTGTGCGCGAAGTGTTAAAAAGCTGCGGCGTTAAAATCCATTTTAATAAAGTTGCTATCAAACCTGGCAAACCAACCGTCTTTGGGACCAAAGGCAATAAATTAGTTTTTGGCCTGCCTGGCAATCCCGTTTCTGTTCTAGTTATTTTTGAATTATTTGTTGTCCCTGCCATAGATAAGATCGTTAAAAAAAAGACAAAGGCAAATTTTGTTCGCTTGAAACTTCTTAAAGACTTTCAACGCAGAGATATTAAGAGGGAACAGTATTTCCCTGTTCGCTTAACTCCTCAAGGAACCGATCCTTTAAAGTTCCATGGCTCAGCCCATATGCAGGCCCTAACTCAAGCTGACGGGATCATGCATATTAAAAGAGGCGTTAAATCAATCAAAAAAGGAACAATGGTCAATGTTAGACCCATTTAATCGAGACATATACTATTTAAGAATATCTGTTATAGATCGCTGCAACCTGCGCTGCACTTACTGCATGCCAGAAGAAGGTGTTGCTTTAAAATCACATTCAGATATCTTAAGTTATGAAGAAATTGAAGAAATTGTTAAAACAGCTGTTAACCTCGGCTTTTCTAAATTCCGCTTAACTGGTGGCGAGCCACTAATTAGAAAAGGCATTGTTGATTTAGTTAGAACATTGGCCAAGATTGATGGCGTTAAAACACTTGCCATGACAACCAATGGTTTACTCCTGCCAAAATACGCTAAAGAATTAAAAGAAGCTGGCTTAAGCCGTTTGAATATCAGCATTGATACTCTTGACCCAGAAAGATATAAGGAAATAACTCGCGGCGGCGACCTCTCCCAGGCCTTGGCTGGCATCCAGGCTGCCAAAGACGCTGGTTTTACTAAAACAAAACTCAATGCTGTTCTAGTTGACGGCTTTAATGATGATGAAAAACCAGCTTTAAAAGAATTTGCTGATAAGAATGGCATGAAAATACGTTTTATCAAAAAAATGGACCTTAAAAGCGGCGATTATTATGGGGTTGAAGGTGGTGAAGGCGGCAATTGCAGTATTTGTAATCGCTTACGCATCACAGCTGACGGCAAAATTCGTTCATGCTTATTTTCTGATAACGAAATAGATTTAAGAAAAGAAGGCGTAGAACAAGGATTAAAAAAAGCAGTGGCCAGTAAACCAGAAAAGGGACATAAATCTTTAAAAAGGGAGATGATTGAAATTGGGGGATAAGCATTTTATTTTCTGCCACCCCACAATAAATTATGGGGAATATGGAAAAGCTCCCAACTATACCCCACATTTTAATGTGGGGTTGCAAAGTTTTCGGCAGGAGGGAAAAAATGGATAATGAATTTTCTCATCTCAATAAAGAGGGAAAAGCAAAAATGGTGGATGTTGGTGAAAAACCTGATGTTAAAAGGACGGCAATTGCCAAAGGCAGTATTTTGCTGGCTAAGGAAACGATTGAACTTATTAAAGACAACCAAATTAAAAAAGGTGATGTGCTGTCAGTTGCCAAAATTGCTGGAATTCAGGCAGCTAAAAAAACCAGCGATCTAATTCCCCTCTGCCATCCCCTATTGTTGACCAACATTGATATTACTTTTGAAATAAAAGATGAAAAGATAGAAATTGAATCAAAAGTTGAATGTATTGGTAAAACCGGGGTTGAAATGGAAGCCTTAACCGCAGTTTCAATCGCAGGTTTAACAATTTACGACATGTGTAAGGCTGTTGATAAAAATATGGAAATTGGAGAAATAAAATTATGTCAAAAACTGAAAGCCCTGAGCGAAACCCGAGCTTGTCGAGGGTGAGTCGAAGGGTTAAAAGTACCTGTATAAGTTCAAAAAAAGGCCCAAAGTCAAAAGCCCAAGAAATCAACCTGATTACTGACAAAGGGGTTGAAGGTGACTATCATGCTAAGGGCGGGGATCGCCAGGTAAGCTTTCTGGCTAACGAAAGCATTGAAAAGATGAAGGCCAAGGGCATAAAACTTGAAGACGGTGCTTTTGGTGAAAACATTATTACCGAAGGGATCGACCTGCTTACATTAAATATAGGCCAACATGTAAAAATCGGCCAAGCTGAGTTAGAAATAACTAAAATCGGTAAAGAATGTGTTGAGCGCTGCATCATCTATCACACAGTCGGCGATTGCATAATGCCCAGAGAAGGCGTTTTTGCAAAAGTGCTAAAAGGTGGCAAAATTAAACCTGGAGATATACTGGAGATTCTAAAATGAAAATCGGAATAATCACTATTTCCGATAAAGGCTCAAAAGGTGAGCGGGAAGACCTAAGCGGCAAAGCTATTCAAGAAATAGTTAAAGCTGATTCATACGAATACTGCATTGTGCCTGATGAAATTAACGAAATCAAAGAGGCCCTAATTAACTTTGTTGATAAAAAGAATTGCCAGGTTGTGTTTACGACTGGAGGCACTGGACTTTCAAGCCGCGATGTCACGCCTGAAGCCACCAGAGCAGTTATTGACCGGGAAATTCCCGGCATTGCTGAGGCTATGCGCATGGAATCTTATAAAATCAAGCCAACCGCCCTGCTCTCCCGCGCCATTGCCGGCCATCGAGGCAAAAGCTTAATTATTAACCTGCCCGGCAGCCCAAAAGCTGTTAAAGAGTGCTTAGCAATCATTCTTCCAATTATTCCCCATGCTCTAGAAATATTAGAAAAAGGCAGCGCTGAGTGCGGTCAGGGTTGACTTATCGCACACTCGGCCATAGAATAAGCCAATATGGATCACATTTTAGTAATTGACGATCAAAAAAGTATGCGCAGCATTATCTGCCAGATGCTCAAGGATAAAGGTTATCAGGTAACCTGCGCTGATGACGGGCAAGCAGGCTGGGATTTGTTTGAAAAAGATCCCGACTCCTATAAGCTGATCGTTGCTGATGTAAATATGCCTAAAGTCGATGGGTTTGAATTATTAAAGCGGATAAGGCAGACCCATCCTAATAAACCAGTTATCTTCTTAACCGGCATTAATGAAGACATTGTCAAAATCGTAGGCCAGGAATATCAAGTTAACGCAATTATTAAAAAACCATTTAAAGTGGAAGACGCGCTGGCAATAATTGAAGACGTTATCTCAAGTAACCCGTAATTAAAAAATCTTCTCCCTTTTTTTCCTGATGTATCCTCTTGAGCTCGCATGCTTGTGACGGTAGTTTTACCCCTTCGCCTTCAAACCCTGTCTTAGCATCCCTGCCGCCAAAAATCTTAGGGGCATAAATAAGATAGACTTTATCAACCAGGCCAGCTTCTAAGAATGAGGCATTAACTTCGCCGCCACCCTCCACCATAAGACTGGTTATTTTCATCCTGCCCAATTTTTTCAACAAGACTTTAACATCAATCCTACCGCCTGGCGCAGGTATTCTTAAAATCTCTGCTCCTTTCTTTTCTAAAGCAGATACCTTCTTTTTAGGCGCCCTTGGCCCAACCACAATAATTGTGCGCGCAGCTTTGCTTAAAACATCAGCTTTAAGCGGGGTGCGGGCATGGGCATCAAGTACAATTCTAATTGGATGTTTAATCTTCTTAACTAATCTAACAGTTAATTTAGGATTATCTATAAGCACTGTTCCAACCCCAACCAATATCGCATCATAAAGATTGCGCAAATGATGGGCATAGCGCCGGGATTCAATACCAGCCACCCAGCGGCTGGCGCCAGTTTTAGTGGCAATTTTGCCGTCAAGCGTCATGGCTGACTTGATAGCCACAAATGGCAGTTTAGTAGTAATATATTTGGCAAATACTTCATTTAACTGCTTTGCTTCTTCCTCATGCAGACCAACTCGAACTTTTACACCGTGTCTTTTCAAATATGCAAAGCCCTTGCCTTTAACCTTTGGATTGGGATCTTTCATAGAAACAATCACTTCTTTAATACCTGCTTTAACAATTAACTCACAACAAGGAGGGTTATTGCCATAATGGCTGCAGGGTTCTAAATTAACATAAAGCGTGGCGCCTTTGGCTTTTTCTTCAGCTTTTTGAACTGCCCAGGCCTCAGCATGGGGGGTGGTGACTTCTCCGTGGTAGCCCATAGAAATAATGCGGCCGCCTTTGACCAACACTGAACCAACCATAGGGTCAGGCGTTGTTCTGCCTTCAGCAGATTTGGCTAATTGATGCGCTTCGCGCATAAACCTGATATCGTCTTCAGTCCAATTTTTCATCCTAGTTCCTTCATTTTACGGATCACTTTTTCATAATCCTTGTCATAGTAGATAGCAGAACCAGCTACTAACACATTCGCGCCTGCTTCAACCACTAGAGGAGCTGTTTCAAGATTTATCCCACCATCAACTTCTATATCAACTGACAACTTTCTTTTATCAATTTCTGCTTTCAACTTTTTTATCTTCGGCAAAACTTCTGGCATAAAGCTCTGTTTTTCAAAACCGGGATTAACAGTCATCAATAAAACCATGACAACCTTATCTAAAACAGGAAAAACAGATTCAACAGGCGTGGCGGGGTTAATGGCAACCGCGGGCTTGGCTCCATTTTGTTTAATTAACTCAATGTCGCTCTCTAAGTTTTTTGAGGCCTCCACATGAATCAAAATAATATCTGCCCCTGCGCGGGCAAAAAATGGTATATATTTTTCCGGGTTTTCAATCATCAGGTGAACACCCAAAGGAAGCTTAGTAATTTTTCTGACTGCTTTAACAACTAATGGGCCAATTGTAATATTAGGCACAAAATGGCCGTCCATCACATCAATATGGATTAAATCCGCCCCAGCCTTCTCAACTTTCTTAACTTCAGACCTTAAATCGCCAAAATCCGCCGACAAAATTGACGGGGCAACTTTTATTTTATTGCTTTTTTGTTCTACCAAAACCAAAATCCTCCTTTTTCTTCCTCGCCCTCGGCCTTTTCCTCCTGCTCCTCGTCCTCGGCCTCCGCCTCAGCTGACATAGAAATAGTTAAATTCACCGAAGCCCCGCTTTCAACCTCTACCGCGGGCAGCGGCGCCTGGCTCAAAATTATGCCTGTTTCCATCCCAGGCACAGGACTATAATCAACCCTGCCCAACTGCAAGCCCTTGGCCGCCAAAACCGCGGTCGCCTGCTCTGCCGGCCGGCCCAAAAGATTAGGCACCTGAACCAGCCGGCTGCCCGAACTGGTCAACAATTTAATCGTTCGCCCCATCTTGACCCGCTGGCCAGCTTCCGGCCGATGAGACACAACTGAGCCTTCCGGCACTTTTGAATCAAATACCGTGCCGCTAAATCGGCCTTCTAATCCCAGCTCTTTTAATTTATCCAAGGCCCCGCCAATCGGATACCCCCTCAAGTTGGGAACTATAACTTCGGGGATAGCCGTAAAATAAGTCATATAATAATAACCCAGCACTGCCGGGGCAAGAATAGCGGCTATGATCAAAGGAATTACTAATTTTGGTTGGGGTATATTCAGCCTTAAGACCAAAAAACCAACCAAAACTGAAATAACAATTAAAAAAACTAAATATATGCTTAAATATGAAGCAAACATGATTTAATAATTACCACGCAAACACAAAAATATAAAGCAGGGCAAAAAAGAACACTGACAACAAAACAATGCCTAAGATCCAATATCTATGTTTTTCCTTGCCCCAATTTAATTTTTCTCGACGTTGATCCAGCTTTGGCTTGCTCTTTTTGTCAAGCTCTTCCGCCCCATATTGGGTAACAGTCTTGTCAAAAAGATTGATATAATCCTCATGAGGCCGGCCTTTTAAGACTAAACTCTTCTTCTCCAGACTTTCCCTCATTTCTCTTGCCGTTGAAAATCGCAGTTGAGGGTCCTTATTTAACGCCTTAGCTATCACGTCCTGAAGATACCTGGGCAAATCCTTGAGGTCATCTTCTGACAAGATAGGCCGGCGGCGCAGCTTTGACAAGGCACCCATGAGCCCAACCTGGGTTAAGGGAAGCTTGGTTAAGGTCAATTCGTACAAAATTATGCCCAGGGCAAAGATATCAGAAGCGGAAGATGCCGGAAGACCAGCTAATTCGTCCGGGGCCGTGTACTTGCCATCGGTCATAACAGACAGGACTTTTTGCGGCATGGCTTGTTTAATTTCACCTTCGATCACAAAATCAGCTACTTTTACAATGCCTTTTGAATTAATAAAAATATTGCTGGGTTTAAGCCCGCCGTGGATAATACCTTTGCCATGGACAGCTTCCAGCGCCAGACAAACTTCTTCAATTATCGGCAGGGCCCTTTCTGGTTCAAACTTTTCGTCTTTTTCCATTAATTCTTTGAGGGATTGGCCTTTAACATATTCGCGCACATAATAGAAACCCTGCCAGCCATAGTCGCCGTCTATTATTTTAACAATCCCGTGATGGTTAAGCCTGACCATGGTCTTGACTTTTTCTTTCATGCGGCTGATCAGGCTGGAGTTTAGCGTCGCGCGTTTATAGATTTTGATAACTAAAGGTTTATCATTACCCAGAAAGGACCCTTTATAGGTTACGCTGTAGGGATTTTCAGAAATTTTCTCCCCAATCTTATAGCGGCTTTTGAGGAAGCGTTCCATGATTTGTATTATACCACAACCTTTCTTCTTAAAATATTACGTCCAATAAGATATATTATGTATAGTTAAGGGGGCGTCGCCCCCTTATTTTTTATTCTTTTTTTGCCTTTTATGCATCAACAAACCAAAAGAAAAAAAGCTTGCCTGCTAAGTTTGCTGACTCCTTCGCCTGAAAATGAGCCATCGCTACGGGCGGCTTTTAAACTCGCCCTCACCAGCTCGGGCTCAGACAGAAAAAGCCGCTTTTCCTTCGCTCTGCCTCATTTTCCGGGCGGCTCGGAGTCAATCTGTAGGATCCAGATCAATATTACCATTTGAATAGTTTTACAAAAGCGAGTCACTGTGTGAGGCCGCGTTTATAATAATACATGCCGAGCGTAGTCGAGGCATACCACGTTGTTAATTGTTAATTGTTAATTAAACATAATATATCTTATACGAACATTGAAAAACCATTAGTTTGTTGACACCCTAACAACACTTAGTGTTATAATAGACTTATCAATTTAAAAAGAGGTGCTACTCATGAAAAAAACATTATTATTAATTCTAGCTTCTTTGGTCCTAATTTCCTCAAGCATAGCCGGTGTTCCCCAAGAAATAAATTATCAAGGATATTTGCAGGACGCATCAGGCACGGCAATTGACACAACTGTGGATATGACCTTTAAAATCTATGATTCACCCACAGCCACTTCTGACCTGTGGAATGAAGACCAGACCAACGTTAGTGTTGAAGCTGGTATATATAATGTTAGATTAGGATCAGTTGATACAATTCCTATGTCTGTGTTCCAGGATGGGTTAACTAAATATCTTGGCGTCACAGTTGGAACAGATACTGAAATGACCCCTCGCCTGCCAATAGTTGCTGTGCCTTACGCCTTTCGCGCAGCGTCCGCTGAAGTTGCAACAACTGCGCTGACTGCAAACACAGTTGCGGATAGTTCTATAACTGCGGCAAAATTAAATGTCGCAGCGATAGACTCTAGCGGAAAGATCCCTTCCATATCTACTGCTTGCTTTGTCAGTTTAGATGGCAGCCAATTGACAAATCTATCCACAGCAACCGCAATTGCGGATAATACCGTATCCACAGCTAAAATTTCAAATTTAGCCGTAACTGCCGCCAAGATTGCTGACACAACCATAACCAGCGCTAAGATAGTTGATTTAACTATCACCGGGGGAAAGCTTGCATCGAATATAGATATAACTACTACTGGAACAGTAACAGCAGGGGCTTTTAGTGGAGATGGATCAGCTTTGACAAATCTATCCGCTGCAACCGCAATTGCGGATAATACCGTATCCACAGCTAAAATTTCAGATTTAGCTGTAACTACTGCCAAGATTGACGATGATGCTGTAACTTCTGCTAAGATCGCAGATAACACTATTGCGGCAAATAACATGGGAACTGGAAGCGTTACTGGGGATGCAATTGCCTCGGATATTGATATTACTACCTTTGGCAGTATTTCTGCTGGATCAGTAGTTGGCACTCACTATGGTGATGGCTCAAACCTGAGCGGGACTACTCCTTCTGGTACTGCTGGAGGAAGCTTATCAGGATCATATCCTGATCCCACGGTTGCGGATGATGCTGTAACTACTGCCAAGATTGCCAATGATGCTGTTACTTCTGGTAAAGTTGGTTTTTATTATGCAGATTCAGACACCAAAGGCGGGGCTGCTTCTTCAATTGCTAATAACAGTGTAACTGACAGCAAAGTATCGGCTAGTATTAATATTACAACCAGCGGCAGTATTTCTGCTGGATCAGTAGTTGGAAAAGTTTATGCACAAACTAGCAGTGGTAGCGCACTTAACATAACTGGACCAATTACCGCAGCAACAGATGATGGAAATTGTGTGGGGACAGCAGTAGTAGACAATGGCCTTAGCTATGCTCAGGTTTCAAATACAGCTGTATCCGCTAACAGCTTGATTTTTGTGACTGTGGCAACGACAGAAAACCTGGCCTCGGGTGATGAAGGATTAAGAGTTTTCAATGTGGGATCCGGTTCATTCAGGGTTACAACGGCAGATGGTGTGCCGGATAAAGACATCCCATTCAATTATTTAATAATTAACTAATTTTATTAAAATTGGTACGCACAGTACGGTAACGTTGTCTCGTCAACTTTGGGAGTAGCACTATTCGGAAGAAGAGTGCTTAAATTCCATTTTAATTGTACATATTGATCTATCGGCATTTCAGTTCCTGTCCAAGCCTGATAATCTGACCAGGTACCATCAGGTATAGAAGTTCCTCCTGTTCGGAATTCATAGGTTACTGAGGTCTCGGCAGGCTCTTCGCCAGTATGCGTCACGGATTTTAGGCGTCCTCCTGTTGGTCCAAAATTAAATATTTGCTCGTAAATTCCGCTGGATTTAAAAGGTATTTCAGTTGATCCGCCATGCAAACAAAGCTCATTCCAATAACCTCTGCTATCAGGATTTCCAGAAAGATCGTTCAACCAAAATCTTGTTATCCCAACTCCAAAAGTCATGGCTCCTGTCCCATCTATGACCTGAGTTCCGTCAACATCAATAAAAAAGTCGTTGCCGCTTCCCCGCATAATAATTTCAGAAGGAAAACTGGTTACATCCATTGCATGTTCGAGGCCAGAAATAGTTTCAATAATCCTACCATTATTCCCATCTTCTACATCATTACGAAAATCAACTCTTACTCTTCTTGACCCATCGGCAAGATCCCATCCAAAGGCAGCTAACCCCGGCTCAAACTGGAAATTGTTAACCGGTCTTCCAACCACCCTAAGACTCCAACCACTATTTGAAATATCATTCAAAGGTTCCTTCTCGTATCTCAGGACATCATTAATGTCCGATGTCAATGAGTCTGTAAGCAAAGCTGCATCACCTGTTACCGGATCAGTAGTTAACTGGACAGTTCCACCCGATGGCATATTCAGCGATAAATCTAAGTCCGCTTCAGTAGGCATTAATCCTGAAGAAGCCTTCCAGCCGATGATATTGCAATCATCATCTAATATAATACTTCCAGGAAAAGTTGTATTATTCACACCATCCAATTCCCCGGTTGTAAAATCCGTTTCCACAATCGGAGGCTGATCAAGACACTCCGGCTCGGTCAAAAAAGTCCATACATCAAAACTAACAGTTGCCATGCCACACTCATCCACGGCGCGCACCCTTAACTCAAATTGTTTATTATTTTCAAATGTCCCTACCGGTGCATCATTTAAAGTAAAGGTAAGAGCGGTATTATTTCCGTTGTCCAGGGAATGGACTACGCCACCTGTATCTGGATCAACAAATTCAAATATATAAGTCATAGTTTCAGGTGGATTATAAGGATCTGAAGTAGTATCACATTCATAATCCACTTGCTCATCAAAGGCAACCACAAATGGTCCGGCAGCAGGATCGGGAGTAATAAGTCCAAAAGGCGAAGGCGCATTGTAACAAGCCGCCTCAAGGGTATTGAAATTCCTTATCTCTACCGGGCTTGGATTTGGACAAGAATCGTAACAAGTGACTTCCACAGAATGACTTACTCCATTTTCCAATGCTCCTACAGGTATCTGATATGAACACTCTGCTTGCGGCAGCGGAGAATGAACTGCCGTGCCTGATGCATTTTTAAATACAAAATCACATCCGGTGATCACATCACCTGGATCAAGATTTGTAGCTTCACAAGTAACCGTTTCCGGATTCGCAGAATCATTAGGCGCGATTTCTTCTCCTTCTGCTGGATAAGTAACTTGAACTGTAGGCGCATTTAAACAAACACCTGGAGTTGTATCTACTCCATCTGCCTGATCCGCTATATCTACTCCATCTGCCTGGTCAGGAGTTATATTCGCATCTGCCATATCTGCCTGATCCGCTGTATCTATCCCATCTGCCTGATCCGCTGTATCTACTCCATCTGCTTGATCCGCTAAATCTGCTCCATCTGCCTGATCCGCTAAATCTGCTCCATCTGCTTGATCTGCTAAATCTGCCTGATCCGCTGGCGGTTCAGCAATATCACCATCAGGCATTTCACTTACCCATTCATCCGGCTGAAAAACATCTCCATCCGCATCGCTTACCTGGTCTGTGTCCACATCTCCAACTTGATCAACATCTCCTGGTTGATCAACGTCCACATCGCCTACTTGGTCCACATCTATGGGCGGAAGTTGATCCGCATCAAATACAGCATCCTGATCAGGTTTCAGATCCAAAAGTTCTGCTGCGTCACCCTGCGCATCATCAGCAGCAACAGCTCCGTCATCCGCAGCATCTGCTGCATCCGGAGGAAAATGTATATCAGCTCCATCAGCTTCAACTCCTGCGTCGGCTGGAGCGCCTTTTTGCAACCATGCTTGTACACCACGACCACAACCTGCAATAGAAAGCAGAGCTACAGTTAGCGGAGCTGCTTGGTTTTGAGATTTAGGACGGATGTCAGCCAAACTTGCAAGCCCGGTAATTTCAGGCTTCTTTTCTTGAGGCTTTTTACTTTCTGCCTCCGTCGCTTTTGCAGAAAGTTCTTTTATAGCCGCCTCCGCTCCTTTATTTATTCCGTAGGTTACAACTGCTCCGATTAATGATTCAATCATTTTTCTCTCCTCCTAGTCTTATACAGCCGGTGCTCCCGAAGCTGTATCCTCGTATCCTAAATTACTAAAACTCAAAAGAATATCTAAATTCTGTTGATATCTTTCGTTATCCACCATAATTTGCACAAGATCTCGTTCAGGCTCAGCAAGATCATCGTATCTCTGTCTAGGATCAATCGCCAGAGTTTTATTGAACATTTTTTGCAAGCCTGTAAGTATTCTGTTTTGAAGCTCTTTAAGTCCGCTGAACACTTGATTTAGATTGGCGTCTCTGTGCTGGGGATGGATTCTCTGCATAATTAGGTTAAGATCCGTAACCAGTCTGCTTTGAATTTCCCGCAACTTTGCCTCAATCGACGGCACCGGCGTTGCAAAAATCCTGTCAACCATTTGTTTTCTCTCTTGCTCATCAGCTGGACAATTTTCTTCGTCCTCAGAGATCAGCCAAAGCTGCCAGGCTGGAGTATTAGGTATTTCTCCGGTTAGCATTTGCCAGAAGGTTGCGCCTGCGCCATAGAGATCTGCCTTCCAGGTAACTGGCACTTTCATAAGCCTTCGAGCAAGCTCCAACTCTACCGTTGCTCCCATTTGTTCTGGAGCCATATAGCCTTTAGAACCAATCGCATAACCAGCCAATGTTCCTGATCCTTCCGGGGGACGGGCAGTTCCAAAATCGATAAGTATAGGTTTTCCCTCGGGAGTAAGTACAATGTTTTGTGGTTTGATATCGCGGTGAATTACACCCTTCTTTTTAAGCTCTACTAAAATAGAAGCTATTCTCTGCATAATCATGCCTGCGAATTTTAGATTAAACCCCTTGCGTCCCTTCATTTGGTCTATTCCCAAATCTTTTTCGATATCTCTTCCTTCCACTTCTTCCATAACAATAACTGGTATCTCTATTTCCATTGCCTTAACTCTATCAAGATCTAATTTGTCTTGTTGTTCTCTTTCTCCTTCCCCTAAAATTGAGTTATAGTGCTCCGCTGTTATCAGGTCAAACATTTTAAATCCCACAATATTATCATGGGATAGTCTTTTTAAATTTTGCGCTTCGGTTACAAGCCGTTTTAACCATCTCTCAATTTCCGTTTTAGTAAGCCCCGCCTCTAATACTGTGGCAATACGAGGCATCTTTAAAACAACTGGTTCCTCACCTGGAAACACTCTGTCCAACACTTCCAAAACAATTCCCTGAGCTCCTCTTCCTTTCAAGCTAACTTTTTGGTAGCGCACTTTCCCTTCTGCTGCGCCTTGTTCAGTAAGATGCTTAATATACTTTTCTCTTGCATCAAGCTCCTCTTGCAATCTCTTTAGCTCACCTTCACCAGTTCCTATTTCAAGCCTCCTAATTTCAACGTTCCGTTCTGCGACAGCGCAGCGGTTAGCAACATGACCGCCAACTAATCTGCCCCATATCCCCCCCATGACCGCCAGGACCACCGCGGTTATCTCAACTACACCGCCAGAGAGAAGAAATACATCCGCTGCGGCAAGAGCTCCTCCACCTAATAGAGGACTGCCAGCATGCTTGGCTATCCCAGAAATTACTCGATGATTATTTCTGAATCTTGCTAATCTCCCATACATCCCTTCCCTCAAGCCAGGAGTGTTAGGTATATTCAGTCTAGGTGCGCCAGCCGCGCCGTTCATTGCCATTACCATTCCTCCTTAAACGGCCTGGTAGTATAGTTTAAATCAGTAAGTATCGCCGGCAGTAAAACACCAAATCGTAATATTAATCCGCCGCCAACATTCACCGCGGAATCTGAAGAATTGATCTCAGAAGCAACGTTCGCAAACGGCTGCAGTTCAAGGTCATTGCCCCAAAAACGCGTAAGCTTAAATCGTGCGTTAATCTCACCGGTTACCAGATGATGGGTTTCTTCCAGATTTAAATCATAAAATACCCGACCACCGATTCCCCAGCGGTATTCGTTATAGAAATACCTGGCCGAGACACCCAGCCCCATATCCTTTCTATACTGCAGCTTTAAGTGCGCTTCATGCTCGTCCAGGATATATCCAAGACCAGCATAGCCACCGTAAATTGCTTCATCCATGCCATATCCGCCAATTCCACCGCCGAATAGAATGAATGAGCCAAAATCTTCGAGGAACTGATAAGATACCCCAGCTTCCCCGGCTGCTCTAATAAAATCAAACTCACCCTCTTTGTTAGGAAAAGTATCCCCGGTCCATCCTGCCATTAGATTCTCATCAAAGTTAATTGCTAAATTTGGAAGTTCTGAAGAAGGGATCCAATTCACTCTGGCTTTTTGCATAAGGGCATTTAAATTGGAGGTCACATCACTAGGATGATCATTCCTGTAATATCTCCACCCTGCCTGCACAAAGAGATCTACACTATCTGCTGGTTGAGAGATAAAGGAAATTAATCCAAGGTCATCATTAGAAACTATATTGTCATCACCAATCACATCGTATGGCGCAGCAAATCTGTAATCAATCTGTAAGCCATAGCCATCAGCAAGTCTAAAATTCCCGCTGGCTGCGCTTTGAGCCGCAACGCCTTTTGCTTCTCCTGCTAACATCTGAGGATGGTTGTCGCCTTTAACTCGATGTCCATATCCAGCTCCGCCTCGCAGACTATAGGTTAAAATCGGAGGTCCGGATGGCTTTTGCTCAGGCTTTTCCTGTTTCTTAACCACTACCCCCGGCGCGCACATTTCACCAATTAGCACAGTGATTTTTTCCATATTGAATTTTTCTACCCAATCCCCACCATTAATGCCAAGTTTTGCTCTTGTTCCCTTAGGAAGACCCAACGCCTTTTCTTCGATAACAATCTTTAAAGCTTTTAAGGCTCGTTTGTGGAGGGCTCCTTTTTGAATCCCTTTCTCCACTTGAATATAGCGATCTCTCACTGCAGGTGAAACTGATGGATTTGTTTTATCAAACAATCTCAAGTAGGTTTTTTTAACCACTTTAAGATCTTCCAGCAATGAATCAATAGCCGCTTTATCTTCGCCTTCAAAATTTTCCACGTTTAACGTATCTATTATCAGGGAGATCGCAAAATCGAAGCAAAGAGATTGGGGACTATGGCAACGACCAGTAATTTCTCGGAGTGGTTTAATAGCTTTGTCAGGCAGCTTACTAAAATCGATATCTTTAATCGATTTATATACTTCTAATAACTGAGCAATTTCATCTAAAGCTAAAACTTCCTTTTGATTTTGGACAGTTATCTTTTCGGGCTTACTAACTTCTTTCCAGCCTCTTATTTGACAAATTGTAGTTAGATCCACATTGGCTCCGCTCACTGATATTCCTCCCTAATTCTGTTATATTCTTTACGACCTTCTCCTAATACTGAATTTAATTTGCCCAGAGCTGCTTTTGCACCCTTTTCTGATTTCCCAGTAGCTGCCTTTTTTGCAGCTTCTTTGGCACTGTTTATCTTCTTGATTATGCCTGCTGATGCTCCAACTGCGCCCAGTTTTTTGACAAGCGAACCTGCCTGTCCCATAGCTTTCTCTATAGCTTTTTTAGTCGCCTCACTGACCTTAGCCGGACGCTTGGGTCCTCCTGGCTTTTTCGTCGGGCTTGTTTCTACCGTGTCTATATCCATTGGTTTTTCTGGTGTTTCTGGGTCAGATGGTGGCGGTGTCGGAGCTTCCGCTACCTGCTGTGGCTCCGGACACTGGGGACACACTGGAGGTACAGGCATATAAACTATTTTAGGCGCTGGTGGTCTGCACACAGGATCCGGCCCGATAAAAATTATATTGTCATTCACCAACTGTGCTAGTGACCGCCAGGTTCTAATATCTGCCTGGGCCAGAGTTCGCCCTGGATTTGCGGTTTGAAGCTCATTTGCGTATTTCATTCCTTCGGCCTCGGTATAATCCTTGCCGCACTCTTTTTGGCCTATCTTCATCGCCGCCCCAGTGTAGGTTGTTATACTATCTGATACTACGTGTACTGACATGCCTGGCATTCTCTTAAATCTCCTTTAAGCGTTAGCTTTTCCGGTTAAGTAATCAATTACTAAACCCAGAGTAAATATCCGATCCTCTTCGGATTTCAGATAAGCTTTGACCTCAGTTAAATACCGATGAACTTCCCGATTAAACTGTCCTTTGAGATATTGGATTATTTCATTCCAATCTAGTTTTTTTAAAAAATAACCCAAAGTTAGGATAGCAACTCCATCTCTCAGGTCTAATTCAGGAACATCTAATTGAGCGCGAGTACATTCGCTAAGAAGTCTTTGAAATCGTTTTCCACATTCTTTAATAGCTTTCCTTTGTAACTGTTGATAAAATTTATTTAGGTAAGCACTCCCCGCCTGCACTAATTGCGATTTCAATGCTTCGCCTTTTGTTGTTGCAACCATCTGTCCTTTGACTGCCAATGCCATTCCAGCCAAATTTCCGAGGTTGATCTCTCCAAGCCGAAACATTTCACGCGCAATCGCCAGTTCAGCTTCGTATACGCCAACATTTGTTTCTCCTACTTTATCCATCAGCCAGAAACTGAATTGGGAACCATCTCTTTTATAAACATCTTTTGCCTTTAATGGAAAAAGTTTAGAATTATGCACCAGGGCTTCAAACAACTTGCCGCCAGAGTCTACGCTGTAGCCTACGTCTATAGCTGTTTCTCCTCCACTAAAGGCGCGGTCTACTCCGTCAACAGCAGTTCTTGCATCCGCAAACTGGGCTAACGCCCTAGTTTGCACAAATCTATCAGCTGCCGGGGCAACACTTTTCAAAGTCAGAGCTATAACCGCCCCGTCTTCTCTAAGGTTGTTTCTCCAGAACTTAGGCGAAACTACAATCGCTTTTAGTCTGCCGGATTTTAAATTTACTCCTGGAACAAGCTGCTGAAGCTGCGCTGCTGGCATAGATTGCTGCGCAGCTGTGGATCCTTGATTAATCCAGCTCTTTATATTTTCGGCCTGAATGTGGGGGATACCCGTATCCAGCAATAGCTGTAAAGGTGATCTTACCCCCCGCCCAAATTTCAGAACCACATAACCTTGATGTCGGAATGCGGAACTCCTAACCCATCCTGTTTTTGCTTGTAAATTTCCAGCTCTTCCAGCGCTCGCTAAAGCGCCCATTATATTAGACATGTTATATCCCTCCAGTCTTTTATCAGCACCTTTCCCGGAAAATTTCACTTCTTTTGAAAATAACTTAGGGAATTTTCCCGATGCCCCGATTCCATCGGGGATCGGGATCCCGACTTTTATCCCGATGTCGGCTTCGCCGAATCGGGATCCCGACGATTCCATAATTACATATTATAATGACCGTCGGGACATTATTATATATATTAATGTCGTCGGGACACTGTTTTTGAAAATAACTTTAATTAAATTTTGCTCAAAAATGCTTGACAAGCACATGACCAATGTTAGAATCAAATTATAAATTAGGCATGTAGAGACCTATACACTCATTATCCCTGGGGTTCATGCTATATATAATGTAAGAAATGAAAAAGATATTATTTGTATTAGGAATATTATCAATGGCGCTTATCATAAGCGCAGCTGCCATCAGCGGTACTGTTTATAAAATTCCTATTTCCGCTATTGGCGCTTCAGGCGGGTTAACCAGTTCTGCCAGCTTTTCCGCTTCAAGCGGGGCCAGCGGATCACCGGTTGGCACAACTACCAGCAGTTCCTACACAGGCTACGCCGGCGCAATGGCAGCCATTGCTATTATCAGCTTTTCCGGCGGCCCGGGTTCACCGGTTATCAGCAACTACTCAATCGACGGCAAGACAATTATTGATAACGACTATGTTAAAGCCAGCGGTACTTTAACTGCCACGGTAACTGATGAAACATCAATTGACACTAATTTAAGCTCAGTTGAAGTTGACGGAACTTATACCAAGTTTTCTGCTTTAACTTATGCAGCAACAACCGGCGCCCTCAGCTATGCCTTTAGCAGCCTGACAACTGGCAATCACACAATCGGCATCAATGCTGTTGATGGCGACGGCAATGCAACCTTCTTGCAATATACAGTTAAAGTAGATTCTTCCGGCATTAAAGCTACTCAGGTTTTGATCTATCCTAATCCCTTTGATCCAAACAGCGGCACTGGCACTATTGCTTATCATCTAAATAATGATGCAGCTACTTCGGTCTATATCTTTAATGCCATTGGCCAGCTGGTTTATAAACAAAGCTATGCTGCAGCTGCGGTTGGCGGTCAGGTCGGCTATAACGAAGTTACCTGGACCGGCAAATCAACCAGCGGAGACCTGCTTGGTAATGATATTTATTTTATCAGGGTTGTTTCTGACGGGAAAGTAATTGGCAAATGCAAAATCGCTATACTAAAATAATATTGAAATTTGGAATTTGTTTGTACCTTGTATCCTGTATCCTGGTATTTGCAAGTTCTGCTGACGCTACCTCGGTTGATCCAATGAAACTGGGCATCGGCGCTCGCTCTATCGCCATGGGCCGCACCAACATGGTAGTGCCCGGCGATATCAACGCTACCCTGGTTAACCCGGCTAACGCCGCTTTCATAAAAAACTGGGGCTTGACCAGCATGTACACGTCCCTGCTTGAAGGCGATATCACCTACACCCTGCTGGGCGGCGGCGGCGAAAGTATTTACGGCGGCTGGGGAGTAGCTTATCTAGCTGGCGGCACAACCGGCATTCAGGTTTCCAGCCGAGACGCTACTGGTCGCATTGTTCCCACTGGTAGTGCGTTTGACTACTCAAACTCAGTGATCGCTTTAAGCTGGGGTAAACTTTTTCAGGAAAAAATTGCTTACGGCGCTACATTGAAATTATTTAGCAAAGGTTTTAGCGGCTATTCCAGCGGCTCTGGCCTGGATGTTGACCTTGGCATGCTTTACATGATGCGGCCGGACCTCAATTTTGGCTTAACCCTGCAAAACGCCCTGCCAACCGGCATATCCTGGGATAACGGTACCAGCGAAGATGTTCCGTTAAACCTTAAAGGTGGTTTAAGCTGGCAGGCACGGGAAGACATTAACGTGCTGGCAGACCTGGACCTCCTGCCTTTTGCCCTGCATTCTGGTGTTGAGTGGTGGGTTAACCCACGCTTTGCCCTGCGCGGCGGACTTGACCAGGTTTCAGCTGGCGGCGAAAGTGCCATGAACATCTGCCTGGGTATGGGAACAAAATTTAAAGGCGTAACGTTTGATTATGCCTATTACATGGATTCCAGCTTAGCTGCTAATTCAACCCAGTACTTTAGTTTTGGTTTTATTGGCGGGCCAATTAAAATGGGGCCAAAGCCGCCTAAACCAGCACCTGCTGCAGTTAAGGAAACCCCTAAACCAGCTAAAAGCGCAATGCCCCAAAAAATAGAAGCCTATATCAAGCAACTGGAAGGCAAATTGGCTGGAGCCAAAGAACCTGCTAGAATTGACAAGCTTAAGAAAATGATCGCTGCGGAAAAAGTGCGCCTGCAAAAAGAACTGGTTAAGTAAATAAATTCTTCTGAAATTTTTCCAATCTAACTACGATAAAAGTTTACCATGCTTGCTAGAGTCAGCACCTTTCTCAATAGATTTCATCCTGGCGCAACAACAGTAGCCAAAAGGATTGGTCAGCGTCCTGAAGCAAAAATTAAACTGCTGTCCCATTCTGCAATCCAGGTATCTCCCTACATGCCGCTGGAAGTCGGCCTGCTGACCAAAGATAATTGGATAGTAAGGAACGAAGCAGATCCAACTGGCTTTAATCATTTCCTGGTGCATCTTGTTCATCCGCGCAATGTTAGACCAGAAAAACCAGTTTTAATTCTTGTCCCTGGCATGCTCTGCAACGGCAACCTGTTCCGCATCTGTCGTCTTGCCGGAAATTTCAGAAATTTAAACACGAATACCTCCTTTGCCAATGCCCTGGCTTTTGCAGGCTATCATGTTGTTTTAGTACATCCGCGCTACTCTCGCTGGGTCTATCAGCGCTATGTTGAAGAAAAGCTGGGTGTTGCCAATCAGTTTTCCGAAACCACAACTTTTGACCAGATGGTTGACGACCTTAGCTTTCACATCGATGCGTCCCTGGGCTTAACCGGCTGCGCTAAAGCCGCGGTCATCGGCTTTAGTATGGGCGGCATGGAATTGCTGAATATGCTGGCCTTTAAACAGATTGATCCAAGATTAACAGCAGCCGTTTTTCTAAGCACACCGGTTGAATTTAAGAGCAATAAAGAAACCTTGATCTCAATGCTGCGCTGGTACGGCACAGCAGCCCAGCACGCGCCCGTCAGGCAATACCACGCTTTAAATATTGTAGCTCGAAACGTAATTTTATTAAAAGATGCCTTAAAATACCTGGCGGATAAAACCTCCCCCAAAATAATGCGGCAGATAATTAAAGGCCTGCCGTTTATGTCGCAAATTTTTAACCCTGAAGAAACTGATCCTGAAACTATTATTCCCTTCGCTTTCTATGTTTTGGAACCTATGCCAGCCAACCTGATCAACACCCTGCTGCGCATGGTGCGCCAGGGCCAGCTTATCAGCCCAACCTGGAACAGCGGTTATCTGGCCAGCCTCAAACCAGGCCTGCCGCATTCCCTCGTTATCACAGGGGAAGAGGACGCCCTGGTAAGCGCCAGCAGCGACCAGGCGCTGTTTAGCGCCCTGGAAAGAAATTCTGCAGGCACAACAATAAACAGAAAAGTTAGAATTCCCAAGGCCGGTCATGTTGACGCAGTGGCTGGGCTGCAATCAGAAAATGTCTTGTTGGAAATCTTTGATTTCCTTAATGAAATCAAGTGAAATTTCCCCCAAAACCTGTCGATATATATATGAGCCCGCCTGCCACGCTACGCGTAGCAATTGCGGGCAGGAGGGAAAGACAATGGAAAACAAAAAAGCTCTATATGATGTAGCCTCAATCAGCCGGCCTGGTAAAAGCAAAAGATCTAATTATGTTCAGGAAGCCCTCTACATCGACAAAGCAAGAATAAAAACTGCCGGTAAGTTCATTAAAGTATTTTCTGATATGTTTTTAAAACGCGAAGCCGGCAAAAAAGCCTACGTTTAAGGAGGGAGCCAGTCATGAAAGCAATGAATAACGCAAAAGTAATTAAAGCCATGGAAAAGCAAACCCTTCAAAAATACTTGGATAGACTAGTTCACTCAGATCTTCATAAAATAACTTTATTTGGTTTTTTTAGCCAAACCGGCGCGCCTAATTTATCCGATCCACAACCAGTTGTATTGATCAACAATCCTGAAAAGCTGACTACCATAAACAGCGGCGCAGTTTTTAATTAGACCTGAGGACCAAAACCAAAAGCCTCGCCCACCCGCTTAAAGAAATTGTACCCCTTTAAACGAATAAAGCTTGCTTTTAACTTTGATTTTTGGATACGGATCTTTTGTCTTTCGTGCAGCGCTACAAATTCCTGGCCGTCCACAGTTAGGATCGCCTTTTTCCCTCTGTTTAAAACAGCAGTTATAGGCTGCTCTATCACTAAGGGACGGGTATTGATGCTGTGGGGACAAATTGCTGAGATCACCAGGCTCTTTGACTCCGGGGTCAAAATCGGCCCGCCGGCAGACAGATTATAAGCAGTTGAACCCGTGGCAGTTGAAAAAATTAACCCGTCGGATGTATATTCCGCGATCCCTTTTAGTTCAAGCTTAATAACCCGGGCAATCCCGCTATTGCTAATAACAATATCATTTAACCCGACCAGCTGCCGGCCTCCAACTAAGGCTTCAATCATTGTCCTTTGTTCAAGCTTGAATTTCTTCTTTTTAATCTGATCCAATGCTTCGCTTAAATCATGCAGCTCTATCTCAGAAAGAAAGCCCAAGCCGCCCATATGAACACCAAGTATCGGGATATTCTTTTTTGCCAGCATTCTGGCTGCCCGCAAAATTGTCCCGTCGCCGCCAAGGGTAATAGCAAGTTTGGCCCCGGCCAAATTTACTTTATAACCCATTTTCTTCAATTCCTTAATTACCTGGACAGCAGTACCGGCAATTAGTTTATCCTCTTTCTTATAAATAACAGCAATTGTTGTCATCTTTGTCTCCTTAAATTAATTTCAACATGGCCAACATCCAAATTATACCAATAATTCCCAGCACAAGGAACAAGCCAATTAAAAAGCGAAAATAATAATCCAGATTCCTTTCATGGGGAAAGCGAAAGCTGACGCATTGGACCTGTCCATTGGCAAGATCCAGCGCAACCACTCCATTCAGGCCAAAAACCCGGTCAATTTCCATTAACTTGCGACGGAAAATTGGCTCATTAGGATCTGTTTCCCCTTCTGCCAGAGGCACTACAGCCGCGTATTTTTTGTTTTTTTTCTTAACAATAAAATCGAGCTCAACATAACCTAAATGCTCTTTGCCATCAACATTGGTCATCACTGTGCCCTTTTGCCGCCTGCCAATAACCTGGTAGCCGTGCCGCCCGAGCAATCTTTCCGCCTCTTTAGCAGAAAACCTGGGGATTTCTGACTGAGAACTAATTTGCCTGCAAAAAAAGAGCCTGCTGAGCAGCAAAAAAATTACCAGGCCGATAAAAAAACCTATTAATAATGAAACTAAAACTACATTTGTCATTTTATTTTTTTAAATAGATCAAAAATTCTATATTCCCCTCTGCGCCAGTTATGGGAGATTGAATAATTCCTTGGGCTTTAAAGCCTATGGCCTCAGCCTCAGCCTTCACTTTCTCAATAACTTCCTGATGAACTTTTTTATCCCTAACAATGCCGCCTTTGCCAACTTGCTCTTTCCTGGCTTCAAATTGAGGTTTGATCAAGGCAATTACTTCACCATTATCTAATAACAAATTATAAACTGTTGGCAGGATTTTGGAAAGAGAAATAAAGGAAACATCTATAACGCTAAGGCTAATATCTGAGGCTTTGAGCTCAAGATCATTTAACGTCAAATTTCTGGCATTGGTGCGCTCGACAACTTTAACGCGATTGTCTTGCCTCAATTTCCAGGCTAACTGACCGTAACCAACATCCACAGCATAAACCTTTGTTGCCCCATGCTGGAGCAAACAATCAGTAAATCCGCCGGTTGAAGCGCCAATATCCAGCCCAATTTTACCGGCAACATCAATCTTAAATTCTTTTAAAGCAGCTGCAAGCTTTAACCCGCCACGGCCAACATAAGGATGGGGCTGCCCCTTGATTATTATTTCAGAATCAGGCTCTATCTGGGTTCCTGCCTTGTCAATTTTCACGCCGCCAACAAACACTAAACCGGCCATAATAGCAGCCTGGGCTTTAGCGCGCGAATCAAATAGTTTTTTTTCAACTAAGAGGAGATCAAGCCTTTTTTTCACAAATTGTATTGTAGCATAAGCCGTGTTATAATCAACAAACGCAAAAAATAATGAGATTGAAAAGCACCTTAATCGCCTTCATATCTTTAGCCATTACTACCTCCGCTGTGGCAGCTTCTTTGGAGGCTAGAGAGGCTTTTCAAAAAGGTTATCAACTTTTACAAGGCAAGGATTATTACAATTCCATTAAAAGCTTTAAAGTTGCCATCAAAGACACTTCCTATCCGCTTTTGGACTATAGCTATTTCTTTGCGGCTCAAGCCTATCAAAAAGGTTCTCATTACCCTCAGGCCCTACAGGTTTATAAGATTGTTCCTCAATATTTCAAAAACAGTGTCCTTGTGCCAAAAGCCCTGCTGGAAATAGCAAAGATTGAAGCCCAGCAGGAAAATCAGGAGGCAGCTGCCAAAGTGCTGCAGGAACTGATTGCCCGTTTCCCAAAACACGAAGTTGCACCCGAAACCAGGTTCAGGCTAGGGCAAATTTTTCAAAACTCAGGCAAACACGAAGATGCTGCCAGGATTTACCGCAACCTGGACCTTTTGCACCCGGATAGCGATTTTGCTGAAAAGGCAATTGATCAACTTGACTTATTAGCCAAACAAAAGCATCTTGCCGGCTACGAAGCCCCGGCAGCTACTATTTATAATTTAGGCGTTAAATACTTTTCCAGGAGAAGCTATAGCCGCGCCAAAGAATACTTTACCCGCATCAGCAAATATTATAAGAAAAGCTCTTTTTACGACGAAGCCCAGTTTATGCTGGGCAGGATTTATTTAAGAAAAGGACAGCTGCCTCAGGCTGCTAAATATTTTAAAAGGACCATCAATATAAATAAAGACTCAAAACCTGAAGGTATGCTTTATCTTGCGCTTACTTATGGCTACATGGACAGTAAAAAAGCTGCCATAAGAACACTGGAAAAGCTGACTACCATGTACCCAAACAGTCCTTCAGCTGCCAACGCGCTTTATCATATTGGCAACTACCAACAACAACTAGAAAAACCTGCCGCAGCTCTGGCAGCTTATAACAAGCTGGTTGAAAAATATCCAAACTCTTATCTGATTGATGACGCACTGTGGTTAATTGGCAAACTATCCTATAAGCAAGGTGATTATGTTACTGCCTACAATACATTTAACCGGTCGCTTAAACTCTCAACAGATAAAGCTTCTGACCGCCTTGTCTTTTGGGCGGCAAAATGCGCTCAAAAAATAGGCAAAAAAGAAGAAGCAATTTCAGTCTATAAACTAACTATCACCCGTTATGACCACTCTTATTACGGCTACCGCGCGCGCGAAGAACTGGAAAAATTAGGGATCACCATTAAACCCAGCCAAATTCCAACAGTCAGCGAAAGCCTTGAAGAGATTGGCGGTAATAATTATGAAACCATTACCCACGAAGAAAAATACCGAGAATTAATTGCTGTTGGCCTGGGCGATGAGGCAGTGGCGGAAGCAGTTTTTCTTGAAGAACACGTGCCTATCAGCAAAAAAGACAATGCCAATATTGCTAAATACCATGCTTATGTAATGAAAGGCAAGTTTTCCAAGCCAATCCAGTTCGCGGACAAAAAGATTTATGAAGCCACCTTATCAGGCTCACTGTCCAAGGTTGACCCCCGGCTCTGGCGCTTTTCTTATCCGCGCGGCTACTGGCGCTACGTTGAAAAATATTCCAAACAATATGGCTTAGACCCTCATTTAACTTATGCAGTAATTCGCGAAGAAAGCCGTTTTAAATCACGCGCCCTATCCCACGCCTGGGCCCATGGCTTAATGCAAATCATTCCTTCTACTGGCAGATTAATTGCCCGGGCGCTGGGCATCCGCTATTCACGCTGGAAATTATATGACCCTCGGGTCAATGTCCAAATGGGAACGTACTACCTTTCTGGACTTATCAAGCGATTTAATGGTAATATTGCATTGGCCCTGGCCGGCTACAACGGCGGGCCTAACCGCGTAGAAAGGTGGCTAAAACAGTACAAAAACTTCGACCTGGACGAATTTGTAGAAGATATTCCGCTGCGTGAAACACGCAACTATGTTAAGAAGGTGCTGAAAAGTTATTATGGCTACAAAAGAACCTATTCCGGCGGATGAAGAACAAGCTTTTGAAGGCCTCCGCCCCAAATCATTCAAAAACTTTATCGGCCAGAAAAAATTAATCGAAAACCTGCTGATTCACATCAACGCCGCCCAAAAACGCGCTGAACACTTAGACCACGTCATGCTTTACGGCCCCCCGGGCTTAGGCAAGACAACCCTAGCCAGCATTATTGCCCAAGAAATGGGGGTGAGTTTTAAAATTACCTCGGGCCCGGCTATTGAACGCCCTGGAGACTTAGCCGCAATTTTAACTAACCTAAAAAACAATGATGTTCTGTTTATTGATGAAATTCATCGTTTAAATCGAGTAGTTGAAGAAGTGCTCTACCCTGCGATGGAGGATTTTGGTTTAGATATTATAATTGGTAAAGGCCCCAGCGCCCGTTCGATCAGGCTTGATTTGCCCAAATTCACCTTGATCGGCGCAACCACCAGAATTGGCCAAATATCTTCCCCCTTGCGGGATCGTTTTGGCATTGTTAACCGTTTGGAATTTTATTCTGCTCAAGATTTAAAAGAGATAATTATTAATGCAGCCCAGGTCTTAGAAATTGAGATTAAATCAGCCGGGGCAGAAGAAATTGCCAAGCGCTCGCGCGGCACCCCCAGGATTGCCAACCGCCTCCTGCGCCGCGTACGAGACTACGCTCAGGTCAAGGGATCCGGCATCATTACCGAGGAGATTACCCAGAAAGCCCTGTTAGGGCTTGATATCGACGCATTAGGGTTGGATAAGATTGACCGCCGCCTGCTTGAAGCCATTATTATAAAATTTACCGGCGGTCCAGTTGGGGTTGAGACCCTGGCGGCTTCAATTAACGAAGAAGCCATTACAGTTGAAGATGTATATGAACCATATCTGCTGCAAATTGGTTTTATGGAAAGGACCCCCCGCGGCAGGATGGCCACAGAAGCTGCTTATAAGCATTTGGGAATCGCTTTTAACAAAAAAGACAAAAGCCAACAAGCTGGCCTTTTTAGGAAAGGATAAATGATGAAGAAGAAATCAGTTAAGAGACAAAGTAAGCTCCACCGCAAGACCAAAGAAACAGAGATCAAAGTTGAATTAAATATTGACGGCACAGGCAAAAGCAAGGTTGATTACCCTATACCATTTTTGGGCCATATGTTTACGCTTTTTTCCAAGCATGGCTTGTTTGATTTAAAGCTTAGAGCCAAAGGTGACCTGGATGTTGACCTTCATCACCTGGTAGAAGATACCGGCTTAGTCTTAGGGGAAGCCTTTCATAAGGCTTTAGGCAAAAAGAAACAAATTGAACGCTATGGCCACGCAATTATTCCTATGGATGAAGCCCTGGCCGAAGTTAAGGCCGCGGCTGATATTAGCGGACGGCCGCATTTTACGTTTAAGGCCAAATTTGCCAAAGAATTGATCTATGCCAAGCTGGGTAAAGAACGCATTAAATTATATCTTGACGCAGAAATGCTGCGGGAATTTTTTGAGTCCTTTGTGTACAAAGCCGGGGTATCACTTCACATTGATTTAAAACGCGGTAAAAACACTCACCATAAAATTGAAGCGATCTTTAAGGGTTTTGGGGTGGCCATGCGCCGCGCCTGCCAGATTAATCCGCGCAAAAAAGGCGTCCCATCGACCAAAGGAAGATTATAAGCCCGATCCCAAAATCAAGAGACCGTATTCTTTCCTAGTTGGAGATTCTTTCCCAATATGAAGTTCGGCTAATTTTGTGCGCAGCGCACCATTTTGTTTTGGCTCTTCAATTTTTAAAAAAAGTCGCCCAGATAACCGTGTCATTTCTTCTTTGGCCACGGCGCAAAGAAAGTTTTCCGGCAAAACTAGCGTTACATCATTAGAATTTACAAAAGAAATAGAAACAGGTTCTGATTTAGCAGCAATATTATTTCCGGCATAATCATATCCAGTTAAATAAAGTCTCTTGCCTTCTTGTTGAACCATAATGCTTTCACTTCTGCCCATTCCCCACATTATGACCTGTCTAGTTAGGAAAATACGATCCCCAACCAAAAACCTTCGATCAAGGCCCTGCCTGTTTACTTTAATAGTACTAAACCCTGTATGTACTGGATGTAACATTGTAATTAATCTCAAAATTAATATCGTGGAAAACAGGAGAAAATTTCAGTTTACTTATCGACCAACTGCCAGGCGATCAATAAGAAACTGGGGCAAAGCAGCGGTTTCCATCTTTTCTTGTACTTTCTTAACGTCATAGGGTACTCTATGCAGAGAAAATATTTTAGTCTCAGAGTCATAAACACCGAAGCTCGCTTGCGGGTCCCTATCACGAGGCTGGCCAACTGCACCAACATTAATAATTACCTTCTCATAGTTCTCAACTAGAATCTCTTGCCCAGGGTTTAAGACCTGGCCGTCAAAATTACCGTCAGCTTTCAAGGCAGTAAACATAGGTCTGTGTGTATGACCAATAAAACAAAGGGGTTTACTCATCAAGTCAAAGGTTGGGATTGCTTCAGAGATATTTGTTATATACTCTTCCAAGGGTGAACGCAAACTACCATGCACAACCTCAAAATCATCTTCAGCCAAAACTTCAGGCAAAGCTTTTAAATATTCCAAGTTTTCTAAAGTAATAATTCCCTGCGTCCATTTTACGACTGCCTTGGCATTAGCATTAAACCAAGTTGTAATCAAATCTTTAGTCACTGCCCTATCATGGTTGCCAGCTATAGTTGGAATGTTTCGCTGTCTGATTTCTTCAACACACTCATTTGGATTGGGCCCATACCCAACTAGGTCGCCAAGGCAGATAATTTTATCAACATTTTTCAATTGTTTTAGCACAGCAGTCAATGCTTCCAAATTACTGTGAATATCTGATATAATGCCATACAACATATATGAGATTATATCATCGTATCTTTGCTAAATCACCGCAATCATGAATTATCAAGAAAGAACATATCGAAATTATATAAAAGCCAAAAACCTGATTAAATTTGAGGTTATTGAAAAGGAAACCGACCTCTTAATTCTTGCGCAGAGCAATTTATATGACAAAGCATTAGCCTCAACCTTAAAACATCGTGCTGAAATTGAAAGATATATGGAAACAGATGAAAAATTCGTTAAAGGTTATTCTCCTTACCGTGTTAACCGCAGGGCCCCGCAAATAATCAAAGACATGGCGAAAGCTGCCAAAAAAGCTAAGGTCGGCCCCATGGCTGCCGTAGCTGGCGGTCTGGCTGAATCAGTCGGCCGAGACCTGCTGCCTTTTTCTGAAGAAGTAATTGTTGAAAACGGCGGGGATATTTTTCTCAATATCAAGGAACCCCGCAAGGTTGGTGTTTTTGCGGGTTCTTCCCCATTTTCTGAAAAAATTGCCCTAGAAATTGAGCCGCGGGAAACTCCTTTTTCTGTTTGCTGCTCATCAGGAACCGTGGGCCACTCTTTTAGCTTTGGCAAAGCAGACGCTGTTATTGTTATTGCCAAAAGCGCCTTTTTGGCAGACGCAGCGGCCACAGCCATTGGCAATGCCGTTAAACAAGTTTCTGATATTGAACAGGGTTTAAAAGTGGGCAAGAAAATCCGCGGCCTGGATGGCGTCCTCATTATCAAAGATGACCAAATTGGCGCGTTGGGTAAAATTAATCTTGTCCCTCTCTAATGATGATGGGGATGTTTTTCCCTTTGCTTCACATCAATAACATGCCATAGTTGATACCCCACAATTCATTGTGGGGTGGCTCACTTCAATCCTATATAATATGCGGCGTTATTAAAAATACTATCTCTGTTTTTGTCTTTTCAACGGTCATATTTTGGAACAAGTAACCAATTAAGGGTAAATGGCCCAACACAGGTATTTTTGACACATTGTGATGGTCAGATTCAGACAAGAGCCCCCCCACCGTAATCGTCTCCCCATCCTTAACTCGCAAAGTTGCCCGAGCATTACGAGTTGTAATAACAGGGAACTCCCCTGCCGCAGTAGTTCTCCATTCTGAGATAGACGAAATCTCAGCTTGAATCGAAGCAGTAATAAATTCCCCTTCACCCAAACGTGGAGTTACTTTCAACTTAACTCCAGCATCAATATAATCAACTGTCCACTGGGTCGTGCTGCCGGTTGTCACCGGAACTGCGTAAGGGATGCGGCTGCCAATATTTATTACTGCCTCGTGATTATCCAATGTAGAAATTCTAGGGCTAGCCACCAGCTTGGCTTTGCCTTCACTAATCAAGGCCCTCAAAGTTATTAATAAATCTTCGGCCGGTCTGGTCTGCCCATCATCCCTGCTTGTTATGAACTTAAACCCACCAGCTTCTTTGCCGTAGGACAAACCAAGGCGGGCCGAGTCAGCTTCGACAATTTCTATCACCTTGCTTTCAATTAATACCTGTGGAACTGGTTTATCAACTGACCGGATAAGTTGTTTTGCTTCCTCAAGAACCGTTCCTTTGCCTCTTATCAGGATAGAATTTGTACTGTTTCCCTGGCTCGTCTTGATCCCAGAAAATAACTTTTCAAGCAAACTAGAAAGCTTATCCGCGCTTAAATATTTTAAGCTTATTAATTCCACCCGGCCCTTTTGCGATGATTCCACCTGAGGAGGAGAAGCTAAAGAGACAAATATCACCCTGCCTTTCTTTTCATAAGCAATGCCATTGGCCTCTAAAACATTTAAGACCGCATCTTGCGCAAAAACATCTTTTAAATGCAGGGAAGTACGCTTATTCTGGGCTAAAGCCCCGTCTCCACTGATAACAAGGTCCAAACCCGCTTTTTCTGCCAGTATCTGGATCACGTCAATCACGGCCGCGTCATTAAATCTCATTTCTTTTATTAATTCTCCAGCAAATACAAATGAACTCGTGAACATAAGAATCATCAAAACCATAATTAATCTTTTCACTATTTGACCCCCTCCCTATTCTTTTCTAAATAAACCTTTCCACTACATATATTAGTTACACTATAACTAGAAATTCTGTCTCCCAAACCAACAAAAACGCCCCTCCCCCCCAGTTCAAGCAAGGCCAGCGGCTTTCCCCCACTGACCACCCCAACTAACCGCACATAGCCTGGGCTTGCATCCTGGTTTTTTAAGAGGAGAGGTTCAGCATTTAATTTCAAAACAATCTCATTTAAAAAAGGCTCATTATCAGAATCACCATAAACATATAGGGGCTTGTTTGTTTGGACTTCAGAAGTTACTTCTTCTTCAACTAATTCTTCAACCTCATCAGCCCTAAGCTTGGGTTCAAGCTCCTCACTCGGCGCTGCGCAGGAGCAAAACAGCATTACGGGTAAAACAAATAAAATTGCTGATAAAATTTTCCTCATGCTTTTTCCTCCATTAAAAACCCTATTTGTTTTTTCTTTGCACTAACTGGATTTAGTAAAGCCTTGATTGCATCAAAAACAACCTTAAATTGCTGATCATATTTGTTTTCCAATGACTCTATTTTTTTTCTTAGCTCTCTATTTGAAGATAAAATTTTTCTTAATTTAATAAAAGTACGCATTATTTGGATGTTTACCTGCACAGCTCTTTTGCTCTTTAAAATTGAAGAGAGCATAGCAATCCCTTGTTCTGTAAAAGCATAAGGAATATATCTCCTGCCACCACGCTTTGAGGTGACAAAATGGCACCTCAAAAACTCTGCTTCTGTCATCTGAAACATAAAGTCAGCTGGGAACCTGTCTAAATTTCTGCGAACCTGTCGATTCAAATACTTAGTTTCAACTTCATATAAATCTGCCAAATCCCTGTCTAACATGACTTTTTTGCCTCTAATTATGTAAATCTTACCTTCTATCCTTTCAATGGGAACTAAACTTTTCATCTATTACCCTCCTTTTTGCAGCCATAATGAGTGCTATTAAGGGTGTAGCAATGTTATTACCAGCAGCGATGATTACGATGATGCAAGCAATGATTACAATGATGGGAGGGGATTACAGCGATATTTTTCTTGTTAATATAAGAAAATCTTGACTCATCACCGCCATCACGGCTCCATCACTGCAATCACTGTCCCATCACCGTCATCATCACTAAGTGTCGAAATTACGACAGTTGGCCGGTGGTGTAGAGGAAAAACAGGGACAGGATGTAAATTAGAATTATCAAAAATGAAGGAACATGATTGCGAATCTGGCGTTTGAGGGAAACAAAAGCAATTCCCATAAGAACCGCGCCAATTACTGCAGTATAAATCATATTTGGGGAAACAGATTGAAAAAGCGAGGCTGGTTGATAAAACACATCAGCCACAAATAGAACCATTAAGTTAAAAATATTGCTGCCGATTAAGTTGCCTACCCCCATACCCACCTGACCCAGGCGCAGGGCGGAAAAAGAAACCGTCATTTCTGGTAAAGTGGTAGCTAAGCCCAAAAATAAGATAGCAACAAATGTCTGGCTCCAGCCCATAACAGAAACGATTTCACTGCCAATAAAGGGCAGCCAGCTGCCGGCAATTATGACAATAACCGCCGCAACAGAGAAATAAAAATATGTGTTAAATTTTGAAATATGCAAATAATCTTCATCAACAATCACTTCAACTGCATCCTTGCTCTTACTATAAAGAACTTTCTGCGCCAACAAATAAACAACAAAAATAATTAATGTATAAATTGAAAACCCAAATATAACAAAATCAAACAAATAGCGGCTTACGGCAAGGGCAACAGCAATGAACGATAATAAACCAGCCCCAACAAAAGCAGAAAAGATATTACTACTTCTTGGTTTAATAAAAAGCGACTGCTTGCCCCTGACCCACATTAATAAGTCTAAAACAGCCAGGGAAAACATATTGATCATACAAGCACCCAGAATATCCCCCACAGCTAAATCAGGGGCCTTGGCAAAGACAGTGGCTGAGATGTTTGTAGCCAGTTCTGGCAGTGAAGTAACCGCAGCTAAAAGAACAATGCCTATCCATACATGAGATAAGCCGGTCTTTTCCGCAATGGCATCGCCGTATTTAGTCAGTTTTGACCCGGCAAAAAAGATAATCGCAGCGCAAATGATGAATTTTAGCCAGACTATTAGCATTTCAGGAGTATTGTATCATGCAAAGAACAAAACTTAAAACGGTCCCAACTCGTTTCTCAACCACTCAAATTAAAACTCGAAATCAGGAATTGTTAAATCAGGTGGATCAGTAAAATAGAGGATTGTAAAATTTATTGTATCAGTTCCACCGGCAGTTACTTCCGCTTCCTGTGAAGCTGACCGGTAAACCTCTGTTTGCATAGTCCAGGCTTCATAAGTGCCAGGTGGAACATTGGCAATCGAATAATAGCCGCTTGAATCAGTAAAATCTAGTAAAGCCGTATTTTTTAAATAAACCTTCATACCAGGCACACTTGCACCTGTGCTGTTAAAAACCCGACCAATCACCCAGCCTTTATCAGTGATCGTCACGCTGGCCGTAGCAGACAAATCATCAGAACTGGCTACAACCGTACCACTACCAGCAGTTGAAATAGCAGTAAAAAGACCGTTTGAACTTATTGTGCCAATGCTGCCAGTCACGCTCCAGGTTGGGCTAACTTCCACTATCATTCCTACGCTATCGTGGCCAACGACAGTGAATACTTGAGATTGACTTACACCAACAGTCACTTTGGTGGGCGAAATAGATAAACTAACTAAATCCCCTGTCACATCTCCGCAACCGCCTAAGAAAATGACAAATGACAAACATGAAATGACAAATGTCCCGATTAGAAATCGGGATCCCGCAACACATTTTTTTAAATAATAAGAAAGCGGGAAAGGTATAATTATTTTAAATAATAAATGCCGAACGGAAGCGAGGCATACATTCATTTGACATTTGTCATTGGACATTTGACATTTAGTAAAGGAGCTTCCCATTCTTAACCACCACTCTGCCACCAACAATAGTATACAAAACTTTTCCCTTCAGTTTAAAACCGCCAAAGGGAGAGTTCTTGCTTTTTGAAGCAAATTTTACAGGATCAACAACCCACTCTGCTTTAGGGTCAACAATAATAAGATCCGCATCTGCGCCGACTTTTAAAGTTCCCTTATCAAGATTAAGTATCTGAGCAGGAATAGAGCTAAACTTTTTTACCAATTCTTTTAGCTTTAAAGCCTTTGTTTCTACCAGGTTTGTTAAGGCTAGCGCAAAAGCTGTTTCAAAACCAACCATGCCAAAAGCCGCCCTGTTAAATTCTACATTTTTTTCTTCTATGTTATGCGGGGCATGGTCTGTGGCAATCACATCGATGGTCCCGTCTTTTAAACCCCGGATAATTGCCTGGACATCCTTTTTACTTTTTAGCGGCGGATTGACTTTGGCATTGGTGTCATAGTTTCTAACCGCCTCTTCAGTTAAACTAAAGTAATGGGGACAAGTTTCGCAGGTAATTTTTACTCCCCTGCGCTTGGCCCGGCGGACTAAATCAACTGATTTTGCTGACGAAACATGGGCAATATGGGCCTGTCCAAATTCCTCAGCCAGCATGATGTCCCGGGCTACCATAACTTCTTCAGATAAAGCTGGAATGCCAGGCAGGCCTATGGAGGTTGAAAGCCCGCTTTCATTCATTGAGCCGCCATGCGATAATCCTTTATCTTCACAATGAGAAATAATTGGTATGCCAAATTGTTTGGCATATTCCAGGGCCCTGCGCATCATGCCAGCGTCTGCCACAGGGTTGCCGTCGTCAGAAAAAGCAATTGCCCCTGCTTCACGCATCAACCCCATCTCGGCCAGGGCTTCCCCTTTAAGCCCCATGGTTATTGCAGCAACAGGATAAACATTGACTGCCCCTTCTTCAGCTGCCTTGCTTAAAATATATTTGACTGCTGCTGGAGTATCAATTACAGGATTGGTGTTGGCCATGCAGCAGACAGAGGTAAAGCCACCCATCGCTGCTGATCGCGTTCCTGAGGCAATTGTTTCCTTATCCGGCCGTCCTGGATCTCTAAGATGCGCATGCATATCAATCAGCCCAGGCAGAACCAACTTTCCTTTAGCATCAATAACCCTTGATCCGGCACTCACAATTCGCGACTTAATTGCCGCTACCTTCCCATTCTCAATTAAAACGTCCCTGGCCCCGTCAATTTTTGACGCGGGATCAATCACCCTGCCGTTTTTGATCAAGAGTTTTGCCATTATATCTTAATCCTTTTGCGCACCTGAGAGATAATTCCTCCAAAACTCGTGCCGCCCTTGCTGTCTTTCTTTCTGTTCTTTTCTTCAGTCTTCAATTTTCTTAAAGCCTGCATTGCGGCCCGTTGCTCTGATTCTTTCTTGTTGCCGCCCTTGCCTATGCCGCAGCGCTTGCCCTTAATTTTAACTTCCATCCAAAAAACCCTGCGATGCTTGGGCCCGGTTTCCTTAATAACTTTATAGCGGGGCAGTTCCCACTTTCTTTTTTGGGTATATTCCTGCAAAGTTGATTTGTAATCACTTATATAACCTGCCCGGGAAGTCTTTTCAATTTCACTTTCCAGATGAGCTAAGATCAGCTCGCGTGATTTACCAAGTCCAGCATCAATAAAGATAGCGCCAATTAATGCTTCAAAAGTGTTGGCCAAATTAGATTTTCGCCTGGTGCCGCCGGTGCGGCGTTCATTAGCACTTAAAAGAAGGTAGCTGCCAATATCCTTTGTTCTGCCTACGCTAGCCAGGGTTTCGTCAGCAATAACTGAGGCTCGAATTTTAGTAAGGTCGCCCTCAGCCTTTTCTGGGAACTTATGATAGAGGTATTCACTGATAACCAGCTTTAAAACCGCATCGCCCAGGAACTCCAAGCGTTCATTATCCGGAACTTTTCTCTCGTTGCCATACGAACTATGGGTTAATGACTGGTTAAGTAAGGTGCGGTTTAAAAAAGAGGTGCCTAGTTTTTTCTCGATCTCCTGCAGTTCTTTTTCTCTTTGTGGGGAAATATGCTCCATTTGACATTATATTCTACATTATATACAATACAATTTCAAGGAGAAGGTGATAAATATGACAATTCTCTCGCCGATTATGAGTTTTATTGTTGACAGGGAAGTGGGCTTCCCTATCCCATCAGAAAAAGAAAAAATTAATAAGGCCTTAAAACGCTACAATTTTCTGCTTGGCAAACACCCCAACCGGTCTGATGCCCCGGAAATCATGTTTGGCATTGCTGATATGTTAGTTGGTCGCGGTGAAGCTAAAGATTTGACCCAGGCAATGAAATTTTATGATCAAATTCTGCTCAGGGCTATTCCAGAATATCTCAGGGCCCGCGTTTTAGTTGGTAAAGCCGAGTTGATGATTGGCGATCCTGCTGAATTCAACAACGCAATCTCTTTATGCGAAAGAGCCCGCAAACTACTAGGTAAAGATGTGGCTGACTTCTTTGCTGCCAAGACCTATATTGTTGAAGCTGAACTGCGCTTAGCCAGGCGCGACAAAGGTGATTGGGCAAAGGCATTAGATCTAATCAACCAAGTAGTCAAAGAAAAAGAATCCCATTGGTATTTTCGCGGTAGGGCTCTCCTGGCCAAGTCAGAAATAACCTTTTATCAAAGCCCCAATAAACTAATTCAAGCGCTAAAGTTTGTTGAGCAATCCCAAAAAGAATTAAAAGCGCGGCCACAAGATTATTTTTCGAACAAAGGCACAATCCTTATGGCAGAAATTTTAACCCGTCGGGGCAAGGGGCGTGACTTCTTCAGGGCCGAAAAATTCTTAACAGAAGCTATTAAAATGCCGATAGCCTATAAGGATCTTATTGCCAGGGCAAAACTTGATCTAGCAGACGTCGTAACCCACCCTCGGGCAGCTAAATTACTTAAGCAGGTACTACAAATGGAAGGCCTTGATCCATATTTAATTGAAAAAGCCAGTATTATTGAAAAGGCTTTAAGGGAAAAGCAAACCCCTCGACTCGCTCCGCTCGCTCGGGGTAAACCCAAAAAGAAGAAAGCCCCTCGACGTGCTTCGGGTGCTCGGGGCAAGAAACGTAGGAAGAAAAAATAATTAATGGCTCAAACTATCGCTGAAAAGATCCTCTCAAACCATTCTGGCAAAACTGCTAAAGCAGGCAACATTGTTATTGCTGATCTAGACTATATGATTGCCCAGGATGGCACTTCTGGTATTGCCATAGATTCTTTTCGCAAAATGGGCGCAAAAAAAGTGCTGCATCCTGAAAAAGCAGCCATAATAATTGACCACAGTTCCCCCTCCCCCAACTTAGGTGTTTCTGCTATTCATAAAAAGATCAGGGAATTTGTTAAAGAGCAAGGCATCACACTTTATGACATTGGCTGCGGTGTTTGTCACCAAATCACACCCGAACAAGGACATGTTGTTCCTGGAGATCTGGTAATTGGCGCAGATTCCCACACCTGCACCTATGGCGCGATTAATGCTTTTTCAACTGGCATTGGCTCGACAGATCTAGCTGCTGGCTGGGTTTCTGGCAAGCTCTGGTTTAAGGTCCCAGAAACATTAAAGGTTATGTTCAATGGCAAATTACCTAAAGGTATTTACTCAAAAGACATGATCTTAAAGCTGATTGGTGATATCACTGCTGATGGCGCAACTTACATGGCCCTAGAAATGCACGGAGAAGCCATTTCTGCCCTATCTGTTGATGCTCGCTTTACAATTTCCAACATGGCGATTGAATGCGGGGCTAAAGCTGGCTTAATGCCTGCTGATAAAAAGGTGCTTAACTGGGTTGAGGGACATTCTAAAAAGAAACCAAACCCAATCGAAGCTGATAAAGACGCAAAATACGCTAAAACAATTGAGATTGATGTAGCAAAATTTGAACCGCAAATTGCTAAACCACATACAGTTGATAATGTTGTGCCGATTTCAAAAATTGGCAACGTGCCAATCCAGCAAGGTTTTATTGGCACCTGCACCAATGGCCGGTTGGAAGATTTTCAGATTGCTGCCAAGGTTTTAAAAGGTAATAAAATTCACCCTGATTGCCGCCTGATCCTTGCTCCTGCTTCAAAACAAATTTTATTAGACTTGATCAATGACGGGACCTATCAAGCATTGATTGAAGCCGGCGCAGTGGCAGTTACTCCTGGCTGCGGTCCTTGTGTTGGCACGCATAATGGAGTACCTTCTGATGGAGAAAACGTGATTTCAACTGCTAACCGCAACTTTAAAGGTAGAATGGGCAATACCAATGCTTTTATTTATCTGGGCTCCCCTGCCACAGTAGCTGCATCAATGATTGAAGGCAAAATCGCGGATCCGAGAAAGTATTTATAGTTTTTTCTTGCCTCAATGAAATTTTCGTAATTAATTGAAGATATATACCTAGGAGAAACTACATGATAAAAATATTCCATATAAAATGTTTTGTTCTTTTAACTGTATTTATTTTAATTATTTCGATATCAGGCTGCAGGCAAAGTTCAGTTTCTGAGTTATCCCAAGACTACAGCAGCCTCCTGTCAGCAAAGTCCCTGGCAGATCTTTCCTTAAGTAAAATAAACAAAATTAAATTGAGTTATTTTTCTGCTGAGAAACTTGTTCTTTCTTCTCCTGTTTTAGGTGCAAACTCAATCTTTTTTTCTCAAGCAATTGATACTAATTCCGGCTATTCTATTAATCTTGGCGTTCCTCAAAAAGGGCTAATCAAAGGAATCACCGCTGGAATAGCTTATAAAAAGGGCATTTCAGAAGATGATAATGGTCATTACTATTTTACAGCCAGACTGGGCTATGATTATCTTTCAGATACACTTGATAACTATTTAGTTGCTGAAGGCTATACAATAAATAAAGTTGAAGTGCATCAAGGCACTTTAACTCTTACTTTATCACCAAAGCTGGGCTGGTTTAAACCTTTTATTTCACAACAAACAGGCATTTCTACCTTTAACTATAAAGGGCAACAATCAGGCACAATAAATCTTTCGTTAGAGGATTTATTTCTAACCAGCGCAGGCATAGAAATAGAATTTGAAAACTGGGGGGCTATGTTAGCCTTAACTGAGGGGGCTACGACCACAGGGATTCATATCAGCTTCTAAATTACAACGCCTCTTTTACAGAACTAACCGCACTTATTTCAATCTTAGACTTTTTAATCTCTTTTAAATTAGACTTGGGAATAATAATATTTTTAAAGCCCAACTTTTCAGCTTCTTTAATTCTTAATTCAATATGAGGCACTGAGCGGACCTCTCCAGCTAAGCCAACCTCACCAACAGCTACTGTATCTGGATCCAAAGGCTGATTTTTAAAACTTGAAGCAATCGCCAGCGCAATCGGCAGATCAATAGCTGGCTCATAAACGCGAACACCGCCAGCAGCATTAACAAATATATCCTGGGTAGAGAGCTTTAGGTTCAACTGCCTTTCCAGCACAGCAATGACAATTGCAGCGCGATTATAATCAACCCCGGTTGTTTTTCTGGCTGGGTAAGGCATTTTGGTAAACGAAGAAAGTGCTTGAACTTCAACCAGTAAGGGGCGTGATCCTTCCATCGCAGCGGTCACAATTGAGCCAGCACTGTCCTTGGGCCGCTCTGACAGAAAGACTTGAGAAGGATTGGCCACTTCTGTTAATCCTTTATCCTTCATCTCAAATATACCGACCTCATCAGTTGAGCCAAAACGATTTTTGACCCCCCGTAAAATCCGATATTGTTTATGCCGTTCCCCTTCAAAATATAAAACAGTGTCAACTATATGTTCGAGCAGTCTTGGGCCTGCAATATTGCCATCTTTGGTCACATGACCAACAATAAAGATCGGAATGCCGGTTGATTTAGCAATTCTGACTAAATAAGCCGCGCATTCGCGCACTTGAGAAACTGAGCCCGGCGCTGATGAAATATCATCACGAAACATAGTTTGAATAGAATCAATAACAACAAAATTTGGTTTTATCTTTTGAATTGACTGTTCAATGGCAAAAAGATTTGTTTCTGGATAAAGCATCAAGTTTTTGGAAAGTGTTCCAAGCCTTTCTGCCCTTAACCTTATTTGCTTGGACGACTCTTCCCCACTCACATATAAAACAACTGATTTCTTGCTCAGGGCCTCAGCGATCTGCAGCATCATAGTGGACTTGCCAATCCCCGGTTCGCCGGACAGTAAAACTACTGACCCGGAAACCACTCCCCCGCCTAAAACCCGATCCACTTCAACAATCCCGGTTGAACTTCTTTCTTCTTTAGAATAATCAACTTCAACTATTGAGATAGGTTGCTCTGTTTTTGGATTCTGGGTTTGGGATTTGTTACGAGTTACGGGTTCCGGGTTGCGAGTTTCTTCAACCAGAGTGTTCCATTCGTCACACGCAGAACATTGCCCATACCAACGGGGAAAATCCTGGCCGCAGGATTGGCAGAAAAAAACAGATTGCTTTTTACTCGTTGGCAACAGCAGGTTCCTCTTTTTTAGCCGCGGGTTTTTTAGCTGAAGATCGTGTGCCTTTGGTTCCCTTAAAGACTAATTTATCCTTTTCAACTTTGATGCTTATCTTGCTGCCGTAGCCAAACTTGCCTTTAAGCACATCTTCAGACAGCGGATCTTCAATATACTCACCAATTGAACGGCGCAGCGGCCTGGCCCCAAGTTTGGGGTCATAGCCCTTATCCACCAGGAATTCTTTGGCTTTTTTGTTAATCTTGAGATTAAGCCCTTTTTCTTCAAGCCGATCATTAATATCGCCAATCATAATATCCACAATTGAAATTAAGTCTTCCTTGGACAATGGCCGAAAAACAACTTTTTCATCAACGCGGTTCAAAAATTCTGGTCGGAAATGCTTGTTGAGCTGTTCCAACACTATTTCTTTCATCTTTTCATAAGAAGCCTGCGCATCATCGCGAGTAACAAAACCAATTGAGGTTTGTTTTTGGATAAATTCCGCGCCAACGTTACTCGTCATAATAACTACGGTATTTTTAAAGTCGATCTTCCGGTTTTGTGAATCAGTAATATGCCCTTCATCCAATATCTGCAAAAGTATGTTCATCACGTTTTGGTGGGCTTTTTCTATCTCATCAAATAAGACAATAGAATGGGGTTTGCGCCTGATTGCTTCAGTTAACTGCCCCCCTTCACCAAAGCCAACATAGCCAGGGGGCGAGCCAATTAAACGCGATACACTGTGCTGTTCCAAATACTCTGACATATCAATGCGCACAACTGAGTCAACATCGCCAAAAAGGAATTCTGCTAACCGCTTGGCTAATTCTGTTTTGCCCACGCCAGAGGGACCAAGAAAAATAAACGAACCAATTGGCCGTTTGGGATCTTTTAGGCCAGCCCGAGCCCTGCGGATAGATTTGGCAATAACGGTAATTGCCTGTTCCTGGCCCACGACACGTTTCTTTAGCCCTTCTTCCATTTGCAATAAACGTTCTGTTTCTTCTGCAGTTAACTGGGTAACTGGCACACCTGTCCAGGAAGAAACCACTTGAGCAATAATCTCTGCATTGACCTCCGGGTAGCCTTCTTTTGGCCCGCCAACTGATTTTTTGACCACAGCCTCATATTCCAGGCGCAGGGTATCTTCTTTGTCCCTTAATTGTGCAGCCAGCTCAAACTCCTGGTTTTCAACTGCTTTCTCTTTTTTGCTTTTGACCCCTTCAATTTCTTTTAATAACTCAATTTGTTCTGGCGACGCAACTGAGGATTGGAGCATTACTTTTGACGCAGCTTCATCAATTAAATCAATAGCCTTATCCGGCAAATGGCGGTCTGCAATATATCGAGCAGAAAGCCTGGCAGCAGCAACCAGGGCTTCGTTTAATATCTTTACTTTATGAAATTCTTCGTAACGATCGCACAGGCCCTTTAAAATCTCTATTGTTTCCTGAACATTTGGCTCTTCAACGCTGACTGATTGGAAACGGCGCTCCAAAGCAGGATCTGATTCAATCCTCTTGCGATATTCATCAAAAGTAGTTGCCCCAATAACCTGCAGCTCTCCCCTGGCCAAAGCTGGTTTTAAAATATTGGCCGCGTCCATGGCGCCTTCAGCAGCGCCAGCGCCTATTAAAGTATGCAACTCATCAATAAACAGGATAACATTGCCGTCCTTGGTCACCTCAGCAATAACCTTCTTCATGCGCTCTTCAAACTCACCGCGATACCTGGTGCCGGCAATCAACAAACCCAGATCTAGAGTAACTAATCTCTTATTAAGCAGCGGCGGCGGCACATCTGCCAGAATAATGCGCTGGGCTAAACCCTCAACAATTGCAGTTTTACCTACCCCAGCCTCACCAATAAGCACTGGGTTATTTTTTTTGCGACGAGAGAGTATTTGGGTCACCCTTTCAATTTCTTTGGCCCGGCCAACCACAGGATCAAGTTTTTTCTCCCTGGCCAAATGGGTCATGTCGCAGCTAAAAGAATCCAAAACCGGCGTGCGGGTTGGTCTGGGCATTTTCTTTTGAAAAACCGACGCCTCACCCAAAATAGAAACAATTACATTCTTAGCAGCAGCTGTGGTTAAACCCAAAGAGCCTAAAACCTCACCAGCAATGCCTCCCCCTTCCCTTAATATGCCCAAAAGCAAGTGCTCCACCCCTACATAACTATGGCCCAAGCCACGCGCTTCGTCCCAGGCCAGTTCAATTACTTTCTTGACCTGTGAATTAAAAGGCAGCTCTGGCCCAACTTTACCCTCAGTTTTTGTTTCTGCTACCCTTTCTTCAAGATCACCTTTTAAAACCGCGGGATCAACACGAAAATGCTCGAGCGTGCGCAAAATAATAGGCTCGCCCTCCTGGATCATGCCCAATAAAAGGTGCTCCACCCCAACAAAATTAGATCCCAGGCGTTTGGCCTCTTCCTGGGCGGACATAATTATCCTAACTGCCCGTTCGCTGAATCTTTCAAACATTGCCATATATATTTAACCTCTTTTTACAAAGAATGGACCAACTAAATTATAACAAGGCCAGCCCCCTGGCGCAAGTTTTGGGGTTTAACTACCCTGAGGCATTGTTATTATAAAAGTCGTCCCCTTACCAGCTTGACTGCGCACTTTAACTGAACCATTATGCTCTTCAATTATACGTAATGTAATTGGCAGTCCCATGCCTGTGCCTGTCATCTTGGTTGTAAAAAATGGATCGAACAAACTCTTAAGATTATCTTCAGGAATGCCCTCCCCTGTATCAGAAACTTCAATAAACACTACTGGGATTGGCTTGTCCAATTCTTGGTCCTCACCCCAAATTATTTCCTCCCCCTTGCGTTTGCCTTCGCGCCCAATTTTACCCAGTTTTACGACTTCGCCAACATCAGTCTTTACAATTAATTCCCCGCCATTAGCATGCATAGATTCAATCGCGTTTTTAACAATATTGACAAAGACCTGCTGCAGCTGGCCAGCGTCGCCTGTAATTTGGGGTAAATTTGCTAGTTTCTTTGTAACACGAATATTATGTTTTTTGGTTTCACTTTCAAATAATAGCAAGACTTCCTCTAAAAGATCATTTACTTCTACCTTAGAAAGTTCTGGTTTCATGGGCTTGCCAAACTTAAGCAGGCTTTCGGCAATCCGGTTAATCCGCTCAATTTCATGGGGAATGATCGAAGAAAACTTGGCGCGAAAATCCTTGTCTTCCCACTTTTGCTGCAGTAGTTGAGTAAAGGTCCTTAAAGAAACCAGAGGGTTTTTGATCTCATGGGCCATACCAGCTGCCATGGTACCCAAAGATGCCAGTTTTTCTGACAGAATCAGGCGTTCCTGACTATCCCTTAAATCCCTCGTCATTTGATTAAATGCAACAGCCAACCGCCCCATTTCATCAACAGAATCAACAGATACCTGCCAGCGCAAATCACCTTTCGCCACTGCCTCAGTGCCTTGGGTTAAGTCCTTAATCGGTTTTTCAATCGAATGGGCAAAGAAAATCCCCACCAAAGCAGTGAGAATAATGCCAACTATGACAAATAAAAGCGAATTAGTTTCCAAGCGGCGCAGCTCAGAGTAAGCTGAACCAATTGGCTCCTGAATTACCAATCCCCAGCGATATTTGGGGATTGGCACATAGGCCCCAACCATAAGCGCGCCCAGTTCATCGCCAAATTCTCCGCCGCCTTTTTGCTGTTGCAGCACCTGGCTTACGCCCTGGTTGCCATAAACATTTTCCTTTTGTATCGCCCGTTTAATATCGGGATGGGAAACAAGCAGGCCTTTTTCATCAACCAGAAAAGCCACGCCCCTGCCGTTTAACTTGGTTTCAGAAACTAACTTCTGCAGGCTCTCAAAAGACGGCCTCTCAGAAAAATCATTAATTTTTGAGGCTAACCCTTCTGCCGCCAGTAAATAGTTGTTGATAATTGATTTTGATAAGGCATCCTTGCTGATATTGATGGTTGCCAAAGTGGTGATTTCAAACAGAATAACAATTAACAAGACAAAAATAAACATTAACTTAAACAATATCCTGGTCCTAAAAAAGCGCAGCGGCTGGCTGGCTTCCACAGAATAGGATGGAATAATTTCTGCCAGCAAAAAGCCCAATGAAGCTAAGAGAGTAAATATCCAGGAGAAGAGAAGAAAACCTGCTTCAGCAAAGCGCAAATAAAAGAAAGATGAGCCCAGGGCCAGCAGCATAATGAATGAAGAGCAGCCCAAATATATAGTAAGCGTACGCTTGCCTTTTGGGCCAAGAAAAGCAAAAACAATAGAAACAATTACTAAAATCATTAACATTAACGCAAAAAACAATTTTACTGGGATAAAAAGTGAATAATCAACAATTGGCTCAATTACACCTTCTCGATAACTTAAAACAACGGCTGATTCAAAAATACGATAAAAAAACCAGCCAGCAACCACAACCAATAACAAGTTACTCCACCGCAAAATTTTCAGGTTAAATCTCTCTATTACAAAAGCCCAAAGAAAAACCGCACATAATACTAAGCTAACTGACATGCCCTTGTGGACCATGATCAATTCAGACAAGTCGCGCCCAAGGTTAAACATCATTTGCGAAGCAATGGTTGAAGCAAGATAAGCAAAAAAAGTGAAAAAGACCAAGCTGAAAAAGATATCTTTTAATTGCCTATTAGCAAAGTAATTCCTTAAAAATGTGATCGCGCCGGCAATCAAAATCCCTGCTGCAAATATTTCTGTAAATATACTAATAATCGTTATTGTAGTCAGCATAAGCTTATTCTACCTTCAAAACAATATCTGTAAACCCATAGCCCCCGGCCAAATTGGATGCCCCTATCCGTATATCATATTCACCTGACTTAATAAAATCGCCTACCATAAATTGGAGGCTAAAAATATCATCGCTTGCCACTACGTCACCAGCCTTACCATCATTGCGCAGCATGGCTAGCTCAGCATGGCCTAACGACCGCAGGTCAGCCGTTACTTCATCAATATCTTCCATCCTGCCGGGATTGTCAACCTTTACAATTAGAGTCACAAAAGACTTCCTGCCGGCAGAAATTTTCTGCGGTACTAAGCTGGCTTCCTCAATAACCGGATCTAGTTCCACAACCAAAGAAGTTTTAGCCAGGGCGAGCCAGCCTTTCTTGTTAGCCACAGCCACTGGCACGTCCTTGGTCCCGGTATTGGTCTTGGCTGAGACCTTTGATTGCAGGGTGTAAACGCCATCTTCTGCCTTGGCATCGCCAAACAAGCCGTTATCAACCAGCATGGTATTTGGCAGGCGGCCAATTGAGCTTAAGTCCGCTCGAACACCCGCAATATTTTTTAAACCGCCTGGATCATCAACTGAAGCAATTATTTCTAAAATAGTTCGGCCATCGGGCGGGACCTTTTTGGGCACAGCCCGCACATAATTTATAGTAGGGGTAAGCTTGACCCGGCTGACCCTTGAAATATCATAGCCAATTGTCCAGGAAAGAAGTTCGCTAATTTTCTTTTTAACAAAATCCGTGGTTGAGATTTTCATAATAGCTTCGCCCTTGGTTAGCTTCTTATCTTGAGCAAAAGCTATGGCAACAAAGCCAATAATTACCCAAGCAATAATTATAAATATGTTTTTTCTCATTTTAACGTTTCAAAACTGGCAAAGATCCTATCGCCTTCTTCTTCAGACACAACCGCATCCGGCCTAAAAGTTCCGTCAGCAAACGGCTCAAATAATTTTAAGTCTGTCACAGCCTTAATATAAGGCGCCAGGGAATGATCCCAAGGCACATCTTTGTACAAATTCCTTGTTACCTTAGGCAATCTTAGTTCTGCCGCCTTAACAATCCAGCTGGCTAACTCACCCCGGGTGATACCGGCTTCCATAACAAAGTCGGCTTCCGGAGTTATTTCAATAACTCCCATTGTTACCAGGAACTCAACCGCTTCTTTTTTTTCTTTAATGTTAGCTACAGTTGCTTCGTCAGCAATGTCAACCCTGGCTTTGCGAAAAACTTTATATTTCCAAATCTTTTTTTCGCCTTCGTAGCGGGCTTCAACAACAATCAGGTTCTTTTTCATATGGAGCGGCACAAAAACTTTGAAAGAATTGTTTTCATCAAGCGAAGCCCTTAAGCCATCAATATAAACCTCAACCCCTAGCTTGACCGTGCCGGACACTTCAATCTCATCTTCGTAGGTTATGATGTTATCTTCCAGGGAAATTGCTTCAAAAGCCTTTTCAAGCAAAAGGGTTGGTTTTTCAAATTCTAACTTTTCAACTACAACCCACTCCTTAGGAAAATATAAGACTGAAACAACAAAAAAACGTTCTTCAGCAATGGCTTGATTGTATGAGGCAAAATCAATGCCAAAGCGATCAAAGCGAATACCCGCACCAAAGGTAAGATCCGAACTCACACCGCTTCTGCCATGCTGCTGCATAAAGCCTGAACGCAAATAATATGTTTCATTAAACTTATATTCTCCACCAATTCTCAGCAATGTCGACTGGGTCTGAAAAAAGTTAAGCTCTCCAGCAATAATAACCTGTCGGCCTTCCATAAAAATTGGGGAGTCAATATCACCAATAACTCGAGCTGAGCCAGCAAGTTTACCAATGGCTGGCACACCCTCTTCCCCACCCACGTCCCACTTAATTTTACCGCCGCCCAAAGCGCCGGCCGGCAGAAAATTTTGGATAGTTAAACCTGCTGACCACCAATCCGCACCTTTCCAGAGCAGGCCAAAATCTGCATCCCAACCACTGGCCGATCGATCTGGAACACCTGTCTTTCTTAATGTTTGACCACTTAGGCCTTTAAAACTAACACCAACACCCAAACGATTAAAAAATGGCCTTTCATACAAAGCAGGAATAAAATTTAATTTTGTGCCAAATGATAAATAAACCACGTTGCTGCTAGAATTAGCTCCACCCGTAGGAATTGCAATGTTGCGGGCAATAACACCCAAACCCAAAGAAGAACCAAAACCAGTAGGATAGGCCTGTACTACACCAATATTTTCAATATCCTTAACCGTAGCAGAAATCCCTTTTGACCAAGCCAGGCCTGCCGGATTATAAATAACTGAATTCATATCATCAGCCAGGCCGGTAAAAGCCCCGCCCATACCTAAAGGCCGCGCCCCCAATTGCACATCAAGGGGATTTATACCTAACTCTGCCAGCTGGGCTGAAGCCGGCAAAACAAAAAGAGCCATAGCTATAAGGCAAAGACAAGTGCGTTTTATATAAATTCTAAAACAAATCATAAATTATTATTCAAGGATCAACAACGAAGTCTGACGCCGGCTTTCCCAGCCCAGGCCGTCAATCGCTGTGGCAGTTAAAGTTTTTATCCCACTACTTATTGGCTCAAGTGATAAATTAAGAGAGTAAATATTATCCCCCGCCGCCTTATCCCCTCTGGTCCCATCATCAAATAATTCTACGTCGGATATTCCGCCTATTTCTGACAGGTCAACCTTAACAATTGCAATTGGGTAAAAGACGCGGCGCGGTGCAATTTCAACTTCCAAATGGACCGTACTCTGCTCCATCACGCCAATAGTGCTTGGCTCAGCTGTAAAAGCAATAATTTGTGGGGCAACGTTTAAACCCGCATAAACCTTTTCAGAATACCCTTTGTTAAAATCAAATAAATACTGGACTGTTTTAATTGAACGATCAAAGCGAGAGAAAAGCATAGCTGCCTCAGCGCGGGTCAAGGCACGGTCAGGATCAAAAACTGGAATATCCTCATAGATACCCTTGACCAGGCCTTTCTCCCCTGCCACATAAATAGGAGCAGCCCCAGTCTCATCTTTAGGCACATCAACAAAAAATGTTTTAACGTCCTCAGTCACTTTTAAGCCTTCAGCTTTCACTGCAAAGGCCGCAGCCTTGCGCCGGGAAATGGGATCGTCAATGCCAAATATTTTATTGTTATATCCCTCCATCAACTCAGCATCAACAATCGCTTTAATGTAAGGCGCGCGCCAGTGCTCTTTGGGTACATCAAAAAACACATCTTCAGTTAAGGCTTCCAGCTTAAAGCCCTTGATGCGGGCAATCCAGGTTGCTAACTCTCCCCTGGTTATGGGGTTAGCTGGATAAAAATTACCATCTGGATATCCCTCAATATAGCCATAGGTAGCCAGATAAACAACACGACTGCGCGCCCAGTGTTTCTGGCCATTAAATAATTCTTCCATATCAGGGAATTTGACCAAACGCAGCAAACGGATCTCCCGCACAAAATGTTGTTTATTAGTATCTAAAGCCCTGACTTCAACGAGATTTTTTCCCGGTTTAAGCACCAGGCCGCACATAAAATTACCATCTTTCTCAAAGTTAATTTCCTGGTTATTTACCTTGAGGATTTCTAAATCCTTGCCAACTCCACGCAGCTTAACCACTTCGTCAAATAAGATTTCTTTGTCTTTCGGTTCATAAATAAAAATACCAGCCCGAGCTTGCGAGGCAAACAAAAAGAAGACCATAAAGAAAAGCAGTGTTTTTCTCATTTTATGCTATTGTAGCACACTAGAAATTTTTGTTGCAATCGATTTAGCTCTTTTTCTATGGTTGATGGTTGTGTCATTTCTATGCTATTATTTATTCAACATGTTCTTAAAATCCCTAACCCTGCGCGGCTTTAAAACCTTTGCCGATGCAGTCGAAATTGAGTTTTCAGAAAACTCCAGGATCACTGCCATCGTTGGTCCAAACGGCTGCGGCAAAAGCAACCTGATGGATGCCACCCGTTGGGCGCTAGCTGAAGATAATCCAAGGCGCCTCCGGGTAGCCAACCTTTCCAACATTATTTTTGCCGGGACCGCTGCCCGCAAATCCCTATCCATGGCTGAGGTTGCCTTAACTTTTGATAATTCCACCAACAAGTTCCCCCTGCCTTTTAGTGAAGTTGAAATTAAACGCCGCACCTTTCGTGAAGGCGAAAGCGAATTTTACATTAATAAAAACCAGTGCCGCTTAAAAGACATAAAAGACCTGCTACTTGATACTGGTTTGGGTGAAGGCACCTACTCCATTATCACCCAGGGTCAAGTTGACGCAATTTTATCCAGCAAGGGAGAAGACAGGCGGGCTGTTTTTGAAGAAGCCGCCGGCATTAACAAATACAAGACCAGAAAACTGGCCGCTGAAAAAAAACTGATCGCAGCAGAGCAAAACATTTTAAGAATCAGTGATTTAAAAATCGAGGTTGGCGAACAGATAATCACTCTGGAAGAACAAGCCAGGCAAGCCAGGCAATACCTTCAAATCCAGGAAGAATTAAAGACCCTTGATCTTGGTTTGTGTCGGCGGCTGCTTGAACAGATTTTTGAAAAAAGAACTAAATTGACCGCTGATCTTGAAAAAGTAAAGCAAGAATCTGAGGTCCAAAAAGCCAGCGAAGAAAAAGACTCACAACAATTAGCTGACCTAAGACACAAACAACACCAGCTGGAACAGGAAATCGACCAAATTATAATCAGTTTAGAGCAAGAAAAAGATCAGATGCGCGACCTGGAGCTTGACCATCGCTTTATTAAAAGTGAAATCGAGCGTGAAGAAAAAGAAATTGCCAGCCTCAGCGAAAAGGAACAAAGTATCCAGGACAAAATAAATGAAGCAAAGGCTACCCTTGAACAACAAAAGAAAGGGCTCGAGCTGTCCGGCCTGCCCCTGGCAAGTTCTTTTGAAGAGATTATCTCTCTGTCGGCAAATTTAATAGAGCAGCTCTCATTTTTAGTAGCCAGCTTAGGCAAAGAAAATCAAATCTTCCTCAGCCTGGGCCATTCCGCAGAAAAAGAAGAAGCTTATAAGGTCCGTCTGGAAATGCTGGAAGAAGAAGCCAAGCGCCTGGCTGAAGAAAAAGAACGCACCAGATTTGCCCTTCAGGCTTCGCGTTCTCAATTAGAAAACCTAACCAATAAAACAGAGGACACAAAAAAGACACAAACAGCTTCCCAAACACTGACGCAAAAAAGAACAGAAAAAGAAGAAATTGTTAAACAAATTACCATATTAGAAGACAAAATCAGGCAGGAAGGACAAGCTGAAAGGCAAACACTAAACGACGAAAATGCCCTGGCGATTGCCCTGGCCAAGCTGGAAGGCGAAATGAACGGCATCAGTGAAAAGGTTTCATTAGAATACAATATGAATATTGAGGAAGCCCTCTCCTTTCCCCATGAAATTTCAAATGTGGTAAAAAGCAAGCGGGATGTTGAAGCAAAAAAATCACAGCTGCGTCAATTAGAACCCGTTAATTTACTAGCTATTGAAGAATTTGACAAAGCCAAGGGAAGACTATCGTTTTTGGAAGCCCAGCTGGCTGATTTGAATGCTGCTCGCAATAACCTGCGTAATTTGATTATTGAACTCGACCAAAAAGCTGAAGAAACATTTCTTGAGACAATGCAGCAAATCTCAACAGTTTTTTCTGAGGTTTTTGCCAAGCTGTTTGCCGGCGGAGAAGCAAAAATCACGCTTTCTGAAGGAGTGCCCGCGCTGGAGGCTGAAGTAGAAATATCTGTCAGGCCCAATGGCCGCAAATGGCTGCCCCTGCCCCTGCTTTCCGGAGGAGAACGCTCGCTTTCTGCCATTGCGATCCTTTTTTCCCTGCTAAGGATACGCCCCAGTCCGTTCTGTTTCCTGGACGAGGTTGATGCAGCGCTAGATGACGCTAACATCAGCCGTTTTGCCGAGATGCTTAAAGATTTTTCTAACCAGAGCCAGATTATTGTTATCACCCATAATAAACGCACCATGGCTGTCGCAGATAACATCTACGGTATCACAATGGAAGAGCCCGGCATTTCCAAAGTTATCTCCATGAAAATGACCGAAACCGTTAAATGAAAAGAAATTTAATTCTAATTTGCACCTGGCTGATAATCGGTATTTTTGGCATAGCTTTTGCTCAAACAACACCAAAGCCTGTTTGGGCAAAAACCGGCATGCTGATCAATGATGCTGTTGGCAACACACCTCAACAAAACCCTCAACTAATTGCTGACGGAAAAAACAACTTCATTGTAGTTTGGGAGGATGGCCGCTCTGGTTATTATGACATTTATGTCCAAAAAATAAACCCGTCTGGCCAACCGCTCTGGAATAAAGACGGCGCGCCAGCCTGTTCATCTAAGAGCAACCAAAACTTCCCTCAACTGGCAAGTGATATGGCTGGCGGAGCAATAATAGTTTGGCAGGATTACCGCCGCGGCAATGCAGATATTTTTGCTCAAAGGATAGATGCTTCTGGCAAGACATTATGGGGAAAAGACGGCATAGCCGTAAGCCGGGCGCCTGCCGGACAATTCGCACCGCAAATAATTCCTGACGGCAATGGCGGGGCAATAATCACCTGGCATGATTACCGTGAAGGCATGGGAGAAGATATTTTTGCCCAAAGAATCAACAGTAATGGAAAAGTCTTATGGCAGGAAAACGGTGTGGTAATCTCAACTGCTGCCGGCACACAATGGTACCCTAAAATTGCTTCAGATAATGCCGGCGGGGCTGTTATTACCTGGACTGACGGTAGGATTAGCCCATCCGATAACAATATATTCGCCCAACACGTAGACAAAACCGGAAAAACCTTGTGGCAGGCAGATGGTTTACCAGTCTGTTCTGCGGCCAGTAACCAGGCCCACCCACAAATAATCTCCCTTTCTGATGGCGTCATTATCACCTGGCATGATTCGCGCTCAAAAGGTAATGACATTTATGCGCAAAAGATAGACTTTAATGGCAAACTCATGTGGCCCAAAGATGGGGCTGAAATATGCACTATCGCCTACCCTCAAGAAAACCCTAATTTAGCCCCGGATGGAGCCGGTGGAGCAATTATTGTCTGGACTGATCATCGCGGCGAAGAAAACAATATTTTTGCTCAAAGAATATTAAGCAATGGCAAGCTTTCCTGGCAAAAAGATGGTCGGCCAATCAACAAATCTAACCGCGAGCAACATAACCCACAAATAATTAAATTAATTGGCGAAGATTGGTTTGTTGTTTGGGAAGAAAAGAAAAATCAGGATTGGGACATTTTTGGCCAGCGCATAAACAGTTCTGGCACTGCCCTACTGCCAAACAGCTTACAATTAGCTTCGAGCAAAGGAGATCAGGTTTCGGCCACCATGGCTACTTCCTTAGATAACAATATTATCGTGGTCTGGCAGGATAATCGTTTTGGCAACAATGACATTTACACCCAAAAGTTTTCAACCCAGGGCAAGTCGCTCTGGAATAAAGCAGGCATAGTTATTTGCAGCACCCCTGGATCGGTCGTTCAACAAAACATGGAAATTATTTTAACAGAAAGGGAAGAAATAATTTTGGTGTTTGAAGACGCCCGCTCAGGATTTTTCAACATCTATGCCCAAAAAATTGATACCAAAGGAAAGCTGGCCTGGGGATTGCACGGCCTTGCTATTGCTAAGGTTTCCGAAAACCAAACTAATCCACTATTAGTAACTGACAATAAAGGCGGAGCAATTATTGCCTGGGAAGATCACCGCATACCGGATAAACCAAAAATTAGAATTCAGAGACTTAATTATCTTGGTGAAAAAGTCTGGGAAAGCAGCGTACCCGTCGCCAAGATCGAATCCAAACAACTAAACCCAACAATGGTTTCCGACGGTGCCGGCGGCGCCATTATCTCATGGCAGGATGACAGGGACGTGCTTAGCCTGCAAGACATATATATCCAGCGGCTTTCAGCCAAAGGCAAACGCCTGTGGGGAGAAAATGGCAGCATTGCCATTTCTGCCAACGGCCATCAAATTGACGCTGATATGATTACCAATGGCTCGGGTGGAGCGTTTTTGGCCTGGACTGATTTTCGCCGTGGAGATCGCAATCCAGATATTTATGCCCAGCAAATTAATAATCAAGGCAAGCCTGTCTGGGAACAAAGTGGAGCCCTGGTTTGCGGAGCGCCGGATGTCCAGCGCAAACCAAAATTAGTTTCTGACGGCGAAGGCGGCATAGTTGTTGCCTGGACTGATAAGGGGGGCGGCAGCTACGACATTTACGGTCAACAACTTGACAAAAACGGCAAAGCGCTCTGGATGACAGACGGCATCCCCATAAACCAGTTTAGCCGCACTCAGCAAAACCCAAAATTTGGCCACAAAAATATTTTAGTTTGGGAAGATTACCGGTACGGCAATTGGGATATTTTTGCCGCTGCCCTATCATCTGGCGGTAAACTTGCCTGGGGCGATCATGGCGCAGCAGTTGTCAGCACCCCGCACACACAATATGCCCCGCAAATTTCGCCATGGAAAAACGGCAGTGTTCTTCTATGTTGGGAGGATTACCGCAGCAACCTACATTATGAAATCTATTTACAAGAATTAGATACTAATGGCACGGCCCTGTGGGGTCAAAACGGCTATAAAAATATTTCCCTAGACGGAGGCCGATCACCCAAACTTTTGCCTAAACCTCAAAATAATGTTTTCTACCTCTTTTGGGAAGATTATACTGGCGGCGGCAAAGCTATTTACGGCCAGAAGTATCTAGTTAACTCTTAAGCTTTACTGCCTCGTTTTTTTAACTCAGCAGCTTTATCTGTCTTTTCCCAAGGTAAATCCAGATCCAGCCTGCCAAAATGCCCGTAAGCAGCAACATTTTTGTAAAGCGGCCGACGCAGCTTAAGATGCTTTATAATTAAACCTGGTCGCAGATCAAATGTTTCATCAACCAGCTTGCCTATTCTGGCGTCTGGAATTTCACCAGTACCAAAGGTATCAACCATAACAGACAACGGCCTGGCAATACCAATAGCATAAGCAATTTGAACCTCACATTTCGTGGCTAGACCAGCAGCAACAATATTTTTAGCCACCCATCGGGCAGCATAAGTGCCGGAACGATCAACCTTTGTTGGGTCTTTGCCAGAAAATGCTCCGCCGCCATGACGGGAATAGCCGCCATAGGTATCAACAATAATCTTTCTTCCGGTAACGCCAGTATCTCCCTGCGGCCCGCCAATGACAAAGCGGCCAGTTGGATTAACATAATATTTTATCTTATCGTCAACCAATTCTGACGGCAGAATAGGCAGGATCACCCGTTCAATAATATCTGACTTGATTTTATCCAGGCTGGCATCAGGCGCATGCTGGGCAGCAATCAAAACTGTATGGATCCTTTTGGGTTTGTCATCTTCATATTCTATGGTCACTTGAGACTTACCATCCGGTCTCAGATAAGACAGTTCCCCTGTTTTACGCACATCAGCCAATTTCTTGGCCAGCTTGTGAGATAAAATTATCGGCAAAGGCATTAACTCTTCTGTTTCATCACAAGCAAAACCAAACATTAATCCCTGGTCCCCAGCGCCCAGCCCTTCTAGATCTTCCTTAACAACTTCTCCGTCCTTTATCTCTAAAGCCTTATCAACTCCGCGGGCAATATCTTTTGACTGTCCCTGGATAGCAACTAAAACGCCGCAGGTTTCGTAATCAAAACCATATTTGGCGCGGGTATAACCTATTTCCTTGATTGTTTTTCTAACTATTTGGGGAATTTCAACGTAACAGCCGGTTGTAACCTCCCCAGCCACCACACATACACCATTAGTCACCAAAGCCTCAACAGCCACACGACCATGGGGATCCTTTTCCATAATAGAATCAAGGATGGCGTCAGAGATTTGGTCACACATTTTATCAGGATGGCCTTCAGTAACAGATTCCGAGGTAAATAGATGACTCTTCTTCATTTTTGTATTCCTCCTTCATACGAACGGACAAGAATTATTAATGAATTTAACGTTTAATATTTAATTTTACTAACCAGTCCTCCCTCTCCTGCCTGCCAGCAGGTACGAGCGGACCGGATAATTTGATGAAAATTCGCTCGAAAACTATTTCGTTGTTCAAAAGTATACCGAACCTGACCTTTTCTGTCAAACAAAGGGAAGATTTAACTATTCAATCTTTCCCCATTTAATAATATAATCCGCGTCTGAAATACCGACCGCATCCTCAAAACCACCGCTCACGTACACATTCCCGGAACTATCCACCGCAACCGCTGAGGTATCACCAACACCGGTCAACCCATTCCCCAATGTGCCCCAACTTGAGCCATTCCACTTTGCAATATAATTTACAGTGCCCCCACCTGCTTGGTCAAATTGACCAGCTGCATATAGATTATTAGAGCTATCTACAGCTAAATCAGAAACAGCTAGATTCATGCCGTCTGCCAAGGCTGACCAAGATAAGTTTTCCCATTTTGCGACATAGTTTACAGTAGTACTTCCCATTTGAGTAAAAGATCCTCCGGCGTACAAGACCCCAGAATTATCCACGGCTAGACCAACTACATTACCATTTGCTCCAGAGCCCAACGCTTCCCAGGTTAAGCCAGCTATATCCCACTTAGCAATCTTACTTGCGGTTACACCAGAAGCCTGGCTAAAACCACCACCTACGTAGAGATAGCCCGACGAATCATCATATGCTAATGCGTATATGTCTCCCCCACTAACCCCAGCACCCAAAGCCTCCCACATAGAATTAATCACATCCCATTTTGCGATATTGTTTACTGTTACGCCGCTTGCTTCGGTAAAATTACCAGCAGCATATATATCCCCCAAGCTATCGATCGCTAAGCTTTGTACGGTATTATTGACCCCTGCACCCAAAGCCTCCCACGTAGAATTAGTCACATCCCACTTTGCGATCTTGTTTACTGTTACCCCGCCTGCAGTTGTAAAGTTCCCGCCAACATAAACATTCCCTGAGCTATCGATTACTATGCCCATCACCTCATCATTTGTTCCGGCTCCCAAGGCCGTCCATGATCCATCCCATTTTGCGATGTTATTTACTAAAACGCCCCCCGCATTGTCCATCTGCCCACCAACATATAAGCTACCAGGAACTAGTGCTTCTGCAAGCCCGTCCATGCCTGTTCCCAACGCCTGCCACCACCATATTTCATAGTTTGCATTCGAAACACTACTATCCTGATGGCCTTCTTTGGTAGCAATTGCCTTGATAAGTTTTGAGGCAGAAATAGTAAATGCGCCAGCATACTTAGTTGAAGAAGTGCTGGGCGTTGAGCCGTTATCTGTGTAAAAAATATCTGCTCCGGTTGTAGTAGACTCAATAGTTATCGTCAGCGTAGAATCTGTATCATAGGTTCCAGCCGCAAGGACAAAAGTCGGCGCACTTGCGGATGGAAGCGTTGTGGTTGTGGTAGTTGTGGTTGGCGTTGTTGTTGGCGTTGTTGACGTCGTTGTTGTGGTTGTCGTTGTTGTTGGCGTTGTTGTCGGTGTTGTGGTTGGCGTTACACCACCCCCTGATCCGCAGCCGCTTGTTCCTATAATAAATACTACTAAGCCACAAACTACAAACCCTAACAATACGATTAATACTTTTTTCATGATTTCCTCCTGATAATAAATATATGTACTATATTATATACTATATAATGATACATTATTTATTAATGTCAAGGCAATGTCGGCAAGTCTCCTTTGCAAATAACATGATAATTCGCGGGATTCGAGAATATATATTCTAACTACTTCCTGCCCCACCTGGCGATTCTGGAGATGAGAACTTCTCCGGCGCCAGTAAAAGCTCCGCCGGCGTAAAGGTCGCCCGAAGCAGAAAGAGCCAGAGCATATATAGCGCCATTCATGCCAACGCCAAGAGATGACCAGGATGATCCGTCCCATTTAGCGATTTTGTAGGCAAGGACTCCTCCGGCAGTAATAAAATCTCCGCCGGCGTAAAGGTCGCCCGAAGAAGAAAGAGCTAAGGCGGATACAGTGTCGTCCATACCGGAACCGAGAGG
>SDBU01000247.1_pt1 | contig 78130 bp, 71 predicted proteins | sample 2277071 | NCBI WGS metagenome assembly SDBU01 (sample SAMN10397929, study PRJNA504765) | marine sediment metagenome | isolation source: marine sediment core GS08_GC12, 126 cmbsf | place: Arctic Ocean: Gakkel Ridge, Loki's castle | collected 2008 | reverse complement strand
AGATCTCTTAGAATCGAATCATCAAAGAGGTGATCTGACATCAAAAGGATGAAGTTCTCCTTAAGAAAACCTTTGGCTTTGTAGACAGAGACACCGTTGCCTTTTTCCCATTCGGAATTGAAAATATAGTTCACATGGACATCGTACCTATCACCAGCCCCAATTTTTTCCACAATTCGGTCGCCCTTATAGCCAACTACAATTTTGAACCTAGTAATGCCGGCTAATTTAGCTCTCAAGATTATACGTTCGATAAGACAAAGTCCAAAAATTGGAATCAAGGGTTTTGGAGAAAAACGATTTTTTAATCTGCTTCCTGCTCCAGCAGCGATGATAAGCACTTCCATTTTATATCAATCTCCTTTATGATTCATCTTTTAATCCCTGGAATGGCGATTGCTTCTGCAAAGATTAGTCCTTTCTTGATATTAAAACTTTTGGTCTGTTCTAACACCATGAGTAATTTTACATGAACGTTTTCCCTTCATGAAAGGGGCAAGATTTAAGAAAAGAAGGCATGAATAGAAGAGGATAATACTCTAATTTTATGTGGGGTTTAAATTTGTCTCTTTTCTACACACTTGCTTCTAAACAAAAAAACTAATAAATCCGCCTTCTCAGGGGATAGATGCTATCTATTTCACTTTAACTCATATTAAGATTTTTTCAGAAAAATGTCAATAGAACTTCAGCCCGTAATCCAAATTTTCATAAGGAATCGTTACAATTATTTTGAATACGCTTTTAAATTCGCTAATTTAACTTTAAATTAAAAACCTATATTTCGAAAATATAAAATAGATTCCGCTTTCTTTTGCCGGCTGGAGAGAGAGCTTTCCTTAATGGTTCTCATCAACCCTCTTTTGCTGACATCAGCCCGTTTCTTGAAATAAAAGCCCGGGGACAATTCAGGGACCAAACAAGGACGGTAACATGCCAAAATAGACCAAATTTGGGTGCTTTCTCAGGGAAGTGTTGTTGAACGTTTCCAGATTCAAGTCGATTCAACTGATTTTGTACTGGACTCAAGCTGTATTTATAGAATGTTGTGATACAATACTATAAATTACGATATGGAGGGAATGACATTGAAAAGATCTATAATTTTCATAGTAGCCATTGTGATAGTATTTGGGATAATATTGGGATTGAAAGGTGTAAATATGACAGAAAAAGATAAACGAATTGATTACATCGAACTTCCAACTGTTGATCTAAAAGAAGCCAAGCGTTTTTATGGAGAAGTATTTGATTGGAAGTTTGTGGACTATGGTCCGGAATACACAAGCTTTAATGATGGCAGATTGGATGGTGGATTCAGAAAAGAACCAGCCGTTCAAATTGGTGGCCCTCTAATTATTATTTACTCTATAAATCTTGAACTCATACAAGAAAGGGTAAAATCAGAAGGTGGAACAATCATAAAAGAGATATTTGAGTTTCCGGGAGGACGACGATTTCATTTTACAGATCCGAGCGGCAACGAATTGGCGATATGGTCAGATAAATAGTTCACTATCAATTGAATGAACTAAAGATGGGGGCATGTCGAAGATCATTTTGACAATAATAAATTATTATGGTAGTTAATTGTAGAATTAAAAGGAAGGTATGATGAAAAAAATATTAATTCTTTTTTCTATCGTCCTTTTGTTTTATGGGTGTCCAAAATCTACTCCTACAACTCCAGATCTACCCCAGCAAAAAAATCCACCCACAATTAACAATTTCACAGCTAATCCCAGTGAAATATTCAAGGGAAATAATTCCACTTTAAGTTGGAGTTCTTCAAATGCAACAACCATATCGATTAATCAAGGGATTGGGACAGTAAACAACTCTGGCTCCATAGAAGTGAGCCCAACCGAAACCACTATATATACTCTGACTGTCTCTAATAATAATAGCACTGTAACAAAAGGTTGTATAATAACAGTAAGACTTAATCTGCCAAATATTGAGAAATTCAGTCTTACACCTAGCTCTGTAAATTATGGGGATTCATCAGACCTCTATTGGTATGTATCAAATGCCACAAAAGTTGAAATAGATCAATCCATTGGAATTGTCGGCCAAAATGTTGATCCCGTCCAGGGGATTCAGAAAGTAAGCCCCACCACAACAACAAACTATACTCTTACAGCCATTAATAATGATGGAAGGATTACCTATACCAGTACACTGTTCGTAATAAGCGTTGCCAATTTGATAATAGACGGAAACCTTCAACGAACTATGACTGATAATGATCATCCAAAATTTGAAGGATATGTTAAAAATATAGGGAATAAAACCGCATGGAACATCACGGTAATAATCACATGTTATTCAGATGCCGCAAAAACCACGATAATAGATACGGCAAAAGGTTTCCCAGCAAACTTGGGTAACATTCCGCCCAACGCCCGAGTTTATTTTGATGCCACAGCTTTTAATTTAAGCTCTCACACTCAGATTGCAGCCATTGATATAACAATTGATTTCCTTGAGCGTAATTCTATGTTTAACTACTCTGAAATGGAATGAATTCGTTAAGTTTATACGGAGCCAAAAATAAGAACAGAGACTTTTCCATCATCAAAATTGTGACCATCTGAGATATACTTCCAGTGCTATTACTTTAGGCTTAATCGTCCAATCCCGAATTTGTTGTCTTTTCCAATTGGTCCCAAATCCAATACTCGCTCTTCCAGAAATTTCTGTATCTGGGTAAAGTTTAACGGTGTTTTCAATTTCAATAAAGCCAATGCCCCAGCAAGATGCGCCGCTGACGCAGAAGTACCAGAAAAATTAGCTAAACCATAAGATACTGTTGATACTCGTGAAGGTGCGCAATAATCTGGTTTTATTCTTCCATCTTCTGTTGGACCTTGGCCGCTATATAAATGAAAAGTATCTGTATACCAATCCGTCGCGCCTACTGCTATCGCATATGGGGAATCAGCAGGAGAGGCAATGCTTCCGGAAGGTACTTGATGTTCTAATAAATATCCATTCAAGAAAAACAATTCTAATTTACAGTTACGATTACTCCACACTCTATGAATCCGAATATAACGCCATCCATTGGAGTCAGCTACATAACTAACAGATTCAACTGGATCAGCACCGGCTGTTTGATTATTCCAGGACCCCCCTATCTGAATATAATCAGCATTATAAAGTGTCATATCATAATCATTGCCTTGAGACCCAGAATAATTTGATCCATTCCACATACCCCAATCATCCCAATTAAGAAGGACCGAATAAGTATCGCCAGCATAAACATAGAATGAAAACCATTCACTTAGGGGATTGCCCGCCTCCTCAAAATTACACCAATCGTCAAACTCAGGATCACTATAATTTCCCTCCCAATGCTGTTTTGCGTCATTTCCTGCTGGAGCAACCCAAAGAATTTCATTATTATGTGCTCTTATTACTCCTTCACAAATATAACCCGTTCCATCTCCTGGACCGACATTTCTCCAATTTACACCACTATAAATAATATCAACCCCTTGATTTATTACCCAGTCTACCGCATTATGAAATTCAACAGCTGTATTAAAATTTACAAGTAAAAGGATCGCATCGGGCGCCATATCATGAATAATCTCTGCACAAGCAGTCCCATGTAATTCAGAAGCATAAATATCACCATCAGACCGGAAAGATCTAGTATCGACAGAGGAAGGAAGATCGGTTCCTAGCAAAGCATTATAACCTTGAAAACCCAAATCAAGAATACAAATCTTAACTTGCTGCGTTGATCTATAAGAATTGATATTATGCCATTGATTTGCTCCAGTGACTCCTACTCCTTCACTGGTTGCTTGTATAGATGCTTTAAATGGGAGCCTCACATATTCTATAGATGGAGAATTGGCTATACTGAATATTGAATTTATGGGAAGGAGACTTTGGATCAAATTATTATGAGTTGTCTCAATGATGCCATCTAATACTTCGATTTTTTTACTTAAAATCTCTATCGGTTTTGAAGATCGATATATATTTGTCATCGGATTTGATTCGACAATTACTTTTACAAATTCTCCTTTCAAATCTATTGCGTTATCTATCGCAAATTTTTTAGCTTCTGCTAATCCACCTAAATAATAATTGCACAAAAGTTGGTACAAGTTTGATTCTATTTTTGGATGAGAAATTCTTTCAATATTTATTCCCTGAGGTTCATAAATAGGTGCACTGATTTCATTTTGTAATTTTACAGTCTTTGGCAAAATAAGTATGCATACCAAAAAAAAGGCAAATCCTTTGATTGAATAAAGATTTAATTGAAATCTTTTTTTCATTTTTGCCTCCTTTTAATGCGATAAAATATTGTAGATTTGGTCAAAATAAAATACTTTAGAGTAATTCCTAGATATAAAGAATTAAGATTCAACTTTTCAAAAGAACCATTTATTTCTATATTACTTAACTGATCAACAAAAACCCAACTCCCATTAGGTTTTGAAATTACATACTTTATATTCATACCTACTGCTAGTTTTTTAGTAATGAAAAAATCTAAGCCTGCTCCTAGATGAAACCCCATGTTGTTTTCAATTGTTTCGGTTATGTCTATACCTAGTTCTTTCCATGAATTTAATAAATCATTATTAATTGTGAAATTGTTCAAATTATAATTAATACCTGCAAATAAAAAAGCCCCCATTTTTTGTCCCATGGGTAATCTTCCTTGTAGACTTAAATCAAATATTGCATTTGTGAGTTCCCCATTACTGAAGGCATTTTGATCTTCAATCACACTTAATTTATGAAACAAACCATTTATATCAATGCCAAAATATCGGCCAAAAATAAAAGACAATTTTCCGCCAAATGTGAAACTATTATCGTGAAATGTATTTGAAGGCATTGAATATCCCATATCAAGACCTATTCCAATTTTTAGTTCACGCTTCACTTTTTTCTCTATGGTATCTTCAACAGGCATCTTTTTTTCTACGGATACAGCATTATCTCCTGTTATCACGATGTTCCTTCCCTGTGGGTAGAGAATTTGTGTAAATAAAAAAAAGAATGAAAAAACAAAATATATTGACAAATATTTGATAATAATTGCAGGGGTTTTCATTAATCTCTCCCTTACTCTATTTCTAAACGAATACTAGTCAAAAATAACAGAACTGTCAATCAGCACAATTATTTTGAACTGATTACTTCCAAATGACTAGACCAGCGGCCTTTAGAACATCGAGATAGTTCAATATGGCTTGGAGATCGGTTTCCTGTTTGAACTGAGTGTCCACCATTTTCTTTATATCTAAAACACTGTTTTGACCATTACAAAGCAACTGGATTTCACTTGCAGACCGGAAAGACCGTCTGGACGGTTGTTCTTTCTTCATTTCCTTCTGTGCATTTGAAATCGCACTCCTGTAGCCTTGATACCCATTCTCTTTGATCTTGTCGGTCGGAATTGGAATCAAATTTGAAGCTTTCTCTTCCAAAGGAGTTTTACTCCATCGAGACGGTTTGATCAGCAGCTGTTTAGCTCTGACATTCATTTGGGATTCCAATACGAGCAGACAAGATTTTTCAATCCCATCAACAGCCGAATTAAGAGGTGAGAGATCTTGTAGAAATGTGTTTCGATCAATCCCCAGTTCAGCCACTGACTCCAGGGTTGCCCTTTCACAGATGGCGGCAGCCTCGATATAACCATGGGTTTTTTTGTATATTAAAGCGAGCTGTTCTTTGTCGGCTCTTTGAAGTTCCTCGATTCCTCGAGCCAATTGATGACCAATACGTTTGGCCGCATTGCTCGTTATCTCAGCAGCGATACGGAAGGCCATTGGATCGTCTGCCGTGGCAATTGTGTAGGATGTTGCGGCTCCAATAACAACAACTCTTTTCAGTTGTGTGGGATCAATCTTGTCGGGTCGATCCTCTGAAGTGTGATACCAAAAATCCGGCCAAGTATTCATGACTATCCCAGGCACTCCTACACCCCAATCATTGAATACCTCATGGTCGGAGGATCCCATATGAGTGCCCATGTAATACATGAAAGGATCTTCGCTCCCACTGGGGGCAACAATCCTTCGGGGATATTTCTGATCCATGCTGTTTGTGACATTTGTCCGGTTGGTCTCTCCAATGTAGCGGTAATAATTTTCCAACACATCGTTGAGATAATGGGCGTTTCCAAAAGTTGTCCGCATCATTGTCATAAATGAAAGACTCCGGGATAGTCCCAGACCAACCATGTCCAGGTTTATATTACACAGAGTTCTTTTCATTATCTCAGGGTGGGCATTCACCCAGGGGATTGTCCCTGAATACTCAGGAGCCCAGAGAAAACGTATGGTACGCTTTGGAGGAAGAATAGCTCCCCTGTCGATCAGGACTTTCAGTGTCCGTGCCATTTCCAGTATAGCCGCACAGCCGGAAATATTATCATTGGCTCCCTGCTTGGCATATCCCTCGAAAAGATGGGCACTGAAAATCACTTCCTGGGCATTTTGATCTGTTCCGGGAATAGACGCAACAACATCCTGAAGCTCATAATCCAACATAGTGGACTCAACTGCTGCATGAACAAGAATTTTTTCTCTACCAAGAAGACGATCTCTCAGGATGTAACCTTCCCGGGGAGGGATGTTGAACGCAAATTTAGCAGGAGTTTGCCCCTGTCCACGGATACCTCTCCAGGGGATCGCGAGAGAATCTTGAAGCGGTCGTGAGGAGTTAAAGGAAATAACACCGGCCGCCCCCTTCTGAAGACATCCGAACTGGTGGACCATGTTCACCGAGCCCGAGGTAAGAAGAATTTTATCTTTGACTTCCAATCCTTCAAAATCTGCTCTGGTGCCGCGGCCAACCCATATAAGCTCTGCTTGTACATCGGCAGAATTGCTGCCTGTCGCCAGCATGGCCCTCAGATCTGTATAAGAAGCCAGTTTTTGACGGATTGGAGAGATTTCCCAGAGTTCTCCCCTGATCCCATCCCAGGTTTTTCCTCCTTTGTACCGGACTATTTCCGCATCTTTAAAACCATATTCTTTAAGACGGTCATAGACAAACTGAGCTTCAAGAAAGGTGTTTTTGTATTCATCCGGTTTTCGGTCTCTATTGTAACCGGCCATCGCAAGAATGTGGTTAAAGGCAGTCTCTCCAGAGGATTCCCCAATGATCTCATCCATCTGGGATTGTGGGAGAAAAGTCCATTGGAACCAAGAAGTCATTTGAGCCATAACAAAAAGAGGCAAAATCCATAAAATGGATAACAGCAAGATTCCTGATCTGTATTTCATAGATGTCCTCCTGAATGGTTTAAAATGATATTTTTATACCAAACTCTTATGCAAAAGCAAAACATTCATAGAAAAACCAAGTCTTAATTCCTCTCCAGAGACTGCGCTGTCTGAATAAGGTTGTCAAAGAAAAGATCAATATCTTTTGTAGTTAATTCGGGATTGGTGATGACTAGCCGGATAACAAGATTGTTGCCCAAATGGGAATAGTTGACCATGGATTTACCACTGTGAGCCAATTCTTCTCGCAATTTTAGATTAAACTTATTGAGATCGCTCCGTTGAGATGGAAGATATCGAAAACAGATGTTGACTGAGGACCGTGGAACCATAAGTTCCAAGGCAGGATTTTTGTTAACGATCTCTTCGGCATAGGCCGACAGTTCAAAGAGACGATTTATCCTTTTAGTATATCCTTTGTCGCCGTAATATTTCCATGCCAGCCAAAGTTTTAGTGAATCCACTTTACGTCCACACTGCATTGATTTCGGTCCCAAATCAAAGGTCCCGTAGACCTCATCGTGAAATATATAATCCGTACCTTCGACAGAGTTTGTTCTTAACAGATGACCCGGTTCTCTGACAAGAAATATCGAGCAAATGATAGGGAGTCCCATTAATTTGTGGGCATTCCAGATAAAAGAATCAGTCTTTTCCAATCCCTTTACAAGGATGCGATGTTGAGGGCTGAGAACGACCGATCCTCCAAAAGAACCATCCACATGGAACCAGAGGTCGTGCTGCCGAGCTATGGGGACTATCTCTTCTATGGGATCAAATGCTCCTTCAACAACAGTTCCGGCAGTTGCGCTTACAAAGAACGGGTATTCCCCTTGTTGAAGACTTTTTTCAATGGCCGCAGCAAGCTCGGAGGGAATCATCTCTCCCCTAGAGTTGGTTTTGATCTTGCGGACGCTCTTTGTCCCAAGACCTAAAATATTGGCGTTTTTTTCAAAAGAGTAATGGCTTCTCTCAGAAATAAAAGCCGTGAGTTTATGGGAATTTGAATATCCTTCTTTTTTCAAGTTGGGTAGGGCTCGGTTGCGCGCAATCATCATCGCCTGGAGATTGCCATTGCTGCCGCCGGATAATAATAGTCCCTCGGGATTTTCAAATCCACAGATGGCTCCCATTTTTTTTATTAGCTCAGTTTCCATCATAGTGCCAACAGGTGCCACCTCGTAAGTATACATGGAGGTATTAGATAAGCTTGTGAACAGTTCACCCAGAAGGCCTGGAAATGAAAATCCCGACCATAGCTGGTTGAAAAACTGCCGGTGTCCAGTTCTCACGGAAAAAGACAGGTACTGTTCGATAATTCCGTAGAGTTCCTCCATGGAACATCCATCCTCGGGAAGAGAAAGATCGATTTTTAGGCGCAGTTCATCAGGAGAGAAATGGTGTGTGACAGGGGTATTTGGATTATCGTTCTTTTCTATATAATTATTGAGAATATCAATCACACGCTTACCGAAAACTGGCTTCTTTTTATCCATGATTATCTCTGTCTTATAACTCGGGAATATTTTTATCATGGCAAGTCTTGGCCTCTACGTCAAGATCCGGATTGACAAAAAAACAAAACCTGTCTAACATAAATTATCAAAATAAAGAGCGATGAAAAAGTTTCTGAAAGCCGTAATCCCGTCTCCATTTCTGAAATTTCTACGGATCTTCTGGATCAATATCTCTGACATATTTAGGGGCACACGTTTTAAATTTCCAAAGGATTCCGCTTCAGGCCGGTCAGATGGAGAATCCTGGCCTGAGAGGATAACCATCCACCAGAGGATCAATGTCAGTGACTGGGCAGAAAACAAAAAGCATAATCTTCTTCTGGCCGTTTCAAAATTTCAAAATCTGCCTTTTTATCCCGGAAAAATCTTTTCCTTCTGGCACATGTTGGGCAATCCCTCAAAAAAATCGGGATACAAAGTCGGGATCAACATCATAAAAAACCAATTGGATTTTGATTATGGTGGTGGATTGTGCCAGCTCTCCGGACTGCTTTACCATCTCGCATTGACAGCTGGACTATTTGTCATAGAAAGACATCCCCATTCCGTCGATCTCTACACAGACGAGACGAGATACACTCCGCTGGGAGCGGATGCCACAACCGCCTATGGTTATAAAGATCTGAGATTTCTGAATAATTTAGAAATCCCCATAAGTTTCCGGATTACGATTGAAGGCGATCAGTTGATCGGGTCTATTTGTGCAGCCCAGCCCCTTAAAGAATACGAATTCAAGTTCATTAAAACCGTTGTGGGTGATAGAGAAGAAGTGGACACTCTAAGACGCAGTGATTCGGGAGGGTTTGAAGTTATCTTAAAGCAATCTTATCGTATCTCTGACCATGACCAGATCCTTTAACTGTGTTATCGGATTGGACGGATACGATCTCTGAACCAGCTCCGGTAAGTCAACATTTTTTCAATTTGATCAGCCGGGGCATGACGTGAGCAGGAGAACATCTCTTTACTTCCTCGGAGCGCTCCCCAACGGATCTCAATACAGTCATTGGGATTATAGCCCATCTCAAGAGCTTTCATTCGATCAATAATATCTGCTAAAGTGAGTTCCTGTCTTATACCATCGGACCGGATATAAAAGATGGAATACTCCCGAGCCAATTCACGATGGAGTTCCTCCATTTCAACTTTTACAACCTGTGGAGTCTTTTCTCCAGGGATTTTAAAGGACTGTGGACTTCGAATAATTTTGTCCGGAAAATCGAGCAGAACATCCAGTGCAATCAATACACGCATGTCACGTGAAGGTGTCGAATAATCTTCCCAGGGTCCCAAAGTCTGAAATATTCCTGATCCGGACGGCATGGGAATTACGGCATATCCGGTCTCCTTCAAATAATTTTCGCCTTTTTCAACAGCAATCTGCCGGGATTTTAGCTGTTCAAACACCGCCTCATGCAGTTCCCTAAAGACACTTGCCGGATCTAGAGGTTGAGGATTGATTAGACTGTCCATGGTGTCGTAGAACATAATCGGATCGAGGCTTTTTTGGTCAGTTGAGAAGTTTCCGTAATCCACACGATCCGCAATTTCTATGTTGCTGAGAAGTCGATATTTACCTTCTTCTTCCACGATGGGTCGAAAGGCTTTGAAACCCGGTTCTCCAACAACTTTGCGGTTGGTGAATAGAAAAGTCCCCTGCCAAAATCGTTTCAAGGAAATAGTCCCGTTGGGCTGGGCATCCACAGCTAGGAGTTTTCCCGATTGTTCAGATGTCTGAGGAATCCAACGAACAAGAGTTAACGTGTGGCCGTAAGGATCGGCAAACACAACTCCAGGTTTAAGCTGCTTTTTCATTAATTTTACAGGGTATAGATCGGTCGAATTGTCAGCAAGAGCCGTTCGGGCACTTCCGGAGTGAACCGTATTCATTATTGACAATAAGAAGGATTGAAAAGCCTGAATATCACTATCTCCATTTTCTCGAGGCTCCCGATTGGATACCCACTGTGTACACAGAGGAACTCCCAGTCTCCCTCCCCAATCACACATATGGAAGCCAAAGGGAAGGCCAAGCTTCCAGGAGAAATACGCACGGAGGAAATAAGGATTGTCGGCACAATCAGGCTTCATCACCAACTTTTCATCTTCATCAAGATTTAAGTGGTTGTAGAGCAGATTTCTTTTTGAATCACTTGTCACCTCTTGTAAATTCTCCACTCCTTCGTTTTTGCAGTGGATTAAGAACTCCCTGGGGCGAGACCGTCTCAATTTCCAACCCTGTCAAATCTTCTTCGAAAACCATGAGGATCCGCACCACATCACCAACCTTAACATTTTGAGGAGAGATCAAAATGGATTGAGAATCAAATGTCGGGATGTCTGCCTTTAAAATTACAGCAACTTGGGACGAAAAGAATAACAGCAGGCCAATTAAAAGTCGTTTTTTCATGTGCTCTTAGTCCTATCCTAAGACCTTTTACTTCACTTTCCATTCTATAATGTCTGCAGCATCCGATAATACAAGATTGCTGACATGGACGGCAAATTTCATTTCAGAATTCGGCTCAATCCTGATCCGGACTTTTCCCTCCCAGGGATATTTGGTCTCCTGGATGACTGAAATTTTATTATTACTCATTACAATATCCGTCTCGCTGTCCACGAAGAGGTTGATATAGAGAGCTTTGCCTCTCTTAGCATAGGCATAAACCGTGAAATATTGGAGGGGCAGCAGGCACATTCATGCCCGAGAGTAAATGGATACTGGACCACCTGATCCCCAATTTTCCCGGTTTGAAAGTAATGAATGTCCGATCCACATAGTCCTACGGCTTCTATCTTGAGCAGTACATCGGTTGGATTTTTGATTTGAGGAGGCTTGATATCGGAAATCTCGCGCTGCCGAATTCCAGTCAGATGAACGGTTTTCATTTTACTCGAATGGATTCTCTGTCGGAAAAAGCTGGCCGGAAGGTCTATTGAAATCAAAACTTTCCACACCCAGCATTTTTGCGGCGTAATAAAGCGTCCTGCCTACACGCTGGAAAGCCACGGCCGTGTGATGAGGGAATCTTTTTTCGATAAGGGTATGGCGGTAAAAGCGCGCCATTTCATGGATCGCAAAAACACCGATACTACCAAAAGACTTGGGATCGATATCCAGGATTTCGCCCTCAGCCGCATAAGCCCGGAGCCGGCCGTCAGCCGTCGATTGAAGCCGGAAAATTGTAATGCCGCCGGGACGAATTCTGCCCTCTAAGGTTCCTCTAGTAATATCGGGTTTTCCCTCTGGTTCCATAAGCCTATTCATAATCAACTGGTACTTCATCTCCCCTTGAAGCAGGCAGGACCCGGCTGTATTCCCGCAGTGAAATCCCATAAAGAGATCATTCGATTTATAATTCTTGGTCTTTTCTCCGGCATTTTTATACATGTCATCGGGAACAGTATTATTGATATCGAGAAGTGTGGCTGGAAGTTCTGTGGCACACGTCAAGACATACTCGCTTAGGGCACCATATATATCCACCTCACAAGCCACAGGGATGCCCTGGGCAGCCAGACGCGAATTGACAAAGCAAGGGACAAAGCCGAAATAGGACTCAAAAGCCGGCCAGCACTTATTGGCAAAGACCGCAAATTGAGCAGATCCCAGATGGTCTGCAAAGAATGTCTTTAAGGCCACTTCATACATGGCCAGCTTGGGAAGGAGATCGGGATATGTATTCCCTGCTCCTAAATCGCCGGCCATTTCTTTGGCCACTTTCTCGATTTCCGGATTGTCCTTGGCTTTTTGAAAAATATCAAGAAGATCCAGTTCACTGTTCTCCATGACTTCAACACCAAGGTCATAGAGTGGTTTTATCGGTGCATGGCAGGCATAAAAATCATGTGGTCGCGGTCCAAAGGAAAAAATTTTGAGTTTTTTCAGGCCGATTAATATTTTGGCCACGGGAAGAAAATTTTCGATTTTTTCAGCAATATCTCCAGCTTGACCCACGGGATTTTCGGGAATGTGAGGTTTCAGCTGCCTTAAACCAATATTATAGGACACATTGAGCATACCGCAGAAAGCATCGCCCCTGCCTTGAATGAGGTTTTCTCCTGATTCTTCGGCAGCCGCGACAAACATCACCGGTCCGTCGAATTTTTGGGCCAGCCATGTTGTTGGTCCCTCCGGGCCGAAATTTCCAAGGTAGATAACTAAAGCATTAACACTTTTCTCAGAAAGCTCTCCTAGGACTTTTAAGGCATCCTTTTCGTTTTCGACAACCGTATCGCTGGTTGAGAGGGCAATCTTTTTTTTCCCGCATTCCCGGACGACTCGATCTCTTCTGTTTCTGGACAGCTCAACAGGAAAGCAATCCCGGCTGACCGCAACAAGCCCCAGCTTAACCTTGGGAATATTGTTCATTGTTTATCTCCCGTTTTTTTTTGACCATAATAGGCGTCCAGTCCATGTTTCCTCTCAAATCTACAATTAAAGATCGACAGGAGTTTGTCCCGAAATCTAATCCCAGAGAATATGTTTTCATTTTATTTGGCGATTACAAGAGGTGAAAAACAAATCAGGATAAGAGCGATAATGGAAAGAACGACAAAAGACAGCACCAGATCCCGCGTCGTCCAGCTATCACGGGAAGCTTTTTTATCTTCTGTTACAGTGGTTCCATAGGTGAGACCGCTGATTTTTTCATAGGACGGAGCTCGGCTGAACATACTGAAGCTGATCATCAGCGCGATGCACACCAAAAACAAGTAGACGCAAAAATACAAGAAATTGATATCCGCAAAAGTATACAGCCAGCCGCTGAGATGCTTTTTGTTGAGTTCCGCAATCAAGCGAAGGATTCCGATTATAAATCCCCCTACAAGCGCCGCATTCGCTCCTCTGGCATTGATCCTCTTCCAGAATATCCCAAGAAGAAAAACAGCCGCAATCGGTGGTGCCAGATAGGCCTGCACACTTTGCAAATAATGGTACAGCTCTCCCGAGATAAATTTCATGAACGGAATCCAGAGGATTCCGGAAACGACAACTATTCCTGTAGCCACACGGCCAACATAGACCAATCGCTTCTCAGAGGCATCCGGCCTGATCTTTTTATAGATATCCATTGTAAAGAGTGTCGAACAGGAATTGAAAACAGCTGCAAGGGAACTCATGAGAGCGGCTAAAAGGCCTCCCACGACGAGACCTCTCAAGCCCACAGGAAGGAGGATTTTGACCAGCATGGGAAATGCTTGATCGGATGCGGTCAATTGAAGCTGACCTGTCTTTGAAAGAGCAAAAGCCGTAATTCCGGGGATAAAGAATATGAAAAACGGGAAAAGCTTTAAAAAAGAGGCAAAGATGGTCCCCCGCCGGGCCTGGGTTTCGCTCTGGGCTGCCAAAGTTCGCTGCACAATGCATTGATCTGTACACCAGTACCAGATCCCAACGATGGGAGGAGCCAGGACCATGCCCAGCCATGGAAAATCGGGATGGTCCATAGGGAGAAAGAGGTTGAAGTGTTGGCTCCCGACAATTGAAACAAGTTTGCCCCAACCTCCGATCTTAATCAATCCCAAAATCGTTACCGTAATCGATCCTAGTAATAGAACAATAGCCTGAAGGGTTTCCGTATATATAACGGCTTTCAATCCGCCCATGACGGTATAGAGGCCAGTGAATAGTACTGTGATCAAAGCGCCGGTCCAGAAATCGATACCCATCAGGGCTTGAAAAACAACGGCTCCGGCGTAAACGGTGACAGAAACTTTTGTCAGAATATAGGCAACAAGAGAAATAATTGAGAGAATCCAGCGGGATGTCGGTGAATAGCGTTTTTCCAGAAATTCCGGCATCGTAAACACACGGCTTCTCATATAAAACGGCACAAAAACCCAGCCTAATAGAAGAATACACCAGGCATGGAGTTCATAATGCCCCATCGCTACACCACTTTTAGCCGCCGTTCCTGCAAGTCCGACGATATGCTCCGAGCCGATGTTTGACGCAAATATGGAGGCCCCAATGACAAACCAGCCCACATGCCGGCCGGCTAAAAAATAATCTGTGGGAGAATCCTGTTTTTGCCGGGTCACCCACCAGGCAATCCCGAGCAAGACTGAAAAATAAAGTGCGATAATGATCCAGTCTAGAGTTTGCATTGCCTGCATAATGTTCGACCTGCCTTCGTCAGATATGGATTATTATTTACTATTAATCTCCCAAACATGTCAAGAATTGGGGCCTGGCCTTCATAACATGACTTATTTTTTCTTTTGAGGTACACTCATATAAAAATAAGTCATGTTATGAAGGCCAGGCCCCAAAAAAGTTTTAAAATGAGTGTAACAGCTGTCGATAGGATCGGAGATGTTAAAATTTACGGCTCTGGACAGTTCGGAGGGAAAGGGGCCGGCCTTATCAAGATTAACGAATGCCATATCCCCAAGGCGCATAAGCTAAGAACCCGGATCCTGACGACGACTTTTTATGACCGGTTTCGCGAACTTGGTGGAAAATTCGGAGAAGAAGAGCTTGAAACTCTCGCGTCCATCCTCAAAAAACTAGGCAATATCCCGATAAGTGTCCGATCTTCAGCAACAGATGAAGCCTGCGTCATGCCAGAAGGAAAAGGCTCCGTTCATGCCGGAGAAAACACATCTTTCATGCTGCCGAATAATCACCCTTATTTTCCCAAACGTTTCAATCAGCTTATCCAAGCCATCTTTTTCATCTATAAAGATTTTATATATCTTCAGCCAAATGACACCAAGGAAAAAATGGCCATCGTCATCAATCCCATACCGGGAATTCATTTAAATACCCTCGCCGGGCCGACCTATTTTCCTCTCGTTTCAGGTGTTGCCAACTCTTTTTTCGTCCATGCTCTCAAAACACAAAATCCGGAGGAAGGATTTGCGAGAATAGCTTTCGGGCATGGCTATGCCACAGTCCTTGATGATTTCCCTGTCGTCTCTATGGCCACCATAAAAAATCCGCTCCCTCTCAAGCTTCTGGGAAAGGGGCAAAAATATTTTTATGCCATCAATATGATTAAAAATGAACGACTCGAGGGGGAAGAACTGGAGACCATGAGCAAGCTTCATATCAGGTTTGCAGATAGAAAGCACAAAAAGTTCTTGGGAACTTTCAAAAACCTTGTGACATTCGAAAATCTCGTTCAGAATGACCGGTTCAACTTCAAAAGTGATCTTCTCGAGTGCATGGAGACCATTTCCTCCAAAATTTCATCACACTATCAAATCGAATTTACATTCAACATCGACTTTGAAAAAGAAAAAGAAGAACACGGAATTTTTCATATTGTCCAGTTGACAGAACTTCCTGAAATGAAGCTCAGAACGATCCAAATTCCAGAACAGACAAAGCACATCTATTTATCCACTCAAAATCTACAGGGCCACGGCGTCATTAGGGGGATAAAATCGGCTGTTGTAATCTCCCCGTTCATCTACTCTAAAACTCAGCATGATTCCGTCTCCAGGAAAATCTCTGAAATAAACACTCTTATGCTCGAACGGAAGGAAAAATATTTGATCATCGTTCCCGGACGCCTGGGAAGCAAGAACAAAAACTGGGGAATTTATGTCGATTATAAAGATGTAGATGGAGCCGTAGCTATTTTTGAATATGGAGTAGACATCGCAGGGCGGGCAGAACCTGTATCGGATGAGGACAGTATGAGTGGAGGAATATATGGAAGTCACTTTCTCTATATGATTCAGGGGGGATTTGACGAGGAACAAAAGAGAATCCAGACAAGGATGTACGGAACCCAGGGTACCCACTTTCTTACAAATCTGGCTGGAAACAATGTCATCTACTCCTACATCACTCCTTCAAAAGATAAAATTGATCCTTGGTTTTTCTCCCCACCCAGCACAAACGAAGCCATCTATGTCTTACGATTTCCACAGAGAGCCACTATCTATGCTGATTCCGTCAATCAGAAGTGCATCGTCATGTCAAAAGGATAATCCCATGGAAAACTTCAGTTTCTCCCCAAGAATCATTAATCCAAAAAAAATCGCAAACGTCATTCTCTTTTCGGCAGATGATAAGTTGAGAAGGTCCGGAAAAATAATCGAAAAAGAGATGCCTTGGATCAATTGTTTTGTATTATCCGATCCCATGTCCGTATCGGATTTTATTTCAGAGAAAGCATCGGTTTTTGTTCTCGACGACATGTCAATGATTTTTATCGACTCTCAGAAAATCCATAAAAACAACAAGGATGCCGTAGTGATCCTCCTCTCGTCTAACGATCAAATCCATCGCTCATCACCTTCCATAGCCCTTAAAAAATTCCCCTATACCGGTAAAGCCGATCTTATTTTTGCATTCAACCAGACAAAATACATTCCTAACCAGATAATAACCTCTGTCGTCAGATGTGCCGAAGATCTTCTCAATATTGAATACTATTCTCAGGAGAGACGCTTCATTTTTTTAATTGTCGATGATGAACCGCGCTGGTTTTCTCAATTTTTGCCCGCCCTTTACGACATCATCGGACAGCGTGCCGATGTCAAAGTGACCCGCACCTATGAGGAAACTCTGCAGTTCCTTTTTGGAGTTGAACACGAATCTGATATCGACAAGGATCAATATCCGGATAAAGGACACGGTGACGATGTCGTCTGCCTGATCACCGACGTGTTCTATCCGCGCGGCCAGGAACAGCACAGCAAGGCGGGTGTCGATCTTATCAAGTTGGTCAATGCATACTACCCGCGAATCCCCACAATTATCGCTTCAAAAGCAAAAGAGGCCGAAGATTTAAAAGATATGGCCTTTGTCCTCCCTAAAGGAGACCCGGGAAGCATAGAAACTCTCAGAAAGTATATTTATGATTACACAGGTCTTGGAGATTTTTTGGTCAGGAACGTTGATGGAAAAGAAATTTATAGGGCCAAACACATAAAGGAGCTGTACGCAATCATCAAAAAGGCAGAAAAAGAGACATCAAAAGCCGGTCAATTGAGAAATATTCTTGAAAACTATGGACGGAAAGATTCATTTTCTACATGGCTGTACATGCACGGCTTTCGAGAATTGGGAGATCGACTCCGTCCCATGCACATCACCGGAAAAGAGTTGATTTCTGTCCTGAAAGGCCAATTGAAAAAAGAAATTCTCCGGATGGAAAAGACCCCAATAATCATAGATAATATCGAGGTCTTCGAACTCTCTGACCTCCTAGATGCGCTCCGAAAAGCCGATCCCTCAATTATTCAACCCCTCTCTGACACGGACACATTTTCAACCTGGCTGGACTGCAAAAGTTATCCAGAACTGGCTGAAGAACTGAGGCCAATCCACGGAAGCGGAAAAAAGTTGAGCTTTAAAATCGCCGGAATTGTCGAAAAATGGATAAAAATCTATGCCGAAAGAGAATGACAAATCTTTTTGGTTCTTCTCCCGATTAGTTAACCTAACTTATTCATAAAAACTGTCGATGTTTACTTTAATTTCTGTATTTTCAGTATGTTCCTTTGCTTTGCGGAATAACATCTTGAAAACTTTGTTTTCGTTAGATTTTTTATCCATAATCAACATTTTTTACCTCAAGGAGGCGAGTCGATAATACCTCATCTGCTTTGTTGCGACGCATTTGCAGTACATGAGTACAGCTTCATACGTCGACGCCTTGCATCTGTGGCATTCTAGACTCGTGAATAATTCAGGTTGATACAGTTAATGCAAAGGATTCGAGGATTCAAGGGTTCAAGGATTCAAGTGTTTTTTTAACGACTTAAGATGCAAAGGATTCGAGGATTCAAGGGTTCAAGGATTCAAGTGTTCCGGACTCCTTTGGTTATATTCTAGTTTACTAGAAGTAATTCTTTTTGCGGCTCAGCCAGATATTCTGCTCCATTTTTTCTTATTACAACCATTTCCTCGATGGTCACGATGCCGTGTCCCTGAACTTCTAACCGTGGCTCAACGGTGAAAATCACACCGCTTAAAGTGGCTCCAATAAGAATCGCAATAAAATTCATGCCCACATAGAAACCGTAGTAGGCAAACCGCTCAAGAATCTCAATTTGGTTGGCCACTCAAAAAACGCCGGGAAACGGTGTTCTTTCGCTTTTGTTTTTCTTTTCACTCATAACTTTTTCGCTCATTGTTCCCTCTAAATTTGAATTTGGTAATCTTTGATCTTTTTTTTTAAACCAAAGGAGTCTTTCCGGGGACAGCCACTGGTCTAACCGGGAGGTCTCCCATTTCATACTTCGATGGAGCTAGATCCAGCTCGGAGGCATTCATGACCCAGTCCCAACTCAGAGCCCGGCCCGTATAGGCACTCATCCGACCCATGATCGCTGTCAGAGTGCTTTCGGCAACTCGTTCTCCCTCATTCAGCGGAGTCCCCTCGCGAATACTTTTTATGAGATCGGTGTGTTCCTGCACATAGGGATTGGGCGATTCTTCAGGATACTCATAGGCATTGGTCCCTTTGATATTCCCATTCGCCCCATCTGTATAAGAATATCCCTTCGATCCAATAATCCGTTCAGATACGTTCGAGCTGCAGCCGGCTGTCTGACGGCAGTTGCTCATGACTCGGACTCCATTGGGATACTCATAATCCACACAGAAATGATCGAAGATATTTCCGTATTCAGCACCCGTTCTGACCTGTCGTCCTCCCATTCCCGTGCATTTTTCAGGATGAGTTCCAATGGCCCAGTTGATCACATCGAGGTTGTGCACATGCTGCTCGACAATATGGTCGCCTGAGAGCCAGGTCAAAAAAAGCCAGTTGCGGATATGCCATTCCATATCGGACCAACCTTTTACAACTCGATTGGCCCAGTTCATGGTTGCCCTGTTGACCCAAAGAGCTCCCTGGTTCCAATAGCACTGACCGGAGACAATATCCCCGATTTCGCCGTTGTGAATACGTTTCATAATTTCCAAATAATGCGCCTGGTGCCGGCGCTGTGTGCCGGACACGATGGCCAGGCCTTTTTCTTTGGCTATTTTTGAGCTGGCAATCACCGATCGAATTCCTTTTGGATCGACAGCCACGGGTTTCTCCATGAAGATATGTTTTCCTGCCTCAACGGAAGCCTTCAAATGCTCAGGTCTAAAATGAGGAGGTGTGGCCAAAATCACCATGTCAATGTCACACTGAAGAACCTTCTTAAAGTTATCAAATCCGCTGAAAGTAGTATCTGGAGTCACCGAGATATTTTCAGGCTTCAGGTCTTTTTTCAGCCTGGCAAGTGCTCTGTCCGCCTGGTCTTGAAACAAGTCTCCAATAGCCGCGATTTTCACATTGGGTGAAGAGTGGACACAGTTCCTGGCCGCCCCTGTCCCGCGGCCGCCGCTGCCGATAAGCCCAACACGGATCTGGTCAGATGAAGACGCAAAAAGGCCTCCTGAACTGGGAATAAGAGTGGCTAAAGAGACCACTGAAGTTGTCTTGATAAAATCCCTCCGTGACATATTATGTTTTGTTTTTTTGTTTTCCATCAAAAACTCCCTCCTAAATTTATAAATTTTTATATTGAACCTGATAATTCACGAGTCGAGTTTGCTGTAGATGGTAGGCGCGGCGAGTGAAGCTGTGGTATTTCACCGCGAACCCGCCGCAACAACCCAGATGCAGGAAAATCGTCTCGCCTGGATGGGAAAAAATGTCGATTATAATAGAATAGAACAATTGGAGAACAAAGTTATTTATGTGCTCATCGGAATAACTCATTTAAGCCCTTTGTATTACTAGCATTACGTGAAATATCGACATTTTTTATGAATTATTCAGGTTAAAAATTATCGCAAACCCTGTAAGCCGCGATAACGGCTTTTTCACCCTCGATTCCCGACAGCTTTTTGCCGTGTTCCATACACAACACTCCATCGTAGCCCTTTTGATGAAGATGTTTAAATATGTTTTTGTAATTAATCTCTCCGGTTGTCGGCTCTTTGCGACCGGGATTATCTCCAATATGGTAGCTGGCGGTTTCATCCCACGATCTATCGATGTTCGGAATCAAATTCCCTTCGGTAATCTGCTGGTGGTAGAAGTCATTGACGATCTTGCAGCTTGGGCTGTTCACAGCCTTACAAATCTGATAAGACTGAGGAATTTTTGTCAGAAAAAGACCGGGATGGTCCCAGGGATTAAGCGGCTCAATGACCATCACAAGGCCAGAGGGTTCACAAATTTCTGCAAGGTATTTGAGATTGTCCACAACATTGGCCGTCTGGTAATCCCATTCCAGGCTCTCATCGTAGCGTCCCGGGACAACAAGGGCCCATTTGGCCTGGACTCGCTTAGCCACTTCAACCGCCTCTCTCATCCGTGCTGAGAGCATTTGCCGGATCTCTTTGTCCCGCGTGACCAAAGATTTTACTTTAAAATCAGCATAGGCCACAAACGGCCCCCATGCCATATCCAATATGTTCATTTCTCTTGCAATAGATTCCTGTTCTTGAACAGATTTTCCCATTAAACCATTGTCAAACATCGCACGAAAACCCTGCGCGCGCATAAACTTAAGATTATCGATGGGATCCCTTCCGGCATGCTGCCTGAACATCCCAAGAGACGGGGCATATTTCAGTTTAAAATCAGCTCTTTCCACCTCGACTGATTGATAATTATTCGAGAATACCTTAAGGGGGCTGATAGATAAAGCTGCCGTAACAGCCGCGGCTCCACCGATGAAATGACGGCGAGATATTTTTTTTAAACGAGGTTCATCCAATTTTTTTTCTAGCATGGAAAAACTCCTTCATGAACAAAAGCATGATTTTATACCTGCATTCTATTGAATGCCCTTCCAATTTTCAAGACAAAAATAAAAGCGTCGCTTGACATAAAATACGCGAATATATATTACTTAAGGAGAATACATAATGAGGGAAAGGATTTCATTTCAAAAAGGAGTTATCCATGAATATAGAAAATAAAAAACCCGTCCAAAAGGGAAGTGAAATCAGCCGGAGAAAATTCCTCGGTCAGAGTGCCATGGCTGCGGCAGGATTGATGATTGTCCCCAGGCACGTTCTGGGAGGACCCGGCCAAACCGCACCGAGTGACTTACTGAATATAGGCTGTGTGGGAGTAGGAGGAAAAGGTTCGTCCGATATTAGAAGTCTCAGCTCGGAAAATATCATTGCCCTCTGCGATGTCGATGATACACAGACAGCGAGATTCCTTAAATCCAGGAGAAATGATCCCGAAAAACAGCCCATGTTTGAAAAAGCCAATAAATACAAGGACTTCCGTGTCATGCTGGAGAAGGAAAAATCGATCGATGCCATAACCGTCAGCACTCCTGATCATAACCACGCTGTTATCGCCATGATGGCCATAAAAATGGGCAAACACGTGTTCGTCCAAAAACCCCTGACACACACGATAAAAGAAGCCAGACTTCTTGAGAAAGCGGCAAAAGAACACAATATTGTCTCCCAGATGGGCAACCAGGGTCATGCCGGAGAAGGCGCCCGTTTGATTAACGAATGGATCTGGGACGGAGCCATCGGGGATGTCCGTGAAGCTCATGTCTGGACAAACAGGCCCATCTGGCCCCAGGGGATCAATGCCCCCAAAGAAATCCCGTCCGTTCCGTCCACCTTGGATTGGAACATCTGGTTGGGCCCGGCACCATTTCGACCCTACCATCCGGCGTATGCTCCATTCAACTGGCGAGGCTGGTGGGATTTCGGGACTGGAGTTGTCGGAGACATGGGAGCCCATCTGATGGACCAGCCATTCTGGGCCCTCAAACTGGGACATCCCACATCCGTCCAGTCGAGCTCGACAAGATTCACCAGAGATTCCTATCCTCTTGCCGAAATGGTCACTTACGAGTTTCCTGCCAGGGAGAATATGGTTCCTGTAAAGTTGAAATGGTACGACGGAGGTCTCATGCCCCCCCGGCCGGCGGATATCGAAGAAGGCCGGCAGATGGGTGACGACAGCGGAGGTGTTCTATTTGTGGGAGACAAAGGCAATATCATGTGCGGCACTTACGGAAAAAATCCACGCATCGTACCGGAAACGAACATGCAGGCCTATAAGAGACCGGAAAAAACTATCCCCCGGTCTCCAGGTATCCATGAAGAGTGGGTTGAAGCCATCAAGGCAGGCAAAAAATCGACAACAGACTTTTCCTATGCGGCGCTACTGACACAAGTGATGCTCCTGGCCAATGTTGCCGTCCGCGCACAAAAAGATAAAAAAATCCTGCAGTGGAACGGTGAAAAGATGGAATTCACCAACTTCCCCGAAGCCAACGCTTTTCTCCATAAAGAATACCGTCCCGGCTGGTCACTCTAATCCAAAGGGATTATTGGAATGAAACGCACGGCACTGTTATTTTTCTATAGTGTACTCGGTTTTGGACTTATTACATTCAGCGGCGGTCTCTCCCAAGAGAAAAACTCAAATCAAACGGACTCTCTTAAAAAGTGGACAATCCATGATCCAGCCAGACCCATGCCTCCGGTTGTGAATCCCGGCCCCTCCAAACCGCAGGCTCCTCCCCCGTCGGACGCAACAGTTCTTTTTAACGGCACAGACCTGTCTTTTTGGACCAATTCCAAAGGCGACTCGGCCGGATGGAAAGTTAAAGACGGATACATGGAAGTCAATAAAACCGGATCGATCCGGACAGTTCAAGGATTTGGAGACTGTAAACTCCATGTTGAATGGGCAGCCCCTACCAAGGTTTCAGGAAAGAGCCAAGAGCGCGGCAACAGCGGTGTATTCCTGATGGGAATATACGAAATTCAAGTCCTCGACTGCTACAATAACACCACCTATGCCGATGGGATGACGGCATCTCTTTACGGACAATTCCCTCCGCGTGTCAATGCCTGCCGCCCTCCGGGTGAGTGGCAGACTTTTGACATCACATTTACAAGGCCCCGATTTGATGCAAACGGTGACCTGTCTCATCCGGCAGCAATGACAGTCTATCATAACGATATCCTTGTTCATGACCATGTGGAACTCACGGGTCCAACCGTACATAAAAAACGTCCTCCCTACACCCAACATCCGGATAGACTTCCTATTATGCTTCAAGATCACGGGAATCCTGTCCGGTTCCGTAACATTTGGATACAAGACTTAGAAGAGGAAAAAAAGAAAAAAAAAGTCCTTTTTGTATGGGGCGGCTGGGAAGGACATGAACCAAAGAAATGCGTAGATATCTTCGCCCCCTGGCTTAAGGAGCAGGGCTTTGAAGTTGAAATATCCAATACCCTAGATTCCTATCTCGATAAAGAAAAACTGAATTCTCTTGATCTTATCGTACAGGTCTACACTATGGCTCAGATCACACCGGCGCAGGAACGGGGACTGCTGGCGGCCGTTCAAAATGGAGTCGGAATCGCAGGCTGGCACGGAGGCCTTGCCGATTCTTTTCGAAACAATACAGCCTACCAATTTATGGTCGGCGGGCAGTGGGTCGCTCACCCCGGCGGTGTAATCGATTATGAGGTCAATATCCGTGACCACAATGATCCCATCACAGCCGGTCTGACTGACTTTCAAATGCACTCCGAGCAGTACTACCTGCACACGGATCCCATCAATGAGGTTTTAGCGACCACAACATTTTCCGACGAACATGCTCTCTGGATCAAAGGAGCCGTTATGCCAGTGGTCTGGAAAAAAATGTACGGCAAAGGCCGGGTCTTTTACACCTCCCTTGGCCATGTAGCCAAAGATTTTGATGTACCTCAAGCGCTTGAAATCACAAAAAGAGGAATCCTTTGGGCAGCCGGCAGCTTAGAGCAAAAAAAATAAGGAACATCTCCAAAAGAGTTGGTAGGATTCTAGGAATTCTATTCCCGCTGCTCCATAAATTTGTCCCACAAGTCTCTGTGGATGTGTATTGTTAAAAGGACTTCCGGACGCAGCCCATAAAACTCCAACTCGTAGTTTTTGACAATTTGAAGTGGGAGTTTATCGAGTTTATCCAAAGACATGATGAGTAAAGGAACATTTTCTAAATCCCCGGCATCCTCCATGTCCTGCCAGTATCCCACACGGCTGAACCCTCTCAGATACCAGGGAAGAGGCCATGTTTCGTAGGGATTTGTGATAACCTTTATTTGCACGTCTTTTCCTTCCGGATGGACAGCCGATACATCTTTTAGCCGCTGGATCAATTTCAAAAAATCCTCACTCGTGTGGGCATAGACATAGGGATTTTGTGGATCCGCATAAAACACAAAGCTCGCTCGATAGCTCTGAACGCCCAAGTGAATAATCCCCAGACACAGTACGAAAATTTTCCCCCATTGAAGAACGGGTTTTTTGGCCCTTCGTAGGAAAAAAGCTGCCCCACCTCCCGCCAGAAGGATGACACCTATGTAAAAAGGGAGAAGGTTCCAAGGTGTTTTGTAAGGGATCAAAGAATAGACAAAAAGAGTGATCAAGGTGTAGACAACGATAAATTTCGAAAAATTAAAGATCGATTCACCCCTGTCATTTTTCTTAAATGCGGCCACACAACCCAATACCGCCAGTCCCAATAAGAGGGCTTCACTCCAGACCGGACCACTGCCGTATTTTGAAAAAAACAGCATTTTTATGTAGTAATACCATGGATGAGCATGCCATTCCGGTTGACCGGCTTTGACAAAATACAATCCAAACGACCGGATTGAATCCCACAATCCTGATGGATTCTTAAAAAAAGACGAATAAAATATCCAGGAAATCAAGATACTCACACCCAATCCGGCACATCCATGTCCGAAAAGTTTTTTCTCCGGACTCATCTTTTTGTCTTTATCTTTGTTTTGAAACAGAAGACTGAATAGAACAGCCATACTGACGGCACCAAATAAGATGATGCTGGTTTCTTTTGTGGCATACATCATGCCGGCAAAAAATCCAGCCGCCGCAGCCCAACCGTATGAAGGACGACGGATGTACCGCCAGCAGACAATCAGTAATCCCACCACAAAAAACACAAGAAGAGTTTCCTGGATATAGAACCGGCTGTAATAGACCACAGCCGGAGATATGGCCGCAAACAGCCCGGAAAACAAGACAGCCTCTCTTCTCATTCCTCCCTTTGCAAGAAGAAGGAGAAACAGGAGTCCTGCTCCAAAAATAGCAGGGACAAGTCGCAGAGTTTTTTCAGTTATCGAGGCTAGGGTTGTATGAGACAACAGCCGTGCAACCGGGAGGGAAAGATAATAAAGGCTGGGTCCGTGATGGTCAAATTTATCGTACCGGTATTGACCTGTCTCTAAAAGATTTCCAAATTTGACAGCCTGATTGGCCTCATCATGATGCATGGGCCTGCGATCAAGCTGAGGCAGTCGGAATAAAAGAGCTATGAGAAGAACGAAGATAAAGAGCCCGGAGAAGACAGATCTTTTCATTTAGAAAGCGTGCCGTATACCTCAACTTCAACATAATGATTCATCTCATTGGACGTGTTCCCCCTGCTGTACAGGCGGACATATCTAGCCACCACTCCTCTGGGATCGATCAACCGCCCATCATTGGTCTCAATATACTCTTTATCTCTTCCAATCCCTATTCCCGCTGAATTATCGTGGTCGTTGTTGAAGATAGTTTTAACTCCATCGATGAAATCGGGATCGTTTGAAACCTGAATAGCCACATCCCGATATACCCTAGCCTGACTGTGATAGTGCCAGATCAGAATAGCATGCAGAGAATATGATTGCCCCAGGTCTATCTGCACCCATTGGACACTCGGGCCCAGCTCCACATAGTATCCATCCTCTCCTGTTTTTTCGCCATCGGTGACAAACTCCAAGTCTCCAATGACAGGTTCATAATCACTGCTCGTCACCTTTTTTTCCTTGGAGAGCAGGACCGTTCCTTTGGGAACATAAAAAGGTCCTCTGGGTTTCCCTGTAATCCGTTCCAGGTTGGGCGTACGGATATTTTTTGGTGTACCAACAAACATCGGCTTGGGCAGTTCGAGTTCAAGCAGTTCTTTCTCCTGACTCTGATTTGGAATATCACTGGCAGCAGCGGGGATAAATAAGAGAAAGCATTGAATCAGAAGGGCAATCCGCAGCGTTCTTATCATCTTGTTGACTCCTTTTCACAGGAAAAATCGCTTTCCAAAACATCATTATACACTTCAAAATGATCAGGGTCTATCAGGACAAGTGACCAAGTGTCAGGAAACCGTTCACAATAGGAAACAACCTCAGAAGAATTCATAACCAAAAATGCCGTAGAGAGTGCATCTGCGACCGCGGCAGATGGATGTGAGACCCAAGCCCCTGTGTGTCCGGACGCATTTTGGCCTATCCCCGGATTTATGATATGTCTCCCTTTGACCTCTGTTCCTGAACCGCTCAAGGCACGGGTTTTTAGAAAAAATCGAAACTCCTTAAGAACCGGCCAGTTTCCTCCCACTCCCACTGGCCAACCCCTTTCCCTATGATTAAGGCCCGGTGCATCTCCGATGGCCAGTGCCGTACTCGTTCCCCCATGAATGAGAGCATTCTCTATACTCCAGTCTCTTAATATGCCTAAAACCTTATCCAGGGCAAAACCTTTTCCAATGCCTCCCAGATCAAAATCCACGACACCACATATTCGTTCAGGCTGCTCATCGAGATAATTGACCAAATATTCATGTTTCGATCTTCTTATCTCAACCGGTTTTTTCAACCATCCGGAATCAGTTCTATTTGAAGCCGCAAAGTTAATATCAAAAGCTCCCTCGGTCCGGTCTTGGATCAAAAAAGCCGTTGACAAGCAGTCATAAACATCCGCACTGACGGAAAGAGACTGACCCGGATTAAGACGGTTAATCATACTGATTTCAGAACACGGATCAAAGCGGCTGAAGAGTGCTTCTATACGGTCGATTTCAGTAAAAACCGCCTGGGAAGCCTGTTGTGCATATTTTGCATTTGACTCCACAAAAATAACCTCAAACGTGGTTCCCATAGCGGCATGACAAAATTTATGGAGGGAAGCCCCGGGCTGCGGCATTATTTTTCCATATCAAGGGAATAATACAAAAAAACGAATATAGAGGCCAGAGAGACAACGGCTAAAAGACGATGCCACCTGATCATCGCAGTTTGGAACGGCATGGACAAAAATGAGATCATTGAACTCAAAGACGTAACGATAAGGCCCAGGCTTGTGACAACAAATGCCCAAAACATAACTTTGAGAAGGATAGGCAATACGACATCCAACGTGTAATCCCGGGCTCTCCAAACCACAACCATAGACAGGCAAATTGCAAAAATGCCTCCTGCAGCGACATGTAAAAGAAGTGGTAGACCATATAATCCTCTTCGAACAAGGAGAGCAAAGAGGAATCCTGAAATGGCAAGAAACAAAAAACTTAAAATAAGACTAAAAAAGACCCGGCTTTTCCAACCCGGATAAAACTGTCCGGCCCATGTTTTGGCCCATTCGTATAAACGTGTCCATCCCTTGAACATCTTCCTATCTCCTTTTTTCCACTAGACCGGAGATTCGGCCCAGCACAAGCAGTAAAAAGATCAATAGGACAGACCCACAAACAAGAGCCGAGCCAAAAAGAACAATCTTTAACAGGGGGCGCACAGAAAAAGACAGCCCAAAAAGTCTCTGGTAAGGGAGAGTCAAATCCATGAATGATCCCTGTGAACGGACCTGCACTCTCTTTGTTATCAGAGGACCAATTCCTCTCACCTTTCCGAATAAAAAGGGAGAATTAGCTCTATGGCAGTCTCTGCATCCATTAATCCCCAGAGACTGCTGAGCCGGACGAACTCGATGTCCTATAGGCCAGGTGACTGGATCAGCAGACTCATGATTTCGAGTTGTCAATTCACCATCCGTGTCCAGAAGGAACATCAATCCACCTGAAATGTAAGCGTAAAAAGTTTCCATCTCAGATTCACCGGAATTTTGAGTCCGGTTGAGAATTTCCAGGACCAATTTGACCTGCTCTTCGGTTAAAGTTTGCTCTCTGCCTACGGTAGCCTTAACCGTGCGCAAATCAAATTCCCCAACCAGAGGTTCTGGCTGTCCTTCAACCAACCGGCACAACCAAGGTATGGGTCTAAACTCTGAAGGATTATCTGTTTTTTCAAGATAACCCTCCTGAATAGAGTACATTGCATTCTGGAAAAGAAGGGCAGGTTGTCCGGACGCAGATTCGTTTGTGGCGAGCGCTTCGAGGACATTTTGAATGCGGACTTCCACATCCATATCCATCATCTCGGCTTCAGTGTCAAATTCCGGTATAAGAGGCACGATTTTTTCCTCAGTTCTCACGGCCCACTTTTCACTCTCTGTGACCATATCTTCAATGGAATCCGACACATCCAGTCCCCCATCTACATTGAGCGAATAAATTTTTTCCCCGGCTATCAAGACAGGTTCTCCACCCAGATCCGGCTCCCGATAGAAGGCCAGCAGCACCTGTGCCACGTTTTCCTCAGAAGCAAGGGCCTGTCCGGCATGCTCAAGAACTTCTTCTGCTCTTAGAGGTACCACTTCCCTATCGACAATTTTCCCCCAAAAAGACGGCCAAACCAGACGATGAGGAGCAATTTTGCCGCTGTCATCTCTAACATAAACAGGCTCAATGATTTGGGGCATGTCTGTCTTCCATTGGGCCACTCCAAAGATTCCGAGACGATTCGCCCTGGATGTCCGCACACGATTCAGAGCCTTTGACGGCCAGGGAACAGAATGACAAACCGTACAGGACAGCCTCTCGAGATGGACAACGGGAAGGCCTCGATGCTCAGGAAAAGAGGCGCCCAACCGGCCCACTGTCGTCCTATCGGCTTTGTTTTTATCGGTTCCCATATGGCAGCCTCTGCAGGTAAAGGTTTTTGCCTCCTGTTCAAAAGACAGAGAAACTTCCCCTTCATATCCACGGATCATTTCATGTTCGATACCGCTGCGATGGCAGTCAACACACTTCAGGCCTGCCAAAGAATGGACATCAGCGTCATAGCTTTTCTTTGGCATATCGACAGGAGTCACAGAATGACAAGTCAGACAGCGGCCGTCACTTGGTTTATCCGCGATATCAAAAAACACCTGATGCTTGCTGTTGAAAAGATTTTTATTATAACGGACAGATGGGACTATGGCCCACTCGGTGTCATCGAGATTGGGACCGTCGAAGACATCCCAGGTTGCGGAAAGCCGAGAGGCCATCCCGCCGACTTCACCTAAACCTGCTGATGCAGAGGCCGCCCAGCGGAAGTTCTCGCGAAGAATCTGTTTGGCCCACTCGCTGTGATTCTGCATCCGTGAAGCATTATGACAACCCATACAGTTGATCTCCACTTTCCCCGAAACATTCCAACGAGATGTGGGAGACATCTCGTTCTCGTCCGGTTCAAGAATTCCGCCACCTGTCATGTGCCGTCCAAAAAGAAGAGCAAAATCCCAGGGATTGAGGCCCAATTCCCTCGGATCCCAGGTCCCTTTCCATTTTTGATAAGAAAGAGGTAGGACAGTTCCCGTTTTTTCATCCAACCAGAACCATGGCTCTCCAGCCCGGCCGGATTGACCGGGATTGGCACCGGAAAAGTGCAAACCCTGATTGATGACATTATAATCATGACAGGGAGTGCAGGTGAACCGGCTTGAGAATGGAAGAGAATTTCCATCAGAAGGAATGATAGGTTGTTCATATTCGTCTTTTAAGGGAATGATGTGGACAGGGACTGTTTCACTGCCGTCCCACTGCCTATTTTTCCCATAAGTTTCAGACGACAGTCCATTAAAATACGCAAGACTTACGAAAACAAAAACAATCAATATGATTCGCTTCATGCTTCAAACTGCCCTGGACGAAATCTGACTAAACGGCGTGACTCAACGGCACTGTTAACTGTAAGAACCGCCACCGCCGACTCATACCCAATTTCCGGCGGACATGTCAGGGGAACATCGTGAGTGATGGCTTTAAAAAAATTCTCTAAGTGGGGTTGATGGGCCGGTTTGGCCAACTCTATAGGAAGCGGCCAACGACCGGTCTCAGCCGTCACCCGAACATCCAGGAAAATATTCCTTGTTTCAATTTTTTGAATGGGACGCGCTTCGGATTTCAGGAAGCCCTCTTTGGCAAGGGAGTCCCACTCGGGTGCATGGGCTTCCCGGATAGCCCAATTTCCTCTTTGGACCACTTCAGATATCACAAGAGCACCATTGTCTCCCATAAATGTCTCATAGAATCCCCCATGTTTGGTTGTCGTCTGAACTTGGTAAAATGCGCGTGCTTTCCCTTCAGACGTCGCATACTCATAGATGACCATGACGTTGTCATACCATTCCCGGTTTTTATAGTAATCGTTGCCTCCGCTGGCAACCACTGTCTCCGGATTGACACCAAAAACCCAGCTGTAGAGATCGATTTGATGTGAACCCAAATCCACAATGGGTCCGCCGCCGTATTTCTTAAACCAGCGCCAATTTCTAAACTCTGTCATAGAGTTATACCCAAAAGCTTCCAGTCTGACCGGATCGATGACATACTTTTTTGGCCATCCAAGCATTTCATTTTTCGCCCGGTTCCATTGGGCATAAGCTTGCGAGACCCGTCCGAGAAGTTTTTTCTCATGGATGAGGCGGTCGATGGCATGCCTGTAGCGCGGATTACTCCGGCGCTGATGACCGATTTGAAGAAGTTTCCCTGTCCGCTTGGCTGTATGGACCATAGATCGGGCCTTGGCTAAAGAATTCGACATTTCTTTTTCACAGTAAACATGCAGTCCTGCTTCCATACAAGCATTGGCATGTTCGGCATGCATCCAATCCGGAGAGGCCACAATGGCTGCATCCAGGTTTTTTTCTTGGCTCAACAAGTCGTTATAGTTTTCATAGACATGGGCAATATGGCCGTATTTTTTGAGATATCCCCTAGCATACTGCTGGCTGTATTCCCAAATATCACACACCGCCACAATTCGGATCCCCGGGATACGCAGACAGGACTCAATCAAAACCCGGCCCTGCGCCCCGGCACCAATAATAGCAAGATTGAGGCTTTCAGCACCTCTCGTCTCTTCCTGATGGGAATACACCGGTTTTGATAGCGTACTCCCGGCCAGGGCTACTCCCAATCCAGCCGATGCCGTAGATTTGAGAAAATCTCGACGCGTGACCTTAGAAATTAATTTGTTTTTTTGTTTCATAGACATGTTGACCTTCTTTTCCCCGTGATTATTTATCGTCAGAGCCGGATTTCATATCCTTATCAAAATCCACATCAGAGGGGGAAAAATTTATGGAGCGGACAAACTCCAATGACTCCCGGGCCCCAAATTCGCGGTCCATGCCATTATCTTCCCACTCGACAGAAAGAGGCCCTGAATAATTGATAGAATTAAGTTCCCGAATAATGTCTTCAAAATTTACGTCCCCATGCCCTAAAGATCTGAAGTTCCATCCTCTTTTGAGATTTCCAAAGGGAAGAAAAGAACCGAGAATACCGGCTTTTCCATCAAGAGTTACCGCCACATCCTTCATGTGGACATGATAAATTCGGTCAGGAAATTCACGGATGAACAGATGGGGCTCCATCCCCTGCCACAGGAGGTGGCTTGGATCAAAATTAAAGCCAAGCGTCGGCCGAAAATCGAATGTCTCTAGAAGCCGGCCGGCTGTATAGAGATCAAAAGCAATCTCGGTGGGATGCACTTCTAGGGCAAAACGAATCCCAAGTCGATCGAATTCATCGAAAATAGGAGTCCAGAGTTCATGGATCAATGTGAATCCCCTATCGATCATGTCTTCTGTAGTAGGGGGAAATGAATACCAGGCCTTCCATATAGGTGAACCCATGAAGCCATTGACGACCGAACAGCCCATGTTTTTAGCGGCTTTGGCCGTGGATTTCATCTCATCAATCGCCCACTGCTTGAGTTTTTCGGGTTGGCCTTTTACACTATCAGGAACAAAAGCATTCAGACGTTCATCATAGTTGTCTCCGACACATTGTCCCGCGAGATGGGCTCCGAGAGCCCAGCAGTTCATTTCATGTTTTTCCAATATCTTTTTTTTATCGTTGACATAAGCCAAATCTTCAGCAGCTCGACCCGCATCCAAATGGTCTCCCCAACAGGCAATTTCCAGGCCTTCATAGCCCCATTCAGCGGCTTTTTGGCACAATTTTTCAAAGGTCATATCTGCCCACTGACCTGTGAACAGGGTGACGGGTTTAGACATATCTATGCTCCTTTATCGCTAAAATCACAGCTCCAACCAGGTGGCCCCTGCTCTGGAGCTCTCCACGCATTTCTCTATATATTTAACTCCCCGAACACCGTCATGTGTATCCGGAAAATCTAAATCCTCATTCGATAGTGTATCTCCATGCAATTTTTTATTCAAAGCCAAACCAAATGTCGCGTAGAGATTGGCGAAAGCCTCATAATAGCCTTCGGGATGTCCTGAGGGAATCCTTGAATACTTCTGGGCACTTGGATACAGCTCGGTCCGTCCACGTGAAATGATTTCCGAAGGTTTATCCAGGTAGGAGACCTTGAGATAATTCGGACTCTCCTGGCACCAATCGATGGAGGCCTTTGTCCCAAAAATACGTACACGGAATCCATTGTCAAATCCTACGGCAATCTGTGAACTCCAATACAGGCCCTTCGCTCCTTTATCATAATTGACCAAAATGGAAGCGTTGTCATCGAGCTGACGTCCCTCCACAAATGTATCCAGACGAGCACAGAGGGACCGGATCTGCAGCCCTGTGATAAAAGAAACCATGTTTTCGATATGACTACCGATATCCCCCACACAGTTGGATACGCCAATTTGCTCCGGATCGGTTCGCCAGATTGACTGTTTCTGGCCGCTTCTTTCTACTGGAGTGGCCAGCCAATCCTGGGAGTATTCGGCACAAACAAATCGGATTTCTCCTAAGTCTCCATGAGAAACCATTTCTTTTGCATGTTTGACAATGGGATAGCCTGTGTATGCATAAGTCACCATAAAGAGTAGATCTTTATCAGCGGCCAAACGTGCAAGTTCTTCGGCATCCCGGCTGGAAGTAGTCAGGGGCTTGTCGCAGACAACATGAAAACCGCCTTCCAATGCAAGTTTAGCTGAGGGAAAATGGGAATTGTTAGGGGTTACAATGACCACAAAATCCAATTTATCTTTTCTGTCCTTTTCGGAGATGAACATTTCTTCAAAGTTTTTATAGAGCCTCTCCTTTTTTAGCCGGAGACTTTCTCCAGTTTTCAAAGTGTTATCAAAATCCTGAGAAAAACAGCCGGCTGCAAGATCAGCCACTCCATCCATGGCAATCGCTTTCCGGTGAACATCTCCAATGAAAGCTCCCTGTCCTCCCCCGATCATCCCATATGTCAACCGGGATTTTATCTGTCCACTTTCTTGACCTTCAATCATGAGGCAATCTCCAACATGGATCTATATTAATAAAAAATCGCTAAATCTTCAAAAGGTTCTGCAAACTGATTAGAAATCACGCTTCGTTTTCTTCTGCTTGAGATGAAGGCGGGACCCCTCCGCGGCGCACCTCCGTCCTCGCTCCGATCGCTGCGCGCAGAGATACACCGCTTCGCCCTCCCTTCATCTCCTTCAAGATAAATCGGATTGGGGAGGAACCATACCTTCTCGGACCCGTGAACGGATTTCTCCCTCATCTCTTAAATTCCCAGAACTCTAAAAATTATCTCGGAAATAGCTGGCATTTTTTAAATAGTCATACAAAATTTTCTTTATGGCTAAGGAAGCTTCAGCTTTGACGGATTCGTCAGACAAAAGAGATTCAGCCAGCTTGAGAGCCTGAGCACAGGGATATCGTGGAAGAAGAGCCAGGACCTGAACTCTTTCCTCAGGCCTTTCTGCCGCATCTAATCCTTTCTTTAAAGACTGGACCATGTCAATGGGAGAACGGTACCTTTCGTTCCCAACCATCCGGATATAGGAACGCAGGGCCAATACTCTGAGGCTGAGATCTTCGGCCGTCTGTGCAATCCTCAACAGATCATCTCTTGGTGTGAAATCCGGCCATTCGGTTAAGGCCCGGACGGCACTGTCATACAGCGGCGAATTAGGTTTTTTCAGAGCCTGCCTCAGGAGAGGTAGTGTGCGATTGTCACCGAGAACACCTAAAATTCTCAATAAATCAACGCGTTCCTGTTCTCCTCCTACGGTCTTTAGTTTTTCTATTACGGCGGAGGCACGTCTATTCCTATTTGCGATAAAGGAAGCAGAAGCAGCCAAAGTTTTTCTAAGCGCTGCTTTATCCGCATCCTGCTCCATCCGGAGCAAAAGATCAAGCAGCTGGGGCAGATCGGAGGCCCTAACGATTCGCTCTAGATTTCTTATGGCATCTTGCCGGATGAGAGGATCAGAAGAAGAGGCAAAATCGAACAAGATAGGCTTCCCTTCCTCTATCCTGCGTTCTCCAAGACAACGGATGAGTTCGCGCTGTATGGAAGGATCAGAAACTTTTATGAGCTCAAGGATTATTGCCTGATTTACGTCCGGACTTTTGAGATTCCATAGGCTGAATTGAGCGGCTCGTTTTTCACGCCCCTGTGTTTGGGCCGCCCGCTCTGCAAGAAGAGGAACGACCGATGCATTACCGAGAATATTCAAGGCTTCCAAAGCCGCACAACGCACGCCAACATCCTTATCGCCTGTCGCCTTAATGACGGCCGGAAGAACTTGTCGGGAGGGATAATAAGAGAGGACCGGAAATAAGGCTATTTGGCTCCTTCCGGGAAGCTGCGGTATCAAGTCCAACACCTCCGGGATCTCAGAATCTTTGAGAATAGACCTGATTTGTCCTATAGCAGCGGCATGCAGGTCTGTATCTTCTCCTTTTAAGACGTCCAAAAGCAGGGACTTTGCTCCATTTTGGTTGGAAATTAGCAGTCCTTTCAGCGCAGCCTGCCTGACCTGTGTCGAAAAATGGAGTTCCATCATTTTGTTATAGAGATCAGACGCCGGTTGAAATTGGTTCAAAGCTTGGAATTTTTCCGCACACTTCAGAAGTGATGTGGCTGCCTGAAACCGCAGCTCTCCTTTTGTAACTTTGAGGGCTGCAGATAAAACGTCGACAGCTTCAGGTCCTCCGATCCATCCCAACGCAACGGCTGAGGCGCAAGCGATTGAAACTTGGGGATCATTTAATAATCGGCTGAGTTCCGGTACGGCAGATACAGCACTCCTTTGACCTAGAGAGGAAATGATTCCCATTTTATTTTTATTCGTACTATTTTTAAGGTTTTGAAGCAGCGCTTTTTCGGGCTCAATACCAGGAATTTTTTCCAAGGCATATCTGGCCATATCCGATGTTTCGTCTTGAGAAAGCATTTTTTCCAGCACTGTGACTGATCTATACGTTCCAATGAGTCTCAGCTGACGGCAAGCCGCCATTTTGCCGGCAATGGAAGCTCTTGACTCAAGAAAATGCCCTATTTGGTTCTCACATTGCTCCCGCGCAGAAGAATCATTTTTATGCGTTTGGATATATTCCCTCAAACGGCTGAGTACCTCCTCGTCCTGTCCATATTCATAATCGGCCAGTTCTTCCAGAATTTGTTTTAAAATCTGACTGCTAGATTTCCAGTCATGGCTGTTAGCCATTTGAGCTGTCCCTGACGTAAAAAGCACAAGGATAAAAAGCAAGAACACAACATATTTATGTTTCAACTCGATTTTGTTCATTCTATCCATCTTTTTCTCATACATTGATCTGCCAGGGGCTGCGGTAGGCCCTGCTGAGTAAACGTTCGGCTTCCGGATCTCCAAGAATGGATTCGGACTCCGGGTCAAATCGGACCTTTCTCCCAACTTCCATGGCTATGACTCCAAGATGTCCGACGCTGGCCGATCTGTGAGCCACTTCGCTGGGTGCAATGGTTTTTCTGCGGCTCACCACACAATCAAGAAAGTTCTGGAAGTGATCTCGACTTTTATAGAGGCGATTCTCTTCCGGACCGATGTATTCCTTAATGAGATGGGATGGATGAGTTTCTAATCCTCCCCTATTGCACCAGACCCATCCAAACTCACCAATCCACTTTGTTCCACTTCGTATTTCGGGATGTCCTCCTGCGATGATCATGGGCGTACCATCTGCATATTTCGCACGAAGAAAAAACCGTGTTGGGCTGTTATAAATACCTGTTTCCGGAAAATCACCCCATCCTTCGATTTCGACCGGACCCGTTTCATCAAAACCGAGACCCCAATGGGCAATGTCCACATGATGGCCGATCCAATCCATGAGCTGCCCTCCTCCAAAATCCATGTTCCATCTCCAATTCTTATGAACCCGGGCCGGACAATAGGGAATAAAGGGCGCCGGTCCGACCCAGAAATCGTAATCCAGATTTTCTGGTGGAGGCCCAAGAGTTTCCAAACCGAAGGTTCCGGCAAAATCAGTATGGCCTGAAGGAAGCCCGACTTCCACACCTGTGATCTTTCCAATTCGGCCGTTTCTGACCAATTCACAAGCAAAATGAAAATTATCGACCGAACGCTGCCAGCTTCCTGTCTGCCAGATACGACCATACCGTTCCACAGCATCACACATAGCTCGTCCTTCAATCAGACTGTGAGAAAATGGTTTTTCCCCAAAAATATCAAATCCCGCACGGGCGCTTTCAATGGAAAGAATAGCATGCCAGTGATCGGGCACTGCAATGGACACGGCATCTATGTCCTTTCTTTTGATGAGATCACGGAAATCTCCGTATACAGTACAATCCATATTACCGTATTTTCGGTTGACAATGTCCCTAGCCTGGAAAAGAGCCTTTTCATCGATATCACAAACAGCCACCCACTGCACCTTATCTTTACTGAGAAAATTCCGCATGTTTGGAATACCCTGCATCCCGAATCCGATTCCGGCCATAACAATCCGATTACTGGGAGCCGTTGTGCCAGATTGACCCAGAACTGACGCAGGAACAATGCTTGGAAATCCGAGGGCACTCACAGCCACTGCAGAGAAACTTTTTAAAAACTGACGCCGGTTAATCCCTCTTGGATCTTCATCCATGATCACACCGCCTTTATGTTATTTTATGGGAGATCATGCACGGATTGTATCTTAAATAAATCAAACCCGCAATTCATCAAGTATGAGATAGATAGATGGATTAAAAAGTGAAATTTTATTTTTAAGGTTTAGAAGCTCGGATGAACCTGGCTGCAATAAAAAGAGACACAATGAAGATAAAACCAAACAATATCGCCGGGATTGTTTTTTTACTGCGGCCCGAAAAGAAGAGAACGTTGTCCGCTTTACCACTGACAACAAATCCTGCCCAGTAGAAGGGATGAGAGAGTGCCTCTGAATTTATCATTTCAGTTTTCGATCTCCGCAGAGCATCGACAATAGAATCCGACGATCGCAGATGAGTATAGAATCTCTGCATGAATTGATAGCTGGCCTGATCATTTACGGTCCAAAGGCTCATTAAAACTGAAGAGGCCCCCGCAAAGAAAAAAGCCCTGTTAATCCCTTCGATCCCCTCCCCCTTTATGAACTGGCCTAGTCCTGTTTGACATGCACTGAGTACTACTAAATCTGCATCCATTTTAAGATCAAACACTTCTCTCATTTGGAGAAATCCATCCTCTAAAGATGGATCTCTCAGCGACAATACAATAGAAGACCTGGCTGGATTACGATTGTCGATCAAGGCATGAGTTGCAAAATGGATGATTTTATAGTCCACAAGAGCCGCTCGCTTGAGAGATGTCTCAGTGGCTTCATCCCCCGTGTAAACATCTCTTCTGTTTTTTTTGAAAAGAGCAGCAATCTTGTCGACTTCCATTTGGCTGTACCTGAGGGGATTGAGGTGAAAATCATTGCGTGTATCATCTAGGGATGATGCAGCATAACTGATCTCTGTCCTTTCATATTCGCCAAAATAAGGATTCCCAAATGCCAGAATATCCTTTTTCCGGTCATTTCCCTTCTTTCTTTGAAGTATTTCGCGAAAAGAGGTGATGGACGGAACGTAGCTTATCCTATAATCTTGGACCAACCACCGCTGTTCTTCTGTTTGCGTCAAGAGGGTTTCAAAAGGAAGGAAATGGAGAATATCATCCGGGATGAAGATGATTCTATTCATTCCACGGTTCAGTCCAGGTTGTATGAGGAGAGTAAACAACTTATAACCGGGCAGAAAATTCAAACTGTCTTTGTCCGAAATGATTTGGAGATAGTCCTTAACGTCCTTACGCAGCGTATCGGCAGGGGGGAGCGGAAATACTTTGATTTCATCTCTAGTGATCACAAAAGCGTACGAGCAATTTTTTCCAATACAGTAGGCAAAATAGGCCGTTGAACCATCAGGAAGAACGGCTTGAGCTTCTTCTAAGGAAACCGGCAGCGGGTATTTGAGATTGGCGTATGACGGACTTTCCAATCTGATTTTTCTGTTTAATGTTTCCAGCTCCTGCTCGTATTCATTCAATTTATTCAAATGTTCTTGTTTTTGTTTTTGATCGAGCCCGGATTTGATAAGTGCAGCATTGATGTTTGAAATTTTTTCCATCAATTCGTCCTCTTTGTCCAATAAAACCGGATTGACATCTCTTCCGAATTCGACCCGGGACAATTCCAGTCTGTCAAGGAAAGCACGGGCTTTAGCTTTCTCCATTATTTCAAATGCATCTTTTAAATAATTCTGATCCGGAAATTCTTGAGCCATATTGTAAAGAAGATCAACAAGGTTGTAATAAGAATCGATTCTTTCATCCGAACCAAAATAGCTCGCTTTGAGCTCTTCAAGATAGATTTTGGACCGGATATCTTCGATCAGATCGATGGATTTATTGAAATGATCCAAAGCAGGGCTGTAATTGTTCATTTCCTTAAAGGCAAGGCCCGCTTTTGCATGAGCCTCCCAAAGAGTGCTTTTTTCATTTATTTGATTAGCCAGTTCAATGGCTTTCTCAAACACTTCTACTGCCTGATCATAACTTTCCTGCTCAGTATAGACAGTTCCCATGTTGAGAAGGATTGTAGCGATTTCTTCTTGATCTTTGAGACTCTCCGCTATATCTAAGCCCAAAAACAAATATCGAAGAGCTTCTGCGTATTTCTTAAGATCCGTATAGACTGTCCCCATGTTGTTCAGGCACTGCACCTCAATTTTTTTTTCCTGGATCTGCCTTGAAATAAACAGGCTCTCTTCAAAAGCCGTCAGAGCCTTTAATAAATCTTCAGATCTGTCCGATTGGAGTCCCATCTTCCTATAGATCACACCGATATTATTCAAATCCATAGCCACATACAAATCCTCATCGATTTGACGATCAATAAACAAAACATCTGTCAATTTCTGTAAGGCTTTCTCATAATTGCCAAGTTGGATATAGATATCACTGATGTTAACCAGGCAGTCGGATTCATTGGAAAGGTTATTTGTTTCTCTAAAAATGAGCAGCGCATCCTCATAGTATTTTAAGGCTTGAGAATAATCAGGAATGTCATTGTAGTAATGTCCGATGTTGTACGAACATCTTCCTTCTTCAGTCCTGTGATGAATGGCCTTGGCCAGCTCCAGAGCCTGCTTGGTTATCTTATGAAATTCGTCAACAAGATTCATCTCCCAGTAAGTTCCACCTAAATGCCGGAAACATTTGACCAGATGTTCCCTGCTATTAATTTTTTGAGCCAGGGTCACAGCTTGTTCGAAAGAAGTTATCGAATCTTGATACTGAGATAGATCGCGATATTGTTTTCCTTTCTCGTAGAACGTAGCAATATCAACTTTATAAAGAAGATCTTTTTTAACTTCCGGCCAAGTTTCATCTGTCAGAGAAAGAGCCTTTTGGTAAGACATCGTCGATGAGTCGATTTGTCCGATATTCCAAAAAAGAAGACCAAGTTCACTAAGCGCCTGCACTCGTCCAGGCAAATCGTCCATTCTCTCAGCCAGAGCGAGGGCCTCCTCAAAGCACTGGATGGATAGACTAAAATCGCCCTTTAATCTCGCTTGTTCTCCCCTATTTACTAGAGAGGAATACTTTTCTTGTTTTAGAAAATTGTCTGTCTCCTGAGAAAATACAAATGATGGAGAAAAGAGGAGAAAGATGAAAAATAAAAGCGAAAATGGTTTAATTTTTTTGATAAAAAACACAATTAGCGGATGGCCTCATCTGCCCGGACAAGACCCGACCCCTGCTGGTGAACCGGCAGTCCCAGGCTCTGTGCAGTGAGTTTCAACTTCATTAAAATCTCAGAAGGATCCCAAATCCCGTTTTTGTTCGCATCAAATCGGTTACGGGGAACAGTGGAGAGGATTAAAGCCACAGTTCCTGTCACATGAGGGGCCGCCATGCTCGTCCCGCTCAGGAGCAAATAAGATCCATCGATAAAGGTCGAGCGCACTTCTACTCCCGGCGCTGCAAAGTCTATTTCGGCCCCACGGCTGGAAAAAGGATCCAAATTTCCAAACCGATCAACTGAAGAAACAGCGATAGTTTCAGGATATCTGGCCGGATAGGAAATATCTCCGCCCTCCTGACCATAGTTTCCCGCAGCCGCAATCAAAGTGATACCGGCTTGATATGCATTCGTTACGGCCTCATGGAATGAGAGATTATCCTGCAGAGATCCAAGGCTCATATTAATGACTTGAATATCGTTGCCTATGCACCAATCCAAGGCATCGATAAGATCGGACAGCCAACCTCTCCCTTTCTTATCCAAAACTTTAACGGCGTAGAGATCAATTTTTGGGCCGACGCCGATCACTCCGACAAAGTTGTCTACCGCAGCTACAATTCCTGCAACATGGGTTCCGTGCCCACTGTCATCATCTCCTGTTTTTTTTTCTTTGATGATGTTGATGTTCCCTTTGATATTATCATAGAGATCCGGATGATCCAGGTCAATACCCGTATCGATAACAGCCACTCTGATAGAAGTGCCCTGTGTTTGCGGCCATGCTAAATTAGCTCCGATCATAAGCATATTCCAGGGAAACTCTTGAGGGGGCTGATCTTGGACTTTTTTGCCATTATTTTTTGACTGGACTTGGGCCGTGTGGATGAAAAAATCTTCATCGATTCTTAATACTTCATCTTTGCTTTTCAAAATGCGTTCCGTTTGGGGCGACAAGTGTACAACCGTTCCATTGATTAATTTCAGGGATTTAATTTTCAATGCACCTGATTCTTTAAGAAGACTCGCCTGAGAAGATTCCCTGTAAAAAGATTTTTTGAATACGACAATCTTCCGTGATTGACCTGTTTCCGATGCCGCGCAGAGCGAAAAAAATACGGAAAAAATGAGGATTATGCTCCCTATTCTTTTTCCAAACTGAGATGCCTTGATATTCACATGCCCCTCCACCAAAAATGTTTTCATTCCTGTCTAGTTTCTAGTTATCTAGAACTTTGTTCAGCTTTGACTCGTTTTAGTCGTCAATATTGACACGTCTGCGTGATGTAGAATTCTTTTGATCAGTAAGAAGCTTTTTCCCTGATTTAACTTTTGTATCTTTAGTATCAGTTTTCTTGTCCGTGCTGGTATTCTTATCCGTTGTGATTTTCAATGAAGTCCCACACATAAAGGCAATTCCGTCAATATCGATCAGACTGTGAGGATTCACAATTGAACTGAATGAAAGAGGCTGATATATATTATTGTCAGCCGCAGCCGCCTCAGCTCCTGAAAAGAGAAACACCAGAGAAAGGGATATCCCCATCAAAAGAAAAAAGGGGGTTTTCTTTATTTGTTTCTTTTTTCGATTCATTTTTGTCTCCTTTTTATTCTGTATATAATATAAGGCTATATAATATAAAGCAATTTTGAAAAAAGTAAATAAAAGATACTTGATTCTTTGCCCAAAATCCTTCTCGACCTTGCAATCTAGATTAAGCAAGTTCTGTACCACATTCGAAAAATCTCTATTTATTTGATAATAAATAGGTTGCACGCCGAATTTTTTTGTTGAATTTAGATAATATGCTCAAAATATGTACACAATGTACATTTTATGAACACAATTCGAGAAGTTTTGATCACTCAATGAGGGCAAAAAGAACTACAATCTTTTTATCACAGCTTGAAGAATCGCGTCTTTCTGCTTTTCCGCCAAGGGAAAATCATACTTTTTGACTGAAAAGGAAGAGAGATCTAAGAAGACAATTTGTGTGTTCTGTGTCCGCAGAGTCGCAAAAATATGGAGAAAATCGAAGAAAACCGGGAAATGAAGCCGGTTTCCGTTCATAAAGCCTCTGACTTTCTTGGCTATGATCTTATCTCCCAGATTGTTTTGGAAATCTTGATCAAAAACAATTATCCCCCATGTGTTTTCCTTTTGAAATGCCACAGGGAGAGAAAGACAAAAATCCAAGAAAGATTCACTGCAAGGAGAACACAAAATATCTCTGAACTCGATAATATAAATGAGGACTATTGGACTTTTCCCAATGCTCCATTCAGGATCCGGTTGATCAGGCAAAAACACAAACGTATTCCCTACATTCAGCATGGAAAGTAAAAATATAATCAAACATTTAATTTTTTTTCCAGTTCGATTTTTTCGCATTAAAAACGATACCTGATTCTATATTTCTTAAGGGTTACTCCTGCATTCGCTCTCGAATAGAGAAAATCTTTATCATCGATATAAATGCAGTGGCTTGTATCAGGGAGAGTCAAGAGAGCCATTTGGATTCCCTTCGGATTGAGGACATAGACATCACGGCTGGAATGGATAGAAAAACTGCCGCCAAGAATATATATATTTCCCCGGCTGTCAATATCCACATCCTTATAAATGATTTTGGTAGGCAGGACATATCCGGAAATTTTCTCTTTCTTGACCTTTTTAATCCCAAGAAGTTCCATGCTCCAGATTCTAGACCCCGAAATATCGAATTTTTCTATTTTATCTTGAAATGTATAAGCAATATAGACATTCTTGTGATCATCAATAATAAAACTGAATTGATCCATTATCAAATCTGCACTTTGTTGGCCGAACGTCATAACTCTCTCAATCCGGCCGGCAGCATTGTAGAAGCAAATCTGTGGTGGGCTGTTTATCACAAGAGGAGCGACAGCGATTTCATCATCTCTGAGCACACAAAAATCCGATATCGGAACTTGAATAGGGATGCGGCGCACAAACTGCAGTTCCTTATCAAACACCTGGATTCCTGACACAAGGTGATCTGTGACATAGAGATAGTTTTCTGAAGCATCCAGGAGCCTGGGAGCCATAAATTCCCCAGGCCCCTGACCTCTTCCTCCTTTTTTTTTCAACAGATTTCCGTCGGAGCTTATTTTCTTTAAAGAATAATCCAGCGAATCCGTCACATAGATATTCCCAGATAAGTCAACATTCACTCCAATCCATTGGAACAAAAGATCATCTTCAAGACTTCCCAGAGTGAGGAGCTGCTCCAGCTGAATGTCGTTTCCGTTTACGTTTCGTTTTTGATTAAATAGAGATTCGCCGCTCGATAGACCTGAGACGGTTTTAAACACCATTAAAAGAAGGAACAGTAAAAAGCAGAGTGTTCTTTTCATTTTCATTTATCTTTTACCTCTATCCCTAAGACGGAAATCTGTCATATTTTGTCTCAGATCTCTTTAACAGAGTCGATATACTTCTTACAGAATGCATAGCCGAGAACACAGTGGAAGAGACCCTCGGTAGCCGCACCTCTCGAGAGAGAATCATAGAAACAGCGAATAAATGCCATTTCACATGGTCCCGGTTCAGCTTCAGCACCAACCATATTCATCATCACCATTAAGATCACAAGACAAAAAACAATTTTTTTCATGTTTTTTTTTCTGGTCTTTTTCATTAATAAACCTCCTCAATATTTATTTGTTTTAAAAATCCACATAGTACGTCAAACACCAAACATAGCCATTGAGACATCCTGAAGCGAAGATTGCAGATGTTTGAGGGCCAGCCAAGATCAATGCAATGACGGCATCGATAAGGCACTTTGTCATAGCCTTTCTACAGATATTTTCAGCATGTATTGAAGGAGCCCATGCAAATAACAGCACACATACAATAAGTACACTGGCTGTCAATTTGACTGTCCTTCCTTTTGTGTTATTTTTCATTGTTCGCACCTCCTATGTCGTATTAAAAGCAATTTTCGTGCCAAATAAAAGAAAATTTAAATTTTCTTAACTTATTGATATCCAATAAGTTACAAGGAGACAGATGGAGGCCAATTTTGGATTATATAAGGGTTTATGACACAACTTGTGCCATGTTTCTCTATCCGGCTTATTTGCACATAGTTACAAAAAAGAAATGGCACACTCTGTGCCGCATACTTTTAGATCATCTACAAAAAAGTTTAAAGGATATAAGGATTCGATTAATCCCCTAATTAAATCATAAAAAAAACACTTGAATCCTTGAACCCTTTGCCGAACGAAGCAAGGACTATTTCATGGGGATGTGAATCCCCTTGTCTTGAGCACAACGGATGGCTTCTTCATAGCCGGCATCCGCATGTCTGGCCACACCCAGTCCCGGATCGACAGTGAGGACTCTCTCAAGACGTTTGGCAGTAGAATCCAGGCCATCGGCAACCGTCACCATTCCCGCATGTATCGATAATCCGATACCGACTCCACCACCATGGTGAACAGATACCCAGGAAGCTCCACAGATCGCATTCAACAGGGCATTGAGTATAGGCCAATCTGCAATGGCATCCGAACCGTCTTTCATTCCTTCAGTCTCTCTGTAGGGGGAAGCCACTGACCCTGAATCCAGATGGTCTCTCCCGATGACTATTGGAGCGCTTATCTTTCCGGTTTTGACTAAAGAGTTTAAGACCGCACCAAAACGAGCCCGTTCTCCATATCCAAGCCAGCATATTCGTGAAGGGAGTCCCTGAAATTTCACAAATTTCTGGGCTTTAGTGATCCAACGTGCCAGGGGTAAATCTTCAGGGAACTCTTTGAGCACGGCCTCATCGGTAGTGTAGATATCTTGAGGATCACCAGATAGGGCGACCCACCTGAAAGGGCCTTTACCAAGACAGAATAAAGGCCGGATATACTCCGAAACAAATCCGGGAATATCGAAGGCATTTGTTAAGCCGGCATCTTGTGCTTGTCCTCGAATATTATTACCGTAATCAAAGGTGCGGGCCCCCATTTTTTGGAGTTCAAGCATGGCATTGACATGCACTATCATAGACTGGAAGGAACGCTCCATGTAGTCATCCGGATCTTTTTCTCTCAGCTTTATAGCCTCATCATAAGAAAGCCCATGAGGAACATATCCATTAAGCTCATCATGAGCCGAAGTCTGATCTGTCAGGATGTCAGGAATAACTCCTCTTTTTACAAATTCTGGAAGAACATCCGCAGCATTGCCGAGAAGTGCGATAGACAGGGCCTCTCCCCTCTCTTTGGCATCAAATGCTAATTTTAAAGCCTCATCCAAATTCGTAGCCATAGTATCCACGTAATGTGTATCCAAGCGTCTTTGAATCCTTGACTCATCCACTTCTACAACAATAGCCACACCTTCATTCATGGTTACAGCCAATGGTTGGGCTCCGCCCATACCTCCCAGCCCCGCAGTCAATACGAGTCTTCCCTTGAGAGTCCCGCCAAAGTGCCTCTCCGCTACGGAGGAGAGCGTCTCATAAGTTCCCTGGAGAATCCCCTGAGTTCCAATGTATATCCAGCTCCCGGCTGTCATCTGACCGTACATCGTCAATCCCTGGGCTTCCAGACGGCGGAACTCATCCCATGTCGCCCATTTGGGAACAATTTGAGCATTTGATATCAATACTCTTGGAGCCTCCGGATGAGAGGAGAACACTGCAACGGGCTTTCCGGATTGAACAATTAGCGTTTCATCGTTTTTGAGATTTTTCAGGCTTTCAACAATCGCATGGAAGCACTTCCAGTTTCGAGCCGCTTTGCCTGTCCCCCCATAAACGATGAGTTCTTCGGGTTTTTCGGCAACATCGGGATCCAGATTGTTCATCAACATCCTCAAAGCGCCCTCCTGGGACCAGCCATGGGTATGGAGTGAGGACCCACGGGGAGCTCTGATTTCCTGATATTCGCTCATTGTATCCTCCCTTAATTCGGCAGAACTTTGTTCAACCTCTCGACCACTTTCTCTTTCCCGACAAGTTCGAGCACATCAAAAATGCTCGGACTTACAGCCATGCCCAAAATCATAACCCTGCAGGCATGGATGAGAAGTGCGGCTTTCACGTTTTTAGCTTCAGCAAAATCCCGCAGCTCCGACTCTATTTTTTCGGATGAAAAATCATCCAGCTTACTCAATACCAAAGAAAATTCTGGAATCAATTCCGAAAGCCTATCATCCCGAAGATATTTCTCAACGGCTGAAGCTTCATATTCAAAATCATCTGAAAGAAAAGGCCTTCCTCTCTTGGCAAAATCATCTATAAAACGGCTTCTTTCCTTTAGCAGGTCAAGGAATTTATAAAACCAATCCTTTTTTCCACTTTCCAGTGCTGAGCTCCAGAGTCCGTCTTTTTCAAACGTTGGCTTCACAGAGAGAGAGAGTTCGGGAGCGCTCATCTGAGAAATCAACTGCCCGTTGAACCATTCCAGTTTTGCCACATCGAAAATGGGGCTGCTTTTGCTCACTCCTTCTAATCGGAAAGTATCGCCCAATTCCTCAAGAGAATAAATCCTCTCTCCTTTCCCTGGATTCCAACTCATCAAGGCCAGAAAATTCATAAAAGAGAGTGGAAAATATCCCTGCTCTTTGAACTGAAGCACAGATGTAACTCCATGCCGTTTACTCAATTTTTTCTTGTCCGGGCCTAAAATAAGAGCCAAATGAGCAAATTTTGGAGGAGAAATTTCAAAGGCCTTATAAAGCAAAACATGTTTGGGCGTATTGGAGATATGGTCATCTCCCCTGATAACATGGGTAATCTTTTGAGCCAAATCGTCTACAACAACAGAGAGATGATAGGTTGGCAGTCCATCACTGCGAAGAATCACAAAGTCATCAATGGTGTGGTTGCTTACTGAAATAGGGCCATGAATAAGATCCCTAAAGCTCGTTTCCCCCGTAGGAACAGAAAACCTTATGGCTCTTTGTCTTCCTTCAGATTCCAGGCGCTTTTTTTCCAGACTCGATAAAGATAGGCAGAGCTTGTCGTACATCCAGCTTGGCTCTTTTCCTCTTTTTCTTTGTTGAATGTCTTCAGGCCGGCAGTAGCAGTAGTAGGCCTTATTCGAGCTAACGAGTTCTTCTGCCTTCTCTTTGTAGAGTGGAATTCTTTGCGACTGAAAAACAATATCCTCGTCCCAATCGAGTCCAAGCCATTTAAGTCCTTCTAAAATAATCTGAGTCATGTCTTCAGAAGATCGTATGACATCCGTATCCTCTATACGGAGCAAGAATTTGCCATGGTGATGACGGGCATACAGCCAATTGAATAGACAAGTTCGCACGGCTCCGACATGGAGATATCCTGTAGGGCTGGGCGCAAATCTCACTCTTACCATTTTTCCTTTCCTAGCATACAAAAAAAAGGGTCATAAAAAAAGGGGTCAACCCTAAAGACGAATTAGAAGGTCAATTTCTCCCTCCTCACAATTGGACTTTACCAATCGACAAAAATAATGTATAAAAAATATTGATGCCAGAGGCCAGAGGAAAGTGGAGGCGATGAATTCCAACAATAAGATATTCATTATAGACAAAAACGAAAAAAATCGTCTGTTCCTCAGCCAGTTTTTGGAAGAACATTCTATAGAGACCGAAGAAACATCATCTCTTTCAGACGCCGCCAATATTCTTCTCAAATCCAATAACTTTGCCTTGGTCCTTATATCCCAAACTCCTGTGGAAGAAAATTTCATTAAGATGCTCCATGCTATAAAAGCCTACAATCCTCATTTAGGAATCGTCCTTCTCTCTGAAATCCGAAATAAAGATTTTGCCATTTCCATGCTTGAAGATGGAACAATCGATCATATCACAACTCCAGGCAATTTCACCGGCGTTTTTTCGGCAATAAAAAATGAGTTCCATAAGAGAGAATTGATCCGGAAGAATGAATTTTTTCAGAAAAAACTCAGGAAATTGAGATATGAACAGGAGCGCAACTTTAAGAGAACCTTGGATCTTGAAGAAGTCCACAACACAACACTCGAAAATTTGATGACGGCTCTGGATATAAGAGATGTGGAGACCTTTGGCCATTCGAGAACTGTGTCCAAATACAGCCAGGTCCTGTCTCAGATTTTAGGGATTAAGGACAAAGTGCATCTCGATCATATCCGAAAAGGTGCTCTTCTTCACGATGTCGGCAAGATTGCCATTCCGGATTCCATCCTGAAAAAACCGAGCTCTCTATCCATCGATGAATGGGAAAAAATCAAGCTTCATCCTGCTCTTGGATTTGGATTGATCAAAGAAATTAAACTGGTCAAGGAAGTCGGCGACATCATCCTCTACCATCACGAAAAATATGATGGAACGGGCTACCCCTACAGCCTGAAAAAAGAAAAAATACCTATGGAAGCAAGGATATTCTCTCTCGCCGATGCTCTTGACGCCATCACATCAAAGCGCCCTTACAGAGAAAAAAGAGACTTTATATCTGCAAAAGAAGAAATACAGCTGCACTCAGGAACACAGTTCGATCCTGAAGTTGTAGAAGCCTTCTGCTCTCTCAGTATGGAGAAATGGGCAAAAATCCGATTTGAAACGACAAAACTTTTGCCAATTTTCGAAGAAATCCTTCAAATTTCCAAATAGACTTTTTTTCCTGAATTATTCATATCACGGCTTTTAGTTATCATTTTTTGCAAGCCACCACAACACGGGGAATCCCATATAAGTCACTACAGCTGCGCACATCTATCCACTCGTGTCCAAATATATTAAGGACCTTTTCTTTTTGTCCTGCTCCAAACTCAAAAATGAGAAAACCTCCAGATTTCAAATAGGTCGGGGCTTGATTGATGAGTCCCTCAATACGCTCCAATCCTGTTTGTCCTGAAACAAGAGCTTTTTTGGGTTCATGTTCAGTTATCTCCGGAGAAAGCTCATCCCACTCGTCTTCAGAAACATAAGGAGGATTGGATACGATGATATCACAGTTGTCTTCAAGTTTGAGCTTTCTCAAAGGGGCCAATAGGCTTCCATGATAAAATTCGATCCTGTCAAGTTTATATGTTTTGGCATTGAACTGTGCTGTCTCCAAGGCTCTTTTTGAGATATCCGTGGCCACAACCCGTGTCCTTGGAAGTTCTTTGGCCAGGCTCACGGCAATGGCTCCACATCCTGTTCCGATATCTACGATGGTTCCGGTTTGAGGAGACAGTGAAATGGCCAGTTCTACGATCAGCTCTGTTTCAGGCCTTGGTATAAGAACCTCAGAGCTTACTGCAAACTCAAGAGACCAGAACTCTTTTTTTCCCGTCAAATACGCAAGAGGGAAGCTCTGCAGTCTCTTTTTTATAAGGCGGAAAAAATGATCCGCCTGGTTATTTGTGACTTTTATTTCCGGCGCTGCATGAAACTGCTCAAGAGAAATAGAGGCACTCTCACACAGAAGTATTTTTGCGTCCAACTCGGGATGCGGAAGACGAGAGAGTTGAGTTTTTCCCTGATTAAAGATGTTCTCGAGTGTTCTCACGAATCTCCGGTTTAACTGGTGGGTTCGGCCAACTTGGCAAGCTGTTCAGACTGATCTCTTAAGGCCAAAGCTTCAATAATTTCATCCAGCTCACCGTCCAGAATATCCTCCAGTCTGTGAAGAGTCAGGTTCAACCGGTGATCGGTGACGCGGGATTGAGGGAAGTTATATGTTCTAATCTTCTCGCTCCTCTCCCCTGTTCCGACCTGTGCCCTCCGATCTTTTGCAATCAACTGCTGCTGCTCCCTTTGGGCCATATCCAGTATGCGAGACCGCAGTATCCGCATGGCCTTTTCTTTGTTGCGGTGTTGAGATTTTTCATCCTGGCAGGAGACCACCATCCCTGTGGGATGATGAGTGATCCGGATTGCAGAGTAATTGCGATTGACACTCTGTCCTCCTGGACCGGAAGCCCCAAAAGCTTCCACTTTCAAATCCTTGGGATCAATCTTGATGTCGACTTCATCCGCTTCAGGAAGAACCGCTACAGTGGCTGTAGATGTATGAATCCGCCCGCTGGCCTCAGTCTGCGGCACCCTCTGGACTCGATGGACACCGCTTTCGAATTTTAAAAGAGAATAGGCCTTTTCCCCCCTGATATTGCCGATAATTTCTTTTATTCCTTTAATAGGCGAAGCGCTTGAGCTCATCACTTCAATTTTCCAGCCTTTTTTTTCTGCAAATCGAGAATACATCCGAAATAAATCCTGGGCAAAGAGCGAAGCTTCGTCCCCACCAGCCCCGGCCCGGATCTCTAAAATGACGTTCTTCTCGTCGTTGGGATCTTTTGGAACAAGAAGAATTTTAAGCTCCTCTTCGAGTTTCTTTTTTAAATCTCCCAGCTCTGTCAATTCGTTTTCGGCCAGCTCTTTTAACTCCTCTTCGGCTTCGGGATCGGCAAGAATCTCTCTTGAATCAGAGATGTCTTTTTGGATTTTTTGATAGGACTCAAATGTCTTGACAACAGGCTCTAAATCCGAACGCTCTTTAGAGACCTTTCGTAATTCTTGGGAATTGGAAATGTTGGCGGGATCAGACAGAAATATTGTGAGCTTCTCGTACTTCTCCTTTATGTTCTCCAGCTCTTGCCACATCACGGTTATTTTTTCTTAAAGTCGCCATATTTTTTCCTGAATTTTTCTACTCGTCCTTCACTATCAATAAATTTCTGTTTTCCAGTGAAAAAAGGATGGCACTGCGAACAGATTTCCACTCTAATTTCTTTTTTAGTAGATCTTGTCTTGAACGTGTTTCCACATGCACAGGTAATAGAACTTTCGATGTACTCAGGATGAATTCCTTTCCTCATTTCGTACTTCTCCTTTATGAGGAAATTATTATACCAAAGCCGTCGATCAAACTCAACTTTATATCACTTTTCAATCATCGCATCGACATTTTTTTCTTGAAGCATTCTTCGTCAAAAATATAACTCTGGTGTTCAATGGCTTCTTTAACCCGTCCTTTATATGATTTTGTCTCGAAATACTTCTTTAAATCCTTATTTATGGGAAAGGCTTGTTCCTCAGCTTTCCATTCATAGATATCCCCATTTTTTTTTCTTAAACAGTTCAGATGAATTATCCATGCAAGTTTCCTTAGAGGAATTCGACGAAACGACTTTCTAATAGCCAATATTTCGCCTTCTTTTTCAGGATTGAGAAAATGGAAATAACGAGAAAACAGTAATGCGTTATGAAAATATGCAGGGAAGGCTAAAATCCCGTCATAATTGGTTAACCTTGCCATATAAATAAAAATGTCCAACACCTTTTTACCGAGCTTGAGTCCTGGATGCTCCTGACCTGGAAAAGGATATTCACCATGGGAAAAACTTTTTAAAGGATTCTGGAGCACAAGCCAATCCAATGTAAGAAAATCTAGCTTTGGAAGTGGGTAATCTATATTTTCAATCTTTAGATTAAGCGGGCCTTGTCTTATTTTTAAATCCACAATTAAATTAGTCGATGTCTTCCTCAGATAGAATATTCTAAATCTCTGTAATGGAGGATAATCCGAGGAGTCCAAATCAAATTTCAGAGGGTATAATTTTCTTTTTTTTGCTTCCTTTAAAAAGTTTCTCTTTTCTAAAACCTGGAGAACAACATTTAGGGAATATTTCCCGAAAAAAAGACTGGTTCCCGTTTTCTTTTCTAATTCAGAATATATCTCTGATTCTCTGACGAGAGGAGGGTCTTCACGAAAAATATTTCGACTTGAAGAGTTTTTTTTCATTCACCCCTCGATTTTTTTCTGCTCGAAGCATCTCTAATTCGATTATAGGCTTCTGATATTCGATGCACTACTCTGTCCAGCTTATATTTACGTATATATTTCCAGCTTCTTCTGTCTTTGAAGCTAAGATATGTCTGGGAAATTTTGATCGAAAAAATATTGAAATCTTCGTCATCAATCTGAATTCTGCCTATGGAAAACAGATCATTTCTTTTATTTGTAGGGCTCTGAGTGAAAAAGGCCTTATAACCTTCTGACTTCAAATATTCCTTTATATGATTGTTAGGAACTCCCTCTCTAGCTGCAAAATATTTAATTTCCGTTCCCAGAATATCCTCAAGTTTTTTTTTGTAGTCCACAATGTGTTTCTTTAATACATCCTCCTCCACATAATTGACGTTTCTTTTATCATCCTCATAAACTCCAATTGTCATATTGCACGCTGCCATTTCTCTCAGTGCATCCAGAGTCAAAAAGGAAATATGTTCATTCGCTGTTGTTTTGTTATGACCAATATTATTCGGCGAAATAAACACGACTGCCGGAAATTGGAATTCATCAAGCACAGGAAATACATGTCTATAAATAGTGGAAAATCCATTATCAAAAGTTAAAGATATTGGATTCTCATATATTTCTTGACTTGTTTTCTGCATATACTTAACCGCTCCATCTGCAGACAGAACTGAAAAGTTATTCTCAGCCAGGTACGACATTTGTGTCCTAAATGCAAAAGGAGTTATCCAGTCTTCATTTTTCTGAGCATTCTCACAAATATTATGATATTGAAGAATGTGCATTTTTTTAAATTTCATTTTGATTTTCAAGTCATTTTTTTTGTAAGAAAGAATTTTATTTTCTAAAAGTTAATCATTCTACGGAAATGTTACTTTTTATTAATTTAAATATTTTCTTTGCACTCTTTTTGATTTTTTTAATGCCGTGGACACAAGGATCCTGAATCTCCCACAACACCAATTTATCTGCAGGGATCTTGTAATTATATTTCAGAATATAGTAGACAGATAAATCCAGGACAAATACATAATCATAATGATCCATATCAAGGTCTTTTATGTTTCTTGATCTATGTACTGAAATATCAATATTGTAGGCCTTCTGCATGAACTCAATGGCTTCTTCCAGGGAACTTTCCTCGGATGAAGAAATTCCAGCGCTTTCAATATGAACTTTATCGCCAAGTATTTTTATTGCCAGAGCTTCAGCCATTGGGCTTCGGCATAAATTCGCATAGCAGATAAATATAATCTTTGATCCCACAGCGATTGGAATTTTCTTGCTTTTGCGCATTCTTCAATTGTTGTTAAAAGAGACTGGACGATAGTATTTTATTTTTTCAAAAACTCGTTCGACAATACCTATTTATTAATTTTGTTTCTTTGTCTCACCATTTGGGAAAAAGTCATTTTTTCTGGAACTTCTTTTTCGTCAACCTCCTTCTCTGTTTCAATCTTTTTCCTGGGTTGGCCGGGCTTTCTATCCTCTATTTTGACTTTTGATTTGCTTTTTTTTATGCGCTGTTTTTTGGCTGCTAATGTCTTCTCCTTTTTTTCGGAGGCGTGTTCCGCTTCATTTTTTGAGGATATTAATTTAGGTAAGAGGGACTGTAAAATATCTTTAGCCTCACTTCGAATTTTATTTAGCTCATCGATTTTTATAAGAGATTCCGTATGGATTTTTTCCAATTTGAGAATATCATCCTTTCTCTCTTGAATTTTCTTTATAGTATCGAAATTGTATAAAATCATCAGGAAAATCCCTGAAGCGACTAATAAAACAGCGAACTGCCACCAGCTAACCTTCCCAGCCAAAAAAGAGTAAATCAGAGTGATCACTAAAACCGCAGACACTGCGAAAATAAAATATTTATTATTTATCGTTTTAAATACTCTGGCTAGCCCCTTCACAAAAATTATCTCCTAGATAATAAATATAATAAGAAAGAATACAAGTCAATTTTATATATTTCACTCCAACACTTTCTCAGAAATATTTTCTTGTTCCACAAAGAAAGAAAGGACATCATCCCCTATTCTTACTCGACGATGTGACTTATAAAATTTTTCATCAACTTTGGTTTTAAAATGGTGACGCAGGATAATTAGCCCCCCTGTCTTGAGTATATTTCTTTTTTTTATAATTTTCAGAGGATTCCTCTCATCGAGTAACCTGTAAGGAGGGTCAAGAAAAATCAAATCGAATTTCCTGTTATCCTTGGCCAATTGGATCACCGCTCTGTTGAATTCTTTTTGAATGACTAAAAATTTGTTCTTCTCACCACATTTCTCCAGATTCTCTTTGATAATTTTAACGGAAGGAAAATATTCATCCACAAATACAACGTTCTTTGCTCCACGGCTCAAAGCTTCAATCCCCACCGAACCCGTCCCGGAAAATCCATCCAGAAAAATGGAATGAGGCAGCAAAGATTGAATAATACTTATCAAGGTTTCTTTTAATTTATTTGGCATGGGGCGTACTTTTTCGCTGGGGACCCGCTTAAGCCGCTTTCCCTTGTATTTCCCTGAGATGACTTTTATCATTGGATTTTTTCAGTCGTTTTCAAACAACTTCAGTAATAGAAAATAGCTTTTCCGTTTTGGGTTTTAATATCTTTAAGGCCAAAAGGAAGGGCATACCAATCATAGAGGCTTGTGGGCTCTGAATTCTCGATCTTAGAGGCGATTTGAATGATAACATCCAGAATTTCAGGTAGGATGGGGACATCTTCAATAAAGAGTTTTTTGATATTGATTCTGACCTTTTCATCTTTGACTTCGACCCTGCCTCTAAAGTAGATATTCATTTGAGGCCGGAGAAAACCAGGAAGATTCTGGCCTCTCAAATCAATCAGGATATTTCCCTCAATCCTGTTATTGACCAAAATGTGCAGATTGAGCTGCTTCATGATTTCCTCTTTTTCGGTTTCAATACGAAAAGCGATATAGGAGTTGAGCTCGCTTTCGGTCACGGTGACCTTACGTAATTTTCCTTTTGATTGACGGCTCTGCTCCGATTGAACTTTTTCAATGATGTTGAGAACCTTTAAAGCCTCCTTTAGAGAATACTCTGTAGAACCATAGGACGCTAAAACATAGAAGAAAAGACATAGAAATATTGATACTACAGACGCTCCCTGTTTTTTATTCATTGTGATGGAAAGCATTATCAAGCTAATTTTAACACATTTTGCTGTGGATGGATAAGTGTTCGAAAACAACTCAATAATGTGTCAGCGTACCATCCTTCTTCGCCTTTGAAAGCGAGAAGCTAAACACATAGAGACTCAAGGGAAGAAGAACACCACCAAATCCAAGAAGGGCCAAAATGCTGGGCAAAATCTGAGAGAAGCTCGCCGAAGAGAGCAGGCTGTATCTGAGTCCATTCAATGTATGCGTGATCGGCAAACAATAGGAGATCCATCTGATCCATGGAGGAAGCACGGCGAAAGGAAAAAAAACGCCTCCGAACAAACCGGATAAACTTCCAAACACCCAACTGAAGGGATCTCCACTCTTAAAGACCAGCAAAAAACTCGCCGATAAAATTCCAATACTCAAGTAACAGACGGCAGATAGAATAAATACAACAAAGAACCCTATCCAGTTGATTTTACCGAGTTTCAGACCGAAGACAAAAATGGCCACTCCGATTTGAAATATCGAAGTGGCAAGATAAAACAGAAAATTATAAATCGACGAACCGAGGAGGATCGTAGGGATATTCGTCCGGCTCACAAGGAGAACCTCTAAAGTGCCCGTAATCTGAGCATTTCGGATATATCCAGGAAATCCCTGCTGGAAGATTTGCAGAAATCCTGAAAACGCAAGGCCAATGATGACAAAGGCAAAGTAATCTCCACCATACGGTGCGAGTGAAGTGTTTTCTCCCCCCGGAATCAGGCTGGAAATAAAAAAGAAGGTGGCGGAAGATAAAACGACATTAAAAATAGAAGAGACAAAGGAAAATTTGTAGCTGGCCGCTTCCAGAAAATCGCGTTTAAAAAATGCGAATAACTTATCTAACATTGTTCATCAACCGCTCTCTCATAAATTTCCTGGATGGAGACGCTTTGATTTTCGGTCAGATCCGAAATCCTGCCATCTATTTTTATTTTGCCCTTATCGATGACAGCCAATTTGTGAGCATATTCTTGAGCTTCTAAAAGATTATGTGTCGCCCAAAATACGGTTTTTCCCTGTTTATCCACCAGCTCCTTCCGTAAAAATTGTCTGATCTTTTTAGCCGACTGCGGATCAAGACTCCGTGTGGGTTCGTCCACAAAGAGAAGATCCGGCTCATTGAGCAGAGCGCGTGCCAGTGACATCATTTGCTTCATTCCCGTTGAATAGGTGTTAAATCTCAGATCGATGGCTTCATCTAAGCCAGTCAAACTGACTACCTCTTCAACCCGTTTTTTCCTTTTCGATGAAGACAAGCCACTTAATACGGCAAAAAAATCAAGATTTTGACGTCCTGTGAGGCGCCAGTAAAAACTCCTCTCATCACTTATGGCATAACCGATAGAGGATTTCACTTCATTTTCATGGCTGACGATATCGAAGTCATTGACAAACGCTTTGCCTTCATCCGGTAATACCACAGTAGAGAGTATCTTAATAAGAGTGGTTTTCCCTGCACCATTCGGGCCTAAAAGACAAAAGCATATACCTTTCTCAACCTCAAGATTGACTCCATTCAGGGCATCAATAAACTTTTTTCTAAACGGATGGAAGAGAATCTCTCGATATCGTTTGACTATTGGATATTTTTTTTTTAGATTTTGAACTTTAACTGCAAGCATGAGTCGTAATCAAAATGTCGATTACAAAAATCCTACTCATTATCTGACAAATTGGGAGCTTTTCCAATAGAAAATCTCAAGTATCTTTTTGCAAGAAAATATAGTCCTTCACTATTTCCTTTTACTTGCATTCAGGGAATAATATTTTTCTTAGCGAAAGAATTGATTGTGACCTCATCGGTCACGAGGAAAATGCCAGAGCAATTTGGGGAGAGTCACTTCTGATTATGATACTTGCTAACTTATCATCAACTCCATATTTTTTTAAGAAAATCAGCTCCCTAAAATAGTCCTTTTTAAGTGAAAAAGTTGCTTCCGTAAAAATAGAAGATAATCTTTTAGGGTTACTTTGGGTTTGTTGAGATTGAAGGTTAAGGCAAGAATACTCGGCGGAGGAAATAAAGTTCTAAAGATAAATCTGAATTTATTTTTCGCTCCTTTAACCATATTGAGATATACAAAATAACAAAGTTTTGAATTGCGTTTATTGTTCTTTATAGAATTGAAGAATTTTTTCTCAAGAAATCCAATTTTATTAGGTCTTAAGCTTGATAACACATATTCAGGTACATAACTACCTAAGTAAATGCGAGTAAAAAAGAGACTGTAATAGACTTGCCTCTCCATACCAAATTCTATAGTTTCCGCAACTAATCCATCCCAGTCAATTTGATCCTTATATTTTTTTATTACCGCATCTATATCTGATAGATGAATTAGTTTATTAAATGAATGTTTTAAAGCATGTTCAGCCATATACATGATCAAGTGCTGCGGTGCTAACTGCAGTGATTCGGCATCAGCTAATATAACTCGTCTTGCACACGCGAAAAATTTATCCATTTTAATACGCTTGCTGTACATATAGGTTGGCAATGAGACATTTATTATGTGCCAATGGATATGAATGGGGGGAAATTCTTCATCCTCCCTAAAATAGTCTACACTGTTCATATAGGATTTTTCCAAAGCCTGCCAGAATAATCTCTTATCAACCACGGTCTTGTATCCAAGATTAACAAGGATCTTATCGACTCTCTCCAAATCTTCTTTTTTAACAAGAAGGTCAACATCATACATGCTGCGAAGACCAATATTTTTATATATATTTTCGAGGAAAAAAATGCCTTTGAGCGGTATGACCTTTAAATCTTCTCTGTTAAATACAATAAACATCACGCTTATCTTTTGATATATCTGTGTATTGCGATATGAATCTCCATAATAAACTTGCTCAAAACTCCTCCAAATGTTTTCCGGAATTTTATGTTTAAAACCTGACAAATTTAAATAAACAAGCGAACAAACACCTTGATTCCGACTTTGTTTTAGGATGTAAGGCCAATCTAGATTATTTATCTGAGCCTTTTCAAGCCAGTTTTTTGTGCTGTCAGTCAAGTTGACCTGGGCACAGTGTTGAAGAAGTTTATCTTCGAGCATCAAATTCCTCAATTCTATTAAAATGTATTATAACATACAAAACAGAGATGAAAGATTGCTTTTCGTTGTGCGAGTCTAGATACTGCAAACCCAAGGAAAATATGTTTGGAGTTTTTACGTTTTAGGGTATAATTTCACTAAAGATATCGCTTAAGGAATGTATAAAATGGGTAAGAAAAATGACATTTTAATGGAGAAATATCCCCTTCTTAGAAAAAACGTCATGGTATATGACAACAAAAAAGTCCCTCCTTTATTGATAAATCCCTATAGAGATTCACGAAAAAAGATAGTTCATTTGACCAAAAATGAGCTTTTACTATTGCATCAATTTGGAGGTAATCGTAGGGTCAAAGATATCTGTCATAATTTACATGCTGATAAAAAATTGGTTTTGGACACACTCAAGAAATGGTGTGGAAATGAATGGAGGTTGATAAAATTTCTTCAGATTCCATTGGATAAGGTAAGGGTAAAAGAAGAAAGCCAAGCTAAATATACAAATATTTATATTCAGATTATCCGAGAAATGCACTCTGCACGAGAAGCCAACAAGAATAGTTCCGTTCTTAAAAGATATCATAAAAAAGAGATACGGGATGCTCTCAGACAATTTGACGATAGAGAAACGACAGTTTCCCATATATATAAGGACCCACATGTTATTCTGGGAGATAAGAATTATGGCGCTTCTTTTGCTGATATTTTGATGAAAAATGGCGTGGTTCGTAAGGGGATAGAAGTTTTAGAGATAGGCGGAGGAACAGGTATTTTTGCACGAAGTTTCTTAGAAGAGATATCAAGTCATAATCCTCATATTTATAAAGATATGACCTACACGATTTTTGAGCTTTCTCCAGTCCTTCTTAAATCCCAGAGGACAATGCTTAAAAAGCATAAGAATATAACACAATTTATTCAAGGCGATATCGAATCCTATGATTTTAAATCTGAGAAATTCGATTTAGTAATCAGCAATGAGATGATAGCTGATTTAAATACAGTGAGGTTGAAAAAAACTGATATCAGATCCGGCCTCTCGCTTTCAAAGGACAAAAAAAGATCTGTGGCGTTTATAAAGAAGTATAACCTCGACATCAGCAATGCCCCAAGAATATTTCTGTTTAATCTCGGCGCAATTGAGCTTTTGCTCTCAATAAAAAAAATATTAAAAGTAAAAGGAAAGGCATATATTGTGGAATATGGAAGTGAATGGTTGTATCCAAGGGCCGTTAAGTTAATAGACCACACTGAATATAGCATACATTTCGGTTTTCTTGTGGAAGCTGCAGCTAAGCTTAAGATGAATCCTTCAATTGAGCCTCTTATAAATTTCCTTCCCTTTAATAAGAGAATAAAAGTGGTCAATAAAGTTTCCTTCTCTCTTATAAATGATTATTTGCTCCCATTTCTCAAAGTGCAAAAAATACCTGATGATAAAGTCTATACAAAAGAAATGCTGCAAAAGCAAATAGGCTGGATCTTCAACCATTTATCTTTTGTAGGTTTTACACGCTTGGGATCGGGTGAGGCCAGATTAGATCCTTCGGAGTTCATTGTGCTTGAGATGGGCTCTGATTAAAGGGAGCCGTTTTTCAATAGAATCCATTTTTTTTTCAGTCTGGCGAAGATTGCCTAATTTTTCGTTTAACTTTAAGCTTTGTCCTTTCTTTATCGCAAAATCTATTTTGAAATGCTTATATCTTGAAATGATATATTTAGCTGTATTTTCTTTATCTGCAATATGCTTAAAGATTCGCAAAAGACGCAAGATGGCATTTGCATCATCAGTCTTCAGCCTTGCCGCATCTTTAAAAAACTCAGCTGCCCGCTCAAAATCTTTTTCCTTCTCAAAAATACAGCCTAAAAAATAATAACTCCGAGAGTCAAGAGGTTCCAGCTTCTGGTATTTAAAAAAGAGATTTTTTGCCTTATTGTGATTGTTAAGATAAAATTCCGCTCTTGCCAAGCCTAAAAGGCTTTGTTTTTTTTCAACTCTAAACAGGCTGTTTTCTTTCGTGTTCAAAGAAGATAAAAAAAGCTCTTTTGCCTTTTTGTAAGCCTTTCTTTCTAAAGCAATATTGCCTAGGCCCAATAAACAAGCAGGATTTTGGGGATCAACCTGCAAGGTTTTTGAAAACTCCCGTTCAGCAAGAGAAAATTTTCGCGAATGGAAATAAAGTGGGCCATAGTTATTATCCTGTACTCGATAGGTGGGATTTAACTTTACAGCATTCCAGTACTGTTCTTTTTTCCCTGTCAAGAGAAATTGATTAAAATATTCAGATGCTTGCGAACTGTTTTTTAGATGTTTTTTAAATCTGGATGGGGAAAAATAATAGGCTATCTCATCCCCCAGATGCTTATATTTTATGGGAGTAAATCCCCCATTTACTGAATAGGCAATTGTTATTATCTGAGGATTCTCTATTTTCTTTTTAAGGATGCTTACTAATTCTTGCGGAAATATCCAAGGCTTTCTTATTCCTATATTTCTAGTGTTATTTGCATTTCGAAGACTGTCCATAACAAGGAAATCAACATCTATATCAAGGAGTATAGGCTGTTTTAAAACAGGCAGCATTTCAAGGGTGCAGATAGTTATGTCTGTTATAGATTTACGGAACCTTTTTAATTCATTTTCTCTTCCAGGAATAACCCAATAGAATTTTTTTACAATACCTTCTTCCCTTGCCGGATAGATATAATTTTTTATATTTGTCTGCTTATCAAAGTCATGTATATATTTCATATAGGCAAGGCTGTATTCCAATCCTTTCTTTAATTCTTTCAGATTTTTTGCTTCATCGAGTATTTTTTCTACTGGTTTTGCGGCTGGAGGTTCATAATCAATGTGGGCATCAATATGCACTAAATCAATGTCTTCAATACCCTTTTGTCTCCAGATTCTTAGCGCTTCATCATGATTTTCTATAAGATATATGTTATTCATCTTCTGTCTTGGGGGGCTATGCGTTCTTGACACAAATATATGTAACTCTTATCATATCATATGAGAGAAGAGGAGGATTTTATGGTGCTGTTAAAGAAAGTCTATCAGAAAAATTCTGAAATTGTAACTAGGAAAATAGATAATGAGGTCATTTTAGTCCCTATTAAGAGAAAAATCAGAGATGTAAATGCTATATATCTTCTGCAAGACAATACCTCTAAACGTATTTGGGAACTGGTTGACGGCAAAAGAAATATTGGCCAAATAAAGGATACTATCTGCAAAGAGTTTGATGTTAATCCATCTCAGGCAGAAGAAGATATAGTAAACTTCATCAAAGAATTGGAAAAAATTGGCGTAATGACAACATCATGAAGAAAACCAGAACGTTCACGAAAGATTACGATGATTTTGCCTGTACCCTTTGGGATAAAGCAGGATTAAAGAAGAAGCCTATCTTTGTTCAATTTGAATTGACCTTTCGCTGTAACTTAAAATGTGTTCATTGCTATGCGGCAGAGGAGCCTGCCAAAAAAGAGCTCACTTTTGTCGAAATAACACATATTTTGGATCGAATTCAACAAGAGAACTGTCTACATCTTTGTTTTACCGGTGGAGAACCGCTTCTCCGCGAGGATTTTTTAGATATCTATACCTATGCTGTAAAGAAAGGTTTTCTTGTCACTTTATTTACCAACGCCACTTTAATAACTCCTGAGATTGCTAGCTATCTCGAGGAATACCCCCCTTTTAGAGTTGAAATTAGTCTCAATGGATTGACTGCTGAAACCTTCCATAAAATAACTCAGGTCCCTGGATCATTTGACAGATGCACAAAGGGGATCAATCTTATTCGCAAAAGAAAGATTCCGCTTACCATAAAGACTGTGGGCATGAATTTGAATCGAAATGAAGTATTACAGATAAAAAAATTCGCGGAAAAATCTTTAGGAGCAAGTTTTAAATATGATTCAATCATAGTCCCCAGGATAGATGGTTCAAAAGAACCGTGCCGGTTTCGGTTATCTCCGAGTGAAATAACTGAAATTGAATACAGTGACCAGGATATGCGCAAGCAGCGCAAGGAGAGTATTGAATCGCATGACGCCCACTTTGATCCTGAGGCATTATTCTATTGCGGGGCTGGAACAGAATCGTTTAACATCAACCCTTACGGAGAACTCGGATTCTGTCATCTTTTGCGCGAACCCAGTTTTAATTTGCGCCGAAACTCGTTAAAAGAGTTTAATCAACTTTTCTGTGCCTTACGTTCGACAAAATACCGAACTCACTTTGAGTGTAGAGATTGTCAGGACCGGCACCTCTGTCCGCGGTGTCCGGCTATAGCCCAGTTAGAATGTGGAAATATGGAACAGAAAATGGATTATTTCTGTGAACTGGCGCAGTTGCGAAAAGAGTCAAACAAGGTATTAGTAAGCCAAAATGGTTAATCCTAAGAAGACTGAAATTGAATATCGCGATTTTAGTCTTGATTTACATCGCAAATTAGGAAAAAAAGGGATACCCCTTGTCGGTCAAATGGAACTGACCTTTAAATGCAATTTAAGCTGTGTTCACTGTTATCTTGCCCCTGAGAGGACAAAGACTGAACTTGGTTTTGAAGAGGTCATAGACATTTTAGACCAAGTGCATAAAGAAGGCTGCCTCTGGCTTTCTTTTACCGGAGGCGATCCCTTTATGCGAAGCGATTTTTGTGAGATTTACAGCCATGCCAAAAGAAAAGGTTTTATCATTACTATATTAACTAACGGCACATTAATTACTCCTGAGATAGTTGAATTTCTGGTCCAAGAGCCGCCTTTTTCAATCGACTTCACACTAAATGGCATAACCAAAAAAACTTACGAAAGCATCACTCAAGTTCAGGGATCTTTCCAAAAAGTAATGGAAGCAATCAAATTAATTTTGGACAATAAACTTCCTCTTAAGATCAAAACCCAAGTAACAAGGTTAAATTACAACGAGTTTGGCAAAATAAAAGCCTACGTTGAGGATTTGGGATTAGAATTCAAACCTGACTTACTGCTTTTTCCCAGATTAAACGGTTCGTCAAAGCCGTGTTCTTATAGGCTTTCATTAGAACAGCAATTAAGCCTAGATAGGTTTTATGAAGACAAAGAAGGATGCGCAGAAGACAACCGAACAGAGAATAATATTAATACACCGGACGATTTATTTTGCTGCGCCGGCGGGGTAAATTCTTTTTATGTCAATCCTTATGGAGAATTAATTTTCTGCACTTTTATGCGCGAGCCGAATTTCGATTTAAGAAAAGCAACCTTTAAAAAGGGATTTTACGCGCTTTATTCTGAAATCCGCGCCCTGAAATACAAAAGCGATTCCCTATGCAAGAACTGTGAAATTTCTTATCTTTGTTCGTGCTGTCCTGCCATGTCTAAGCTGGAAAGCGGAGACCCGGAAAAACCAATTAGATATTTCTGCGAGATGGCGCATCATATTAAAACAGAACAAAAAAATGTCTGAGCTTAAGTTAGAAATCGGGGGAATCGGCATATTGATTACATGGGAAGAAGAAAATTCTCCCATTCTGAACTGGCCTATTCCGTCTTATGAAAAGTTTGTCAGTAACTCTAAGCCGAAGATTAAGCTGAAAGTCCGTTGTGCCAGGCTTCCCGGACATTCTTCTCAGTTGCTCTTTGATTGCAAAAAAGAAGGGTACTGGAGGCTTTATCAGAATCATTCAAAATACATCTTTGAGATGTTCAATACTGTAACTCAGAAAAAAAACAAGGTTTGTTTTATGAACTCTGATTTTTGTTCAGGAGATGTTTATGTAAATCCCAAGACGGAATTATTGCCCTTCTTCAAGAAACTCTACAACAAAAAACCCGGATGGATATTCGCTTCTCTTATGGAGCCCTTAAGCCAGCTTCTGATATTAAACATTCTATCTCAAGGACAGGGTGTAATGGTTCATGGATTAGGCATAAAAGATCAAGAGAAAGGGATAGCGTTTATAGGCAGGTCTGGCGCTGGAAAGAGCACCTTAGCTTCATTCTGGAATGGCCAAAAAGGTGCAGAAGTGCTAAGCGATGAATATATTATCATAAGAAAAGAGAAAGACAAATTCTTTCTATACGGGACACCCTGGCCAGGCCTGGCTGCCATTACATCGCCCAAGAAGGTAAGGTTAAATAAGATATTTTTTATTGAACATTCACAGGGAAATAAAATATTGGGCAGGGGCAGAGTCGAGGATTTTTTACCGCAGGTTTTTATGCCATACTGGGATAATAGAAGGATAAGTGTAGTTTTAGATTTTTGTGATGAAATGATAAAAACCATAAAGCCTGCTAGGTTAGGATTTGCTAAGGAAGAAAGAGTGGTAGAATTTATAAGGCAACATACTAAAAAAGATGTTATAATATAAGGATCACAGAATAACTGCAGAGGTCAAGAGAACAGATCCAAGATATTAATGCTTTAGTTAATCAATCGCTTTTTAATCTTATTAAATGAGGTGAGAAAAGATGAAAAAAACAAAGTATACAAGACCTAGCATCACAAAAGTAAAATTAAATCACGAACAGGCTGTGCTTGGGACATGCATCGCAGGTGAAATTATAGGGAGGCATAATGCCGGTTCAATGCTATGCGATACTGCGTGTAAGAGAGATAGAAATTCTGGGAACAGCGCCGGCACATCATAACTCATCGGAATAAAAAAGAAGGAGTGAGTTCTTATATCAGGGAAATCAAAGAAGAGAAATTCTGGCAGCATATCTATCAAAAGACATCCCGGACAAATATCCCTTTTAATGTTTATTTTGAGCTTACCTATGACTGCAATCTTTCCTGCAAGCACTGCTATATTTCAAAAAAAGGCAGGAAGAAAGAATTATCTTACAAAGAGACCTCTTCCATCCTGGATCAATTGGCCGTACTAGGCTGTTTCAATCTTACCCTTACAGGGGGTGAGATTTTCACCCGACCCGACATTTTAAAAATCCTTGAACATGCCAAAAACAAGGGTTTCTCCCTCACACTTTTAACCAGCGCTACTCTGATTACCCCCAAAATCGCAGATTATCTTAAGGAGATAGGCATCTATGGCGTAATTGTCTCCCTTTATGGAATAACAAAGCAGACTTATGAATCCGTTACAGATGTTTCCGGTTCTTTCCAGGAATGCCTTCGCGGCATTAACCTGCTTCAAAATAGAAATATTCACATTTCCATAAATACGATGGTGATGAATCTGAATGTCAGTGAGTTCCAGGGTATAAAAAATTTTGCCGAGAAATTAAAAGCCCCGTTTCAATATGATTATTTCATTCATCCTAAGATAGACGGTTCAAAAGAACCTCTTTCCTTTCGCCTTTCTCCAAAAGAGGTAGTGGAGTTTAAAATAGAAAAGGGCATCTTTCCTCTAAAGAAAAAAAAAAGGCACAAAAGAAGGGGAAAACACCCATTCAGTAAATACTCGGTTTTTCAATGCGATGGAGGCAAAAACTTTTTCGCAATTACCCCTTACGGCCAAATGAATCTCTGCATACAATACCCTTTTCCTCAATATGACCTGCGTGAGGGAAGCATAGAACTTGGCTGGAAAAAAATGAGTGATTATATTAAATCCTTAAAACCAGGCAGAAATCATTTGTGCATAAATTGCGAATTAGTGGAGTTCTGCCAATGGTGTCCGGCAGAAGGCTGGCTAAATAAAGGCAATGCAGATTCCTGCATCCCCTATTTTAAAGAATTGGCAACATTGCATAAAATCTATTCACAGAAAAATGGAATCAGCAAAAACAAATAGAAAAAGGGATGCATTCGCCAAAGAGCTCCGAGCCGGCCGCTCAATGCGAATGATTATTAAGGGGACATGCATGAGGCCGTTTATGGAAAAGGGCGATACAGTAACTATAAAACCAATAGATTACAGGAAGGCGCATGTTGGCGATATCGTTGTTTATAACCGCTCTTTAAAAAACGATTTTACAGTGCATCGCTTGATGCAAAAAAGAAAAGATAAAGTAGGAAAAGAATACTTATTCACAAAAAGCGATGTAAACATATACGGTGATTTACCGGTTTATCCCAGTGAACTTTATGGCAAAGTTGTAGCTATTGAACGAAAGAATGGCAGATTAATATATTTAGAGACACCATTCAATCGCTCATTGGCCTATCTTATTGTTACTTTTTCATGGATTTCCGCAGTGGTCAGGGAAGCAATATTTTCTCCTGTCAGCTTCCTAAAAAGAGTTAAGAAAAGATGCTTAAAAAAATAGGATTTATTATCGTAGGAATTCTAACTAGTGTACTTCTTACTGAGCTTGCCGAACTTAGGTCTAATCTTTACTTTTACTTGAATCTTCATTAACATCCCAAACTCATTTTCTTTAGTGAACACAAGATCATACTTCCCTATAAATCCAGGCCCGGGCTGCCAGTAGAAGATGCCTTTTGCCCTATCTAAGGTTGAGCCAATGGGAAGTTGTCTCAATTGATCGCCCACAACAGTATAACCTCTGTATCCACTCCCTTTCCCAAGCTCTAACTCTAGTCTCTCCACCTCTTTTATCTCAATCTCTACAACTCCATAAGGATCTGTAATCGCAGACTTGGGCTCAACATCACCCCTGAATCCTCTTTTTACTCTCAATGAATCAAAGTTAACGGGCATTCCCATCACTTTTTCTAAAGTATCATCACTTCTCAGCTTTATTGTAAAACCCTTTGCCCCCTGAACAATACCACTCCCCCCTGTATTCGATATGGAAAAAAACCTCGAGCCTATCCCGTCCGTATTCCCTGCATCATCTTTCACACTCCAGGCAATCGTGTGCACTCCGTTTGTGTATGTCGTTGTATCCAGATAATATGAGGCTGCAGCCGCTTGAGAGTTAGCATATCCCGGAAACAGCGTAGCTATGTCATCTCGGTACTGATTGTAAGTCGGATGCCCCAAATTCTGTCCATCCACATACACATTGATGGTCGCGCCGTCTGTCGGTATTGTGTTCGGTAAAGGAGTCAATGTCCATCCACCATTCCAGAACTTGCCAGAAGTTGCTGCACCTTGCCCAGGAACGTCAATAGCCCCAAAGGGTTTGACTGCATTGGCATTATCGCAGGTTATTGTCTTTGTCCCCAGGGAGACTTCATGACCGTCTTTGTCAAAGGCGTAGGCATGAATGACAAATGTGCCGTTCCCATTGCTCGGCAAGAAATTCGTGAGCATCATGTACCCCCATCCGGCCTTATAATTGTTAGGATAATCCGGGTAGGCTATTTCAACATCTCCCCTGGCTCCTTCCACAAATACCGCATCGCCAATATACACACGGTCAGAGCCTTCACCTGAAACAGGATTTCTGTAAATTTTAACACTCTGAACTTCGATATCATCCAATGCCCAGCCTGTTATGGGGACACTGCTCATGACTATAGATCCATCTATAGGCGTATCAAATGAGCCAAACGGAAGATTGGAATCGGAAAGATCCTTTACTGCCAAAGTCACAGCTATTGCCTGAGGAGAGTTTGAAGCATCAGTTGAAAAGACTGATATGGTAGCATTATAGGTTCCCTCTGGAAGGCCTGAAGGATTAACGGATACTGTCACTACCCCAGTATCTTCACCTGCTGTCGGATCACAGCTTAGCCAATCCTTGTCATCTGTGACATTCCAACTAATAGATCCTCCACCACTATTTGAAACTCGAAACTGCTGATCCGATGTTTTATCTCCAGATATTGTGGCTCCAAAATTAAGAACCGAAGTGGAAAGGGAGATAGTAGGAGGCAAAAAATTTGCAGTAATCGATTTACTAGAATCCAGTGTGAGTGATAATGGATTATCCTTCCTTTGACCGGAAGACACATCTCCTGACCATCCTGAAAATGCATATCCTGAATCAGGAGTGGCTGTTAAAGCAACGACTGTTCCATTTTCATATTTGTATGTCCCGGGTGTTGGATTTGTTGTCCCACCTATTCCCGAGCTTAGAGCAAGTGTATACCGATTTAACAAGATATATAGCTTCCCGCTGCTTCCATCTGCCACATAGGTATAATTACCGCTGACACACACTCCATATGCATTCCCCGAAGTATCATATGAGCCAGCCAATGATGGTAATGAGGGTATCGTTACATCAATGACCTGCAGTCCACTTCCCCAATCTGCCACATAGGCATAATTGCCACTGACATACACTACCAATGCACTCTGTTGTGTCGCAATTTCCGACCTTTTCAGGATTAGATGGATTAGATATATCTAAAATATCAAGTCCTGCTCCCGATGCAGCACTATAGGCATAATTTCCCTGAATAAAAATATCGTTATAATACCCTGTTCCCCATTCTCCAATCTTGATAATCTCCACACTTTGAGGAAAAAGAAATCCTCCGGAGATCAAAATCATGTACAGAAATACAAGAATTAAAGTTATTTTTCTCATGTCCCAACCCATTTATGTTAACAATTTGGCGTGATCCAATCAAGACACTTGACAAGCCTGTTTCTAATATGAAGAATTATTGATAAGAAACTCTAAAAGGAGGGCAGAAAATGCTCAATAAATTATCAGATGGCCTGCTCATCGTGGCAACACTTAGCCTTATTTTAGGAATAATTTGTCGTCTAGTCACGGAACCCATAGTCCTGGGTATTACATCACAGGCTTATCTTCAGTTTTCTCAGGCTGTTCTTCTGTTTGCTATCGCCATTGGAATTAGAGAATTAGTGGGAGCTAAAGAGAAAAAATAATCGTTCAGTACTGAAGAAAAATAGGATTTGACACTATTTTTCTTCCCTTATTGTCGTTGGCATCGAGACGATAGAAGATTTTTTCTCCGGATTGAGCCGCCTCATCTTGAAATCTGATATCCAGTAAACCTTCACTTTTATAAGTTTTAATCAAAAGACCGTCTCGTATTAGTCTCACTGTAATAACTGTATCTTTGTCCATATCATCTGAAGTTATACGAATATTTATATTTGGTTTCCCTTTAAAGGACACAACTTCACCCATAATCCCCAGTTGTAAAGTATCAGAATCAAAAATTGAAAATTCCTCCAAAATGAGTCTTGGGATACTGATTCTTCCTCTATAAGCATAAAACCTTCCTTTTTTAAGAGCTTCAAGAATCTCTTCCTTTGATTTGTTCTTGACAATAAAAATATTTAAACAGTTTCCCAAGTTCTCCCCTGGTTCGCCTTCATCATGGTAGTTTGAACTGGATATCCCCCATATAGGAGTCGATCTTTTCCCTGAACAGTACTCCTCCAGAACCTGATCCCAAATCTCGCCTGGTTCTGTAATAGTGATATTATCAGGGTATATAGCAGCAAAACCTGTGTAATCTTTCGATTCTAATAACACTTGAGGATATGGAGGAGTATCTCTATAGACAAACTTATTTAGCTGCCCTTTTCCGGACTTCGTCTCAGGGTGATTCCAGAATATCATTCCTTTTCGAGAAGAAACATAGTCTATTATTCCTTGGTAGGGAGAAATACCTATATCCCCTTGATATTGATCATACGGAGAACTCTTGAAAGGAAGCTCATCAATCAGCATGAGAATAGAGAATACAAGAAGGGCCATCCCTAAATATCTCATTTTTCCTTTCTTTTTCAGCAGGAAAATGCCTAGGAGAACAGGAATGAATAAAAGAAATAGACCGGGAGAAAGCGATTGAAGAACAAACTTTTTAGAATACTTATTATGAAGAAGCGGTAATTCTTTATAGTCATCAGGTGTATCAAACCCTACGATCAGAAGATGTCTTTCCCAATCGAAAACCGTTAGATTATTAATAATAGGAAAGCCTTTCCAGTAATAGTAAGGAGAGGACTCTGATCCCGGAATAAAAATGACCTCCGGGAACTTCTTTGAAGCAGCCTGTATCATTTGCAGGTATCTCTCCGGGCCATTTATTAGAATTGAAGCCTTTTTCACTTTATATTTTATAAGATTTTCGAAAGGCCGAATTCCCCATTCCATAGTCATCAGATCATGATCATTAAAAAACAAAGCATCTATGCCTCTTACTTTGGCTTTATTACCGAGATAAACAAAAGAGTGAGCCCCATTACTGTAATCCGTGCAGATGTCCATAACACCAGATACTTGAATATATTGTTCGTTTTCAGCGTAACTGTTTAATCCCACACCAAGACATAATAAAATCAACAATAAGCAAGATTTCAGTTGCATAATTTTCATCTTTTATGGTAATAATGTTATCTTTAGAGGAAATGCCTGTCAATACTTATTCTCTCTTAATCCTTTCAATGGCTTTCTCATTCCACTTTGAAATTCTTGTTTTATCCAGTAAAATGAATATATTGAATTTTTTGCATTCAAATTTCAGCAATATAAAAAAAATCAATGTTGACACAAAGAGAGAAGTTTTTGTATAGTCGGGGGAGATAAGTACTATCAGTAGGGAATTAGTGTAGATTATGTATGAAGACTATTGGAATTTAAAAGAAAAACCATTCGAGAACACTCCAGATCCACACTTCATGTATTTTTCCCATGAACACAAAGAAGCATTAAGCAGGCTGATTTATGCAGCCGAGGAGCACAAGGGAGCAGCCATGCTGACAGGAGATTACGGGTGTGGAAAAACGGTCATCAGCAGGATGCTTTTTGAAAAACTGGCTAGTGACAACTTCGATATTGCACTCGTGGTTAATCCCTACCTGAGCCCGGCATCATTATTGAGAGAAATAGCTTTTCAATTTGGCCTTGAAGTCAATATAAGATCTCCTAAAACCAAATTGTTAGAACTTCTAAATGAATACTTTTATAAAAACTTAAATAATAACAAATCAACAATCATAATCATCGATGAAGCCCAAGCCATTCGGAACAAGATGACATTTGAGGAATTAAGACTCCTTCTTAATTTTCAATTGAATGATAGATTTTTATTGACTTTGATGCTCCTGGGACAGCCCGAATTACTGGATAAAATAAATGCTCTCCCGCAGTTCAAACAGAGATTATCCATAAAATTCCATCTCAATCCATTGGATAAAACTGATACAGGAAAATATATTCGACATCGGCTAAAAATAGCAGGAGCCAAAAAAACAATTTTCCAAAAGGCCAGCATTGATCGTATTTGGGAAAACTCAAATGGAATTCCTCGAGTTATTAACAATATCTGTGACCTATCTTTACTTGAGGGTTTCAATAGAAATGAAGATGAGATCAACCTGGAAATAGTTGAAAATGTCATAAAAGAATTTCAGGATTAACAGCTCATGGTTAGATTATCTGACATAGTAAAAAACAAGGCTGTAAAGAAAGTCGAAAAAACTGACAAACCATTAGTACCACCGAAAAAGAAGAAACGTATTGATTTCACCGAAGCCTTAGAAAAGAAAAAACCTATTAAATTTTCTTTAGCCCCAGAAGAGTCACATCCTGTTGGATTGTCCGAAGCATTAGAAAAGAAAAAAACTAGCGGAATATCCGAAACGCCCGAAAAGAAAGATAGGAGCCGATCCTATTCCAAATTAGAACACATTTATTCTGAGATGCTGAACAACCTTAAATCAATTATGCATGATCTTAAGGAAGGCAAAACTATTGATGCATTAGAAATAAACACAATCGCCGAAAAAATAATCACTGAGTTTAGTGAAAACCAAGATATCTTATTTATTATTAATGGGACCCCTGATGTATATCTAATAGATGACCTTCAATATCTCTTCGAGCATTCGTTGAATGTTTCAATTTACGCAGTGCAAATCGGACTTATTATCGGATATAAAAGAAGTCAGCTGCTCGATTTATGTGCGTCAAGTCTTCTTCATGATATTGGCTACCTAAAAATCCCTATTGAAATCCTGAATAAACCCGGAAAATTAACGGACAGTGAATTTCAAGAAATAAAAAAGCATCCTATTTTGGGCCTCGAAATGCTGGCTCATATAGAAAACTCTCCAAATTCTTTATTTGAAGTTGTCTATCAACACCATGAAAGAGTCGATGGTTCAGGTTATCCAAAAGGGAAAAAAGGAGATGAAATAAATACTTTCGCAAAAATAATTTCGATGATTGATGTCTATGAGGCCGTTACTCATAATCGACCCCATCGTGATAAAACATTCACTCTCTCAGAAGGAATCAAATTGGTCATTTTAGAAGGGAAAAGAACATTTGATCCCCATATAACAAAATTTCTTTTAGAATACTTTACTCCTTTTCCTCTTGGAAGCTATGTTTCGCTGAATAATGGTGAAGTTGGACAAGTTATCATGACTAATCCTAAGTCTCCACTCCGCCCGAAGATTGAAATAGAGAAAGACGTCAATGGAAAAATCCTTGAAGACAAAAAAATAATTGACTTATCAAAAGCTCCAATCCTGTTTATTAAAAAAGTCCTAGATACACATGTTGTTTGAATAATTCTAAAGTATAAAACTGCTAATAAAACATATATCCGATTCAAGAATATTCTTAATATATTAGTCACACTCTCAAGATGATAATTTCTATTCATCAACCGCAATTTCTTCCTTGGCTCGGATATTTTGACAAAATCGAGAGAAGCGATACATTTGTTCTCCTGGATGATGTCCAATTCAAAAAAAACGAATGGCAAAATAGAAACAAAATAAAAACATTTGAGAATTGGCAATGGCTTACAGTCCCCGTAAATCACAAATTTCTCCAAAAAATAAAGGATGTTCAGATAAACGACACAACCCAGTGGAGAAAAAAACATCTTCATGCATTAAAGACCAACTATTCAAAAGCTCGCTATTTCAATAATTATTTTGATTTTTTTGAACAAACCTATGCACAAGAATGGAAGGCTCTATCCGATATTAATATTTGTTTCATAAAATATCTGATAGAAGCCTTGGGTTTTACAAACAAAAAAATCGTAAAGGCTTCGGATTTCCAATTCAAAGAGGGGCGAGACGAACGATTGATCGACATATGCAAACATTTTAGAGGAGATATCTATTTATCAGGAGAAGGTGGACAAGACTATCTGGATCTTGATAAATTTAAAAGAGAAGGAATTAGGGTCATCTATCAAAACTATAAACACCCCGTTTACACTCAGCAATTTGGCCATTTTATTCCAAACATGTCTATAATTGATTTGTTATTCAATTGTGGTCCAGACAGCTTCTCAATTTTAAAAAAGGGAGAATAAATTGAATATTTTAGTATTAGGAGCGCATCCTGACGATATTGAATATGGCTGTGGAGGGAGTCTTCTCAAATTCGCTGAAAAAAATGAAAACATATACTATATGATTTTGACTAAAGGCGAATTTGGAGGAAATCCGGAAATCAGGCAAAAAGAACAGGAAAAAGCACAGAAGTTTATTGGAGTAAAGAAAATTTATTGGGGTGGATATAAGGATACAGAGCTGCCCAACGATAGAATCATTATTACCCACATCGATAAGGTCATTAATGAAGTGTCTCCCGATGAGGTTTATGTCAATTATATCGATGATATTCATCAAGATCATCGTACACTCGCGAGATGCACGTTGGCTGCCACTCGATATATAAAAAAAGTCTTCTATTATGAGGATTACACATCACATCTTTTCGAACCGGATATTTTTATAGATATCGAGGATGTATTAGAAAAAAAACAAAAATTAATTCAAGCCTTTTCTTCCCAGGTGGCTAAACATTACCCAACAAAATTAGATATGATTGAGAGTGTCAGAGCCATAGCCAATTTCAGGGGATTTCAAGCCAAAGTCAAATACGCAGAAGGATTTAAAGCCTTTCGATTTCTGCGGGATATATGATGCGCCCCAACGGCATTATTCCACACTCACGTCCTTCCCTCTCCGAGTTAGATATTCAAGCTGTTATCAAGACCTTAAAATCAGGTCAGCTGTCCCAGGGTCCTATTGTCAGGAAATTCGAAAATAAGATAGCCTCCTATATCGGGAAAAAACATGCCGTGGCAACCAGTTCCGGGACTGCAGCTCTCCATCTTGCATTACTCGCTTTGGATGTCCGGAAGAATGATGAAATCATAATTCCTTCCTATGTGTGTTCTGCAGTCCTTAACGCAGTCAAATACACAAATGCCGCTCCGATCGTCGTGGATATCGATCCACAAACCTATAACATATCCTTTAATGCTGTAGAGAAGGCGATAACAGGAAAAACAAAAGCCATAATCATTCCTCATATGTTTGGCCTTCCGGCTGAAATGGATGACTTTTCGGATCTAGATATTCCCATAATCGAAGACTGTGCCTTAGCTATTGGTGCAACTTACAAGAATAAAAAAGCGGGAAGCTTTGGCCTCTTGTCTGTTTATTCCTTTTATGCAACCAAGGTTCTCACGAGTGGAGAGGGAGGTATGGTTGTAAGTGATTCTGATGACTTGATATCGAAAATCAGGGATATAAGGGATTATGACAACAAAGAAAATTTCGTTTTGCGTTATAATTACAAAATGACAGATCTTCAAGCTTCTCTCGGATTGAGCCAATTCTCACACCTGGGAGCATTTCTCAAAAAAAGGAAGGGCATCGCTTCACATTATTTTCGCGAATTTCAGAACTGCAGCTTATCTCTTCCTGTATGGAAAGAAGGCAAAGAACACATCTACTACCGATTTGTCATAAAAGCTAAAAACAATGCCTCACAGCTCATCAAAAGAATACGACAGAAGAATATCATTTGTGAAAAATCTGTCTATCGTCCCCTCCATTTTTATTTAAATCTACAGGGTTTTCCCCATACAGTCGAATCGTGGGAAAAATCCATTTCAATCCCTTGTTATCCCTCTTTAAGCGATAAAGAGGTAGAAAAAATCATTGACGTGGTTAAAAATATTTTTTAATCTCTTTCAGGTAGTATGAAGCAATTTTTAGAATATTTAAATTTAATCTTTGAGGGTTCTTCACATAGGTTTCTTTTCCTTTTCTTCTTTTCATTTTTGCTTGCCTTTCTTCTGACATTCCTTATAAAGAAAATCGCAATAAAATTAAAAATTCTAGATATCCCTACAGATAGGAAAATCCACAAAACTTCCACTCCCCTTTTAGGTGGTGCCGCTGTATTTTTGGCTTTTGTTTGGAGCGTTTTTTTAAATTTTAGTTTCTCAATCGAATTGAAAGGAATTGTGCTGGGAGGTGCTATTATTTTTTTAATGGGTTTAGTCGATGATCTCAGAGCCATTCCCGCTCTATGGAAACTTTTGGGACAAATACTGGCATCGATTGTGTTACTGCTTCACGGCATTAAACTCAGCTTTTTACCAGAAACATGGTGGGGAAACGGCGGTGAAATCCTGCTGACCATCATTTGGGTTATTGGTATAACAAATGCTGTCAATTTTTTTGATGGCATGGACGGCCTGGCAACAGGATTAACAGTTATCAGTTCACTGTCTTTTTTTGCAGTCGCATACATCACTCAACAGCAGTATTTAGGATTTTTAACTATTACCCTGGCAGGATCCTGTCTGGGTTTTTTAATACATAATTTTAAACCTGCCTCCATTTTTTTAGGTGACGCCGGGAGCACCTTCTTGGGATTCACTCTGGCAGGAATCGCCATTATGGGAGGTTGGGCCCAAGGCAATCCCAAAGTCGCCTTGAGTTTGCCAATTTTGATCTTAAGTATATTTATTTTTGATATGATTTATATTACGGTAGCCCGAATATTAAAAGGGAAGGTCAAAAATCTGAAAGAATGGATCGAATATACAGGTAAAGACCACCTGCATCACCGACTTGTCAACTTGGGATTAAATGAAACTCAAACTGTCCTGTTCATATATTTAATTTCTGGTTGCCTCGGGATAAGTGGGATATTTCTGAGAGCACCTGAAGATTTAAGAATATTATTTCTTTTCCTTCAATCTGTGTTCATTTTTATCATTATTTCGATTCTGATGCTCGAGAGGCAGAAAAAATATTGATTCAATGTCCTTATTGTGGAGGCTCTAAAAATCTTGATTTCAAGATATTCCATCGACATGTTCATCGATGTCTTGAATGTGATCTTGTCTACAAAAATATCCAAAAAGACTACAATACTGTTTTAGAAACATACCGCAGTGAGGATTATTTCAACACTTATTACTATAATCAAACAGAGAGTAATAGGAACACGCTCTTTGACCACATTCTTGATACAATCGAGAAAAAGAGCTTCAATGGCCGTCTTTTAGATGTGGGGACCGGATGTGGTTTGTTTCTTCATGCCGCAAGGGAAAGAGGCTGGAAGGTCAAGGGGATCGAGCCTTCCTATGAATCTGTAAAAACAGCGACAAATCGTTACGATCTTGAAATTTTTCACGGGACACTCAAGGAATTCTTAGACAAAGATTTATTTGATGTCGTTACATTTGTAAATGTTCTTGATCATTCTGCAGAGCCATGGAACGAGATGAAGCAAGCCTATAAATTGTTAAAACCCGGTGGGCTTATTTATCTCCGATTTCCCAATGGATTTTTTCATACCGGGCTTCCCAGACTAGCGGCTCATTTGGGACTATCGGATAAATTCCAAAAATACTTTATATTTCACGAAGTTTCTTTCAACTCAAAGTACATAACGAGGCTTTTGTCGGATACCGGTTTTTCAGACGTTGCAGTTTCGAATTCCACTCTTTCGAAAGAGGATTCTTATACTCTTTTCCCCAGTCTGGAAACGGCTATATTTACAGAATTTTTTCTCTATCAAACAGCAAAAGCAATACAGACCGTAACTCATGGAAAGCTATTGGTTGGATCCTCACTGCAAGTACTGGCCATAAAATAATCGTCCAATTTTTTTTATTGGCAAGATCTTCCATTTTTAATTTGAAAGAAAGCCCTAAGTTTCGCCATTAGTTTTCAAAACACATTGTAACTTGTTTAAATTAAGCATGTTACATGGCCTGTAAATGTACTACCTAACTGCTGGAATTTCGAGACTCAACGCAGTTAGGAGCTCCTTTTCGGTGCTACTGAGCCGGCAGATTTTTCGCACCGGCTGTGTCTTTCTGGGATAATAACAATAAGCCAGGCGGATCTCTCGAAGAGACTCCATCGCTCTATCTAATGACATAGACACTTTAGCTTCCTTCATTTTCTTATGGAGCAGAGAGAGGAAAAGTAATGCCATCACACAGGAAAATCCATGAACCTGGATCTTGCTGTCGGTCCAGTGATACATCGGTGTCCAACGTACCAGGAAAGGATCCTTTGTCAATCGAAAAGAGGTCTCGATCTTATGCCTGTCCCTATAGGCCAAGATGATATCCTCATCGCTCCAGTCAAGATGATCTGTAAAAATAATGTTTTTACCAAA
>SDBU01000246.1_pt1 | contig 78209 bp, 60 predicted proteins | sample 2277071 | NCBI WGS metagenome assembly SDBU01 (sample SAMN10397929, study PRJNA504765) | marine sediment metagenome | isolation source: marine sediment core GS08_GC12, 126 cmbsf | place: Arctic Ocean: Gakkel Ridge, Loki's castle | collected 2008 | reverse complement strand
ACTCTCCAACAGTATGGATGACCCGGAGTAAGTCTCTCCATACAAACTGGCATCCCAAGATGCCGACCTGCTCAGAAAGGCATCGAAGGATGCTGCGTTCCCACAAAGCACGGTCTCTGGTTCATCGGACGAATCAAGGATACCCCGAGCGCGCCGCGGTGTCAAGGTGAGGCCGCGCTTGCGCCAACCCTCTGGCTCCACCTTGGCCTCCCACCAGAGGAGAAAGCTCTTGACACCACGCTGAAAGGCAGGGTCCCCCTGGGTAATGTGTGTTGGCCAACCGCAAGAGATACCTGCGCAGGACTGGCGCGGCGATATCATCCACTTGACCTATGCCCGCCGACCGCAGGTGGCCATGATTTCTCGTTCAAGCGGCGACCGCGAAAGTGACCGAATCCCCTGCCCTATTCCCGACACTGACATAGCAAGAGCCTCCCCCTACCACGACGGGTAGTGGGAGGCGTTGACCGACATACTACATACTGCGTCTGGGCTATGGCCCGCGGTTCATTGGCCTGGTCGGTGCCGTCAGTGGGCTGGCCGCCGCCTTCTTCTGCCTGGCCGCGGGATGCCTCGGCGATCGCTTTGGTTCCCGGCGCATGAGCATCCTGGGCTTCATGGCGGCAGCGGGCTAGGTTTCGCTCTAGCGGGTGCAGGTCGGGAGAAGGTTAGCCGGCAGGTGGGGACCAGTTTTCATTGGGATTCACACCATTCGGGAGGAGGCGATATGTCCATCTTGAGCCTCAAGCGGACGGGGACAGAGAGGAACAGGAACCTTGTCAAAGGTCTTCTCTTCGTCTCCCCGTGGCTTGTCGGTTTTTTGGCTTTCACCATACTTCCTATTCTAGCGTCCCTGTACTATAGCTTTATGCACTATGACATCGTTCGGCCACCCCGCTTCATTGGACTAGCCAACTACGCTAGAATGATCACAGAGGACAAGACCTTCCGCCTGGTGCTGGGGAACACGCTGTACTTTGTCCTTATCGGTATTCCGGCCGGCATGGTCATCGCCTTTCTGTTGGCCAGCCTGCTGAACAACGAGATGAAGGGCCGCCCCGCCTTCCGCACGATCTTTTTCCTGCCCACCCTGGTTCCCGCGGTCGCTTCCGCGGAGGTATGGCGCTGGGTGTACAACAGCCGTTGGGGTCTCATCAACTCTGGGCTCAAGTCGCTCGGACTCTCTATCATACCCTTTCTCTCCGCTCCAGATTGGGCCAAGCCATCGCTGATCATCATCGATTGCTGGGCTCAGGGCACCGCGATGATCATCTTCCTCGCGGCCCTGCAGGATGTGCCCCGCTCCCTCTATGACTCGGCCCTGGTAGACGGAGCCAATGCCTTCCAGCGGTTCTGGCACATAACCATTCCGATGTGTACACCGGCCATCCTCTTCATCATGCTGACCAGCATGATCGGCAAGTTCCAGTATTTCGCGTTGGGATGGCTGCTGACGGAAGGAGGCCCGAACCAGGCGACCGAGTTCTACAGCATCTATCTCTACCGAAATACCTTTGTCTTCTTCAAGATGGGATATGCGTCGGCGCTGGCCTGGATTCTGTTCTTGATCATCGTGGTTTCCACGATCGCGATGTTTCGATTGTCGGGCAGGTGGGTCTTTTATCGGGGTCAAGCGAGATAATAGACCTTTTCTAGTGGCCCGCCTGCTAGGGGGAGACGAAGGGAGGCGTAATCAAAGATGGACATCGCAGGCAAGTTGACAGGTCCAGGGCAGAGCCTAAGAACCAGGCAGTGGGAGATCAGCACGACCGAAGCACTAAGAAAGGTCCTCATTTACGGACTGGTCATTCCTTTGAGCCTGCTATTCGCTGCCCCGCTGGTGTGGATGATCTCGACCTCGCTAAAGACGGATCCACAGGTGTATCGCATTCCGCCCGTATGGATTCCCAACCCCATCCGTTTCCTGAACTATCCGGAGGCCCTCGTCATACGGCCGTTCAAGCTGTACTTCTTGAACACGTTGAGGTTTGCTTTGCCCACGGTCGTCGGGGCGATGGTCTCCAACTCTCTGGTAGCCTACGGCTTTGCCAGGATCCGTTGGCCGGGAAGGAATCTGGCCTTCTCCCTGTGCCTAGCGACGATGATGATCCCGTTTCAGGTGCGCATGATACCTCTCTACATATTCTTTTCCAAGATACAATGGGTGAATTCGTACAAGCCCCTAATTGTGCCGGCGTTCTCTGGTGCCCCCTATTTCATCTTTATGCTGCGTCAGTTCTTCCTGACGATTCCATATGAGCTTTCCGACGCGGCCAGAGTGGATGGCTGTTCCGAATTGGGCATCTTTTTCCGTATTATCCTGCCCTTGGCCAAGCCGGCTCTCGCCGTGGTCGCTCTCCTGCAGTTTAGGAGCGCCTGGAACAACTACCTCGGTCCGCTCATCTACCTCAACCGGGAATCCCTCTTTCCAGTGGCGCTGGGCATTCAGCAGTTCAAGAGCATGTTCCAAGAGAAGAATCTGTGGCCATACATGATGGCCGTGAGTACGGTTGTGGTCATTCCGCCGATCGCGATCTTTTTCTTGACCCAGCGAACATTCATAGAGGGAATCTCGATCATGGGGGTAAAAGGCTAGATGGGGTACGCCCCGCTGGCGGTCGGGGATGCAGCGGTGCCAGGCCTGATACCTCGTTACCCTGAGCATCACGCAGCAAAGGAGATTGTCGCCGCCAGGCGACCGAGGCCTTTGCGGAAGCCCCGGCCTGCGCGCAGGATCGCACCCGCGATCATCATCTTTTACCTGGCCCAACGCACCTTTGTCGAGGACATCAGCGTCGCCGGCATCAAGGGCTAGGGCGCTCTTGCGAGGAGGGGAGACCACCGACATGCCAGAAGACGCGCGTCCAGTGAAGGGCGTCACCATCTACAAGCCAGACAAGTGCTACCACGGCTACACACTGTTTGGTCACACGCACGAGGATCGACGCCTTGGGCGAGATCTCCTGGCCTACATCTATCTGATCGATATGGAGGGCAGAATCGTCCACGAATGGACCGTCAAGACGGCTGTGCAGTTGTCCAAGCTGCAGCCCGATGGCAGCCTCTACTACATGACCCGCGATCGCTCGAACATCGACCAGGCGGGGTTGTACAAGATCGCCCCGGATAGCTCCGTGCTGTGGCACTATCACTGCCGCATCGATCATGATTTCTTCCCGCTGGACAATGGCCATCTGATGATCCACTGCATCGTCGATTACATGGCGCCCGAACTCGGGCCCGAGTTGCGCCGTCACCCCTACTTTATCGAGATTGGTCCAGACAAAGAGCTGATCTGGGAATGGCATGGCGAGCAGCACTTGCAGGAACTGATCGACCTGGTAGGGCTGCAGGTGCCCATTGATTGGGAGAACCGAGTCGAGCAACGTATGAAAGCGCGCATGTCCTGGGATATACGTCTACAGAATGCCTCGCCACAAGAACTGGAGGCAGCCAAGCAGCGCACAATCAGGGGATCTCCCTTTGACTGGGCACACAACAACACCAGCCAGGTCATCGGCGAGAATGCCGCCGGCGCCAAGGACAGTCGCTTTCGCCCTGGCAACATCGTCTTTAGCTATACCAAGGTCAATATCATCGGGGTTATCGACCGCGACTCGGGGGAGATCGTGTGGGCCTGGGGCCCAGGAGAGCTCGATGGCCACCACAAGCCCCACATGCTTCCCAACGGCCATATCTTGATATACGATAATGGGTCGTCGCGCGGCTGGTCACGGATCGTGGAGATGGACCCTCTCACTAACGAGATCGTCTGGGAGTATGTGGGCACACCCAAAGAGAGCTTCTACAGCGGCGCTATCTCTGGCGCTCAGCGCCTTCCCAACGGCAACACCCTCATCTGTGAGGGAGGGCGTGGGCGTCTTTTTGAGGTCGCGCCAGACAAAGAGATCGTATGGGAGTTCAGAAGCCCCTATCGAGGGTTCATTTGGGGTCGAGAGGCCCACAACATCTATCGCACCACGCGCTATTCCGCTCCTGGGTGGCTTCGAGGAAAGTCGTGAAGTTCGCGATCACATCGTACTTGCTCAGATTCTCCGGGGCCAAGATCCGTAGCTCGTCGGCCAATCGCCACAAGCCGTAGACATACAGCCCCTGGCCCAGCGAAGGCCCATGTCCCTGCCCCGGCTCGCCTTGTGCAGCCACTGCAACTCCGTGCCGCCCCTCCTCGCAACACGTTCGCCACAGGCCCAGCTCTGGCCCAGGCCGGATGCGGGTCGCCTTCGACCGCCGAAGGCATAGCGAAAACACAATCGCCAAGAGTGATGGGCACCGAGAAACGACAACAGGCGTCTGGGTTGCTGGGGGTCCCTCCGACGGCGTTCTTGCCGGGGCCGCGTGCCTCACGCTCCATCAGGAACCGGCGTGTCCCGTCGGCGGGGGAGTTGCCCGATGTCAGGCGAATAGCGCGCAGTTGGGCAGCGCCAGGCCACAGCCACTGGACTCTGCGGTGGCTGCGCCACATCTTCGATCTGCTGGCCGGCAAAGTGGTTGAATTAGGTGTGGTTGACTCCATCTCCCATGAAACAGTGCACCGGACGCCAAGAAGAACGCGCTCAAGCCCTGGCAAAAGGTGATGTGGTGTATTCCCAAAGTCAGTGCAGCCTTTGCTGATTCTGATGGCTGAGCCCGACGCAACTGGATTGGTTGGTGAACCTGCATGCCCACGGCGATCACATAGGCGGGAACGCTCTCTTGCTGGAGGCCAGCGGGGGACGGCTGCGCATCGCCTGCCACAGAGAGGATGCGCCCTACATCCGGGAGCCGGTTCGGGTGGTGCGCGAATTGTACGGCATGCCCGAGGATCACCCTGGTTTCCAAAGCAGCGTGGACAGTTGCGGCGCGCCCGCGCCCGTGCACCTGGAGCTGGTTGATGGCGTGGTGTTCAACCTGGGTCAGGGGGTTTCCGTGAAGGCCCTGGCGGCTCCGGGCCACTCGCCAGGGAATATCGCGTTGTACGATCGTGCCTCAAAGACGCTGGTTCAGGGTGAGTCGATTCAGGGTCTTCCCCAGCAGCTGGACGATGGGCGACTGACCGCGCCCTTTGGCCTGACGCCGCACACCTACCGGAAGACGCTGGAGCGGCTGCTGACCTTGCCCATCGACACTCTGGTCTCCTCCCACGAGGAACCGATGGGAGGCAACCAGGCCAGGGCGCTCATTCGTGGCTGTATCCAGGGGGTAGACGCCTTCGTGAGTGCGGTCCAGCGTGTGGCCCAGGAAGGCGCTACCGATCCTGAAGCCCTCTATCTCGCGGTGAGCCAACGCTACCGGCTCTACAGCCCCCGACAGTTGGCCGAACTCTGCTAGAGCCTCTTATCATGGTCTGACGGGGCGGCCAGCCTATTCCTCCTCTCCGAGGCGCAAAGCCTGGAAAACCTCGCGCCGTGTCGCCCGTGCCAACACGATGAGCTCGGCCAGGGCGAGCACAGCAGAGTAGGCAAGGATGATCCAAAGGATCTCGGTCCAGGCGATGCGGGGAACGAAGGGCGGAACCTGGATGCTGGGGTCCTCGGTAAACTGGAAGTAAGGTATGACAAGCCTGGAGGTCATGACCCCGGCCACCGTGCCCGCGAATATGCCGTAGAGAACGACCCCAAGATACTCGATGCTCACCATGGTCAGTACCTGCCGCAGGCCGAGCCCGATCGCACGCAACACCGTGAATCTCCGTGTCCGGCCGATGAGAGAAGCAAAGGTGTAGATCAGCATGCCCAACCAGGCCAGGAGCGAGCCCGCCAGGAATCCCACCGACAGGTTGCCGAATATGCCCACACGCTCCAAGCGCTGCTGATCCTCGGCGATCATGTGTCGGCTATCCATCTCCTTGACCGTGACCAGCAGGCACCACTGGCTAGCCAAGAAGTGACGAGCTGCCGTGACGCCGACGCCACATGCTTGGGCTTGACCCAACCAACCCCGAGCGTCGGCCACCCACCCAACCACGCCGACGCCTGCGGGAGCCGGCCAGCCACTTTCGATCGCGCCTCAATCGTTCACCGAGTGGCTGGAGGCGTTTTAACCCCATGTTAACCCAGCCTCAATGCCCCCTTGAGTTTGCGCGGCTATACTCTTCCTAGAGACACAGAAAGACGCGCACCACGGCCCGCCGGCGTTTCGTTGGTCTTGTTTCCACCAGATTTCGAACGCTCAGATGCGGAAGAAGATTGGACTCTGAGCGCGACTCGTGGTATAATTGACGTAGAATTTATGCGGAACTTACCAAAAGTTTATGGTCTGCGCTCGGCAGTCAGACTAGTGCACTGTGTGAGCAATCATGGCTGGCTGCGTCAACGCACGGTAGTAGGGTCGAGCCTTTGGTCCGGGGAGGCGTTCAGGCTGCTGTCATTGTGAGTCTTGCTGTCCAATGGCAGACCCAGAAAACGTTCGCCCTTGGTACCTGAGGTCAGACACAGTAGATATCGGTATTCGACTATCGGATGTAGAGCTTACCTACAGCATGGATCACGGGGCCATCGCCGTATCTCGTCCGGCCCCCCGCTACGCGCTCTCCGTCCAGGGGTTGCTTTCCCTTCCTCGTCTCCCTCAATCATCCACGGGACGCAACCTCCGACAGAATGGCGAAAGGAGGTGGAGTATTGGGGTTTCACCACCGGCATTGCGCTGATATGCAGGCACCGTGTGGAGGGCCGGTCTCCGCAGAAGAAGGTGGTGCCAGGTTGCTTCGGATTACACGAGAAGAATGACCACAGGAGGAAACTGAAATGCTGAAGCTTTATCTTTGGATCCGCAATCTGCTGGTGGACGAGGAAGGGCAGGACTTGGTGGAGTACGCCCTGATAATCGGCCTCGTGGCGATTGCGCTCGTCGTGGGGTTGGGGGTTCTTGCAAATGGGATTGACGACATCTTTACAGACATCTCGAACTACCTAACGGACCTCGACGTGCCCGCGTAGTAATCGACTAACGCGTCGCTAGCCCTGCCACCCAGCCGTCGTCAGCGGGCGACAAAGCGGGGAGCGGAGGCCTTGACCAGGGGGCGCCAGATCGGTTTGCCTGGCTGGGTGTGAGCCGACGCAAGAGGCCCCCCTTGGCCAAGGTGATTTGCACTGTCCTACCCCATAGGGCATCTGCAGCTTGCGTGCCCTATGGGGGCACATGTCGCGTGAAGGACCGTTCCACGAAAGGTGGTGCACTTGAGAGGCTTGCAGGGCGAGCGTGCTCAGGCACTCGTAGAGTACGCCCTGGTGCTACCCATTCTGCTGTTGCTGCTTCTGGGCATCATGGAGTTTGGCATCTTGGTTTTCAACTACAATACCATCGCCAATGCTGCTCGCGAGGGTGCGCGCTACGGCATCGTCCATTGGAGAGACGGGCTCGACGTGGATGGCATCACGGAAGCGGTCCTCGCTCTGACCGCTGGGCTCGACCAGACCGCGCTGGACATCGATTCCTTCATAGACGACGGAGCGGTGCGCGTCCAGGTGGACTACGAGGCCCGGTTGGTCAGCGGCCCGATAATCCGCGTCTTTGCAGGCGATGACAGTGTGCCACTGAGCGCCGTCGCTACCATGCAACTCGAATAGGAGAAAGAAGACTCTTGGGACGTCTACGTGGATTCCTGTGGCTCATAGCCGGTCTGGTCGTGGCAGGGTTGGCGACGATCGTCGCCTATATCACCCTATCCGACGCCGCTGCCAAGAGCGTCGGCGGGGTGGCGGCAAAGCCGGAAGTTCAAGTGGTTGTCGCCGCCCGCCCCGTGGCCATGCGATCGACCCTGATGGAGGCGGATCTGCAGACGATAACTTTGGCCGTTGACGCCGTACCCGAGGGGGCGATCGGCGACCCGGCCGAGGCCGAGGGTCAGATCACCTTGGTGGACCTCTCCGCGGGCGAGGTCATCCTGGCGCGGCGCCTGCTGGACCCCAATGTGGTCACGGGGGACGGGCGCCTGGCGCTGTTCGTTAGCGAAGAAGACGTGCTCATGGCCTTTCCGGCCACAGACCTGATGAGCCGGGTTGACGTGCTCAAGCCGGGAGACCGCGTGGATATTCTCATCTCTCTCGAGTTTCCCACCGGTCGCGAGGTGGAGGTCGCCACGAGCCCCGGCGAGACCGAAACGACTCGCACCGCGGGCTCGACGGGGGAGGAACAGGCCACCTTTGTGGTCCTGGAGAACGTTGGCATAGCTGCCCTCACTGGATGGCAGCCATCCACGGCCACGAGCGAGGGCGGGGTGGTCCCCTCTGGTGCCACCGAGGCCCGGCCGCCGACGGCCATACTCTTTGCCCTCAGTCCGCAGGACGCCCTGGTGCTAAAGTACGTGAAAGATGCGGGCGGCATCCAGGACATCGTCCTGCGCGCGCCCGGCGCCGAAGGTCCCTTCGACACGGAGCCTGTGGACGTGGACTATGTCCTCAACCGCTTCCAGATCCCAAACGAAGTGGGGCGCTAGTCAGTGTGGGCGTCTGGGGGGCCGGTCGAGGCACAGTGTGATCTCGGGCTTTGGTCTGGCATGCGTCACCAGGGCGCTGGGCGGCCCCACGGAACAGTGGCCACAACGTATCATGTTCTACTAGCTGAGAAGCCGCTTCTTGGAAGAAAGGGCAACCTGTTGAGGATTCTGAGATCATGCTAGGAGTGCGAGGAACCTTGCGCATTCTGCTGGTCAGCGCACATGAAGACCTGCGCGATGAGGTCGGGCGTGCACTGGAGCGCTGGACCGGTGACTACCGACTCTACTGGGTGTCCCAACCGGGACTGGCTGTCTCTCGGGCTGAGGAACTGGTTCCCCAGATCATACTTGTGGATGATGACCTGGTCGGCGTGAGCGCCACCACTGTCATACGGGAGCTATCCAGCCGAGTGCCGGCCGCGGCTATCCTGGCACTGGAAAATGCAGACGAGGTAGCCAAGGCCAGCCAGGCGGTCCTTGCGGGGGCGAGGAGCTTTATCACCAAGCCTCTGCGCCCCGATGAGCTGGCGACGATCCTCCAGCAGGTCCTCAGGCAGACGCGTCCGATTTCGATGGAGATGGAGGAGACTGCCGCTCTTCGCGGGCATGTCGTCGCGTTCTGTGCCCCCAAGGGTGGCACGGGCCGCACGACCCTGGCGGTCAACACGGCTATCGGACTGCGCATGATGACAGAACAGGAGGTTGCCCTGGTGGACGCCGACTACGCGGCACCCGCCGCCGACGTGGTCATGAGTCTGCACAACCAACGGGACATCTCGAACCTGCTATCCAGGGCGTCTCGACTGGACGAGGAGCTGGTCTCAGGAGTCCTCGCCAAGCACGCCTCGGGAGTTCAAGTCCTGTTGGCGCCTCCTCCCGCCGACCTCGCCGGTCCCATCTCTGTTCCCCACGTGCAGGAGATCCTGATGCTGCTGAGGCGGATGTTCTCCTGGGTCCTGGTGGATTTGGGGCTGCCACTGGATGAGATGGCCTTCGCTTTCCTTGACGGTGCGGATCGAATCATAGTGTCTATCCTGCCAGAGATGGTGGCCCTGCGCAACACGCGGCTTATGCTCGACCAGTTCTACGAGTGGGGCTATCCACGGGACAAAGTGTGGCTGGTGGTCAATCGAGCGACAATGAAGGGGGGCATCAGTACGCGCGATATGGAGGACCGCCTGCGTATCCGCGTCTCGCATCGAATTCCCGATGATGCGGCTTTGGCCACGCACAGCATCAACCGGGGAGTGCCCGTGATAATGAACCATCGGCGGAGCGCTATGGGGAGATCGCTCCGCAAACTGGTCCAGCTCGTGATAGACGACCTGGAGGGAGCGGTGGAGACGAAGTCGTCTCGTGTGCGGAGAGGCAAGAGGAGGCAAGCCTTCGCCTCAGATTGACGTGAGGCTCAAGTCGGCCTCCGATGGGCAAGCGCCGTGACACCAGACAGGGGCACGCAGAAGCGAGAAGCAAAGAAAGGGGCTGCGAGTTGCAGGTCGTGGGTTTGCGGTCAGAGGGTGTCGGGAGCTGTTGGCCGATGAGGCGATCTATGCACGACGAGGGGTCTGCCGCAATGAGGCACAATTTAGCCGTTGGGTACGCCCATGTGAGGCAACAGCAGCGAATCAGTATGGTGCGCGGAGACGCCGCGCAGAGGGTGGGTTTCGGACCATGACCGGGTCATTTCTCTTCTCTGCTCTTGTTGGGCTTGGGACCTTGATCGTCTTTGTGGGGCTTTGGCGCACGATCAAGTCCCATGATCCCGTGGAGGCGCGGGTCAAGGAATACACCCTTGGCTCTGAGATCGTTACCAGAGGTGGAGCGCCCGTTCCACAGCGCACCCTTCGGTACAGACTGAACCATCTATTGAGCGGTCTGGGGCTGGGGCCGCGACTGGCGGCGGCCCTGACCCAGGCGGATCTTCCTCTCATGGCGGCAGAGTTTGTGGCGGTCATCGCGGGCGCTTTCGCCCTCGGCTTCCTCGTAGGCACGTGGCGTGTGGGAAGCATGTTTGGCCTCGTGCTGGGCGCCATCATGGGCTGTGTGCCAGTCGTCTACCTGCGGATGATGCGTGGGCGTCGGCAGCGCGCCTTTTCCGCCCAGCTACCCGACGTGCTGACCATGCTGGTGGGGGCCTTGCGCTCTGGCTACGGAGTGACCCAGGCACTGCAGATGCTCGTTGACCAGTTGCCTCCACCCGCTTCGAAGGAATTCGCCCGGGTCGTGCGTGGCGTGGGCCTGGGTCTGACCGTTCAGCAGGCACTGAGCGACATGGTGGGGCGGGTGGGCACAGACGAATTGGAACTGGTGGTGACCGCGATCAACGTACAATACGAGACGGGCGGGAACCTGGCCGAGACGCTGGACCTCATCGGCGAGACGATCCGCGACCGGATTCGCATCCAACGGGAGATCACCGTGTTCACTGCCCAGCAACGGCTTTCTGGATACATTCTGGCGGCGTTGCCCGTGGTCGTGGCTCTTGCCATATTCGCGATCAACCCTCGTTTCTTTGCACCTTTTCTGGAGCCGGGGTGGCCACGCATGCTACCGATCGCGGCCGTGGTCATGCAGATCGCTGGGTTTGTGGTCATGCGCCGCATAATCGACATCGAGGTCTGAGACCATGGACATCATCGCTCTGGTCGAGTCTGGTCAGGTCTTGAGGTCCCCGGCCAGCTTTGCCGCCCTGGTCGGTCTCGCCGTGACCTTCTCCTGGCTGGCCTTTGCGCCGGCCCGCGCCGTCAGAACCATCCGAAAGCGTCTGGACGGGTATGTGGAGCGGGTTGACCTGGTCCAGGAGACCGAGATGCGCAGGTCCATAGTGGTGCGCCTGATCCTTCCTTTCGTGCGACGCGTCCTCCGGTTGCTGGGCCGATTGACCCCTTGGGGGTCCATGGAGGTAACCCGCCGAATGCTCGTGCAGGCCGGCCGGCCCGGCGGACTGAGCGTGCTCGATTTCTACGGCCTCCGGCTTCTGGCCTCGCTGGGACTAGGCGGCTGGTGGCTGTGGGCGATGATGGGGCGTCTGTCGGCGGCCAATTTCCTGCTCGGCGCCGGCATCGCGGCGGGGCTCGGCTTTCTGCTACCCACTCTCTGGTTGCGCGGGAGGGTCAGGCGGCGCAAGCGAGAGATCGTGCGCGCGTTGCCCAACGCGCTCGACATGATGACCATCGGCGTCGAGGCTGGGCTGGCCTTCGAATCTGCCATGCTGCGAGTGACCGAGCGGTGGCATAATGCCCTGACCTGGGAGCTTCGTCGCACGGTGGCCGAGATGCGCGTGGGGACTCCGCGCGACGAGGCCCTGAAGCGGCTGGCAAGCCGCACGGACGTGCCCGATCTGCGCACGTTCGTGGCGGTCCTCGTGCAGTCCACCCAGTTGGGAGTGAGCATTGCCGATGTGCTGCACGTACAGGCAGCGCAGATGCGCCAGAAACGGCGACTGCGCGCCGAGGAGCTGGCCCGACAGGCCAGCGTGAAGATGCTGTTTCCCCTGGTCTTGCTGATCTTTCCGGCGATGTTCGTCGTCATCTTGGGTCCGGCCTTGCCGACCATTATGAAAACTTTCGGACGCGTCGTCGGTGGGGGGTAGTTCTGCTCAAGTGAGGAGAGGACGAGCGTTTCCAGTGTTTGCTCGGGTTAGTGGACAGCATGGAGGCCCCAGGTGAAGTGGCTGCACGTAGCGGGCGCAGTTTGCGGCCTTTATGTCGTGCTGAGTCTGGGTGCGTGGGTTGTGCTTCGAGTTGGCGAGGCGCTCCTGAGGCGCCGGCTGGGCATATTGGCCACGCTCGAAAACCGTGTCCGGGCGCTTGGAGAGACCCATGCGGAGCAGTCGCGTGCGTGGCCTGAGCATCCCCGGCCGGGACGCTATGGAGAGCCCGACAGGCAAGCCAAGCGGGGCCTTGCTTCGCTGCAGACAGCAACCGATCGCTTTCAGCAGTTGTGGCCCACGCTGGCTTTCTATGTGCCTTCCGAGCTTGGCCTGGTGGACGTGTTCTGCCTGCGCTCGTGGGGCCCACTTGGAGAGACGGTCGCCGTCTGGCGCGCTCTTCGCGCCGCCGAGCAGCTCGTGAGCCAAGGTGGGGCTGCCATGACCGCTCTTCGAGAACAGGCGCAGGTCGTCGAAGACATCCCCAACGTAGTGCGCCAAGAGGCGAATGCCATCGGCAGCCAACTGAGAGACCTGGAGCAGGCATTGTGCGCCGAACAGCAGGCCGGCACTCTGGGACTGGAGATGATTGGCCTTCAGTTGCATCAGATTGGGGCCAGAAGTGCTGCGTTGCTCGCCGCCTTGGATCGGGCCGAGCCCTCTCAGATGCCCAGAGTGATCTCGGAGATTGATCAGGCGTTGAACGCGTGTCTCTCAGACCTGGATAGTGTCGGTGGATGGCTGTGGGAAGCCAAGGAGCAGCGCAGCAAGGCGCAGGGTCTGCTCAACCGGGTCAACAAGGACCTGCACCTGGCAGGAGACCGTTGGAAGCGCTTGCGTACGGCGGGAGCAAAGGAACTTGCTGTCACCCAGTCTTTGTCCTCGCTGCAGACCAAGGTCCGCCAGTTGACCGAGAGCTACCAAGAGAGGACGCTGCCCGCCTATGGCCGCGTTAACACCGAGGGGCCAAGTATCGAGGCTGAGACCCGGTCCCTCGCAGGCCTGTTGGACAGGCTAGAAGCGGTGATGCTCCGCAGTCAACACGCCATCGAGGGCCTTGGGCAAGCGCTTGCCGAATCGCAGACGGCCCACGAGGATATTCAGTAGAATGTTTGAACTGGACCCGGACGAGAACACGGCCCTGATCGAGAGGGCAGCCCACCACTACGCCGAGGCGCAGCGCCAGCGCGCCCTGGGTACCGTGGAGGGCTATGAGACGGCTATCTCCCTCTCAGAAGAAGCCGCGCGACTGGTGGACGAGGCCCGGGCCAGAGCGGCATCGCTACCAGAGAAGGCCCAAGCCACTTCAGACCTGTTGGATACCGTATCAGCCGAGGCCCTGGATGACTGGCGCGATCGTGCCTCCCGCGTCAGCGCAAGGTTGCAGGCCTACTCCAGGCATTGGACTCCTGATCTCGCCAGCGATGCCAGTGACGCGATCGCCAGTCTGTACCGGGCAGAGCTGGATCTGGCACGGGTCTCCTCTGATGTCCGAGAGCGGCGGCGCTTCCGGCAATCTGAGCTTGACCAGGCCATTGAGATCGTTTCTCACGCAGCCGAGAGCATGGACGAGGCGGGGGGACGCATTAGAAACCTGGAAAGCGAGGCACAGCGTATCGAAGCCCTGCACCGGGATCTCCGCGAGAGGGTTGAGGAGCTCGACCGCTGGACCCTGCGTGAGCTGTGCGAACTGAGCGAACACATGCTTCCCGAGGTCCGGAAGCGGTTCGACGCTGTGCTGGCCTCGTTTCGGCAAGAGGCGTCTCGGCTTGATGACCCGGTCGATGTAGACTTGGACAAGGCCATAAGTGAGTGGCTCCCGTCGATTCGCAGTCGGCTCGGAGAAGTGCTGGAGGAGCATGAGAAGAGTCAACGTCAGTATCGCCGAGCCCTGAGAAAGGCGACCGGCAGGATTGACCGGAAGTGGCTCCGGCTCGTCAGGTTGGGACCAGACGGACGAGAGCCCCTGAAAGAGGACTTTGATCGTCTGGCGCGCGATGTGGACGCATGGCGGGGCGAAGTGGAGCGTCGAGCCGACAACCCGCTGGCCCTGCGCGACCTCCTGGATGGCCAGGTGAGAGCCCTTGAGGACCGCATCGAGAAAGCACATCGTCAGGCGGTTGAGGGAAGAGGCAGCCGCGTTTCAGATGACTCTGCCCTCGATAAGTGGGAGGCATTGCCACTGGAGGACAAGAAGAGCGTGCGCCGCAGCCGCCGCATCTTGAGGAAAGCGACTGCCAGAATCAACCGCAAATGGCACCGACTGCTGAGGCTCAAGCCGGGTGAACAGCCGAACCTGCGGGAGGCCTTTGAGCGGTTGGCCCGCGACGTGAATGCGTGGCTCAGCCAAACGCCTCAGCAGACCGACCATCCGCTGGGCTTGCGCGACCTCTTGGATACGCAGGCCAGCGCCCTTGAGGCACGCATCGACGAGATGCATCGCCAGGCCATTGCGGCGAGGAAGCGACGCCCCCTCCGTGAGCCATATGGAACAGGCCGCTTGCAGGCAGACAAGTCGGAGAGCCTGGAGAGTCTCGTGGGCGAGGTCGCACCTGCCTCTAGTACTCCCCCAACCAGTCGTGAGAGCGACGAAGCAGACTCTGACTCCAGTTTGGACAAGGCGAAGGTGGCGGCCGGCTCGAGCGAGACCGAGGTAGCTTCGATCTCAGATGACCCCCGCTATCGGGCGGGCACGGCTTGTCTCCAAACCGGCAAATGGCAGGAGGCCATCGGCCATTTTCGGGGACTACTGGGCGCGTACCCGAATGCTGAGTTGGCTCGGCGTGCTCTTGAGGAGGCGCGATTCAAGGCCAGGCTCGATTCGACAGCGCGCATCAGAGGCAAGCGATGGATCATTCCGTGGGGCCGGCTGCTGTTCTACTTCTCAGTGGTTGCGCTCACCGGCCTTCTGGCAGTCTTTGGGACGTACATGTTTCGCATTCGACTTGCCCCGGTCCTTGCCGAGGCCCGCATGAAACGCCAAATCGGGCAACTCCGTGAGGAATGCGCAGACCTGAGGGAAGCAGGAGCTCTCGATGCGGCGGAAGCTTGCTGCCAGCAACTGCTGTCCTTTGATCCCCAGGACCAGCAGGCTCTGGAGGGTTTGCAGGAGATCGCACAACAGCGCGGCCTCGAACGCCTGTACCAAGAGGGTCTGCAGCTGGAAAGAGAGGGCGACAATTCCTCAACCGTGGATAGGGAGGCGGCACTGGGCTACCATGAGGCAGCCCTGGAGAAATACACCGAGATAATGAGGCTCTCGCCGCTGTACCGTGATGTGTCGTTGCGCATCACGGCCATTGATCAACAGATGGCGCTCGTTCGTCTCTTCAGCCAAGCAGAGGCAGACTATGAGGCTGGGCAGGTCACGCAAGCTCTCGACGAATATCTGCAGGTGAGAGAGCTGAACAGCAGGTATGAGAGGGGCCTGATCGACAGCCGTCTCTTTGCCATCTATCTGCACCTGGGACGCGAGATCATCGAGCGCAGGCCGGCCGTACCCGAGATGGTCCCAGATGCTCGCGAGTACTTTGAGAAGGCGCTAAGACTGGAACCTCGAAGTGCAGAGGCAACACTGGAGAAGCGTTTGGCCTCGCTCTTTCTCGAAGGCCAAGACAGGTACTATCAGGGGCGTTCGGATGAGGCGATCGCCCGGTTGCACCAGGTGTTTGAGCAGCGACCAGACTACCTGGGTGGCATCCTGGTGGGCATGTTGTACGATGCCTACATCCACAGCGGCGATGCACACCAGGCTGCTGGCGACATCGGGTTCGCCTACGAGCAGTACCGCAAAGCCGCCGCCCTACCCTTGGCGGACAAGGCCCTGGCGGTGGCGCGGCTGGAGGCCATCAGGCCTCTATTGACGCCCACGCCGACGCCTACGAATACAGCGACTCCGACCAGCACGCCGCCGCCGACGGCGACGCCCAAGCCGACACCGATTCCGACGCCCAAGCCGTTGGTCGCATATCGCGGCTACATCGCCTTCTACTCTGCTGATGAAGAGAAACCTGGCATCTGGATCATGGACTCGTCGGGCGAGAACCGCCAATACCTTGGTAGATCCAGTTCGCTGCGTAAGCAGTACGATGCCCTCGTCGGGGAGGCACGATACTCGCCGGATCACCGTTACTATCTCTTTGTGCAGCGCGTGGGAAAGAAGCCGGCACAGATCTTTGTCTGGCTGCCCAAGCACGAGCAGTATGGTGACCTTCCGCCCGAGCAGCTCACCAAACTCAGCGGTCTGAGCTACGACCCGGTTTGGTCGCCAGATGGCAGTCGGGTGGCCTTTGTCAGCCAGGAGAACGAGAGCGATGACATCTGGGTGATCAACGCCGACGGGACCCGGCCACGCAACCTGACCCGCAACACCTGGCCGTGGGACAAGCACCCTTCGTGGTCACCTGACAGTCGGCGCATTGTGTTTTGGTCCAATCGGGAAGGTCACAAGCAAATCTACGTGATGGACGCTGATGGCCGCGATGGGCGCAACATCAGCAACACCGAATGGGAAGAGTACGATCCCATCTGGATAAGATAGAAAGGGAAGCCCATGTTGAAGAGTAGTCGCAATGCGTGGCATGTTGCTCGGCCCAACCGCGGACGAGACAACGGGAGAGATGCCGAGTCCTATACAGCCATCCGGGAGCGGGTCCAGACCAGATTGCTGTCCGAACTGAGCCCGACGATCGATACCCAGAACTCTGCCATGGTTCGTCCTGCATTGGAGCAAATCCTTAACGAAACCCTGGCCGAAGAGCAACTGCCGCTGAGCCGGGTGGAGCGGGCTGAGCTGTTTCAGGAGATCGTGGCAGATATCCTCGGCTATGGCCGCATTGAGCCACTACTCCGGGACGAGAGCATCACAGAGATTCTGGTGAACGGCCCCGATAAGGTCTACGTCGAGCGCAACGGAATCCTCACGGCGACCGATATCCGCTTCAGCGACGCGAGGGAAGTGATGCACGTGATCGATCGCATAGTGGCGCCCCTGGGTCGTCGGGTGGACGAAAGCAGCCCGATGGTAGATGCACGCCTGCCGGATGGATCGCGTGTGAATATCATCATCCCGCCTCTGGCCCTGAATGGCCCGTGCATCAGCATTCGCAAGTTTGCCAAGACGGCCATCACAGTTGAGGACATGATTCGGCTGGCCACCCTCACCCAAGACCAGGTGGACTTTTTGCGGGCATGCGTCCTGGCGCGCCTCAACATCGTTGTCTCGGGCGGAACGTCTACCGGAAAGACAACCCTGCTGAACGTGCTTTCGACCTTTGTGCCTTCCAACGAGCGAATCATCACCATCGAAGATGCCGCCGAGTTGCGGCTTAGTCAGGAGCATGTCGTCTCACTCGAGAGCCGTCCGCCAAACGTGGAGGGCCGGGGACAGATCACCATCCGCCAGCTCGTAATCAACGCCCTGCGCATGCGACCCGATCGGATCATCGTGGGCGAGGTCCGAGGCGGAGAAGCTCTGGACATGCTGCAAGCCATGAATACCGGCCACGACGGTTCCTTGACCACCGCTCACTCCAACTCTCCGCGAGACACCTTGCACCGCGTGGAGACGATGACCCTCATGGCAGGAATAGACCTGCCTCTGCGTGCGGTGCGCGAGCAGATCGCATCTGCCTTCGACCTCGTCGTTCACTTGGACCGTCTGAGCGACGGAAGCCGGAAGGTGGTCCAGGTTTCCGAAGTTCAGGGTATGGAAGGCGATATCATCGTGATGCAGGATATCTTCCTCTACGTCCAGACCGGCGTCGAGCGTGGGCGCGTGCAAGGCTACTTTACGGCAACGGGAATACGGCCAAAGTTCATGGACAAGATGGAGACTTCGGGCATCTCAGTATCGCCGAGCATGTTTGTTCCAGCGAAAAAGGCCAGAAGGCGCTAGGAAGAGTCGATGTCAGAGCCAGCGTTGAGTACACAGGTGATGGATGTGGGGCGGCTTGGCCGCCGTGGTCCCGTGACCCTCGCACAGGTGATGGAGCAGGTAGAAGAGCAGGTGGTCAGGGGCGATTTGGCTCGTTTCGAGCCGATGCCCACCGGTTTCCACCCACTGGATGACGTGCTAAGTGGTGGGTTGCGGGCAGGGGAGGTGCTCATTCTTGGCGGCCGCTTTGGCGTCGGCAAGACGATCTTTGGCCTGCAAGTGGCGCGCAACGTCGCCCGCAGCGACGAGCGAAATCGGGCGATGTACGTCTGTTACGAGCATGACGCCGCTCACCTTCTGTGGCGGTTGCTGTGCCTCGAGAGCGCAGAACGAGGCGACCAGCAGGACGCGTTGACTCTGCGCAAGCTGGACGACCTGGCCTTCGACAGATTGACCGGCCCCGGATTCATCTCCAAGCTCCGGCGAAGGCCACGGCAGGCCATGATGCTGGACGAAATCGACGCCTATTCCAGCCGACTGCTGCTGGTGGAGGCCAGCAGTGGGGGTGATACGCTCGACCGCATCCGGGACTGGGTGGAGGACGTGGTTGCGGGGGAGGCGAGGCACGTGTTGTTGGTGGTGGACTATCTGCAAAAGATCCCCACCAGCCAAACCAGCCCGCAATCGGAAACGGAGGCGACGATCCACGTGGCCCACGGACTGAAGGAGCTGGCCGTATCCTTGGGGATCCGGGTGATAGCCATCGCAGCCTCCGACCGCCAGGGGCTGAGGGCCAGACGCATGCGGCTGGCCGACCTGCGCGGGGCTTCTGCCCTTCAGTACGAGGCAGACATCGGCCTGATGCTCCATAATAAGCACGATATCGTCAGCCGTGAGTATCTGGTTTACAATCCGGGCCAAGCGGAGGCCTTGCGCAACTGGGTGGTGATGAGTGTTGAGAAGAACCGGGCGGGCATCAACTCGGTTGACATGGAGTATGCTCTGGATGCCGCGCATTTTCGGCTGGTGCCCACTGGCGGTTTCGTGCGTGAGCGTTTGGTTGATCAGAGGGTCATATTAGACTAGGAATGGGGAGCCATGGCGAAACTAGTTGTAGCCAGAGGATGGGAGGCTTCCGGGTCCCTGGGTGCGGATCTGAGACAGGCCCTGACAGACGAATACGTGATCGCGTGCGGACCGACTGTGCGGGGCCATCACCTAGATGCCGTTTTGGTGGGCCCGCAAGGGTTGTTCGTGCTGCATGCCAAAGAGTGGGAAGGCGAAATCCTGGCCGCCGAGCGCAGGCCCTGGCGCGAGCGCCTGCCATCAGGGCGCGTGGTGGTCCACCCCAACCCCAGGAGCGACGCACGAAGGGCCACGAGAGCGCTGCGCGCCTTTCTGAGGGACGAGTTCCCGTCGTTGCGCCCCCCGATCCAGCACTTTGTGCTCTTGGTCAAGCCAGGGGCAAAGCTGACCACCTATGGGGCGACGCATCCCCCCTGCACAACGATGGATTATCTGGTGAAGGACGTCAATGCCGCGATCCCACAGTCGCGGGCAGCCTCACTTGGAGACGAGGTGCGGCAAGAGCTTGCCCAGGCACTGGTCGATCGGCAACTCACAACGACACAGCGAGCCGAACAACGCTTCATCTTTCGGTCGGGTGGTCTCCTGGGGATCGGCAAGAGGGCCTGGACCATTCGCAAGGTCATCAAGCACATAGACAGGTATCCCGAAGACGGGATCCATCACCTGCGCAATGGCACACTGGAACGTTGGTTCGCCGACCAAGGAGCTAGCCATCTCGCCACTCTGGCGCGGGAAGCGATGAGTGGGAGGGGCGCCGATCCTCGCGTTTCGCTGGAAAGGTTCCTCCTTGCGACCGGACTTGTCCGCCGCCCACGTCTTTCTGCGCGACCCAGGCGGGTCAACATGGGATACGTGCTGACCGGTGAGAGGGTCTCGCGACGTCTGCGACTGCGCAAAGGACGAGGCCGAGGGTATCTCTATGGCACGCTCAGGCCAGGTGACACGTGGCTCCGTGTCGATCCGGATGCTTTCAGCGGGTCGCTCGACGCCACGGTGAGCATAGACACCGAGCCCCTGCTCATCACCGAGCAACCATCCATGGCCGGCATATGGGTACATTCCAATGCCTCGGACGAGGCGATCCCGATCCGGGTCCGTGTGTTTGTCGCGACGGTGCCATCGGTGCTGAACCGTTATCTGGTGCGTCCTCTGGCTGGCCTGATAGTCGCCGGCCTGTTGGGCGCAGGCGCGGGGTGGGCACTGGGGCGCTTTGGCATCGGGGCTCCAGCCTGGCTGACACGGCTCGCGTCCCCGGTGTCTTCGTCCGCAACTGCCTGGGCAGCCCTGACTGGCCTTCTCTGGGCAGCGCTCGGCCTGCTTCGCGGGTTCATGCAGCCTCCTGCCTGGCCCTTGCCCTATGCCACCGGACGCTGGCTGCTGAAGACCCTTGTCTGGAGCGCGGTGCTGTCTTTCGTGGGTGCGGGCGTGCTCTGGGTCGGCGCAGAGGCTTTCGCCGACCTTGCCGCGAGCATTGGGGAAGGAATGCCGGCGTCAATCGTTCTGTCTGCGACCGCCCTTGCGGTCTTGCCAGCGACCGTCGGTGAAGTATGGTCCGCTCGACGCAGAGAAGACACCGAGGAGATTCCGTCCTCTCGGCGAACGCTCCGCCGTGCACTCTGGGCAGTCGCAGGCGTCGCGCTTGTCTTCGTGGCGGTGGCGGGCGCCAGGCTGGTTGGTCCAGCCAGAGAAAGGTATGATCTCGACGCCAGAGCGACTTCGGTGCGGGGTTGGGCTGCCGACCAATTGGCCGGACTGCAGGGCGACCTCCGTGGCGTTGTGGACGGGCTGTACCTCCGCTACTACGATCGCCGTGCGCCGGCGCGGGACGCGTCTACGTCCCCAACTCCGACCGCGTCGCCGACCGAGGAAGGGGATTCACCGTGAGGCTCTCTGCGGTTGCTCGCATGCGCGCCCGGCTGAGGCGGATTTGGCAGAACGAGCGAGGACAGAGCCTGGTCGAGATGGCTCTGGTCTTGCCCCTGCTCTTGCTGCTGGTGGCGGGCATCATCGACTTTGGCCGCGCCTACAACAACTATATCATCATCACCAATGCCGCACGCGAAGGTGCGCGCGCGGCGTCCCACTTCCCGGACGAACCCGAATACGTCGAGACGGTGGTGAGACAGGAGGCGGCCGACAGCGGCTTGGACGCCGATGCCATCAGCATCACCATGACGCCTTCGGGTGGCGCTTTGGCTGGCGATATGATCGAGGTGACCGCTGAATACGAGTTCTCCACCATCTTGGGGAGCTTTGTCGGGCCTGCTTACTCGACTCTCACGTTGCACAGCTCGACGAGAATGGTTGTTTTCGGTGGGGACTAGACCCATCAACGCGTTGAGCGAATTGACTCACGGTCGCCGATTTGTGCCTTTGGGCTCTTTGAAATGCAGAGGGGGCGTGGCGGTGAAACGTACAATCTTCCGTGAACAAGACGGGCAGGTGCTGGTCCAGGTGGCACTGATGATATTCGTGTTGCTGCTCTTCGTCGGATTGGCCGTCGATGTGGGCAACGTTTATGGGGAGCGCCGGGGCATGCAGAATGCGGCCGATGCGGGCGCGCTCGCTGGGGCACGGGAGATCTGTTTTGGCGACCCGGCCAATGCGGAAGGCCAGGCAGAGCGCTATGCGATCCAGGAAAACGGCGCCCAGTATGCAGAGGTGGAGATCATCGCTGGGTACAAGGTACGCGTCGTCGCCATGGTGGCTGCGGAGACCTATTTCATACGCTTGATTCCCGGCCTGGAAACGATCGATGTCAGCGCCGACGCCACGGCCGCATGTGGCGAGGCGGACAGCGGCTGCGGTTTCTTTCCCATAGCATTTGACCTCCCGTCCTGGGAGAAGATCGGACCTTGTCCCTTAGAAGAACAATTCCTTGTGTGGAATGACGACACGGTGGACGACGATTTCTGCGAGAAGTGCAACTGTGATCTGCTAGACCCCGAGATCTCTGCTAATATCGGTCCCGGTGAGCGGGGCTGGGTGCGCCTTTCTGCGCCGTCCGGTCTCGCTAAGATCCCTGAGGAGTGCGGCAATGTCAGCAACTGCGGTACCGATGCGTTGAGGTGCTGGCTTGAGCATGACTACCCTGGCAACATCAACCTACAGCTAAAACCTTGTCTTCCGGGAGATCCGGGGGTGATAACATCAGGCCTCGATTCAGTGGCGACGCGCATAGGTGACACAGTTCGGATCCTGCTATGGGAGGACAAAGTCTGTGAGGAGTCGATGAAGTCCGGGGACTGTCCGGGAACCTGGTATTATATCACCAAATTCGGCTGCGTGAGAGTTGAAGAGTACATAGACAAGTTCACGCTTCCACCACTTCCGGGTCACACACAAAACGAATGTCCCAAGAACGCCAAGGTGATCAGAGTAACCATGCTCTGCGACTGTCCCGCAACGCTCTGCGGTTCGAGTGCTGGCACTCCGATACCGGACGGAGGCATCGGGGCGGTAAGCCTCATTGAATGAGCTTGGCGCCTGTCCCTCGGTAGAAGAACCGGGGACAAGGAATGTGAAAGAGGCTAGGTTGGCACGGAAACGGGCCAGGAGAGTCCAGTCACCCGTGCGTATTGTGAATCTCAACCGTGAGCAAACCCTGGTCACCAAGGGCCGAGTGGCGGACAAGTTTTGGAGCCGGTTCCGCGGTCTGATGGGGAACGATGGGCTCCAGGCCGGGGAGGGGTTGCTCATCGTGCGCTGCAATTCCATTCACACCCATTTCATGCGTTTCCCGATCGACGTGCTGTACGTCGGTTCCGACTGCGAGGTAGTAGGGATAGACCATGCCCTGCGGCCGTGGCGCTTTGGGCGCATTCATCGCGGCGCTCGCTTTGTGCTCGAGCTCCCCGCCGGGACGGCGAAGGCTACCAACACCCAGGTGGGCGACCGCCTGGAGGTGACAGGGTGCTCTTTAACTCGATCTTAAGCTGGCCTCAATGCCGTCTTGAGTTGCCGCAGGTATACTTGTCGTAGAGGCGTGCCGCTTGGTCAAGCGGCTGCCTGGGCTTGTCTGTGGTTCTTATGTTGTGTGGCATGCGTTCGGTCAACGACAGAACCTTCGAGAGCCATGCTGCGATCCGCCAGTTACGAGGGGAGGCCCAAGCAGGACGGGCAGACGGGAAGATCCGGCCAGGATGAAAGCGGATATCACATCTGGCCCCATATGGAGTGAGCGACGGTTGGCGAAGAGGGCGACTGCACGCCCGGAGGGAGAAGGAAAGTGAAAAGGTCAAGGACACGTAGAATCGTCAGCTTGTTCATGGTGCTGACCGGCATTCTGATGGTGTTCAGCGGGTTTCTGCAGGATGCAGGGATGCCGGCATCTGTGGCGCAGGAGCCGGCGGCTGCGGCCGGGGAGTGGCCCCGTTGTATAAGCGGTTGCACCGCAAATGATGTAGAAATCAATAGCATATGGCTTGAGATCCCCGCTAGCTGTACGCCGGGCGACCCTGTCACAGCTCCTCTGTCGATGAATTTGTACTTCCATCGGCAGAATACATATTGTATCGTTATTGTAGCAGATTTACACGAAGACGGAGTGCTTGTAGAAAGTGACTGGACAAGCAACATACTTCCATATCACAGCGGAAGCGGCGAACATAACTACAATATGGGAACTGTCAGCTTGACCTGCGGGAAGACCTTCGAGATGAAGAATGTCCTAGTAATGTGGCTGCAGAATGATCCAGGCAGCGCTGGTTGCTCGGGGACATGTACGGATTATACAACGCCCTCAAAGTGCACCAAGTATGAAAACATTATTGTGACGACACCTCTCGTCGCCGACTTTGAGTGGACTTCTGCATGCGAGGGCACATCCGTTCTGTTCACGGGAAGTGCCTCCGGCGGTGTGGAGCCGTACAACTATAGCTGGGACTTTGACGACGATGGGCTCGAAGATTCCTCATCAAACCCGTCGAACTACACGTTTGCCGGGCTAGGCCCCTACACGGTAAACCTCACAGTCACCGACAGCGGTATCGGCGCTGATCAGCAGACCGACTCCCACACTGCGCAAGTGACGCTCTACGCCAACCCGACGGTGGATGCTGCCAATAGCGGTCCTGTGTGTGTGGGTGGGACCCTGACCCTGACCGGTGGTCCGGACGGGATGAGCTTCTACTCCTGGAGCGGTCCCAACAGCTTCTCATCCAGCGACCAGAGCCCGACGGTGTCGTCCAGCGCCACCCTGGCGATGGCGGGCATCTATACCCTCACCGTGACCGACGCCAACGGCTGCACGGATGACGAGACGACAACGGTGGTGGTGAACGACAATCCTGTGGCCACCGCTGCGAACGACGGTCCGGTTTGTGTAGGTGGGACTTTGACCCTGACCGGCGGTCCGAGCGGGATGGACTCCTACTCCTGGACTGGTCCCAACAGCTTCTCATCCAGCGACCAGAGCCCGACGGTGTCGTCCAGCGCCACCCTGGCAATGGCGGGGCTCTACACTCTGAGCGTGACCGACGCCAACAGCTGCACGGATGAGGCGACGACAACGGTGGTGGTGAACGCCAAACCCGTAGCCACTGCCCACAACAGCGGTCCGGTGTGTCTGGGTGGGACCCTGACCCTGACCGGTGGTCCGGCCGGGATGAGCTCCTACTCCTGGAGCGGTCCCAACAGCTTCTCATCCAGCGACCAGAGCCCGACGGTGTCGTCCAGCGCCACCCTGGCAATGGCGGGAACCTATACCCTCACCGTGATCGACTCCAACGGCTGCACCGACCAGGCAGAGACCACCGTCGTGGTCAACCCATCCCCTGTAGCCAGCTTCACCGCTGCGCCTGGCGGCGAGCCGCTGAAAGTGCAGTTCAACGATACCTCAAGTGGCAGTATCGTAGCCTGGAGCTGGGTCTTTGGTGACGGGGGCACATCGACAGATCAGAACCCCTCTCACCTATATGCCGCCGCGGGGAGCTACACGGTGATCCTGACGGTGACCGACGCCAACGGGTGCACCGACTCGACGACCGCGCAGATCACTGTGGCAGCCGACCTAGTCATCGGCTTCAGTTCGACGGCTCCTCAGTGCGACGGCAATGAGATTTGCTTCACGGGTTGGGCAAGCCTTGTCGGACAAGGCCGGGTCAGCTTGAGCGCGCTGGCGGGATACACCTTCCTCTGGGACTTTGGTGACGGCGAGATATCGACTGAGGCGGAGGTCTGTCATCTGTATGCCGGTCCGGACACTTACGACGTGACCCTCACGGTAAGCCACGAAGACGCGGAGGTCCCCGCCGTCGCGACCGGATCCGTGACCGTCTGGGCCAATCCCACGGCCAACTTCAACGCCGTTCCTGCGAGCGGAGTTGCGCCGCTGACGGTGCAGTTCAACGATACCTCAACTGTTGGCAGCCCCAATGGCGGCGCCATCATAGACTGGGACTGGGACTTTGGTGACCTGGGGACGTCCGACTCGCAGAACCCCTCTCACGAATACGCGAGCGCAGGCACCTACGCGGTCATTCTCATGGTGACCGATGAACACGGCTGCACGGACAGCGACACCGCGACCGTCACCGTCACCCCCCGGCCAGAGCTGTCCATCGACAAGACCGCGGACAAGTCCACGGCCAACATCGGCGATGTCATCAACTACACCATCACGGTGGAGAACACCGGCGACCTCACCCTGACCAACGTCCGCGTCCAGGACGGCAAGCTGGGGATCGATGAGACGATAGACTCGCTGGCCCCTGGCGCTACGGCAGAAGTGACTGGTACCTACGGTCCGGTGACGGAGGACGACCTGCCGGGCCCCATCCACAACGTGGCCACGGCCACAAGCAATGAGACCCCCGACCCAGTCGACGATGAGTGGGATGTCACCTTGATCACGGGCCCTGCCATCCAGGTGGTCAAGACCGCAGACAAGTCCATAGCCATGGTTGGCGAGCCCATCAAGTACACCTACGTCGTTACCAACTTGGGCGATGTCACCTTGACCGATGTGACGGTCACCGATGACATGCTTGGGTCGATTACCTTGGGAAGCACGACGCTGGCCACGGGTGCGAGCACTAGTGGGGTTGCGACCTACATCGTGGTGGTGGGCGACCTACCGGGCCCCCTACCGGCTACCCTGGTGAACGTTGCCACGGCCAGCGGCAAGCCGCCCGTTGGACCCAACGTGACCGATGACGACGATGCCTCCGTCCTCGTGGTGGAGCCAGAAGCGCCGCCTGCCCTGCTGTCCATCGAGAAGACCGGTGACGTCGGTCCATTGAGTGTCGGCGACACCATCAAATACACTATCAAGGTCATCAACTCTGGCGACGCCGTCCTGACCAACGTCGTGGTCAATGACGCCAAGCTCGGGATCATCGACCTGAACATAGGTGACCTGGATCCAGGCGATACCTACGAGATCACCGCCTCCTACGGGCCACTTGAGGAGAGCGATGTGGGCTTTGTGGACAACACGGCCAGCGCGTCGAGCGATCAGACCGATCCCGTGCAGGATAGCTGGAGGGTCCAGGTGGTGGAGACCGAACAGCCGGCTGAGACGCCGACACCAGTGCCCACTCCCACCCCTATACCCTGCATCAGGTCCGACATCGACGTCATAGTGTACGGCAAGATCCCCGTCGATGTGGACATGTATGTCGCGGGAGACCTGTATCACTCAAAGCAGACGGCTGTCAACGCCTTCGGGGAGCAGCAGGCCACTTTCAGCATATGGCCTGGCGAGAACGAGGTCTGGGATGTGAGCATCACGCCTCGCCTCCCCGGCTACCTTGATCCTGATGAGTGGACCTTCCAGTTGATCAAGGGGTCGCTGTCCATGCGGATTCCCAGATGCGTACACCGGGAGGTCATCCTGCAGTTGCTGCACTCTGGGGCGGTGCCCACGCCAGCGCCCACGCTACCTGTGGAAGAGCTGCCGGTCACGGGAGTTCCGCTGCCCGCTAGCTCCCTCGGCGGGACGTTGCTCAAGCTGCTCGGGTTCTTGCTCATCGGCTCCGGTGGACTCTTCTACTGGACCAGCAGGCGCGACTAGAGCAGTTGCGGCTCAAGAAATGCCAAACACGGCGCCTTGCATAGCGCAGGGCGCCGTGGCATAATTGCAGCTGAGATGCGCCGATTGTTGAAATGCTTCAGGGAATGCGACTTGTGGCTCTTGGGAAGTGCACTCTTGCTTCTGGGCATCGGTGCATTTCGCGTGGCCTGCGTCGGAAACGCTCTGCCGGGCGTCCGACCGAGCCCGGTCGTCTCTACTGTACTCGGTCGGACACTTGTCGCGCGGGCGACGGTGACCCCGGCATCCAGCCCAGAACCTGGGGCCGACGGCATTCCCGAGGTCTCGGCACAGGTGATCCTTCGGCCCAGCTCCGTGCCCTCTGCCACGACCAGCCCCACGCTTTCCTCTCCTACGCCTGCCAGCCGCGTGTCCGCCGCGGAGCGACTGGTGAACGGGTTCAGCCCCCCTTCCACTGAGGAGGCGGTCGAGCCGAACGCTCAGGACGAACCTCCGACTCCGACTTTGGCTCCAACCCCGCAGGCGACAGAGTTTCCCTTCGTTGCCGAGCCCACCACAGAGACAGTCGAGCGCGCTGCCCCTGCTACGCGTTTGGTGATCCCCGCGCTGGGAATCGACGCCCCCGTGGTGGAGGTGCCCATCGCCAACAAGACCTGGAATGTGTCTCTGGTGGAGCATGAGATAGCCCACCTGGGAGGCACCGCTCACCCAGGAGAGAAGAACAACATGGTACTGGCCGGCCACGCGACTCTGAAGAGAGGAATAGGGCCTTTCTTCCGCCTGGAAGGTCTGGAGCCGGGGGATATCGCCATCGTATACGCAGACAAGCAACCTTTCAGGTATCGCGTCCTGGAAAAGAGGTACGTCCTCCCCACCGAAGTGTCCGTCGCCCAGCCTACTGTTGACGCAATCCTCACTCTTGTCACCTGCTCCAACTGGGACGCCGAGGATCGAACGTATAGGGAACGAGTGGCGGTGATTGCCGAGTTGGTTTCCAACGAGATGCCATAGCCTGGGCAAGAGAGGGCAAGCCGTTCCACACCGGCCTTCTGGGCGCTTCTGATACCACGCCGGCTGCGCGGCAAGTCTCGGCCGGAGGGTGGCGTTGGTCGAGCCTCTTTCCTGAGGACGGTACGCCTTGTGGGCCTCAGGCGCAAATGGACATCACGTCGGGTTCGACAGAACCACGGGAAGGAAGAATCTGGTCAGAGGGCCTTGCGGCTGGCCTGTCAACTGCAGGTTGACATCGACGGCCAGCCCTGTTGCCTGGTCAGACTGGGCGTCGTACAGGCTTATGGTGCCGGTGTAGTCTCCAGGCTGCATCCCAGTGGCGTCGATGGAGACGGGGACAATGGCACTGCCCATCCCGGTGGCAAGGCCAGGGTTCAGCCAGGAGGTCTCCGTGCTCATGGCCCAGGGTGTGTTGGACTGGCAACTCAGGTCCTCTATCTGCACCGCCAGCACATCCACTGGACTAGAAACGGGCAGAGAGACATCCTGTGAGCTTGAGGTGACCCGAAGCTGCAGGCCACGGTCAAGGGACGGCACGTGCGCCGCGTCCAAGCCGTACCAGGGTGCATTGGTATAGGGAGTACGTGTGCTGTAGAGCAAGCCCCCAGCGGCTCCGTCATCGTTGGGATCGCTGAGATGCTGCGTCCTGCTGATCACGGTTCCCACCTGACCGCATTGATGAAACCCTCCAAAGATGTGCGAGGTATCCACAAAGTTCGCTGTGGTCTGCGGGTCCGACGCTACCCACCCGAGGTCGGGGTAGTAGGTCTCGACCCAGGCGTGCCATCCCCCCTGAATGGGCACACTCCAGCCCTCATTGGCCAGGCAACCTAGGCGCGTTCGGGCAGGTATGTCTGCGGCGCGCATCAAGGCTACAGAAAGGGTTGCGAACCCGCCACAAAGCGCGCTTCGATTGTGGAACGTGGACAGGGCATCATACGGCAAACTTGAGGTGTAATCGAATGCAACCTTGGCCCTCACCCAGGCAAGGATGGCTTCCACGACCTCAACCTGGAAGGTAAGACCAGACGCCAACTCACCGACCTTGGCGACGATCTCTGGATCGTCGGACTGAATCCAGCCATCTTCCGGGAGCAAGTACTCTCGAACATTCTGCGGCAGGCTGCCCAGATCAACCGGGTACTGGGCATGGGTGTCCACATAGCGCTGAACCGCGATCTCGAGCTCGACCGCCGTGGCCGACTGGGCGACTACCCGCTGATCAACATTCGCGAGACCATACACTTCGGAGCTCTCAAACCCACTTATGCCGCCCGGATTGGAGATGACGAATGTCGATCTGATCGTGCCGGTGTAGTAGGAGAGGCAGAAGGGGCTGTCTCCCTGCAGGCGGGGCCGGGCACCATCTGGAGACGCAAGCACGGGTCTGGCAGCTACGTCCAGCGCAGGCTGGTTGCCCGGCCACCCCCCGGTTGGTGCAGGGTCCGGGGCTCCTCCTGTCGCCAACACCGAGAGCAGACCCGCCACCAAGAGCAGAATGCCAATGCGAAGCACCCCCAAGACGGAAGTGGTGACCTGCCTCTCCCTCGGGTCACCCTCTGTTGGTTGGTTGTCAAGCACTGGCCCGAACACCGCGAACTCCCCCCCCCCGCATCTCCCCCAGTCGCGTCCTAGACCCTTTGGCCAACCCGTGTGGTTTGAGGCCGTGTCGGTCATGGACCGGCCCCGGAGCACTGCCATCAGCGGACCTGCCCTGGCGGCGAGAGGTCAAGAACGCTTCTGCGTGAGCCCCTGGGATCCGCCATTCTTATCGGTACGGGGCCGAAAGAGCGCGTAAAGACCCTGTCAAGCTGCCGTGTCAGTCGCGTCAAGTCGTCGGCGCTGCCACACTGAATGAAGGAGTGGGTCAAGATCTCCGTGATGTCGCGTGCGAGAGCGGCTCAGGATCGCCATTCTCCCGCATCGCCGGGGAGCCAAGTCCGAGAATCCCTCCAGAAAGGGGGTACGCCTTGGGTCATGCGCCCTCTCTCCTTCTTTCGCTGATCGGGATCGCCCAGACCTGGTTGAGGCCTGGCCATGGATCATGGGCCCCGCTCAAGCTGAATGTGACCCATCCAAGGCCGAGAGTGGGAAGTCACGAGGGGGGCTCTCGATTCGGCAGGTTGGCCCGCCGGGTCGAGGGAAAGCCGAGGGCGAGGTTCTGTGCTGAGGAACAGGAGAAGCGGTAGCGGCGCTGGCGGCCCACTAGGCTATAGCAAGGAGCCCCCGATTGCTGGGGAAGCTGGCCGGGAGGATGCGTGGAAGTGCCGGCCCCCGATTGCCAGGCGACGCAGCTTGAAGTTGCGCTGCGGGAGGACTTGCCCGCCGCGATTCTGCGCTATGTCAGTACGTGGTAGCGTGCGCAGGCGATCCGCAGATGGCTGGCGGTGAGGGAAAGGGAAGTCGAGTGCGAGTCAAGAGGTTGCCGAGGCGAGCCCAGCAGGATCAAGGGACGGTCAGAGGAGCTTTGGAGCTTGATCGGGACGATAGCGTGGGTATCAGAAGATGCCCTCAGAACACGGGCCGGGTTGGGGGGAGAGCCAGGCGAGATCAGTCAACTTGCTTCTCGAAACGATAGCCCACTCCCTGTTCGTTGACAATGTATACCGGGTTGCTCGGGTCGGGTTCGATCTTGCGGCGCAGATGCCAGATGTAGACCCTCACGTAGTCAATCTCATCAGTGTACTCAAACCCCCAGACGTTCTCTAGCAGGCTGCGATAGGTGGCGACCCGGGGGGCAGCTCGAACCAGCTCACTCAACAGGTCGAACTCGGTCTTTGTCAGCCTTAGCGGCCGTCCATCACGAATGACGCGTCGCTCGGCAATGTTGATCGACAGGAAGCCATCACTATACTCGACGTCCTCTCTTGTGGCGCGCTGCCCGGTTTCCGTCCGGCGCAGCTTGGCGCGAATACGCGCCAGGAGTTCGCGCACCTCAAATGGCTTGACCATGTAGTCATCGGCACCCAGCTCGAAGCCCTTGATGATGTCCTTCTGCTGAGCTTGAGCAGTGAGCATAATGATCGGCACGTCGGAGACTTCTCGAATGCGTTGAAGGGCCGTCCAGCCATCCATGCCAGGCATGGTGATGTCCAGCACGACCAGATCGGGCTTGCACTCAAAAAACCGTCGAAGGCCAACCAGCCCATCCTCAACGGTCAGAGCCCTGTAGCCCGCCTCTTGCAGATTGTACTCCACCAAGCGAAGCAGCCACGGGTCGTCGTCAATGATCAGGACTGTCTCTTGATAAGACATTGGGTCAGCCTTGCACTACCGCCCGACGACATAGATCACGCAACTCTCGTTGTGAAAGCTCACCGGCCCCCCTGGAGTGGATGCCTGCTCACCGTAGGTGAAAAAGCCAGCCATCGGCACATCTGGCCCGATCTCTTCCCGAATGGCGCTGACGTCTCGGCGCATCTCTTCCATTGGGCGCAGCATCAACCGCACCCCCCAGTTGAAAACGATGGCCAACGCGGGTTCAGCCCTGCCCAGGCCGGCCAAAGCGGCCCTGGTGGCCTTGCGGACGGCTGCGACGCCTTCGTTGACGGTTGCCGTCATCATTCGCACGACAGAGCCCTCGGCGATGCTGGCAGCGCATAGGATGGAACCATCGTCTTGTGCGCTGATGGGGTGCCGTAGCTGGTACTCACCGGTGACCTCGGGTATGCCGAGCGGATTGGTGAGCGCCATCCGGCCAAGTGCCTCGTCCGGGATCTCGACTGCGAGTGCACCAAGCACCCTCACGTAGGCCTGGATGGCCGGCGTGCTGTCCAATTCGATGATCCGGTTTCCTTCGGCGCGCGTGACGAGCATGCCCTCGCCAACGGGGCGCCAACGGTGGGCCACCCCCAGCGCAGTGGGAACCTGGGCAATGAGCAGCGCCCCCGCCACGGCGTCGGAGTAGACGCGACCGTTGTGGTACTGAAAGGCATGATTGGAGGAGAGATCGTCGGCCGTCGTGCCGCCTACTACCTGCACGGGCGGGGGCAGAACGCTGCCGACGCCAGCGACCACCTCGGCGCCGTCGCCGGTGAAATCAGGTAGCATGATAAATGTGTACGGATGTATGGGTACAAAAGTGTTGCCTGCCCGAACCCACGTGGTAGAAAGGGTTCGTTCCGGTAGCCGATCCGCCACTTGCTGAGCAACAGATTGCCCGGCTGCGCGAGCGTCCTGGCTGATCCCCTGGCCCAGAGCAGTCAGCACCTCAATCTCTCGATTGGAGCACAACGTCATGACGACGACGCCTCCTCGGATTGGGCCATCGTTGCCGATTTGGCTGGCGCCGCTTCCGCCAATCATCAAGCCGTTGCCCACCACGGAGGTCACGCCATCCAACAGGGACTGTTGGTGATACCGGACATCGCCAAATACCATCGCGAAACTGGGCGACTTCCCACCAAGTCGCTCTATCGCTATCCCGGCGGCTTCGGCCCCGGCGCATCTGGCATCGTCTCGTGTACTCGATCCTACTCCAGCAAGTGTGGCCATATCACCCCCTGGGTGTGTCCAGTGTCTCAGTCTTCGAAGTACTTTTTGGCGATTCGCGAAACGAGTTCGGGCTGCTCCAGTTGAGAGGGCAAGGGTTGGCGCACCGGCAGCCAGACGTGAAACGTGGATCCGGCCCCAACCTGGCTCTCAGCCCAGATGTGCCCATGATGCGCCTGCACCAGCCCCCTGGTGATGTGCAGACCAAGGCCCGTGCCTTGGATAGGCTGGCCCACCACGTTGTTCCCCCGGTGGAAACGCTCAAAGAGATGCGGCAGATCCTCCGGCGGCACGCCGATGCCCGAGTCTTGCACCCGGATGTGCACACCCTCCTTGGATAGTTGATTCCCGTCCAGAACCTCCCCGGGCGCCGTCCTCTCCAGAACCACTGCGACGCAACCACCCGCTGTCGTGAACTTGACGGCATTTGACATCAAGTTGCTGACAATCTGCTCCAGTCGGCGACGATCTGCCTCTACGACAAGAGAACTCCCGCCGGGCACCTCCTGGAGGATCCATACTCCCTTTTGCTCTGCCGTGGGTACCATCGCCTGGATCACATCCCTTAGCAGCTCGGGCAGGCCCACTTCTTCAGCTTGCAGCACGAGTCGTCCGGCCTCCAGCCGACCGACATCCAGAAGGTCATCTATCAGTCGCAGCAGCCGTTTCCCGCTCTCATGGCTGATCTCCAGAAACTCGCGTTGAGTCTGCGTCAACGGGCCTGGTTTGCCACCAAGCAAAGTCTCTCCGAACCCCAGGATGGATGCCAGGGGCGTGCGCAATTCGTGAGAGACTGTGGACACAAAGTCGGCTTGGAGTCGCTCCAGCCGCCGGCGTTCGGTGATGTCGCGCATCGAGCTCAGAAACATCTGCTCACCCTGATGACTGAGCGAGCTCATGACTATCTCTACTGGCAAGCTGCGACCATCCTGCCCGAATATGGTTGTCTCCACCACTTCGCCGCCGTTGGCGAGAACACGCCGCATCATCTCCCCGATCTCGCCACGACGCTCAGCCACTGTCAACTCGCTCAACGACATCCCGATCAGTTCATCTTGGCTGTAGCCGGTCAGGGAGAGCGCGGCTGCGTTTGCATCAAGGCACTGACCATTGGCATCCGTTACGATCAGGGCATCCCGGTTGTATTCGAACAGCGCCCGAAATCGCTCCTCCCTTTCTTGCAGTGCCTCCTCTGCTCGCCTGAGCTCGACAACATGTCCCAATTGCTCGGCAATGGCCCCGATCAGATGCCTCTCTTCCTTCACGAAGGGTCCTTCATCGCTCTCCGGTCTCTCTTCCAGGTAGCAGACCTCCACGGTGCCGACCCGCTTCCCATGCACAACCATGTCGCTCTCCTGCTTCCAGGTGGTTTCCCGCCAGTTGGCGGTGGTGAACTCACGATCTTCCAGGGCGACTCGTGCGCAGGTGACTTCCGCGTATTGCCACGCGGCGGGAATGAGATCGGCTGCCGCCTGGAGGATCTCCTCCAGCGAAGCGCCCTGCTTGTCAACGAGCCTGCGGGTGTCATAGAGAGAGTTCAGTTCCTTGACCCGCTCCCCGAGATCACGCGTTGTCTGACGCAGGGCCTCCTCGGTCCGCTTGAGATCGGTGACGTCACTCAGGACAATGACTCTCCCCGAAAGGAGGCCACGGCGGTCGTGCAAGGAGGAGACACGCACCTGACAGTGCCGCTGCGCCTCACCTGCCCCCAGAGCGATCTCTGTGCGGTCATGGGTAGCACCGCGCAAAGACTTGGCCAGATCGGGCCAAGACGCCAGTGCCCTGTCGGCCGGTTGCCCGATCACCTCCGCACCCCGGCAGCCGACCATTCGCCTAGCCGCCTCGTTCACGTACACGATGCGATCCTGCGCATCTAGCACGATGACCTCCGCCACCATACCCTGGATGATGGCATCGCGCGCCACCGGCATGATATCCAGCAGATGGGATCGACAAAGGCCCCAGGCCACTACCACACTCGATAGGGCGAAGGCAAAGGGCGTCAGGTCCAGAGGGGAGAGCGGAGTCAAATCCAGGATGTATAGCGCATTCCCCACCCAGGGTGCCAGTGCAGCAATGAGCAGGACGCGGATCTGGCCCCGGTATGGGCGCTGGGCGCGAGTGAACATGCCGGAGAGAAGCAACGTGCTCACCAGAAGCAAGGTGTACGAATACGCTATGTGAACCCAGAACCACAGCCCATGGTCAAACTCCAGCAGCAAGAGCCCCCTGACAGCCCGCAGTGTGGTGTTCCTCCAGATCATCCCATGGGCATGGTTGGTCCACACGAGCACCAGTGTGGCGAGGGGCTCAGCCGCCAGCAGAGCCACGTTGCGACGCGAAAGGAGTTCTGCTCGGCCGGTGTACTGGAGGACAAAGGCCAACCAGGCCGACGGCACTACAACGATGCCCAGATACTGGAGCTTGGCCCAGAGTTCCTTGCCCGACACATCGTCGCTTCCCAGCTCAAGTGCATAGCCCAGCAACCACACGGCGGCTGCCAGCATGAACAACGCGAATGTCGCTCTGGCTGGCACAGAGCGGCGTCGCCAGACGAATAGCGCCAGGCCAGCCACCCCTATGGCCGTCGTGACCAAAGGTATCACATATGGAACGTGTGGCCAGTACATCGCTCTCCAATCTGCGCCACAGGTGCGGGTTCTGGGCCGCGAGGAAAGCCTCACCTCAGGTCAGAGACATCCCCGGGTAGCAAAGGCAGTTCACTCTACGGCCAGGTCGCGGTTGGCTCTTGCCTGGTATCCCTCACGTGGGGGGCCACCCCAATAGAGAATAGCACGCATGGCAAAGGGCCTCCTCTACACCTGGCCTCCCCTTCCCTCAGCCTTTCGGCGACATGACACTTCCGGCCTCTGGCCGTGGGCATGATAATCGGCAAGTCGGATGTCCGATGGATGGGCCGGAGGGTTTCGCCTTCGGTTCGGCTCGGCCAACATGACGACGAGGGCGACTCTATTGAGAGACCTGGCTGCCATCTGATGCAGTCCCTCGACGCCTTCTCTGGGCTATGCGCTCCACAGAGCTCTGTACTCTGCGATCGAACTCACCAGGCTGACTACGGGGAATCATCATCGACCACCGAGATGTCCGTCATCGCTGCACAGCCCTTTACATATGTATATTACCACGTCAAGAGACGGGCAGCAAACCAGAGCAGGCCATCAAAAAATGGCCACTGTCATTCTGCGTGAGCCGTGGCGCAGCCAAGGCAATGATTCCCATCTTGTGCAGTTGAGATCCTTCGCTTCCGCTCAAGATGGAAGGCGTGTGCGGGTTTGCAGGACCGTTCGATGCTCTCCTGGAACACGCAAGAACAGCCTGCGTGCAGAGGGTATCCACACGTCGTGTAGGCGAATCATCATCACCCGCCACCGGGCGTTTCCTGTCGGGCCCTGGCCGGCCAATGACTGCGTGAGACATGGTGTTGAGACGACGTGTGTCCGGCCTGCCGAGCACGACGCCAGCCCAAGTGGGCCATGCGGTTCTGCTCCCACGCCCCACCTTGCCCTAAGCACATGATAACCGCCAGCGGTCAAGCGCGCATCAAAGGGACCTCAAAGTCCGGTTAAAAGGTGGTGGATGGTCATGCGTCTGAGCGAGGTCCAGCGTGGATTTGAGGGCTACCATCGGATGTCCCCACCACAAGGGCCCTGTGCCACGATAACTGTGTGGCCGGATTGGCGGACAAGTAGGCGACGCGCTCTTTGGCGCAGATCGCGCAGCAAGGACAAGCCAGATGATATTCGAACCATGTCGTGGGAGACGAGCAGCTCCGGGTGGTCCGTCATTCGTGGTTCCCGCCATGTGTCGCTGTGTCCGCCGTAGATTGGCCATGGCCGCAGCCCCTGTCATCATGGCACTGACCTGGAAGTTCCCTAGCGCAGGGAGCTTGCCGTCGCCGAAGGGATGTCTGATCAAAGAAGACTGGCCTCATGCGAGGCCATGATCGCAGATGTGGCGAAGCCACCGGACGGAAGAACGCTTTTTCTCTTCATATCTCTCGGATCTTGCGCAATCGGTGCTCTAACGAGGTGTTTTTCCATGCCCCTCAGGCTCACCAACACTCTCAGACGCGTTGGGGGCGGCGCTTTTGCCCGGGCTTCTAGAAGAGCACTATTTCGCGTTCGCGGTCGCCTTCTCTGAGGATCAGAGCTGCGCCAGGATTATCTTCGAGTTGCACGACCTTGAGCCCAAGCCTGATGAACGCCCGTAGCAGATGAGAAACACTGGCACCTCGACTGGACGCAACGCGTTGTAGTTCGTCGTATAGAGCCTGCGACAATTCGAAATTAAGCCGTTTCCGACTGCCTGGGCGTGCACCCACCTGCTCAGTACCTCCGTCTGAGAGACCTCCCGTTGAGGGCCCTTTATGTTCTGCTTCCACGTTCGTTCCTCATTTGGAGTAGTGAGAGCCCCATCACCTGCCAGAAGCTGCACCTCAGGCTTGCTTCCTGCTTTGCTCTCCATCGAAGTGAGGTCGTCTCTACACTCGTCCACAGATCGCCAGAAGGCGGCAAAGGGTCAGTCGGCGCCGACCGACCGAAGGGCGCGCGTCATTGTGCGTAGCCACGCAGCCGGACGAGGGATCAATCGTAGCATACCCAGAGGTTCTGCGGAATGCCGAATGTCAAGGGACGCGAGACAGCATCTCGATGCATTCAAATTCGATCACCACATGGTGGTGCTATGGCCAAAACCAAAGGTGCGGCGCGTGACCCGCCGGGGCGCAGGCCCCCAGAGCCCAGGCTCCGGGGGCCTGCTCTGTTCGCGACGCTGCTGGAGCAAGCGCCACGGTGTCTACTTCTTGTGGACGGCCATTTGGCCTCTGCCTAGCAGCAAAGCTCCAATAATAGATGTCAAGCCACCAGAAGTTCTTGATCCTGTTATTCTGGATTGTGGGGGCTGCGCCACCCTCAAGTATGATCCCGATGCCGTCGTTGGTCAGAGTGTTCTTCTCAACAACGGTGTCAGAATCCCATTTTGAACCAGACAGCCATATGGCGTAGTCCATCTTGACCACATGGTATGAGTCACGGGAAAGAGCCCTGTCCGAGCTCGCAGGGATCGGCGGCTTGAAGGCGTGACACAAGGTCGTCAGATCCTGGCGATCAGCTCTCTCCGAGAAAAGGTCCTGGCAGCGATCCAGATCAGCCAGATGCCCAGCAACCAGACGAAGGCACCGGCGATGAGCAGTAGCCCCGTGTCCATGAAGAATAAGCCGCCAAGTTGGCCTATCAGGGCGAACACGATGGGGAGCACCAGCACCCCACTCGCTTGCTGAGCTTGCATGAAGGTCTTGACCTTGGAGGAGATGAGGACGGTAGTGCCCAGGCCCACCACAGACACCCCTGGGCTCACCCAGAATACCAGGGGCCACCAAGCTGCCGTGGGAAAAAAGATCCGTCGCATGATATGATAGCCGCTCAGGTTCACCACCATGCCATAGACGACGAACGAGGCCACGGAGATACCGGCGGCTGGCAGCAACCCGACCAGCAACTTGCCCACAAAGAGCTCCACATCGGCGATGGGTGTGTAGAGGAGCGCCTCCAGCGTCTTGCGCTCCCTCTCTCCAGCAAAGCTGTCTGCCGCCAGAACGCTGGATACCACCAATGGCACAATAAGAAACAGCGGAGCAACGAGATAGCTGCTGCTCACCACTGCAAGCTGCTCCAGGTCGGAGAGGCCGGCGATCTGCGAACTGAGGTGGGCTGGTATCTGCTCCAAGAGAGGTGCAACATCTTCGGTCTCAGCCGTCGTGGGACCGAAAAGACTGGGCAACGCGAACGTCGCCATGGGGAGGACGATGGACAGAACGGCTGGCACCAGGACCATCGGCAGCCACACCATCTTGTTCTTGAGCACCAGTTTGAGGTCCTTGCGCATGATGGCCCAGATGGCCCTCCAGTTCCAGCTCATGGGCGGCCTCCGATGGTGGGGCGTCCACCTCTTTGGATCTCGAAGTATATCTCCTCCAGGCTGTGCTCCCTGGCCTTGATGCCATAGATGCGTCCTCGTGCCCCCGAGATGGCGTTCACCACCTCAGGAATCGCCTCCTCGTCGTCCACTTCCAGCAGGAGCCTGCCCCCCTCCATGCGCCGAGAGAGCACGGTGGGCATTCGCGCGACCATCTGATCGACCCCAGCCGATGGCTCGCCGTGCAGGTCGATCTCCACCCAAAGCCGCTGCCAGAGCTGGCGGGCCAGCTCGCGGGGCGCACCAACAGCGAGCAGCCTGCCCTGGTCGATGACCCCGACGCGATCGCACAGACGCTGTGCCTCATCCAGATTGTGAGTGCAGAGGAACACGGTGCGTCCATCCTTGCGGCTCAGCTCCTGGATGGTGTCGGTGACCATCCGGGCCGCGGCGGGGTCCAGGCTAGCGGTGGGCTCGTCAAGAAACAGCAGAGCGGGCTCGTGCAGCAAGGCCCGGGTGATGGCCAGTCGCTGCCTCATACCCTTGCTGTAGCTGCCAACTAGGTCCTCGGCTCGATGGCTGAGGCCAAACTCATCCAGGACGTCCTGAACGCGCTGCGGCAGCACGTCCTTGGGGACGCCGTACAGGTCCCCATAGAGTAGCAGGTTGTCCCTGGCTGTGAGAGACTCGTAGAGGTTCGGGGTCTCTGTCAGGACGCCCACCCGTCGGCGGATCTCCATCGCCTGTGTGGCCACATCGAGCCCCAGAACCTGGGCCCGGCCTGCGCTGGCCCTCAGCACGCCGGCCAGGAGGCGAACCGTGGTGGTCTTGCCCGCGCCGTTAGGCCCAAGGAGTCCAAAGACCTCGCCTCGATCCACCCGCAGGTTCAGTTGGTCGGCGGCAAGTGTCTCGCCGAAAGACCTTGTCAATCCTTGAGTGATTATCGCCTCGTGCACTGCCCCGCCTCTTTGAGGCCAACGTTGTCAGGCCATGCTCGTCGGGAAAGATGATAGACCGAATGGGCTAAAACCCAACCGGGCGAGGATTCTGGCGAACATCCTCGAATGTGGGGGCGCAACGCCATGCGCCTCCGTCAGAAGCCAGCCCAGAGCGCCTGCCGTGGATGACTGGTGCGGCTTGTGGGCGCTTGAACTCGGGGGCGAAGCTCGGTCCGCTTCGTTCTGGACACCTTCGCCCCACATCGCCAACCGGCGGTGACTCTGGTGAGTCGCCGTCAGGGAGCAGGCGGGAGCTGTTCTTCCTGTCAAACCCGGCGCAGGTGGCGGGCCAACGCAGGTCACCCCCTCACTCAACGCCTCTTCGCTGACATACTGAAGAAGACCCTCACATAGCTATCTCACGAGTGACCGAAGGCACAGCCAGGCACGACAGCGACATGCTCAGCGTCTAGAAGGCTCCGCCAGAAATGGATGGACTGACTTGTGGGGCTGTCCGGATATGTCCACGAGCAGATAGAAGGCGCCACGAGGGTATGATACCTTGAACCCACATTCACCGGCCGAATCCACAGCCAGATCGCGCCGCCGTCGATACTGTCCTAGCATCTCCTCACACAGTCTTGCGGGCCAGCAAGGGTAGCAATCGCTGCATGTTACACTAGGGGATGTCAAGAAGTCGGCACCAACCCTCGTTCTTGTCACCCTGAGCGCAAGTGCCCCGAACTTCAGGGGTACAAGTGACGCCTCTCGACCGCACAAAACAGGGATTTCGCCTCCCCTGCACTACGGGGTGCCTGCGCCACCCTGGACAGCCCATCAGGGCTGGCAGGTGCAGGCAAAATGACAATGCTCGTTTTCCCACGCCCTGCTGGCGACTGCTTGACCGAGCACCGCGTTGGCGGATCCCGTACCGCGCGTGAGTGAGGCAGAGTCCATGTTGGCCGCGCTCTGGTGCCCTTCCCTCTGTGTCTCCAGCAGAAGTATAGGCGCGCAAACTCAAGAGAGCATTGAGACTGAGTTAACATGGGGTTAAAAAGCTGCCAGCCACTCGGTGAGTGACAGAGGCATGACTGAGAGCTGCCGGCGTCCACTTGCACGAGTCTGGGTGACAAGGCGAGAGGGCTGACGGACGGGACTTTGGGGGCGGGCCACCGGAAGGACCTGCCCAACTTGCTGGCTGTTGCATTGATGACCCCGCCTCTGAAGGCTGACCAGATAGGCACGTATGTGATGAGGGGTTACGTGCGAGACATCCGAGATGCCTCGACGTCGCATCGGGCCGAATCATCGTTGTCCCTCTGATCACCGAGCATGCACGTCTGGAGGATGGCCAAGCAGTCTTTGATCGGCTGCACCGGGGAGTGGAAGAAAGCATTCGCACCGTTTTCATCTTTGACTGAGAGCCTGCCATGGTGACAGGCCGACAAAGGTTGTCCTGTCCAGATATTGCGCGATTGGTGAGCCGTCGCGATGGGTCGGCCCTGGTCATGTTCTTGGACCAGAACGGCCGCTTGGGGCACGAGAACGGAGGCGATCAGCAGGTGCCGACCACCTCCGCCGGGGTCAGATGCGCTGGCTCTGGATTCTAGGCTCCAGTAGCCAGATCGTATGCGGACAACCGCTCAACCGGGAATAGGTCCTCGTAGGGAAACTGTAGCTGCTCGAACAGGCCCTTGACGGTCTCTGCATCTGGCGCATCCCACACACAGACCGCCTTGCCCGTTTCCCATTCGACGTAGGCGCCGTCCCAGACGACCGCGGGGTATACCTCCTTCAACGCGGCCAACAGAGCAGGCCCGGCTTGAGCAAACATCTCCCGAGCTCCTGGCCCCAGATTGTGAATCGCTACAAACCTCGGCATCTCCTTCCTCCTTTTCGGGACGGGGCCGAAGAACCGAACCCTGGGCAACGTGGGCACGAACGCCAAGCACGCGAGGAGCGATATGGACGGGTTGGCTTCTCCAGGCCGGTGGATACGTTGCTATCCAATTCTCACAACACCACCAGTGCCCCTCGAGTTGCGCCTTCTGGCCACATTCGGGTCACGTCGTGATACGCGTCGCCATGACGTGCCAAAGAGTGGCAATTGGCCTACAATGGTGAACGGCGGCTGACGATTGGGCAAGTGGCACGGGAGCCAGATCCCCAGCCTGGTCGGTCCCGTGCACTGTGGAGGGAAGTAGGCGGCGAGTTACCGCAAGCACTTTTCCCTCTTGACAAACAGCAAGGTGTGTGGTATATTCTTGGCAGTCTGACATGGAGAGTGCTAATCGCAAGGTGGGCAATGCGCTAGAGTCTGGTGACAACGCCGGATCAAGCCGCGTGGTAGAGAAGGAGGGTGGTTCCAGCCAGCGACGCTTCATTGCCTTTCCGTAGGACTATCGGTTTGTCGGGTCACATTCCTATCACTCTTTGCATCAAGGAGGTTCCAAGTATGGGCGAACTGAATCTAAGGCCTCTAGCGGACCGGGTCATCGTGGAGCCGATAGAGGAAGAGGAGATCACCGCTGGTGGCATCGTGCTGCCCGAGACAGCCAAGGAGAAGCCGCAAAGGGGCACGGTCTTGGCCGTAGGACCGGGCAAGAGGGATGATCAGGGCAAGGTCATTCCGGTGGACGTGGTAGTGGGTGACGTCGTGCTGTATGCCAAGTACGGCGGCACAGAAGTCAAGCTTGGCACCGACCGGGAAGTTCTCGTTTTGCGCGAGAGCGACATTCTGGCGGTCGTGGAAAAGTAGCATAGGAGGGAGGCGACAGAACTATGGCAAAACAAATACAGTTTTCGGAAGACGCTCGACGCTCTCTGAAGAGGGGACTGGATACTCTTGCCGAGGCGGTGGGCGCCACATTGGGGCCCAAGGGCCGGAACGTGGCTCTGGACAAGAAGTGGGGCGCGCCAACGATCACCCACGATGGGGTGACGGTGGCCAAGGAGATCGAGCTGGAGGACCCTTACGAAAACATGGGCGCCCAGCTTCTCAAGGAAGCGGCCACCAAGACCAACGATGTTGCGGGTGATGGCACCACCACCGCGACCGTATTGGCCCAGGCTATTGTCAATGAGGGCTTGAGGAACGTCGCCGCCGGCGCCAATCCCATGCTCATCAAGCGCGGCATCGAGGCGGCAAGCGTGGCCGTGGTGAAAGCCATCAAGGAGTCGGCGCGGGATGTGGATTCTCGGGATGACGTTGCCAACGTGGCTGCCATCTCGGCCGCTGACATGGAGATCGGGAACCTGATTGCCGAAGTGATGGACAAGGTAGGCAAGGACGGCGTCATCACCGTCGAGGAGTCAAAGAGCCTGGAGTTCGAGACCGAGTATGTGGAGGGGATGCAGTTCGACCGCGGCTACATCTCGCCCTACTTTATCACCAGTGCCGAGACTGGCGAGGCGATGCTTGAAGATGCCTACGTGCTGGTTCACGACAAAAAGATCTCTGCCGCGACAGATCTGGTGCCCCTGCTGGAGAAGATGGTCCAGGCCGGGCGTCGCAGCCTGATGGTCATAGCCGAGGACATCGAGGGCGAGGCTCTGGCCACCCTGGTGTTGAACAAGCTGCGTGGGGTGATGAACGTGCTGGCGGTCAAGGCTCCCGGCTTCGGCGACCGGCGCAAGGAAATGCTGCGCGACATCTCCATCCTCACCGGTGGACAGGTGATCTCCGAGGAGATGGGGCGCAGGCTCGAGACCGCGCAGCTTGCCGACCTTGGTGAGGCGCGTCGCATCGTTTCGGACAAGGATGACACCACCATCATCGAAGGCAAGGGTGACGACGACGAGATCAAGGGGCGCATCGAGCAGATCAAGGCCCAGATCGAGACGACCACCTCCGACTATGACAAGGAGAAGCTGCAGGAGCGGCTGGCCAAGCTTTCGGGCGGTGTGGCCATCATTCGGGTTGGCGCAGCGACCGAGGTTGAGCTGAAGGAGAAAAAGCACCGCGTGGAAGACGCACTCTCGGCCACTCGTGCTGCGGTGGAAGAGGGGGTCGTCGCTGGCGGGGGCATCTGCCTGATCAACGCCAGATCCGCTCTGGACGACGTCAAGCTCGAGCTGGATGACGAGAACACCGGCGTCACCATCGTGCGCAAGGCGTTGGAAGCGCCCATGCGGGGGATCGTCGAGAATTCCGGCATGGATGGTGCTGTGGTCATAGCTGAGACGCTCCGTCGTCACCAGGAGACGGGCAACAAGGCCATCGCCTACGACGTCATGAAGAACGAGTATACGGACATGTTCGAGAGGGGGATCATAGACCCGTGCATGGTGACCCGATCAGCGGTTGAGAACGCCACCTCCATCGCGGCGATGATCCTCACCACCGAGGCTTTGATCACTGACATCCCAGAGCCTCCGGCGCCACCTCCTGCGCAAGGACCGCCTGGCGGCGGCATGTACTAGGTGTGACGAGAACTCGCCCATCTCGGGCCGAGTTCCGCGCCAACCGTGTAAGAGCGGCTCCCCTCGGGGAGCCGCTTTTCCTTGGCACTGCTCGTTGGACAGGGTCGAATAGCCTGTGCCTGGCAGCGTTCATGGCAGGCGGGCTAATGCTTGCTTGCGCAAATGGCCGATATTCGGCCAGTTTGCGGTTTATGCTGGTGCAACCAGCATGGTGCAAACCTGTATGACGCGTTCTTGGAACTGAACACGGATCTTGCGTCACGAGACTTGTGCAAGCAAGTACTAGAGCTCCTCTGGCTCTCGGGCAAAGGGGGCCATGTCCAATAGGGAGAGGACTTGGTGAGACTGACACGACTGCATAGCCTGGCGACCCTCCTCAACATCATCGGCTTCACTATGGTGTACTATCTTGTTCCCAGACACCAGAAGCGCTTCATCAACGAGGATCGATTCCTCGAGAACCTCACCGCGGTCCTGTTCATTTGTGTCTTTGCGCTGGGCCTGTTTTTTCTCGCGAGATTGAGGGACAAAGGCAAGCGGCGAGCCTACAGTGCCATCCCCCTGGCCGGCCTCTTGTGCTTTCTGGACGAAATCAGCTATGGAGAGCGGCTTTTCCACATCAAGCGGCTGCCCGGCCTTCGCGGGATCAAGATCGACGGTTTGCACGATCTTGTGTACATAGGCTTCATGGCGATCAAAGAGGACGCCACGCTGACCTTCTATGCCTTTCTGTCTCTATTCCTGGCCCTTGGCCTATTCCTTGTCCTAAGGCATGGGCACAGGCTCGCCGATAGAGTGAGACGGCTACTAGAGGACTATCCGCCTCTGCGATTCTTATGGCGGGCCATCTGTTTTCTACTCCTTGCCTTGCTGTTTGATCTGGACATCATGCAGACTCGCTTCCTGTCTTTTGCGGAGGAACTGACTGAGATGAACGTCGCTCTGGCGTTGCTGTTTGGCGCCTTTGCCATGGGATACGAGGAATGGAAAGCGACTGGTCTCGCTGCCCAATCAGATTCCTGATCCTACTTGGTCAGATCCAGTGCTATCATATGACTATGGATATGATGAGAGTCCCTCAAGCATCTTCCGTACGGTGACTCTTCAACCAACTCTACCGCTGGATAGGGCGACGGATTTGGCTGCATAGATACAAACGGTGGCGCAACGCGGGCTGGAAAGAGCCCTCCCCAGGCGATTGCGTGGAGAGCTGGCACTGCAACGCCTTGTCGCCATGATCCCCTCACTTGAGCGCGGAACGACGTATTCCTCCTGAGAGCGGTCTACGGACAACCGTATAGGCCATTTGAGCGGCGGTCGGAGGACAGCCTCGTAAAGGACGCCTTCTCCGACCCCGACCATGGCTGGTGGCAGAGGGTCTTCGGCGAGTATGTCACCCCGGCCATACGACCCCATGTCCTGCACATCGCCCGGCGGCCCCTCTGGGTTGCGGCAACTGGCCAAGGGCTACACAGAACGCAGCCGGCCCGTTTAGCCTGGCCCCTCGCTGAGGTGGCCCCTACGCCTCAATCCTAGTACTTGCTTGCGTAAATGGCCGATATTTGGCCAGTTTGCGGTTTATGCTGGCGCAAACCAGCATGGTGCAAACCTGTATGGTGCGTTCTTCCACGGAACTAAACACAAAGTTCGCGTCACGAGGCTTGTGCCCCGTATGGGGTACTTGTGCCCCGTATGGGGTACTTGTGCCCCGTATGGGGTACTTGTGCCCCGTATGGGGTACTTGTGCCCCGTACGGGGTGCTTGCTCGAACTAACGCAGACTTGTGCAAGCAAGCACTAGCCGAGGCGCGCCAATTCCTGTTCCACGATCTCTGGTTCCAGCTTGCGAAAGAGGGGCTCTGGTCGGCGAAGGGCCTGGCCTGGAGGAAGTTGGCTTGGCGCCCAGATGTCGCCCTCCCAATCGTAGCTGTAGACCAGCGCAAAGTGCTTGCGGGTGTTCTCCTGGATGGTGACTGTGCGTTGTGTGCCGAGGAGGTCGCTCTCGTAGCCGAGCGCGCGGTGCAACGCTTGCGACGATGAGGGAACGAAAGGCGCGAACAGCATCTTGAGCGAATCGATCACCCTGAGAGCGACATAGGTCACCGTTGCAGCCCTATCGCGTTCTGTCTTCAGCGACTTCCACGGTGCAGCAGCATCGAGGTATCGATTAGCCTCGCGCGCAACAGCCATGACTTTGCCGATGGCCGAGCGGAACCTGCAAGCCTCGATCTCTGCTCCCACCGTCATGAAGGCTCTTTCTGCCACGTCGATGAGGGCCCGATCGGGCTCGGTCAAGTGGCCCGGGCTGGGCACCTGTCCGCAAAAGTTCCTGTAGGCGAAAGTGACCATGCGGTGGACCAGGTTTCCCCAGGTTCCCACCAGTTCGTTGTTGTTGCGATCGAGAAACTCTTGCCAGGAAAAGTCCGAGTCGGACGATTCTGGCGCGCGCACCGTTAGGCAGTAGCGTAGCGGGTCGGGGTCGTACCGGGAGAGGTAGTCTGGCGCCCACACAGCCCAGTTGCGGCTTGACGACAGCTTGCGCCCCTCCAGGGTCAGCCACTCGTTTGCGGGCACATCGTATGGCAGCTTGCGCCCCCCATAGCCTATCAGCATCGCTGGCCAGATCAGCGTGTGGAAAAAGATGTTGTCCTTGCCGATGAAATGGTAGGCGCGACTCGGCTTGTCGATGTCCCACCAATCATGCCAGGCCTCTGGGGTGCCCCGGTTCTGAGCCCATTCGATGGTTGCCGAAAGGTAGCCGATGACCGCGTCGAACCAGACATAGATGCGCTTGTTCGAGTAGCCCTCCACGGGCACTGGAATGCCCCAGTCTATGTCGCGGGTGATGGCTCGGGGCCGCAGGCCCTCATCAAGCATGCCCAGGGCAAAGTTGCGCACATTTGGTCGCCAATACCCTTTGTCGGCGAGATACGCCTTCAGAGGCTCGCTGAACTGGGGCAGGTCGAGGAAGAAATGCTCGGTCTCGCGCACCTCGGGCCTCTTGCCACACAACTTGCAGCGAGGGTCGATCAGCTCAAGGGCGTCCAGGGGCTTGCCGCAGTCTTCGCACTGGTCGCCGCGAGCATCCTCGAACCCACAGAAAGGACAGCCTCCTTCCACGTACCGGTCGGGCAGGAAGCGCTGGTCGTGAGGGCAGAAAAGCGCTTTCGTCGTCTCTCTGAAGATGTACCCCTTCTCCAACAACCGCGTGAATAGTTCGGTGGTGACCGCCCAATGGTTCTCAGTGTCGGTGTGGGTGAACAAGTCGAAAGAGATGCCCAGCCCAACAAAGGACTCGATGAAGCTCTTGTGGTAGCGTTCCATGACCTCGTTGGGGCTGATGCCCAGTTGCCCGGCGGCCACGGTGATGGGTGTCCCATGAGTGTCAGAACCCGAAACCATCAGCACGTCGTTGCCGCGGAAGCGGTGGTAGCGCGCCAGGATGTCGGGAGGGATATAGGCACCGGCAAGCTGTCCCAGGTGCAGGTCCGAATTGGCATAGGGCCAGGCAACCGCAACCAGTATCTTTTCGTGCATGGCAATGATGCTCCTTGTGCTCCAGCACAGTCTACGCTCTGAGGCGTATTCATACTGTAGGGTTTCAAAGCGGAAGTGAAGCCAAGAGTTGATCTGTCGGGCAGGGGTCTGTCTCAGGCGGGGTGGGAGCCCGCCATGCGGCCCTTGGCGGCACGGGGGTCACGGCCCACGCCCTGGAGCCTGCTGGCGTGGGCGTATGGCAGCTCGCCCAGGAGGAGCAGACCGTGCAAGGCCAGGCTAACCCTGGTCTCTGCCCGATTCGTGGCCACGAGGACCTCCTTGAGCGGTGCCACACTGTGCAGCCCTTCTCGCAGATCTTACACTACGTTGGGGGATCTGTCAAGGCGGCGCGGCGCTTGCGCCGAGCGGTATCATGCTGTAGGCAGATACCTGCCACGTGGCCTCCTGGCAGCTACCACGACCGAACCACCTTCGGGTGACCGGCTGGCAGAGGATGGCTTTCGGGGCACACCAGCCGCTTTTCGTGCGGACTGCAAAAAGGCTGGTCAACTAGATGCCTGCCGATCGGCTATCGAAGAATGGTGATCGCAGTCGCGCTCCACCGTTCCGGATACCTGGGGCTTCGCCGGATGGCATAACTGACGAGGGCGCGCTCTCTTGGTTTGCCGGCTTCCTCTAGGTTGACAACCTTGGAAATGTGAAAAAAGACGTCTCGCTCTTGGGTCAAATCCGCAATAAAACCATATCCTCTCTTCTCGAAGTACTTCCTAACCATACCGATCCCTGAGAAATATGTCGCCAACTGGAATAGCCTGATGTGTTTCCTAACTGTTTCAGGGCGTAGAGCTGACGCCTTCTCCTTCAGGACGCTTTGTAGAATCTCCTTCTTGTCTGAGAGAACGGGGACTAGTTCCTTGTAGAATTCGAGGATGACGTTCAGGTTAGCTCTTGACAATTGCTGGTCTACTGCATCGCTAAGGAAAGGATAGAAATCTATGGCATCCCCATAGACTTCCGAGTATTCCACCAGTAGACCCACGCGTCCTGTTTCTGCCATATGCTGCAGATGACCAAGAATCTGACTCGCATCTATTGCTTCCTGTAGTTCGAAACACTGAATGTGTTTGAACGCCAAAGCATATAGCCCATGATCCAGGCATTGCCTTGCCGCCTCGAGTGCAAGAGGAGGCGATATCGATAGATCCCGCATTGCCTGACAGGCAACAAAGATAGAGTAGTGAGCAGCTCCATTCGGCTCCTCCAGTTGAGAAACACGCTCCAATACGACGTCTGCACATTTTTCGGTAAAGCCCTGGTGAGCTGCGACACGAACAGCTGTCCGCCATAGGGTAGTGGTTGGCTGGTGTGTCTCGAGAATGTTTCGGACTACAGACATGAAGTCATCGCTTATAGTCTCGGAAACCCCTATGTTGTCTATAAGCACCAAATCACGGTTGTCAGGCTCGCCTCGTAGCAAGAATCTTTCAGCTTGTGCTACCTGACGGCCATCAATGATTGTGCGGCTAATAGGCTTGCCCTCGAAGACTCTCAGGCACTGTCGGATGCGCTTTCGCCCAGTTAAGCCAAACCCTAGTAGTCTTAGAGCGACCATTTCGGGTCTTTCGCACCTTGATAGGGCTATCGTGAGAGAATAGGCTCGCTCATCATGCGCTTTGATGACTAGGCGCAAAGCATCATCAGTTCCTAGCTCAAGCAACGCTATGAGTGCATCCATTCGCCTTCTATGCTTTTCGGTGAGCATCTCTCGCGCTCTTTCCAGTATACCCGAAGTGCTCTCACTGGTAACGTGTGCCCCGGACGCAACGCACCGCGCTGCCACCACGATGTTCTTAGAGGAGATATCCGCTATCAATCTATCTGCATTGTCCAAGAGCCCTGCCAGCATTATGACAGGCTCAGACCATTTCACCTCTTGGCAGTATTCTTGTGGAAGTCTGCCATCTCGCAAATACAGGCGTTGCAGTTCCAGGGCTGAGAAGTATTCAAGGATAAGCTCGTGAAAGAATGTCACCCTTCCAGCCGCGTCAATCTCCAAGATATGATTATCAAGCAATTCGCAGAACAACTCGCTGACGTCGGCCTTTGCCTGCCACTGCGCTAGGGATTCACTTATCCAATCTAGTACTAGCGGCTGTGGTGAATATGTCTTCCCACCAGTGCGCATACCGAACGCGATTGTAGTAAGGGCTCTTTCCTTCAAAGGTGTGGCGGCCTGCGGCTGTTTCCTCTCTCGGCTGAATATCCAATTAGTGAACAGTCGAAATAGCTGACCTCGATTGCTGGGTAACTGGCCACCCTGTGCAACTTGTGCTAGCATACGTAGGAGCAAGGGGTTTCTCGCGAAATCTAGGAGCAAGCTTTCAGTGCCTGTTAGCTGTCCGAAGAGCCTTCTTGCTTGCTCTGTCGATGACATGTTGCGCTCAAGGTACTCCAAGATCATCTCGTTATTCAACGGCAGCAGCTCAAAGACCGGGATATCCAACCGCCTGTCAAAGCCATATTTCCGGCTGGTGAGTATTGCCCGCGTGTTGCCAAATTCCTCAAGAATTCGACTGAGATCCCTGTATGCGTGATGTTGTTCTGATGTAGAGACTTCGTTCACTCCATCCACTAGGAGCCATAGTGTTCCTTCTCTTAACCAGGTATCTACCTGCTCCGCGTCAGCTTCGAGCAGACTGGAGATGATCTTACGAAATCGGTAAGTTCTATCAAACTGGTTGGCACTGATGAACACTGGACAAGGCTCTACCAAATAGCCACCAGACAACAGTTCCCTGGCTCGCAACCAAGCAAGTCTCTGTAGAGTTGTCGACTTTCCGGCTCCTGGTTCACCGATAAGCCAGAAACGAGGTTGGGCATCAGCTAGAGCTAGCAGTGAAGTACGGACCGGCGACTGGGCATCAGATGGGATGTTCCCAAGCTCTTCGGCTAGCTCCTCCCAAGGTGCACCGTCATCGAGTCCTGTTTCGTCGTGCCACTCAAGTGCCTGCGGATCCGGCCAGCCTCGGGTAGAAGCTTCCCTTTCTTCGCCTGTTAGCTCGACATATTTGTGCTCCCACTTCTCAAAAGATCCTTCGATTTTCGTGAGGTACACGAAAATGGGGTCGACTTTGCTACGGATTAGGGGCAGATTCTCTTCGAGAGCGAACAAATACGCAGCTACTGCGGTTCGGAACAACCGCAGCATTTCTAAGATTGACCTCACTGGAGCGACATGGACCTCGTTTCGTAGGTTGCGGGTGTGATTGTACACAGTTTCCCGCACATTGCTTTCTGCATATGTAAAGGTCACTATCGGGGCCAATAACGGAGGTATTGAACCATCTCGAGGGTTGACTTTGGCCACTCTTCCTGTGAGTAGACCACCTAGAGGGGTGTGAAGCAGCCCGAGGTAATGTACACCATCTCCACTCAGCCTGATCGGATCTGTTGCATATCGGAGAGTCGCTGTCTTTTTCAAGAAACTCTCGAAACCTGTTGCCAAGGCTTCTAACGCGGCAGGGAGTCTACCGAGGTCAAGCGACGGCATCGCAAAGGTCGATAGAGCACCAAGAACCTTGCTGCCTACTCCCCTGACAACCTGCTCTTCACACGCATACTCTAGGAACCTAATGAGAGTCTCTGCAAGCTGATCGATGTAGCGGAATACGTGAATGTCGGCTGGATCGTTAGGACTCTGAACAGAGGCTAGTTCAGAGCGAAGCAATTCGACGATTCTGTCTTTGTACATACTGCTTCTATGACCACGAGCTAAGCCGCACAGCTATTAGTAGGCCGAAATAGTTCGGCCTAACTACTCATTATGCGGATTCCGTCTATTCCCCCCTGGCGGAATGCTAACCGGATTCTGTCTAATCCTCCTGCCAGTGCGCTTTTCCGGAACTTCCTACATGCTCTCACTATAACAAGTATACGGCCAAGTCCTGGGGGCCGTCAAGGCGGCGAGCTGTCAGAGTGTGATCGCCCCGGCCATTACCCTACCCCTCCCGCCTCCCGTACACCCCTCGCCACTCGTTGAGCTTGATCCGGAGCACCTGCCCGGCCATCTCTCTGGATTCGGCCCAGTAGCTCTTTCCCTTGCCTCTGGCCAGGTCGCGATCGGCCCAGGCGACCGTCACCTCCCCGATGGGATAACCTGCACGTTGGGCCAAAAAGAGCAGCTCCACGTCGAAGGCGGACACCCTCCAGCCAACCACGGGTCTTGGTCTCCGAATGGCCTCCAACCAGGGGAACAGCTCCCTGGCCACGGGAGCGCGCATGGCCTTGAACCCACACTGGGTATCCACGATGTTGCGCAGCAACAGCAGATGCCGTAGGGTGCGAAAGACCATAGAGCCGAGTCGTCGATACCAGGGGAAATCCGTGCGGGCCATCCCGCGCGAGCCGATGGCGACGTCATATCCGCGGTCAAACAGGGGCAGCAGCAGACCGAGCTGGTCGATGGGGGTGGACTGGTCCATGTCGGTGAAAAGGAGAACCTTCCCTCGCGCGGCCTGGACCCCGTGCCAGAGAGCCACGGGCTTTCCCCCATGGGGGTTGGCTAGAAGTCTGAAATGGGGTTTGCCCTCGATATGCTGCCGGATCACCTCGCGGCTGTCGTCGGTGCTGCCGTCGTCCGAGATGAGCACCTCATACTCATAGTCTTGCCTGCTCAGGTACTCGTCCATCTCTTCCAGGACGCCGCGCTTCAGGTTCTCGCTCTCGTTGTAGCAGGGCACGATCACAGAGAGATAGGGTGCGTCCACCTATTCTCCAGTCACCCGTGTTCGAGGATCGACTCGATGTAGTCTTGGCCGACGCGACATGTGGCCTGAATGGCCTGCCGAGTCCCCCGCCAGCGGAGGCAGCTCAAGAGCCCGGCCAACTGTCCCCGAAGGCGAGCCCGGGCTGCCGCGCCTCGCCACGAACGGAGGGCGTCGCGAGCGATGGCCCACTGGGCTGCCACTATCTCGCGCCAGTGGCGTTTCAGCAATGATGTGGGGTAGTTGCGGGCGATGACCCAGAGCGTGTTTCGGCCCACATAGTAGCTGGACAGTGGTCCCCCGCCCGTGGCGCTGAGGTGATGGTGGACAACTGCCTTGGGGGCATAAACGCACCGCCACCCTGCGAGCTGGGCGCGCCAGTTGAGGTCAACATCCTCGCAGTACATGAAGAAGCGCTCTTCAAAGAGACCGATGACATCCAGCATCTTGCGGCGGTAGGCGACCGCGCCCCCACAACCTCCGAAAACGTAGCCCTCCTGGTCGAATGGGCTGCCGTAGGGCTGCCGAACTCCTCGCGAATCGGGAATGCCATTGGCGCGATAGATGTCTCCCGCCGAATGGAGGAGGTTGGGCTGGTCGTGGATCATCATCCGTGACGCTGCCGACCCGGCCTCAGGGTGGCGGTCCAGGGCGTCGATCAGCTCCTCCAGCCAGCGCGGGTGGGGCTCGGTGTCGTTATTGAGCATGACCAGAATCTCGCCCCGTGCGGCACGGATGCCAGCGTTACTGCCCCCGCTGTAGCCCCGATTCGTAGGCAGCGATATGACCTGCACTTCAGGATACTCGCGACGAAGAACTGATACTGAAGCGTCGCTGGAAGCATTGTCAACCACTATGACCTCGTGGTCGCGATAGCTCTGTCGGCGGAGCGCATCGAGGCAGGGGCGCAGCAGAGCCAAGCCATTCCAGTTGGGAATGATGATCGAGACGCGCGCGTGCCTCTCTTCGTCGCGGGCGTCTTCCCCAATCTCACCGTGCATCAAAATAGTCCTGCAGTGCCTCCTGCCATGGGCGCATCACGATACCCAGCTCGGCGCCGAAAAAGTTGTACAGGGCGACGTGCTTTGGCACACGGGCCGCGCGCGGATAGTTCTCGCTGGGGACCAGTCCCAGGTCTGTCCGCCCGGCCAGGCGCAGTATCTCCTTTGCCCACCCATAGCGCGAGCAAGTGCCAGTATTGGACAGATGATATGTGCCATAGGCCGGCTGTCGGATGAGTAAAGACAAGGCCCGGGCGAGGTCGAGAGCGTAGGTCGGTGATCCCACCTCGTCGGTCACCATTTGGACGCTGTCTCGTTGGTCGGCAAGCCCCAGGATCGCCTCCACAAAGTTCCGGTGTCCTTTGCCATAGAGCCACGCCGTGCGCACCACATAGTATCGCGAGAGGAGACTGCGCACCAGTTGTTCTCCTATCCACTTGGTCCGCGCATATATGCTCCAAGGGTTGGGCTCATCGTATTCTCGGTAGGGCGCTTTGCTGTCCCCTCCAAAGACATAATCAGTGCTGATGTAGACCAGGGAAGAGTTGCTCTGCTGCGCTGCGACGGCGACATTGCGCGTGCCCAGCACGTTCACTCGGTGGGCCATATCGGGCTCGTGCTCGCAGCCATCCACGTCGGTCATCGCGGCCGCGTGAATGATCGCCTCTGGCCTGAATTCGGTGATGGCCTGTACGATACTCTCCAGGTGGGTGATGTCGTGCTCGGGCAGGTCAAACAGCAGCAGCTCCTCGTCGTCCAGCACTCGACCCAGGGCCGAGCCGAGCTGACCTTTGCTGCCGGTTATGACTATGCGCATCGGACACCTCTTGACATGCCAGACAAGCATCGCAAGGCAATGAATGAGTGGCGCGATACCCTCGATCGAGGGTCCTTGGGTGTTTGGTCAGCAGACCTGTCAGTGGATACCTGGTCGGGCCTCCAACTGATGGTGAGCCACAGCAACGTCCAGCGCCAGGATTGGTGTCGCATGGCTGAGTATAAGTACAAGCGCAAGGGATGGCAAGCATCTGGCAGCAGGGACCTGAGTGCCACGGGTCGCACAACGCCTCCGGACGAGGACCCACGCGAGTTGTCCAGCCCCCCGCCCGGATGGAGAGTTTGACAGAAGGGCTGCTTCGCCCCATAATCTGCGAGAAGTCTGCCTGTTGGCCAGGTGGGCCGATCAATGGATGGAGGGCGCTGCCGCCGATGGCGGCGTGGTGATAGGCTGGGGGGAAACAATGCCCAAGGGTATGGCAGAGGGCAGGGAAGCTTTGACGGCTGCTGTGAGCCTGCGGCAGATGATACGTGAACTGGAGATAGGCGTGGCCAATATCGATGGGCGCGGCCTGGGTGTCTTGCATCTGCTCAGGATGCGCGATAAGGTCGAGAGCGAAATCGCTCGCCTGGGCAAGCAAGGCATGGATCTACGAGCCGAGATGACGCGGATCGAAGTGGTTGACAGCATCTTTGCGCGCAAGGCTGGACACATCGGGCGGGAGCTCCGCGAAGTGGGCGGCCTGGCCGGTGCACGCCGCTCAGAGAATCCGCCATTGGAGCACAGTTGGTGGTATGTGGATGTCGCCCTGGCCCAGAGACGGCACAAGGTGGCTATCAAGGGCGTCACGATCGCCCTTGGCGTCTTGTTGTTGCTCATGGTGAGCAACTATCTGTTAGACAAGTTCTTTGGTCTCGATCCCATCCAGAAGCAAGCCCGCATTCACACGACCCAGGCGGAGCGGTATCTTCTTAGCGGCGACTACGCTGATGCCATCGCCGAGTATGAGCGGGCAGTGGCGGTGGACCCCAGCGATGGGCAGCCCCGGGTCCAGTTGGGGGTTCTCTACGAGATGGAGGGCCGGACAGAGGAGGCACAGGCAGCTCTCGCGGCCGCAGAAGCCGCCATTGGCGACCGCGCCGACTATCTGGTGGTCCTCTCGCAGGCCTACCAAGGCCTCGGCGACCCAGAAGCTGCGGTGGCCGCGGTTCAAGAGGCAATAGAACTCAAGCCCGACTTTGCCCTCGCCTACATGATTCGGGGTGGCCTCCACGAGCAGATGGGCGAAACCCAAGAGGCCTTAGGCGACTATGAGAGCGCAGCGCAGCTTGCCCAAGAGCAGGGAAACGACCAGCTCTACGTGGTGGCCAGGGTACGCCTTGCAATGGGGCTGCAGAGTGCGCCCAGCATGGGCGGTCCTGGAGGGGGATTCTAGTTGGTTGCCGCCTCAGCCGCGGTTCTCTTGGCAGTCGCAGGAGGTCAACCTCGAGCCCGGCGATGGCTTCCAAGACGCATGGCAGGTCATGCACTGGTGGGCTGTGGCAAGCGTCCTATTCCTCGATCTCTACTCTCTCCAAGGGCTCGACCTGTTCGCAGCGATACGTGGTCAAGTAGGGTCCGCTGACCGGCGCCGCCCAGCGGACGGCGTTGGTGATGACCCTCTGTACCGTCTTGTGGAAGAAGATGGGTAGCGTCTCATGGCCCGGACGGAAGTAGAAGACCTTGCCCTTGCCCCGGTGATAGGCGCAGCCGCTTCGGAATACCTCGCCGCCCTGGAACCAGCTTATCAAGACCAGCTCGTCTGGCTGGGGGATGTCAAAGAGCTCGCCATACATCTCTGTATGCGGAATCTGGAAGTACTCGCCCAGGCCCTCCACAATGGGATGCCCCGGCAAGACGACCCAGAGACGCTCGCGCTCCCCTATCTCGCGCCACTTCAAGCTGCAGTTGGTGCCCATCATTCGCCTGAAAACCTTGGAGAAATGTGCCGAGTGTAGGACGATGAGGCCCATCCCGTCCAGGATGCGCTGTTGGACCCTGTCCACGATCTCGTCTTTCACCTCGTGATGGGCCATGTGTCCCCACCAGATGAGCACATCGGTGTTGGCCAACACCTGCTCGGTCAGGCCGTGTTCGGGTTCGTCGAGTGTCGCTGTGCGCGTCTCTATGTCGGGGTGCTTGCCCAAGAAGCCTGCTATCTGGGCATGAATCCCATTGGGGTACACTGCTGATACGTTGGGGTGGGTCTTTTCGTGACGGTACTCGTTCCAGACCGTCACCCGGATCTTGCTGGCCATGGGGTTATCCTGTCCTTCCTTTATGATTGAACTGACACCGACGGCAGCTTACCCACGCAGTATACCTGGATGCGCCTCGCCAAGCAAACACAACCGCGACGCGCCCGCAAGACACATCCGGGGAAGGCACTATCAACCCGCATGTCTCCGCTGCTCGTGGCCCTTCCGTGCCTCTGATCCGGTTGTGCGCACGCTCATCCGCCAATGAAAGGCTTGATGTCGAGCACAGGCGTTCCGTCCCAGGCGTCCAGCCCGGAGACGGTCAGCACGTTGCCCTCTACTCTCAGGAGTGTCACTGTGGTGAGGCCGATGGGGTTCGGTCGATGAGGGCTGCGCAGGGCGAAAACGCCGCGCACCGCGAGGCCCCGATCGCCCATGGGATGCTGTTGCAGGGGCGCGTTCTTGGCCAGTGCCCGATCAAAACAGAATAGGATGTGGAGCTTCTCGCACGATTCCAGGGCCACCAGGCCGTCCGCGTACTCTGGATAGACCGTGATCGTGGACCGGTCGCTGTGCGCGCGTGGCGGTGATCGGTGCGGTCCCAGCTCGTTGTGGACTATGCCGATTGGCCGCATGGCGATGTGCGAGGCGAGGCCCGCGCCCCCGCCCCTGCCACCACCTGTACCTCTTTCCACAATCCCACCTCCTCAACTGCAGACCGCTGCGAGATGCTCATCTGCCCGTGGTCACCTGCCCGGACGAAGCTGAGCTGACTCCCAGAGAGCTTGTCGCATATAAAGATCGTGCTGCGATCGCCCATTGCCCTCCAACTGGGCAAGAGTGTGCGCCGCGTCGTCTTGCCCGTAGCGGGCCAACCTGCGGTAGGCACACGTCTAGTTCCAGGCTCTGAAACGGATGGGGACCACCCCAAGTCACCGGCCCGGTCGGCGCGAGCGCAGAAGACCATCTAAGCATCTTGCAGCTTGGTCCATCAAGAGCGCCCCCGCCTTCCCCGGTGAGCACGGCGGCCGCCGCTACGGCGAGCTCGATGCTGCCTCCCCATCCGCTGCCCTGCCATCTTGCCGGTAGGCGCAACGCGGGAGTCGTCGGACCGAACATCGGACAGCGATGTGCCGCGTCTCCGTCGGCTATCCCACATGGCAAGGAGTGTACTCAGGACCCGCGGCAGCACTTCACTTCCTAGAAAGCGCGCGATGGCAACCGCAGCGGGCGCACTAGGTTGTCTTCTGGCACTCACAGCAGAGAGATGGCGCTCAGTAGCGATAGGCATCTGCACTGCCGCAGGCACCCTCACAACCTCCGCTTGCCCCTCTACTACTGCGTGGAGCGCCCCTTGCGGGCAACTCGCCAAGCATGCCTCACAAGCGTTGCAGCGCTCTCGATCGATGACCGCGACACCGCCCTCAGTGTGGATCGCCCCTTTGGGCAAGCGCCTACACAGGTGCCACATCCCTGACAGAGATCGGCGTCGATGCCAATAGTTATGTTCACTCTCTTCTCCTTGCTCATCACAGCCGGCGAAGCAGTTTCGGCAGTGCGCCCTCCTTTGGCTTCATCCGTTCGTCATATGCGTCCAGGAAGGACTGAAGCACACGAGCCGTCTCACGGAGGTCTTGAACCCAAGCATTCAACATACGTTCGCCAAGCTCTGTGATTCGGTATACGCGTTTGGGCGGACCCGCAGCCGACCGCTGATCCCAAGCCGAGACCACGACATCACCCTTTTCCAGGTCTCTTAGAATGCGGTAGATTGCGCTTGGATCTATGGGATAGTCTTCAAGGCCGATGGACCTCAGGCCGTTGATCAATCCGTAGCCATGCAGAGGACTGTCGTGCAGCAACAGGAGCAGGGCAGGTTCCACCAACCGGCGCATCCGTCGTGGTCGCCCTGGTCTTGCTTTGTCTCGCGTTTCTGGCCCACCTGGCCTGCGAATGGGTCGTGCCATTTGCCTTTCTCCAGAGAACGTGGTGAGGTTTGGCTATATGCAGGACACATATAGATTCTATCCCAATATCGGCCCGCCGTCAATACGCCCTAGAAGCAGGGTGTGGGAAAACGCCGGCAATTCGCGCTTTCGCCGCAACAGTTGTGCTGTTGCATAGAGCTTGTGCCAGTTGTTTGCGTTTTGTCCGTAGGACTATCAGTTTGTAGGGGCGGGTTTCAAACCCGCCCCTACTCCCAGATCTTTCCACAACACCCTTCCTAGAAGAGAGCACCGAAAAGCGGATCTGTCATTCCTCGCCTTCGCTGCGCTATGGCTCCCCTGTGACAATGGCCGTCTTTCGACGCTCTCCACTGCTCTTCGTTGACGGGATGCGAATGTGAGGTATAATGGGCTTCCAATACAGACGGAGAAGATGTCTCGATGTCCTACAAAGGCAACGGAAGGCAGGACACCCTCAGCGAAGCCGTGCTGCGGCAGGCGTTGTTTCCTGGGCTGGTGTACAACGAGCTGGGCGAGGCGGCGGAACTAGTCTATATCGGCGGCGTGGCCCACTATGCGATCCCCGATGCGGGCTTTCTGCGTCACGTTGAGGCCTACAAGGTAGATACGGCTGTCATCGCCGATCTGAAGGAACAGATCACATCGATGCAGGACGAGGTAGTGCGCGGCATGTTGCAGATGCTGGGCAGGGACGACATCTTTACCAAGGCGGCCATCGATGCGTCGATACGCAATCTGGAGCAGAACATCCGACAGAGCAACACTGACCAGTGGGTGCCCTGGTTGCGGCTGTTTGGTTTTCGCGTGGTGGTAGACGTACACGGGGAGATCGTGGAAATCATGTATCCGTCACAGCCCGACCAGGACGGATAGAGGCTGGGCCAGACACCACATTGTAGCCTGACCCGACGTCGCCTCGGCAGCGTACGCGCCGGCCTTGATTGGCGTCCCAACCTGCCTGCTATTCCAGAATGGTCTCCTCCTGCACCAAGTCCTCATCGATCTCCAGCCCCAGGCCCGGCCACCGCGGCAGCTCTATGAACCCGTCAACGGGTTCGATCTTGTGCTTCAGGAAGAACTGGTGGATGGTATTCCACTTGACAAGATACTCCTGGATAGGGCAAAGGTTCGGCGGGCGGGAGGCGATCAGGTGCGCTGTGGCGTGGGTCGAGTGTCCGTGAGGGATCACCTCGATGTCATAGGCCGATGCCAGTGCGCTTATCTTGACCGTCTCAGTGATGCCGCCGGCCCAGTAGATGTCGGGCTGAAGGATGTCTTGCGCGCCGGCCTCCAGTAGCCTGCGGAAGCCCCAGCGAGTGTATTCATGCTCGCCATTGGAGACCGGGAAGGGCATGGCCCGGCGAATCTGAGCGCAGATGTCGTATTTGTCGGGCAGGACGGGCTCCTCGATCCAACGCGGATTGTAGGGTGCTATGCGTGGGGCTATGAGCCTGGCATATCGCAGGTCCCAGCTCATCCAGCAGTCGAGCATCAGGTCGGGCTCAGGCCCCATGGCCTCGCGCACGCTCTTGACCAAAGCCACATTGCGTTCCACGCCCCGAGGCCCCTCGGCGGGACTGGCCCGGAAGAACCACTTCTGGGCGCGGTACCCCTTTTCCGCGTATTCGCGAGCGCGCGCCGCCGCTTGCTCAGGCTCGACGGAAAAGCCCAACATGCTCGCGTAGACTGGGATCCGGGCTCGGGTGGGGCCGCCCAGCAGTCGGTAGACCGGGGCGTTGGCCCACTTGCCCCGGATGTCCCAAAAGGCGCAATCGAGGGCGCTGATGGCCATCATGGTCTCGCCCTTGCGTCCATGGACGGCGAGCCGGTACATCTTGTCCCACAACAGCTCGACGGCCAGGGGATCCTCCTGCAGAAGCATGCCCTTGAATCGGGACAAGACTGTGTGGGCGATGCTCAGAGTCACCGGTCCAGAGATGCCAGTGATGCCTGCATCGGTCTCCACCTCCACGAACGCGCTGTGGATGCGATACCTCGCCTTGCCGACCGGCTCCAGGTGCTGGGGTCCCTGGGAACGGTGTCCCGGATAGATGTCGATGGGCCGGCACAGGCGCTCTTCCCAAAACACGCCGGGAAAGTCAAGGGTTCCTGCCAAATGCCGACAGAGGATGTTAGTGATCTTCAAGGTCTTCTCCTTTTTGGTCTGCGGCCACAGACTGAAGCCCCGATTGAGGGAGTTCCAAGCTCTCCACTCCACCTCAGTCCCACCAGGAGCCTCTGCCCTGATGGCGCGCCTTTCCCGCGCTTGAGGATGGCCGTTTGTGCTCAGCTAAGCACGTACACGGGCGAGAGCCACGCCCATTGGTTGTTAACCTGGCGTATCTCCACGTCATATATGTCGCAGTCTGCTTCTGGGTTGGCGTCGGTCCACTCCCGGCGAAAACGATACCGCGTCTCGGGAATCGCGCGGTGGATGAGGAACGCCTCGGAGCCATAGCCTTCGATGAACGTCGCCCTGCTCCCGCCCAAGAGCTCGCCGATCGAGAGTAGAACCACCTTCCCATTGAGCCGCAGGTTCAGCACGGTGTGTGCATCTCCCTGGATCTCGAGGATGACCGCGGCCGTCTGCGGGTGCAGCGTGGATGGGTTCTTGAAAGTGGTACACTGCCACTCCACTCGCGCTGCCGTGGTCCCGATGATTTGGTTGCGTAGCGCATTGATCTCCAGATCTTCCGTCCGATCCCGTGTTGGTGCGAGGACGCTCTGCCCGCGAAAACAGGGCTCCACCGAGGCGATGAGACCATCGCAAACTGCGGCCTCCCCATTCCACACGAGTCCCTGGGACGACCTGCCCCATCCCATCTCCACGCGGACTTTGAACGCCTGGGCGTTCTCGGATGGTGACAGATTCTCGCCGTAGACTGCCCTCCATGGCCTGGAATTCTTGTAGACCACGATCTTGTCTATCCAATCACACGCGGTAACCTGCAGCTCTATCTGTCGCGGGCTTGCCTGACCAACCTCGCTCCCCGTGTTCGCCCCATTCACCTGGAAGCGACAGGCTATCTTGTCCCCGGTGACGGCGTAGGTATGGCGGGCCACGATGGCCTTCCAAATCGCCTGGCGTGTTTTCTCCTTTGCCAGGACAGCCAGACGGCCATCCCCGTATGAACCTGGGTACCCCGCGTGGTGGTCGGTAGAGGCCACGTAGCCAAACCGGTGACCCAGAGCCAAACCAGCGCGAACCGTGTTTCGCGAATCTCTGGGACCCATGGTGTGGAGATAGGGATAGGGGCTCCGATCAGACATGCTGCAGCCATGCTTAGAGTAGACTTCCACCACGGGGCTGATGGCAGAGGAAAAGGCCTCCCAGTTGATGCCACGGTATCCTGGTACATACGCCACATGGTGGGGAATGGCGATAACCGGCCTTGGGGCCAGGCTTGCCACCAGCTCTGCGGGAGATTCGGCGTGAATGATGGGAAGATCTGCGGAAGGAGACAGGAGATGATGGTCCCCGTACTTTCTAGAATGCGCTTCGTACCCGTGAAAAGTCACAAACTGGTGGGGGAGATTGGCTGCTTCCAGCGTCTGGCGGACCTTATCCCAGTTCCTGGCCAGCTTGGCAAATCCCCTCTCGTGGAAGTCGACCATGAACTCAAGACGCGGTGACCGCGGAGGCATATCGGGCCAATAGGCATGTCCGGTCACCGAGCAAAAGTCCAGATGTTCCCGCGCGGCGACCAGGGCGTTCTCCAGGCTGCCATAGCCGTAGCTGATGCCACAGTGATTGTGGATGTCGCCCCAGTACAGGTTCATGGGATGCACTCTCCTCGTCGGGTGGGTAGGTACGATGCGCCCTCTTGGTCGCACAAGCCGGGAATGTGCCGGGGCCTCACAGATGCCCGAACCGAGGCTGCTCCTCGCGCGGTCGAGTTCCCCACTGCATGAAGCATCTGACGCCAGAGGGCACCTGGCCCAATTCACTCAAGAGAGACGACAGTGCCACTCTTGACCGCCTCGACCGCGCCAAAGACCATGGCCAGGCTCTTCAGGTTGTCACGCCCCTGGGTGCCAGGAGTGGTCTCCTCGCGTAGAGCCTGGTAGAACTCGTGGCGCAGATAATGCTGGCCAGTGCGGGCCATCGCTTCGAAGGGCACCTCTCGCAAAGCCTCGCCGGTTGCGGCCTCGAACACAAGGTCGTTCCGCAGTACGATCACTCCCCTTTCACACTCGATGTGCCAGTGGCCGTTCCAGGATGTTTGGTCGCCAGGGCGCACCGTGAGCCGCTCACAATCCTCGATTGCCCACACGGCTCCATGCGTGTGCGCCCACGTCTCCTGGCCTGCAACCAGAACAGGGCTGACTCAACAACAGGCTACGGCTGAGCAGAGATCGACCGGGGCCGCCCTGCCTACTCATCCTGGTCCGGGCAATGCAGAACCAGACAGGTGGGGGCGACATCCCGTTGCAGGCCCCAGCAGCTCTCTCCCTAGATTCTGCCTCACGCGGCAGCCAAATGCAAGCGAGCCAAACAAGCGACTTCCCCAGCCTCTCGGGCATGCCGGAGGGGTGCGCTTTGCCGCCGCGCTCTAGGTCCCAGCAACGCTTGGTCACACCCGGCCACCAGGTGGCCCCAGCGAACCCAGGCATCCAGCAGAGCTGCAGAGGCAACAGGAGTGTTGCTTGGCGGCTTTGCCGTGCAAGTGCCGAGGAACATGACTGGAGTGTGGCGTCTCTCGGCGCCAAAGCGGACGTAGATTGGCTCCGCCAAGCTCCTCACGCGACGAATGGCCTTACCTTGACATCGCGCCCCCTGGATTTGGGCACCCACCTTGGTGTAGAATGGGCGAACAACAGCGAGCACGGCGAGAGTCCTGCCAGGAGACTGATGCCACTGACATCTGGCACGCCCGAATCGAGCTCCCAATCTCGCTGTCCTTGGAGAGTCACCCCGGAGCGCCAAAGATATGTCGAAAGCATGGTCTTTTCGTGATACGTTGAGGTCCATGCGTGGCAACATGCTAGTTCTCACCTTGACCGGCGTGCTGGGCATGTTCGGCCGAAGCATGGCTTTCCCCTACGCCTCCCTGTACATCCTGGCGCTCGGCGGAGAACCCGCCCAGATCGGCCTGATCAACTCGCTAAGCCCCCTAGCGGGTCTGCTCGTGTTCCCCCTTGCCGGCTACCTCGCCGACCACGCAGGCAGGGTCAAGATAATCGTGCTTGCCGGCTACCTCTCCTCGGCGACCTTGCTCCTGTACGTTTTCGCTCCGAGTTGGCAGCTCATCGCCCTGGCTGCACTGCTGCAAGGCTTTCTGGTCATTCAGTTTCCGCCGAGTTCCGCGATCATAGCCGACTCGTTGTCCCCCAGGGACCGAGGCGCGGGATTCGCGGCCATGAGAACCCTCGCCGGTACCCCGGCCTTGTTCTCGCCATACCTGGCAGGGGCCTTACTCGACGTCCTGGGAGTGAACCTGGGCATGAGGTATCTCTATGCATTCCTCGCGTTGGCCTATCTGGTCAGCGCCACCATCAACCTCCGCTTCCTCAAGGAAACGTCGCGGCCTTCAGAGGCACGAATCGGCCTTTCGGATATTCCCGGAACCCTCAGGAAGGCGTACGCTGGCATTCCAGCGATGCTTGGACAGCTACCTCGGTCCCTGAAGGCTCTGGCCCTGGTCATCATCCTTGGGTTCATGGCCAACGCGATTGCCGGGCCTTTCTGGGTGGTCTATGCAGTTGAGCACATCGGGCTCTCCTCCACCGATTGGGGGCTCATTCTCCTGATAGAGACCGCCCTGAGAAACTTGGCCTACATTCCGGCAGGAGTGATGGTGGATCGCGTGGGCAGGACCAAGTGCATGCTGGCGTCGCTCCTGCTTTCTCTGGTGTCCCTGCCCCTATTCGCCATCTCTTCGAGCTTTATACATGTGCTGCTGATTCGCGCGGCCGCAGCTTTGGCAACCGCTTTCTTTGTGCCGGCATGCTCGGCGTTGATGGCCGACACCGTTCCCAGGGAGAGACGGGGAAGAGTGATGGCGGCTCTCGGGCAAGGAAGCGTAATGCTGGGGGCTGCTTCTGGGGGAACGGGTGGGCCAGGCGTGGGTTTCCTGGTGACCGTACCTCTGATGATCGCCTCCCTTTCGGGGGGCTATCTCTACGCCTATAATCCGGTCTATCCCTGGGCATTCGTTTTGCTGGCCACGTTGGCCGCCATCACCCTCTCTGCTCTTTTCATCCGAGACGCAGATGAAGCAGAAGTGTAGCACGCGTCAGCTAATATGCTGGCTCGGTGGAAAGCCACCGGGGCATTCTGCGTGGAGGGCGAGCAGCCATTGCAGCCAGAGCCCAGGGCCGCCGCGGCCCACGGTCACAGATCCAAGCTGTGGTGTGCCAGTGCCGGTTCAGCGAGGAGGAAGGCTAGCGAGATAGGGCATCGAGTCCGAGCGGGAGAAAGTGGCCACAGTGTTTCCGATCTCTGAAAGGAGAAAGTACCATGAGAATCGTGTCGGCCGATATCTATGACGTCAGTCTGTATCCGGACGGCCCGGGGTGGAATCCGGTCATCCTGCGCCTGACCACTGATGAGGGCATCTATGGTCTCGGGGAGGTTGCCCTGGCCTACGGAACGGGCAGTGCCGGGGGGCTAGGGATGCTCAGGCAGACGGTGAAGGGTTTCGTCATCGGCGCAGACCCGGGACGCATCGAAGAGATGTGGCATACGCTGTTCCGACGCACCTTTTGGGGGCAGGGCGGCGGACCGGTGGTCTATGGCGCAATGAGTGCCATCGACGAGGCGCTGTGGGATATCAAGGGCAAGGCGGTCGGTCTGCCGATATGCGAGCTGCTGGGGGGCAAGACCCGCGACGCGATCCGAGTCTACGCCAATGGCTGGTACAGCAGGCGGACGCCCGAGGGGCGCCAGGTCTGCGTTGCGCCGGAGGAATACGCCGAGGCGGCCCAGAGAGTGGTGGCCGACGGATACGACGCCATAAAGTTCGATCCATTTGCGGTGACCCCCGATGGCGTCTGGTCCTATCCCGAGCGGGCGCTCACCCGCGAGAGGGCCGATCTTGCCTACGCCCGCGTCGCGGCAGTTCGGGAGGCCATTGGCTCCGAGGTGGACATCCTGGTGGAGGTCCACGGCAACCTGGGCACCACCTCGGCCATTGAGATGGGGCGGCGTTTCGCCGAGCTGGAGCCTTTCTTCTACGAGGAGCCTGTGGACGCCATGAACGTGGAGTGCATGCTCAAGATCTCTCAAAACGTGCCCATCCCACTTGCCGCAGGCGAACGGCTCTATACCCGCTATGGCTTCCGGGAGTACATCGAGAAGCAGGCGATCGACATCTTGCAGCCCGACATGGGTCTGGCCGGGGGTATCACCGAGGTGAAAAAGATCGCCGCCTACGCCGAGACCTATGACCTGCACATCCAGCCACACAACTGCGCTGGTCCCGTGGCCACAGCAGCCTCGGTGCAACTCGATGCCTGCATCACCAACTTTATCATTCAGGAGTGGTTTCCCTACCGCGATTCACTTATGTACGAACTGGTCGAGGAGGATTTCGAAAGACAAGCGGTCAACAGCCAGTTCACCATCCCTGACAAGCCGGGGCTGGGCGTGACCTTGAACGAGGAGGTCATCGCCAGATACCCCTGCACGCACATCGGTGAATGAACTGCGCCCCTGGTGCAGAGTGTCATCATCGATAGGCATGGGAGGCCACGCTGTCCGACGGGCAGTTCGCCGCCGCCATCGAGGAGGAGTGCGAAATGTCAACACCAATGCGAGGGGTCTACACCATCCCGTCAACACCTTTCGACGAACAGGGCCAACTAGATGAAGAGGGACTGCGTCGCATCGTCGATTTCTGCATCGAATGCGGTGCACACGGCATCGTCTGGCCGGTGAACGCCAGCGAATTCACCACCCTCTCTGACCAAGAGCGCCTCGCAGGGGCGCGCATCGTCCTCGAACAGGCTGGGGGACGGGTTCCGGTGGTGATTGGGACGGCCGGCGTGTGCGCCGAGCACGCGCTGATGTTCAGTCGCGCGGCGGCCGAGATGGGGGCCGACGCCGTCATCGCCATGGCGCCCTATATTCGGAAGATAAGGGATGAGAGAGGGCTCCTGGAATACTACCAGGCCATCTCGCAGGCCATCGATATCCCCATCTTTGTTCAGAACCACGCGGTGGGCACCGACCTCCCAGTGAGCGTCATGGCCCGCCTGGTCCGAGAGGTTGAGCACGTCGAGTACATCAAAGAAGAAACGATGCCGGCCACTCACAAGCTCAGTCAGTTGCTCGAGTTGGCCGGCCCGAAGCTGAAGGGTGTTTTCGGTGGGTCGGGCGGGCGCTACCTGCTGCTGGAGCATCCGAGGGGCTCCTGCGGGCAGATGCCAGGCTGCCACGTCACCGACGTGGTGGTCCGTCTATGGAATGCCCTGGAGGCGGGGGACTTGCAGGAAGCCAAGCGCGTCTATGGCCTGATGGCCCCCCTCTTTGCCATAGAGATCCAGTGTCGTGGCGCCATCTATAAGGAGGTCCTGCGACGCCGAGGAGTGATCAAGAGTGCGCGCTCGCGCAACGTGCCACCCGATCAGATGGACGAACAGGATCATCGCGCCCTTGACGACATCATGGCTGATCTTGAGCCCTTGTTTACCTGGCGTGGCCCGCAACCGTGACCTTGCGACGCTGGGCGAGCACACCTGGTGAACATCGGTCACATCCCACGACAAGGAGAATCATGTTGCCAAAGGAACTGATCAGCCGGGCTTGGGTAGATGCGCAGAACCCCCTCAACATGATCCGACGCGGGCATCTGCGGGCTATGGGCTACACCGACTATGACATGCAGCGCCCCTTCATCGGTGTCTGCAACCCCTGGAGCGAACTCAATCCAGGTCACTGGCACTTCCGCATGCTGGCCGATGCGGTCAAGCGGGGTGTCTGGGCGGCTGGGGGCTTGCCCCTAGAGTTTCCTACCATATCAATGTGTGAGGTCTTCCACAACATCTCTACGCTCATATATCGCAACCTGATGGCCCTGGACACGGAGGAATTCATCTCTTCGATGCCCTTCGATGGGGTGGTGCTCCTCTCCACGTGCGACAAGAACGTGCCCGCCCAGATCATGGCCCTGGCAACAGCCAACAAGCCGGCGATCATCGTCACTGGTGGCACGCGTCTGGCAGGTTATTGCGACGGGCAGACTGTGTCCTGTTCCACCGACACCCAGCGCTTCCGGTGGGACTATCTGGCAGGCGTCGTGGGCGACGAAGAGATGCGCGAGGTGGAGATGAACGCCTTCTTCAACACCTGCGGCGCCTGTGGTGTGATGGGCACAGCCAACAGCGTCCAGTCCACAGCCGAGGCGCTGGGGATCACCCTGCCGGGATGCGCTTCCATTCCGGCAGTATACGCCCAACGCATCCACATCGCCGAGGCCACCGGGATCAAGATCATGGAGCTGGTGGAGCGGGACATCCGCCCCAGCGACATCCTGACCCGTCCGGCCTTCGAGAACGCCATTCGGGTTCTGATGGCCACAGCCGGCAGCAACAACCTGGTCATCCACTTGATCGCTATGGCCAGGAGAGCTGGAGTCCATCTGACCTTGGACGACTTTGACCGGATCAGCCAGCAGACCCCTTTCATCACCAGCGTGAAGCCTGCCGGGGCGTACACTGTGGAGGAGCTCTACCGGGCAGGAGGCATCACCGCGGTGATGAAGGAGTTGGAGCCACTGCTCGACACCTCGGTGATGACCGCCACCGGCAAAACGCTGGCGGAGAACCTGAAGAGGGTAAGGGTGCTGGATCGGCGAATCATTCGCCCACTGGACGATCCTATCCAGCAACATGGGGGCCTGCGAATCGTGCGGGGAAGCCTGGCGCCAGATGGAGCGGTGATCAAGACCTCGGCAGCGTCGCGGCGGCTCCTACGTCACAAGGCGCCAGCGGTTATTCTTCGCAGCCGAAAGCAAGAGGACATCGACCGAGACCTGGCTCATATCACCGCGGACCACATCATCATCAATCGCTACATGGGGCCGGTCGGCGCACCCGGCATGCCTGAGGTCGGGCCCGTGGGGCTGCCCCGTCACTTGCTGCGCCAGGGCGTGCGCGACATGGTGCGCATCACCGATGCGCGCATGAGCGGCACTTCTTATGGCACGATCGTGCTACACGTCGCCCCAGAGGCCGCGGTGGGCGGCCCGCTGGCAATCGTCGAGGAGGGGGACATCATCGAGTTGGACGCAGAACGCGGTGTGCTCGACCTGCTGCTGGACGACCGCGAGATCCAGCGACGCCTGGCCCAGTGGAGACCTCGGGCACCCGCGTACACCCACGGCTACCGGGCGTTGTGGATCGACCAGGTGACCCAGGCCCCCGACGGCTGTGATTTCAAGTTCTGCTCCCAGAAGGACTGGCTCACCAGGCGCTGGCAGAGACCTGGCTCCCAGTAGGCGACCGGGCGGTGAACCGTGGCCAACTGCCCGTCAGGGAGCAGCGAGCCATCAGGCGGAGCGGTATGATTTCGACGCGCCCGCGCCGCGGGACTGGTTCCTTGTGGACTCGCTCTATGCCTGTCAGGGCGCGGGGCCATTCAGCCCCTATCCCAGTGACTTGTTCGCGGACTTTGACACCATCCTGGGCGGCTCCGCTCCTGTGGCCGTGGACACCGTCGTGGAAGCCCTCATGGGCTGGCACAATCCGGGAACGAACGTACCCTACACTCGATTGGCCGCCAAGCATGGCCGCCATCCTCTCCGCTGAGGGCATGGCTACGTCTTGCGTCGGCCTTGCGGCAATCCGCCTGACGCGCCTTCCCGCCGGCCGCAACATGGCGAGCTACCTACGGTTCGTGGGGGCGGAAGGCGCTGATTCAGAACACGTAGGTGGGGTCCGTGAAGACCCAGCAGCGTCTTTGGAGGAGATTGCGATGAAGGCTTCTGAAAAGGATGGAGCCAGGAAAATGCAGCTAGTATAAGGAGGTCGATTTCCGATGTTTCGCTATGAGTATGAGTTAGGCAAGGCGGCCGATATACTTGCCAGAGAACTATTCAAGCTCAAGCCCGGGGAGACTTTTGTCATCACGGCCGATACGGAGAGTGATCTTCGTGTTGTCAATGCTACAGCGAGGGCAGCCTTCGCTGTCGGGGCGAAGCCGATGGTGATCTTGCTGGCTTCCCCTTTGGGGGTGTCAGAGGCGGCGGACCCGATGCTGCCGGTAGAAGCGCTTGCCGGTGCGTTGAAGGGAGCGGACGCATGGGTGGAGTTCAATAACCAGTGGTTGCTTTATTCCACACCCTACAACATCGCGATGAAGGAGAACGAAAAGCTTCGCTACATGAATCTGGTAGGGATGAATGCTGACATGATGGTGCGCTGCATCGGCCGGGTCAACTATCCGGTCTTGGGAGAGTTCCTAGAGAGACTTTACAGGATGACGACGAACACGAAGCATTTCCGTTTCACCACACCGGCGGGGGAGGAGCTCGAGTTTGACTATGATCCCGATCGCATCACTACGTTGTCGAAGGGGTACGCCGATGTACCTGGGTCCCAGTTCATGGCTGGCCAGATCGCCTGGGCACCCAAGTTTGAGACGATCAATGGACTTCTCGTCTTTGATGGCTCCCTTGTGCCACCGCTAGGCAAGCTGGAGCAACCGATCAGTCTCAGGATTGAGAAGGGCGCGATTGTCAGGGTTGAGGGGGGAAATGAGGCCGTGGAGTTCGAAAGGTGGATGGATAGCTTCGATCATCCGCAGATGCGCCGACTAGCGCATGCTAGTTGGGGCTTTCACCCCGGTGCCAGACTCACAGGGGATATCGTTGAGGATGAGCGAGTCTGGGGGGCTACCGAGTGGGGCGTTGGTGCCGTCGGCCCCTGCTTTTCTCGTACAGGAGAGTTGATCCCTGCGCCTTCACATACGGACGGGATATGCCTGAACACGTCCGCCTGGCTAGACGGCATACAGATACTGGATGAGGGAAGAGTCGTTGATGAGGAGCTTGCCAAGCTTGCCAAAGAACTTGGTAAGGCTTGAAGGGTATGCTAGCCGATGTGAGGTGGGCTATTGAGTAACTCCGGTGCCCCAGGGGTAGGAAAAGGAGAAGGCGGTGAATGAAAGGCTAATTGACACTTTCTTCAAGATGGTCCGAATCGATAGCGAATCAGGGGAGGAGAAGGAATTCATCTCCTACCTGAAGGACCTGTTCATGAGAGAGTTTCAAGCAAAGTGCACCATCGATGATTACGGGAACCTCATAGTGAATATCCCTGCCAAGAATTCCGCCCGCAATGAGCCCGTCTTCTTCGGCGTCCATGCCGATACGGTCAAGCCGGGCAAGAACATCGAACCCATCTTAGAGAATGGGATAATTCGCTCCAAAGAGGATACCATCTTGGGTGCGGATGACAAGGCGGGCATCGCCGAGCTTGTGGAGGCAATCAGGACCGCCGATCGATATCCTCCCTTAGAGATCATGGTCTCGAGGGAGGAGGAGATTGGGCTGGTCGGAGCTAAACATCTCGACACCTCATTGCTCAAGTCGAAGGTGGGGTTCCTAATCGATATGGATGCCCTGGACGCCGTGGTCATTGGTGGGCCTTCCCACATGATCATCGATGTGGAGATTACGGGCAAGGGCGCCCATGCGGGGATGGAGCCGGAGAAGGGGATTTCCGCCATCAAGACCGCCAGCTATGCTATCTGTATGCTGAAGGAGGGTTGGATCGACGAGGAGACGACAGTCAATGTGGGGATCATCAAGGGAGGAGAGATCCGCAATGGCGTTCCGGAAAGGGTCCAGCTCAAAGCGGAGTGCCGCAGCCTCACCCATGAGAAGTGCGTCGCCCAGAGCCAGTTGATCAGAGAGATCTTTGAGATAGCCGCCAAGTCCGTCGGTGCACGAGCAGAGGTAAAGATGGAGATGGCATACGAAGCGGTGAAGGTCCCCGAAGATGCAGAGGTGGTCAACATCGCAAAGGATGCGGTAAGGAGCGTGGGGCTTGAACCGCAAGTAAGGCTAATCTGCGGAGGGACCGATGGCTCGATCTACAATCAGAAGGGGATCCAGACCGTAGTCATAGGAATGGGGGCGAAATCGGAGCACTCGAAGGATGAGAACATCGCTGTGGCGGATATGGAGAAAGCCGTAGGTATGATTCAACATATCTTTGACGAGTTCAGTGGGTAGGTCAAGATATGGAGTTGTGGCACGCGATATGAGGCCAAAGAAGTATCAGAAGGTCTCAGGATAGATGGAAGAGCTCAGAGGTATACTGGTCGCTGTGGCGACACCATTGACCGAAGATGGGGAGGAGGTGGATTGGGGCGGGCTAAGCGCCCTGGTCGATTCGCCCCAGGCCGGACGCCGCTCACCGCACTCTTGCGCGATTGCGGATCGGTGGCTGGCCGCCGATCCGTGCGGGCTGTAGAGGGTTGAACAGGGGCCGCTTCAAGAAACAGTGTTCTGGCTGTCAGGTCCATCAAGAGCCGAGGAGAAGACGCACCAACATGGAGACACAGAAGAAGCTAGCCGGCAAGGTGGCTCTGGTCACGGGATCGGCTCGCGGACTCGGGCGTGCATATGCGTTGCGCCTCGCCAGGCTCGGCGCGGATGTGGTGGTCAACGACATCAGCCTGAAGGCTCATGAGGAATTCAACGAGACGCTGACCGCCGACAGCGTGCCCGATGAGATCAGGGCGCTGGGCGTGCGCAGCCTGGGCATCGAGTCGGACGTCACCAAAAAGGAACAGATGGACGAGATGTTTGGCCGCATCGAGCAGGAGTTCGGAAGATTGGACATCCTGGTCTGTAACGCCGGCGGCGCGCTCTTTGGCCGCGACAACCCCTGGGCCGCCACCGCAACCGAAGACGCCTTCCGCCGTACCCTGGATCTCAACTTGATGGGCACCATCTTTTGCTGCCAGGCCGCCGTGCCCATGATGATACGCCAGCGCGCTGGCAAGATCGTGACTATCGGCAGCCAGGCTGGCATAAAGTCGGGCGTCAAGGGAGGCAGCGGGCCCTATTCCGTGGCCAAGGCAGGCGTGATTCACTATACGCGACTGCTGGCAGCCGAAGTGGGCAAGTACAACATCAACGTGAACTGCATGGCCCCGGCCTGGATCCTATCCTCGCGGGCAATCGGCCAAGGGCGTGCCCAGAAGGAACGACGAGAGGGGCTCGAGGCTCAGATCGCTCTCGGTCGGCTGGGCATCCCCGAGGACTGCGCCAAAGTGCTCGAGTTCCTGGTCACCGACCTGTCCGACTATGTGACAGGTCAATGCATTTCAGTCTGTGGTGGCTACATCCTATTCTAGTACTTGGCAAATACCCGATATTGGGCCAGTTTAGTGTTTGCACTGGTGCGAGCCTGTGTGGTGCAACCAGCATGGTGCGAACCTGTATGGTGCACTCCTGGAACTGAACACGGATCTTGCGTCACGAGACTTGTACCCCGTATGGGGCACTTGTTCGGACTATAGCACAGACTTGTCCAAGCAAGTACTAGCCCCCACGGCCAAGAAGCCGGTGAGCTGGCAATCGGCGACGTACTTGCCGCAGACCCTGGTGGCGAGTGGGATGCCCGTGTAGCATCGTGCGAGGCACGGCTCTCGTTACACCGGCGAGATATATGTGTCCCATTCCCGACGTTGCGCCGACCGATTGGGCCTCTTGCAGGGCAAGCCGGATTGAGGCAGAATGCCGCATGTGGACCCATTGTTTGCGGCGCTGATCGGTTTGCTTGGGAACCAGACTGTGCCAAACGGTTGCGATGTTGATTCACCAATGGTCACGGGAAAAGTGCTGACGGTAACCCTTCGGTGCGACGGACAGCATGTTCAGCGCGCCCTCGTGGAGAGCGAGCGCGGCGAATCACAACCGCTTATGCTCGCAAGTCATGTTCACAGAGCGAGTCTCCGCACCTTGGAGCTCATGGGCTGGACTTTGCCTATCTTTGAGGCATCTGCACAATCTGATCGGCCGGTCACAATTGGGGATCTGGCCTGATAGCGGCTTGGCTGGCCCCGCATCTTGCGCAAGCCACCACTTTGCCCAAATGACACCATGGATTCAGGCTGATGATAGAAAGTACCCGCCAAGAGCCATCGGAAACAAGCCGGCTGGAAAAAGGACTCCTCGGCCTGGTTCTGGCCGTTTCGCTGCTCCTGCGGCTGACTGCTCTAGACGTTTTTCTCACAATTGATGAGCGAACGTGGCGAGAGCGCAGCCTCAGCTTCTATAGCGCACTGACTCAGCGAGATCTCCAGTCTACCTATCAGTCGGAGCATCCCGGCGTTATGACCATGTGGGTTGGAACCCTTGCCGCCCACCTATCCCGATCGGTGGAAGCACTGGATTTGCACAGTGATGCCGACCGAAGGATGATGGCTGCCTTTGGCTATCCCAGGCAACCCGGAGTTCCTGAATTGACGCTTTGGGCCCGACGAATCGTCGCATGTGTGACGTGGTTGGGCATCGTCGTTGTCTACCTCCTACTTCGGCACTTGGTTGGCAGTCACGCGAGCCTGATCGCCACGGCACTGGTCGCGCTTGACCCATTCCTCATAGCACATTCGCGCCTGCACCACGTGGATGCTCTACTGACCACTTTTTCGATGCTATCGGTAGTGAGCTCACTCACCTATTGCCACGGCAAGCCACGCATCAGGTATATGATGCTCTCCGGCGCGATGGGCGGCCTGGCCATGATCAGCAAGTCGCCAGGCGTCTATCTCGTTCCCTGGACTGCCTGCGCCTTGGCGGTTCATGCCTGGGGAAGGGCGTCTGCAGGACGCAAGCATCGCGTCGTGGCTGCTGCCAGGGGCCTCCTCCTGTGGGGTGCAATGGCCATGCTAGTCATGGTTGCCTTTTGGCCTGCGCTACGGGCAGCGCCGTCAGACACGTTGGATAAGATCATGGCGGGGATAGTGAGACAGGTGACGAACCCGCACGAGTTAGGCAACTTCTTCTGGTTCAAGAGAAGGCCAGACCCTGGCCCTGGCTTCTATCCAGTCGTCTGGCTGTTCCGCACGACGCCCTGGGTGATGGTAGGACTGGTCGCCCTTGCCGTCACCAAGCGAAAGTCAGTCCCCCGAGAGACGATCTACGGGCTATTGCTTTTCATACTTGGCTACTGCGTTTTCATGACTTGTAGCAAGAAGAAGTTTGATCGGTATCTGCTGCCGGTCTTTCCTCTCTTTGACCTACTCGCCGCAGTGGGATACGTTGCACTGTTGCATGGGTGGGAGTTGCGCCAGCGAGCCAGGAATCCCAAGGCGAGTCTCGTCATGCTGGCAACAGTTGTTACGTTGGGACAAGCTGGGATGGCCTGGATGGCGCACCCCTACTACCTCGCGTATTACAATCCTCTTGTGGGGGGAGCGAAGCTTGCACCTCAAGTCCTGCTTTATGGATGGGGAGAGGGCCTCGAAAAGGCGGCTGCTTACCTGAACAGCAAGCCAAACGCCCAAGATCTGCATGTCGTCAGCCAATATCCCGAGGTATTCCAACCGTTCTTTGTTGGCCATACGATCCGACCTGGTCGTGCTCCTTTGGTAAGGCCGGACTATTTCGTGTTGTATGCAAGCTCTGTTCAGCGCAAGTTCCTTCCAGAGGTTCAGGATCGTTTCTGGGGTAAGGAGCAACCGGAATATGTGGCCAGCTTGAACGGCCTCGAATATGCTTGGGTTTACCCCAATACCTTCTACCGTTCGGAAGCTATGCGTGTCTTGAGCTATATCGAGAATGGGGGCGACGCGGACAGGGATGTGGTCCTTCTCAACACCAATGCGAACTTGAGGAGGTACTACCAGGGACCTCTGTCGTTTTCCACAGTGGCTGGTCCAGCTCGGGATGACTTTGTGCTAAACGGATTGCAGAAGGCCTCGATCGGACGAGATCGAATATGGTTCCTGACTTTCCCGGAGACACATGATGACACGCGCCAGGTAATCGCTCAGCATCTCGAGGGACAAGCGAGTCGGGTTGATAAGGTCACGGTGGATGGGGTGTCCGCCACATGCTACGAGCTTCATGAAGGAGCCCGCTTTGTGCCTCCCGAACCGTCTGTTCGCCGGGAGCTTTGCCTGGGGCAGAAGATCCATTTCCTGGGATACGACCTGCCGACAGCCAGAATCGCTCCGGGAGGGACGCTGTCTGTCCGATTCTACTGGCAAGCCAGACAGCCCATAGGGGCAAGCTACAAGGTTTTCAGGCATCTTGTGGGCCCCGATGGACAACGCTACGGCCAGGTGGATTCTGTGCCACAAGGCTATGGCAGACCCACGTCCAGTTGGCTGCCTGGGGAGACAATCCTGGACGACTGTGAGATCGAGGTGTCTAGTGGGGCCCTGCCGGGAAACTACACTCTCGAGGTAGGGATGTACGACCCCGATACGATGGACCGCCTGCCTGTTCTCGCCCATGATGGCCGACGTCTGGAGGAGGACCGCTTCGTCATCGAGGGATTGCACTTGGCTCAGTAGCCCAACAGGGCTGGACAATCAGCCAGTGGAGACTTGTGTGCTGGCAGTGTCACGTCATGACGACCGAAAAAAAGGTGGAGACAGACCATGACGAAACAGAGTAATGATGGAGTTCTGGTTTACATCGGAACGTACACTCGTGGCCGAAGTGAGGGGATCTACGTCTGCCGCATGGATCCATCCTCTGGTGCCCTGGGATTCGCCAGCAAGGCAGCAGGGGTGGACAACCCTTCCTTTCTGGCCCTTCATCCCCACAAGCCCTATCTGTATGCCGTCAACGAAGTTGGGGAGTCGGCCGGCAGGCCAAGTGGGGTCGTGACAGCTTTCGCCGCCGACGCGAAAACAGGAGAACTGACTCTTCTGAATCAGCAGCCCTCGCACGGCCCCGGCCCGTGTTACCTGAGTGTTGACAAGACCGGTACATTCGTGCTTGTGGCGAATTATGGGGGAGGTAGCCTGGCCGTTTTGCCGATACAGGATGATGGGCAGCTGGGGTCCGCGACCGATTTCGTGCAGCATCACGGTTCGAGCGTAGACCCTAAGCGACAGAGAACTCCTCATGCCCACTGTATCATCCTAGATCCTTCCAATCGTTACGCTATTGCCGCTGATCTCGGCCTCGACAAGATCATGATCTATAAACTTGATCTGACTCACGGGAAGCTAAGACCCAACCACGAGCCCTGGGTTCAGGTCAAGGCCGGGGCCGGGCCGCGTCACTTGACTTTTCATCCCAACGGGACATATGCTTATGTGCTCAATGAGCTCGATTCTACATTGACCGCGTTCACTTATGATGACACCCGTGGCACGCTTAGGGAGGTGCAGACGATTTCCACTCTTCCTGAGGGCTTCAAGGGCACGAATCATTGCGCAGACCTGCGCGTTTCCCCGTCGGGGAGATTTGTGTATGGGTCCAATCGCGGCCATGATAGCATTGTGGTTTTCGCAGTGGACGAGGACACTGGGGAACTCACCTATGTCGACCATGAGCCGACGCAGGGCAGAGAGCCGCGCAGTTTTGTGATCGACCCAAGCGGGACCTTCCTATTGGCCGCCAATCAGCACTCTGACACTATCGTGACATTTCGAGTCGATCAGCAGACGGGTAGGCTTGTGTCCACGGGTCGCGTGGCGGAAGTGCCGACACCGGTATGTTTGAAGATGCTCGCCGTTCCTTCATAAGTCGCGTCGATCACTGCCGGACAATGCGCGGAAGCGGGTTCCTGACAGAGTGCCGCACGGTGTACTCTGGGGAATGGCCCAGGTTGGGTGGTAGTGCATCCTTTGGTCTGGATACGGGCTGTATATCAGCAGATCGATACTCGGTCGGCGAGGCATCCTGGCCGCAGACTCTGGAAAAGCCAGCAGGTCGAGGCGACGTCCAGGTCGCTTTGGCGCTGACCAGAGTAGCGAAGACTTGAAGGGACAGCAATTCCAGAGCAGCCGAAGATGATCGGCAATGTCGGTAGACATGATGGCCGTGCCTGACAGCCGCCGGTGCCTCTCGCCTGACATGCAGACTGGTACTCGCACTCTACGGTGGCGCGCACCGGAGGTCACAACCCGATCTCCCAAGATGGGTCCAGCAGTGCGGCGTGGCACTTTGGCCAGGCAGGCCGGACATGGGGACAGGCCTGGTTCAGAGATGTGATAAGGCGGCCGCCAGCCCCGGCAAGGGATTCGGGGAGACCTTCACCATCAACCGTCTCGGACCACCTACGTCCCTGCGGCGCTGCCTGGGCACCACCAACCTGGTGGAAAGCCCCAGCGCAAGGACGCGGCTCCGAATGCGCCGTGTGACGCGGTTGCAACACGGCCAAGTGATCCTGCGCTGGGTAGCCTACCTGGGAACTGAGAAGCACTTCCGAGGCCGCATGGAGAGAAGAAGAATCGGCATCTCTTGATGCCGAGGTGACCACAGAGGAACACGAGAGGCATCAGGTGGCCGTTCCGGAATCGTCAAACCTGAGCTAACGCGCTTGCGTGCGGCCGCCGCATGAGATAGAGTCCGAGGAGAGAGCTACCTTAGCTCTGAACTACAGTCGGGACATATCCCGCCGCTCGGGCCGGTGACTCTAGCGGCTTTGATGCCGCGAAAGGAGTCTTTCGTCGTGAGAAGCTACTTGGAGGCCTGCGGGGTGCCTACAACCCGTATCGGTCAGGCAGAGGTGCCCCGGCTGATCATGGGCATTCATCCCTACGATGGCTGCTCGTATGTGGATCGCGAGCGTGACGCCGAGAACCATCGGGCCTTCGATCGGGCTGCGAAGGTCTCTGAGGTGATTCGCTATGCAGTTGAACAGGCGGGCGTGACGGTCGCACAGGTGGATCACATGTTTCCAGTCCTTGATCGACTCCATCTGCAGGCGATCTGGGAAACGGAGCAACAAACAGGGATTCAGATAGGCCTGGTAGCCTATGTCCTGATACCGGTGACGCTCGACGGCGTAGAGGTGGCGTACTCCGATCGTGCACATGCAACCTTCTTTGCTCAAAACGATCGAATTGGGGGCGAGGCTTTCCGAACGCATATCCGGCAAGACGGAATTGTGCGCTACCTGCTAGGCGGGTCGCTTGACGCCTTGGTTACACCCGAGACCGTTGCGCCTTTCACCCCGGACGAAGCTGCTCTTTTCGAGATCGACTACGGG
>SDBU01000245.1_pt1 | contig 78306 bp, 81 predicted proteins | sample 2277071 | NCBI WGS metagenome assembly SDBU01 (sample SAMN10397929, study PRJNA504765) | marine sediment metagenome | isolation source: marine sediment core GS08_GC12, 126 cmbsf | place: Arctic Ocean: Gakkel Ridge, Loki's castle | collected 2008 | reverse complement strand
AACTAACTCTCTACGTTTTGAGTTTAGAGTGCAGGAGTTGAGCCCTGATTGCACAACCAAGTTTCTTAGAGCGTAGGAGCGACTCTGGAGCTACCACGCACTCCGCGCGTGCTAACTCTTTGCGTCAGGGTTTTGTTCGTAATGAGTTCTAACTTTTTTCAGTAAACTCCACATGAACAAAAAAACGAACTTTCATTCGTTTTTTGTTTGGATGTGGACTCGGGGAGAGTCGAACTCCCTGCCTCGGCAATGCGAGTGCCGCGCTCTACCAGTTGAGCTACGAGCCCCTCACTTGGAAATGATTAAAGAATTTTTGATTCTATTTTTCAGGTGGTTATAAGACCCAGAGAACCTTTTAATCATATTTTCTCTATGTTTTGCGTCTCCCTTATCAGCGTAAGCTTCGTAGTATATTAGCTTAAATGGCACACGACAACTTGTGGACTTAGATAAGCATTTGTTGTGTTCAAAAATTCTTTTTCTTAAATCGTTTGTATATCCAATGTAAAGCTTACCATCTTTTATGCTTTTAAGCACGTAAATATAAAACATATTATTTCCAAGTGAGGGGCTACGAGCCCTTTACATCAATTGTGGATAATTTGGGGATAAACATTTGATAAACAGTATGAAAACTGTTGATTTTTTTTGGATTATTTGCTATTTTTAAGATTGTTCGTTAGACAAAATAATATGTAAAATTATTTAGAAGGAGGGAATGATGAGCATACTGTCTGTTAATGATCAGGAGTACGAAAAGTTAAGTGCTGCATATAAATCTTGTTGCCGTCAGCAAAGCGTTTTAAAAGAAAGATACAATGCTTTAATTGTTCTAAAGGGCATAGGCTTCCGGTCTTCAAATGTAGACGAGAAAGAACTTAAAATACAGCACGATTTGAGAGCTGTTCAAAAGGGGATTTCCCGTCTTTCTGAAGAGATGTATGAGGCACAGAACATATTTGCGCATTAAATACAGATTTTTGCAATTAGGCAATCCTTTGAGGTTGCCTTTTTTGTTTTTGCTTTCGGGCAGTTGAGAATTGAACTCAAACTTCGGCGTCCCGAACGCCGTGTACTACCACTATACGACAGCCCGTTAGCTAACCCAATATTTGGCCTTGGTCATTTTGTCTTGCTTCATTTTAACAGTGTTGATTTCTTTTTGCGCTTTGTAGCCTGCTTTTTCTATTTCTTGGTCAGAGAGCTTGCCTAATTTCCCCACTTCTTTTTCTAGGATACCTCGGACATTGTTTTTCGGGTCAGACAGCACTTGGGACAAGAGGTAGGACAAGATATGTCCTACTTTTTGACTGGGTGGGACATTGAGCATTTTCATAATATCATTGCCATTGAACTTTAGCATTTTAGCGGAAATCGGGTCTTTGGCAACCTTTTCCAGCATATACTTTAAGTGGCGCAGTTTATAGGGTTCTGCCTTGGCTACGCTAGAGCCAATACGGTCAGCATACCTCACTTGGAGAAGTTCCTCGATGTTTTCCTGGCCTAATTGACGCAAAAGTTTGCGCACTGAAGAAGCGCCTACTTCATCAGGATGATAGTAAAAAAGGTGGAAGCGAACTAACTTAGTTATCTTTTCCACATCTTTTTTGGAAAACTTTAATCTTTTTAAGATTTTTTCTGTCATTCTGGCGCCAACCAACTCGTGGTTGTGGAAAATAGCTTGTTCACCTTTGCCCTGCTTGGTTTTGGGCTTGCCAACATCATGCAGTAAACTGGCTATTCTGACATATTTGGAAAAGTTATTCTGGCAGGCATAATTTAAGCTTAAGAGATTATGTTGATAAACTTGGTAAATATGGTGCTTGGCTTGGGCTATGCCTACCCCTTGTTCTAATTCAGGAATAATATATCTTAAGAGTCCGAGCCGTCTTAAAAGCTCAATACCGCGGGCTGCCTTGGCTGACATTATAATTTTAACCAGTTCATCGCGGATTCTTTCTTGGGAAATATGCTCAATAAGTTTGGCATTTTTAGCAATCGCTTTATATGTCTTTTCTTCAATCTGCCAGACTGCATCTGGTTCAAGTGAAACAGCAAATCTGACTGCCCGCATCATTCGCAGGGCGTCCTCGTTGAATCTGTCTTCTGCTTTGCCCACGGCTTTAATGACCTTGTTCTTGAGATCTTCTTGGCCCTTGAAAGGGTCAATGATTTCAAGCTTTTTGTTTATTTTAGCAGCCAGCGCATTAACCGTGAAATCTCTTCGTTTTAAATCCTTTTCAATAGTTTTTGCCCAGGATATTTTGTCAGGATGGCGTTTGTCAGAATACTTGGCTTCAGTGCGATAAGGCGTGATCTCCAGTGTTTTTAGAGTAGGGTTTTTTGACTTGGTGATAACAGCTACTGTGCCAAAGTCATTTTCATAAACTGTTTTCAAGCCAGCTTTTTTAAAAACCTTTTCAATCTCAACTGGCTTGGCATTGGTAGTAAGATCCCAGTCTTTGGGCTCAATGTTTCTTGAGATATCACGGACGCAACCGCCGACAATAAAAGCTTTAAACTTGGCTTTTTCCAGACAAGCGATTGCTTCTTTTACTTCCTTTGGAATAGTCATATTTCTATTATGCTACAAAAGTTGATTTTTTTCAATTTTTTTGCTATGCTTTTAAGTGTTTAAGCCCCCGTGGCCTAATTGGATATGGCATCGCGCTTCGGACGCGAAGATTGAGGGTTCGAGTCCTTCCGGGGGTACTAAGAGATAAAGAGAAAATAAAAAAAGAGAGGACAAAATATAACTGTCCCCTCTGATAAAGATGATTATTAGCTTTTAGCCTCCTTTATTCTTAGGAAGCTACCAAGAGCGGCTATCCAATTTTTCTCTATGAGATTTGCTTGCGATAAATCGTAAATTATTCTTTCGTAATTACGGAGATCTAATCCAAAAGTGGTCTCTAGTTCACGGAAAAGATTCCAGTAAAGTTTAGGTCCTATGCCTTTATCGCCCTTCTTGATAGAGTCTAGAATAAATGATTTCAATTTATTCTTTATGGTTTGGTATAATTCTTCTCTTTTTTTTACCAGCGCTATGATTTCTTGTTTTTTCATGATCCTTTCCTCTTCAAATTGTGTTTTATTGGATTGTTATTGGGCTACGGTATCGCATTAAGATATTACATTACGCTGTTAGTAGGTTAGCAAACATTCACTACGAATTCAAGTCCTTTGATTTTCAAAAAGCAAAAGTGGCCTTCTTATTTCTTTTAAAATAGTATAATAAATCAAAAGATGGACTAAGTAGTTGATAACAATCTTTGCGTTTGGAATAGTAGAATTTCAGGAAATTCAGCATACTTTATTAGATTTTCAGTTCGAAAATCGTCCCATATGGGGTACAAGTGTTGAAAAAATTAGGTAAAAGTGATAGTGTTGTGGATAGCAGTTCTTTTTTTTGTTTTAATTTTCTGTTATGATATATTAATGCTAAAAAAATTAGCGCCAATTTTTTTGCTAGTTTTAATCGGAGGATTGCTTTTTCCTTTGATTAGTTTGGCTGATGGAGAGTATTCTATTCTTTTTTATAACGACAAAGATAAGGATGGGCATTATGATCCAGATCCAAGCAAAGATGGCGCTGTACTGCCTGTTGATACGAAAACAGTAAAATACGACGGCTTCGTGCCTTGTGGTAAATGCTTGTCAGCCCCAACCGGGACTTTCTTGCCTTTGAAGGATGCTGATAAATCAGCTACTGATGATCGTTGTTATGGTGGAACAGCCCCGACAGGTGGATATGATCAGGTTTATCTGCATTGTCAGTTGTGTCATGTCTTTGTAATGATTAATGATATAGTTGCTTTTTTGCTGACTACGATTATTCCACCATTAGCTGTTTTAATGCTGATTATCGGCGGAGTAATGTTTTACTTTGGCGGAGCCAAGCCAGACCTGATTGTCCGGGGCAGAAAGTTAATTATTAGCGTGATTATTGGTTTGTTCCTGATTTACGGCGCCTACATGATAATCGGTATTTTGTTAAGCATTGCCGGCGCTGCTAATATGGAAGCAGTCAGCAACATCTACAAAAACGGCGTCTTTTCAATTGACTGCCCGATTGTAATTCCAAAATAGCCCTCATAGCTCAATTTGGCAGAGCAGTTGCCTCTTAAGCAATTGGTTTCAGGTTCAAGTCCTGATGGGGGCACTAAAATAATTTAAAATTCAAAATGCAAAGTGAAAAATTACAACAAGGATTCTCTAAGGTATTAGTTCTCATAATCGTTTTGGCAGTAATTGCTGGAGGGGTCTTGGCTTGGCAGTATGAAAACCTATTTCCACAAAAGACATTTTCTTGCGTAGAAGATACAGATTGTATTTTGGCCTATACAGGAATGGAATCATGCGCATTTTGTGATTTTTCAGACGAGAGTTTTCAATGTGTTTCTTCTGAAGAGGCAGAGAGATTACAGCAGGAACGATTAGAGAAACATGGGGTAGTATATTGTGAGCCATGCCCTCCATTTCAAACCTTTCCTTTGGTAAAGTGTGCTTGTTCAGAAAGTGTCTGTGTTAAAACGATAGAGGCAGACGAAACAGCTGACTGGCAAACCTATACCAATACGAGATTTGGATATTCTTTAAGATATCCGAATGACTTTATTTTGCGTCCTCCTCAGAATACTGCTGTTAGAGAAAGTGTTATTATTTCTAAAGAAAAAATGGCTTGGTTTTCTATCAGCGTTAGTTGGGACTGGAAACATGACGATGTAACAACCGCAGAGAAATGGGCAGAGTCAATTATGAACACCAATAAAATAGTTGAACCATACATTCTAGATGGAGTAAGGGGTGTTAAGGTTACTTTTGATGACAGCTTAGATAGACGTACCACCGCAGTTATCATAGTAAAAGACGACAACTTGTATGATTTTACTTCTCCTACCAACGATCAAGTTGACACCTTGTCGGCATTAAAGATATTCAATCAAATGCTTTTCACATTTAGGTTTGTTGACGATGATTTAACGGAAGTAAAGGTTTTCTTTATTAAAGACATAGCGGAAAGAGATGATTGCGACTGCAATAATCCAGTTGTTCGGTTGGTGCCAAAAACGTTAAGTGTTGCAAGCGCTGCCTTAGAGGAATTAAAAAAAGGTCCGACAGAGGAAGAAAGGAGTCAGGGTTATTCATCTTGTTTTTCGGGTGGCGAGACTGTTAAAACTAATAGTTTAGAAATAAAAGATAGTGTGGCTTATGTAGATTTTTCCGAAGAGATACATTCTTATGACGGTGGTTCTTGTAATGTAGAAGCTATCATAACAAGTGTTGAGAACACATTAGAGCAATTTTCTACAGTAGAAAAAGTCATAATATCAGTTGAAGGCAGAACTGATGATATTTTTCAACCATAGATTAAAGAGAAGACAAAAAATATGCTAACAAAAAAACAAAAAGGATTCTCTAAGGTATTAGTTTTAATAATCGTCCTGGCAGTAATTGCTGGAGGAGTCTTGGCTTGGCAGTATTGGCCGGAAGACTTGGCAAAAGAACAAGAGCAACCCGAAACCAATGGTTCAAGTCAGGATGATGTGGCTGTTCTTTTAGAAGAATTAAAACAAGTGACCCAATTGAATTCTCCAGTAGAAGATGTTGAGTTTTTTTGGAATTTGATTGGAGAAAAAGACGCAAGAGAGCAGATGAGTATTCAAGGGAAGGGTTTTGAATTATTGGATACTGAAAGTTTAAATTACAGTAAGATAAACTCCTTTTTTCAGAACAATGGCTTCGAGAATGATATGGAAAATTCTGGAGACGCAACTGTAAAGGGAGCTAGGGGCTATAGAAAACAGAATGTTGTTTGTATTGTGAGTAGTGTTAGTCTTTTTGATAATAATGACATGGCAACCAATAAGTCCGATATAAAAGTAAATTGTGGAAAATCAGAATAATTAAAATTATAACATGCTAACAAAAAAACAAGCAGGATTCTCTAAAGTGTTAGTTCTCATAATTATCTTGGCAGTAATTGCTGGAGGGGTTTTGGCTTGGCAGTATTGGCCAGAAGGTGCAGTAGAGGAAGAACAACCTTCGAATGGAGTAATACAGGAAGTAACAGAAGGACAACGGCCGATAACAGAGACAATGGAAGTAAAAATATACCTACAGAAACAAAGAAGTGAGAATGTTGATTGTGTTTGCAATGATATAGTTACACGAGTTGTCCCCAAAACACAAGCGGTAGCGCGAGTTGCGATTGAAGAGTTAATAAAAGGGCCTTCGGAAGAAGAAAAAAGATATGGTTATGATGCTTGTTTGCCAACAAAGGATACAATTGAAAGGTATAAAGAGGTTGTAGGCATTGGTGCGGAATGGGGAGACAAAATCAAGATTAATAAAGTTGAGACAAAAGGCGGCGTTATTTATATTGACTTTTCTGAGGAGATAAATGCTTATGGTGGGGGGTCGTGTTGGATTGAGTCTATTCGTTCTAGTATTGTTAATACGTTAATGCAATTTTCAACAATTAATGATGTAGTAATATCAATTGAGGGGGAAACAGAATTAATTTTGCAGCCATAGATTTTCAATTAAAATTTTCCACATTTAAGTTTATTGATTAAGTTTAATTTCGGAAGACCCATCTTCACTTTGTTTCGGTGGGTGTAAGAATTTCTAAGTTCACTAATGTTCACTAAGAACTTCTAACATGCTAACAAAAAAACAAAAAGAGAAGATTGAAAGCATTGTCAAAAAGCATGATTTAAAATTGCTTTTACTTTTTGGTTCGCAGGTTAATGGTACAGTAAAAGCTGATTCAGATTTTGACATTGCCTATTTACCCCAAAAATCAATAGCAGTGAAACAAAAGCTTGAGCTAAATAATGACTTGGCGAATGTCTTTGGCTCTGATAAGATAGACCAGGTGAATATTAAAGATGCCAGCCCGCTGTTGCGTTATGAGATTTCAAAGAATTGTCAATTGCTTTTTGGCAAAGATATTGATTATATAAAATTCAAAACAAGAGCTTTCCGCATTTTTACTGACAGCGCTTCGTTATTTAAATTACAGGATGCTTTAATTAAAAAAAGGCAGCAATTTTTAGCAAAAAGGCTTTATGCTTAACTCTGTATTTATTAAAGAAAAGATAGATTCAATTGGCCAAGAGTTAGCTTATCTGGAAAAGATCTCTCAATACTCAATGCAGGAAATTATTGCCAATTTCACCTTGCAAGCCGCTTTTGAAAGATTTCTAGAAAGAATAGTTACCAGAGCCATTGATATTAATGAGCACATTATTGAGGAGTTAGCAGATGCTGTAATGAAGTCGCCCAGAAGCTATAAAGAAACTTTTTTCAGTTTAGTCCGACTGAATGTTTTGCCAGAGGAGCTTGTTAAAGCATTAATAAAAAGTGTAAATACTCGGCACGCTTTAGTCCATGATTATGACGAATTTCAATTAAGCAGTATTTATTCTTCGGTAAAAGAATGTCTTGAAGATTATCATAAATATTGTGATTGCATTTTGAAATTTTTAGATAAACAAGGTGATAATAAATAATAAACAAAACTATGTTACAACAACAAGGATTCTCTAAGGTATTGATTCTAATCATTGTTCTGGCAGTAATTGCTGGAGGGGTTTTGGCTTGGCAGTATTGGCCGGAAGGTGTAGAGGAAGAAGAACAGCCAGCAGACGAAACAGTTGACTGGCAAACTTACCGCAATGAGGAGTATGGGTTTGAGATGAAGTATCCAGAAGATTGGACAGTAGAAGAAAATGGAAAAGGGGTTGCCTTTTGGACTCCGAGCACGGAAGAATGCATATCAACAGGAGGATGGGAATGTGATTTGGGTGTTCCGAGAGTTGCAATCTATAATCCAGCTTCAGAACTTTATGGTAATGACCAGCTTACTTTTGAGGAATGGTTTGAGGAGCGAAAAAGCGTTGGTTTATTTGGCGATAGAGAGAATATCAAAATTGGAGAATATGATGGTTTTGATATTGTCGAGTCGGGAATGATTGGTTATAGGACAATTTTTTTATTCGGCAATGCTAAAATAGCTAGGTTTTCGATTGATGACAAGTCGGATTTTATGGACGAATTTGATCAAATGCTTTCCACTTTTAAGTTTATTGATTAAAGCTTTATGACAAAAGTTTTGGAGAGAAAATTAAATAGAGTAGTTGAACGACTAAAGCCGTATAAGCCGGAAAAGATTATTTTATATGGTTCGTATGCCAGAGGAGATGCGAGAAAAGATAGCGATATTGATTTATTGATTGTTAAGAAAACAAGAAAAAGATATTTTGACCGCATAGGCGATATTTATAATCTTTTATACAAAAAGGAATATTATTTGAATCCAGAAGAATTTATTGGGGGTTTGGATGCAATCGTTTACACCCCCGAAGAGCTTGATGAGCGCCGCGATTTAGGAGATTTTTTCATTAGAAGGATATTGAAGGAGGGTAAAATAATTTATCAAAAAGCATGAAGGAGAATTATCAAAAATTAGCTCAAGAATGGTTTGAAAGAGGTAAAGATTCTTTGCTTTTTGCTAAAGCAGGATTTAAAGAAACTTGTATTGCTAGAGATGCTTATTATCTTTCTCATCAAGCAGCCGAAAAGTATCTTAAAGGTTATCTCGTTGCTAATGCTGTTGAGCCAGAACGTACCCATGATTTATCCCAGATTCTGACTGAATGCATGAAAATAGATAAACAGTTTAGTGAATTAACAGAGCAATGCAAATTTTTGTATGAATTTTTTAGTCCTGTACGGTACCCTGGCGGAATACTAGAGAATTTTGATAATAAAACAGGTAAAGAAGCCATTGTTTCAGCTGAAGAAATTGTTGACTTTATCAATAAAAAAGTTAAGTTGTAGAAAATAGAAGAAATAATAATATGTTAACAAAAAAACAAAAACAAAAAGTTATTAAGGAGAGTGGTATAAGTAAAACTGACACTGGGTCAGCTGATGTTCAGATTTCGTTGTTAAGTGATGAAATTAAAGGTCTGCTTAAGCATCTAAAAACTCATCCTAAAGATAATCATTCAAGGAGGGGTTTGATTAAGATGGTTATTAAACGGAAAAAGTTATTAAAGTATTTGGAAAAAGAGGACAAAAAAAGATATAATAGTATAATTAAGAAGATAGGACTGAAGAAGTAATTTTCAATTTTCAATTTTCAATTTTCAAACAATTTTCAATTTCTTAATTTTTCAATGTTTTAAACATTGAAGCATTAGAAATTGTTTAGAAATTAGAAATTAGAAATTAGAAATTAATATCGTGTTTATCAAACCAAAAGAGCAGAGGGTAGAAGTGCTCATTGATGTGCAAAACCTTTATCATTCAGCCAAGAATATTTTTAATGCCCGGGTTGATTTCCAAAAGGTTTTAGAAAAAGCCATTTCAGGCAGAAAGTTAATTAGGGCTTTTGCTTATGTTGTTTCAACTAAAACCGGTGAGGAAAAGCCGTTTTTTGAGGCCTTGACTTCGTTAGGCATTGAAACCAGAGTAAGAGAATTGCAGGAGTTTTACGGCGGAGCCAAAAAAGCAGATTGGGACGTCGGCATTGTTATTGACGCTGTGCGCACTGCGCCTGGCGTTGATGTCATTATCTTATGTTCAGGCGACGGCGATTTTATCCCTTTGGTTGAGTTTCTCAAAGCCCAAGGCAAAAGGGTTGAAGTAATGTCTTTTCAGAAAACAACCTCTTCTAGGTTGCAGGAAGTGGCTGATGAGTTTTTTGACATCGGCTCTGACACTAAAAAGTACTTAATGAAAATAAAATGAAGAAAATACAAAGTTTTAGTTTAAAGTTAGGAGAAAAAGAGTTAAGTGTTCAATTAGGCGGTTTAGCTGACCAGGCAGCTGGCAGTTGTTTAGTGAGATATGGCGACACTTTAGTGTTGAACACTGCTCAAATAGGCAACCCTAGACCAGAGATGGGTTTTTTCCCCTTAACCTGCGATTACGAAGAAAAGTTTTACGCTGCAGGTAAAATTCTGGGTTCAAGGTTTATCAGAAGAGAGGGGCGGCCTTCTACAGAAGCTACTCTGAATGCTCGTTTGATTGACCGCTCGGTCAGGCCCTTGTTTCCCAAAGGTTTGATTAATGAGATTCAGGTGATTGCCACTTGCTTGAGCTGGGATACTGAAAATGACCCGGCAGTCCTTGGTTTGAACGGCGCTTCTTTGGCTTTAAGTTTGTCGGAGATTCCTTGGGCAGGCCCAGTAGCTGCTGTCAGGATTGGCCGCGACAATGGTAATTTTGTTTTAAACCCTAGTTATGAGCAAAGGGAAAACGGCAATTTTGATTTGGTTTTAGTCGGCACAGAAAAAGGCAAGGATATTTTGATTAATATGATTGAGCTAAAGGCTAATGAGGTTGAGGAAGATGTTGTTCTGCAGGCCTATGACTTTGCTTTACCTTTTCTTAGACAGATTATTGATTTTCAAAACAAGATTATTAAAGAACAGGGCAAAGAAAAGGTTAAGGTAGAGCAAGAACAGCTGGCGCCAAAATTAACAGAGGATATTAAAAAGTTCTTAGGAAAGTCATTGGAAAAAGCCCTTTACCAGAAAGACAAACAGCAGATAAAGATTGATGGGCTTAATTTGCAGGATGAAATGCTCGCTAATTTTGAGGAAGAGTTGGGCGAAAAGGGCGTTGGTTTGGCTAAAGATATTTTTGAGCAGGAGACAGAGAATCTAATCAAGAAGAATATTTTAGAGAAAGATCAAAGGCCTGACAGTAGGAAGTTGAATGAAGTCAGAGCAATTGACTGCCAAGTTGCTTTTTTGCCCAGAACACATGGTAGTGGGATATTTACCAGAGGGGAAACCCGCATTCTTTCCATTTTGACCTTGGGCGCGCCAGGCGACCAACAGTTAATTGAAAGTATGGAGATTTCAGGCAAAAAGAGATTCCTTCATCATTACAATTTCCCTCCTTATTCTGTAGGCGAAGTAAAGCGTCTTGGCTCGACTGGCAGAAGAGAAATTGGCCACGGCGCTTTGGCTGAAAAAGCAATTTTGCCTCTTTTGCCCAGTCTTGAGAAGTTTCCCTATACTATCAGAGTGGTTTCAGAAAGCTTGAGTTCCAATGGTTCAACGAGCATGGCTGCTGTTTCCGGCGCCTGCCTGGCATTGATGGATGGCGGTGTGCCGATTACCAGGCCAGCTGCTGGTATTGCTATTGGTTTGGTTATTGGCAAATCAATGGACCAGTTCAAATTATTAACTGATATTCAAGGTCCTGAAGACCATTACGGCGAGATGGACTTTAAGGTGGCTGGCACTGAACAGGGCATTGCTGTTGTTCAAATGGACGTTAAGACTGACGGCATCAACAAAGCGATTCTAGAAGCCGCCTTAACAGAAGGTAAGAAAGCGCGGCTGCAGATTATTAAGAAAATGCAAGAGACTATTCCAGAACCGAGGAAAGAACTTTCGCCCTATGCTCCTAGAGTCTACATTCTTCAGATTAATCCTGAAAAGATTGGCGCGGTCATTGGTCCTGGCGGTAAAGTAATCAATGAAATTATTGACCAGTGCGATGTAGGAATTGACATTGAAGACAGCGGAGAGGTCTTTATCACTGCTGAAAACAAAGATGGCGCTGAAAAAGCAATTCAGTGGGTCAAGGATTTAACCAGAGAGCTTAAGGTTGGTGAGGTTTTTCAGGGCAAGGTGGTTAAGCTCATGGATTTTGGCGCCTTTGTTGAAATAGTGCCTGGTCAGGATGGTTTAGTCCATATTTCAGAATTTGCCGATCAGAGAATAGACAAAGTGGAAGATGTTGTTAAAGAAGGTGATGTTATCCCAATTAAGATAGTCAATATTGATGACCAAGGCAAGATTAGTCTTTCAGCCAAACAAGCTGGTTTTAAACCAACGATAAAGCAATCTTCTGGCCGCGCGCCAGGAAGGTCAAAACCAACAAATTATGGCCGCAGAAAAAGATAATTCTAATTTAGCTCAAGCAGCAAAAAAGAGCGCCAGCGAAATCTGGCAGCAGGGCGTTGTTTTGACAATGGAAGATGATTTGATTAAATTGCAGCAGGGTCAATCATTGAGCTCGGCTGATTTTGTTCAAGCTAGAAAAGAACAGCAGGTAGAGGAAGTAGTTCGTCTCGATCCATCCAGAGAAAGAGCAAAGATAGCTGCTTTAGCCCGTCAGAAGATTGAGGCAGAAAGGTTGAGAAGAAGAGGGGCAGCAGAAGAGCAAAAAGAACAAAAGCCAAGAGCGGTTCAGAGTGAAGCAGAAAAAAAGGCAGCGCTCCAGCAGAAAATGGAGCAATGGGAGACAACATTAAAGCAAAAAGAATTTCAAGAGAAACATCAAGAAACAGAAGAGAAAAAGAGCAGTCAAGAGCAACAAAGAGCAATGGAGCAAGAAAAACAGGAACAAATCGCTCTTAGGAAAAAGCAGGCGCAGGCGCAGGGGTTGGTCAAGCAAACTAGAGAAAGAGCTGAAGCGGAGGCAGCGCAGAGAAAAGAGCAAAAGCTTAAAGAAGAAGAGCAGTTATTGTTGAGAATAAGAGAGAGAGTTGCCAGAGAACAGCAATTGAAAAAAGAAAAAGCTCAAAGAGAACTCATTGAAAGAGAACGGCTTGAGAAAGAACAACGAATGGCTCAAGAAGAAAAGAAAAAGCAAGTTCCTTTGCCAAGTAAAGTTTTGACAGAAAGACAGGACAAGAAGCAAGCAGAAGAACCAAGAGAAAAAACTGAGCCAGAAGTCAATCACCAGGCTCTTTTAAAAGAGAAAGCTGGGATAGATAGTAGGTTAAGGTCTTTTGCCCGCAAAAAAAAGCAACCAGCAGGCAAACAGGCAAAACTAGACAAAGAAAAAGAAGTCCTTATTAAGAAACTAACAGTTCTGCTTGGAAAGGAAAAAGCGATTGAAACTGAAGTAAGAAGTATTAGCCAAGAGGAGAGCGCTGCCCAGAATGATAAAGAAAGAAGGCGGCTGGGAAGAAGAAGATGGTTAATTCAAAGAAAGAGAAGGCGATTTGAAGAGCAGAAATGGCGTCTGGAAGCGGTTTTAGTTGCAAAAGAGGGCCAGTTAAAAAAAGCAACTGAAACTCTGACTCTGCTTCAGGAAGAAGAAGCCGAGCTTTTATTAAAAAAGGAAAAGATTGTTTGGCAAATAGAAAAGAAAGGATTAATAGAAGAAAAAGCCCAGCTGGCAAAAGTATTAGTTAGCTGGCAGAGCAGGGAAGATAAGCTCTTAGAAGCAAAAGAAGACCTTCTTTCCAAAATGCAGAGTTTGCAGAGCGAGATTAGCGCCAAATTAGCCAAAGAAAAAGAAATTGAAGCAGCTATTGCTAAGATTGAGCAAAGAGAAGAAGAGGCGCCAACCCCTTCCCAGGAAAAAGAGCAGGAAAAAGCCAGGTGGCAGGAAGAATTAAAGAGAAGAGAGATAGAAAAATCCCGCTGGCTTTTAGAGAATCAAGAGGGGCAATTAGAAAGAAGAATAAAAGAAGTTGAGCAAAGAGCAGAAGAAATTGTCCGGCAAAAAGGCAATCTGGAAGAGAAGATAGAAAAGATAACAGAGGTGTTGGAGCAGGGGCCGGTTTCGGCTGAACAGAAGAAAGCTCAAGAGGTTGAGCAGAGCGCTGAAGAGTCCAGAGCCAGCGCAGCAGCAGAAGTTAAAAGAGTTGAGCGGAGCGCTGAAGAGTCCAGAGCCAGCGCATCAGCAGAAGTTAAAAGAAAAGAACAGTTAAGAGAGCAGCGTCAGACAGAAGAACAAAGCAGAAAGCAGGAATTAGAACGTTTGCGTACAGCACAGGCAGAAAAGACAGAAGCCGAGGCAGAGCAGACTCGCCAGCAAGCTGAGAAAGAGGCAGAGGAGCAGGAAGAGAAATTAGAGGCAGTCCAAAGAATGGCCCGTCAGGCAAAGAAGCCGCAAAAGCCAAGAGAGCGTCTTTCTAAAGAGGAGATTTTAAAAAAACTGACCAAGGTTTCTCTTCAAGAAGAAACTGAAAGGAAGAAATTCATAGCAAGGGTTTCCGGCAAGGAAAAACCAGCTGGCTTGCAGCCGGCCCAGAGCAGTAAGCCAAAAGCTCAAGTGGTTTTTCGGCCAGTAGTTAAACAACCGCCGGCTTTGGAAAAAATCATTGTGAGAATTTTAATTATTGTGGTGGCAATTGGCATGCTCATTATTGGCTATTTATTCGTCCGCAACTATTTTTTCAAAGAAGAAGAACCGCAGTCTTTTGTTGCCCCCATCATTGAAGAGCCGGTCTTTCCTTTGCCGTCAGCTGAGCCAGCGCCAGCCACTAGCACTGAAGAAGTATCAGCTGAATTGCCGATTGACCTGATTGGCGTTGTTGAAACAATAGCCATGGAGTTTCAATCAATTGAAGAAGCGCCCGGCCTTTTAGCAGAAGCTTTAAAGCAGGAATATACTAAAGGAGTTTTTCTCCAGCTGGTTTTTTATCAGGCAAGCTCTAAAGAGCTTCTTAGCTTGCAGGAGTTTTTAGAAGTTTTTAGAGTGCCCAATAGTGAGCAAATTGTTGGGAAGATAGAGGAGAAAGAGAATACTTTCTTTATCTATTTTTCCGAACAGGGACCACGTTTTGGTTTAGTTGCTCGAGTCAAAGACAAAGCTGGATTGGAGAGCTTACTTGAAGAACGGGAAGCAGAATTTGTTAATGATTTCAGCGGGTTGCTCTTTACTTTAGCTGGAGAAAGCTTAAACTACAGCCAGAGTTTTAAGCAAGCTAATAATGGGGGTTCGCCTTTCAAATATCTTGATTCTGATTTAGCCAATTTTGGTCCCTGTTACAGCATTTTAGGAGATTACTTTTTATTAACCTTTTCAGGGGAAACAATGGTCGAGGTTTTAAAATCATTAGAGTAAATTATGCAAAAAGAATTTATCACAAAACAGAAAGAAAAACTGCTCGAGCAAAAAGAAAAGCTGGAGAAACAACTTAGTTCTTTTGCCCGACAATCAAAAGAAGCCAAGGGTGGCTGGGAAGCTAAAATGCCTTCTTTTAACAGCGGTAATCTAGAGGAAGAAGCTGATGAAGTTGAGGAGTACAGCACTCTTTTGGCTTTAGAAAATACTCTAGAACAGGAACTGAAAGCAGTTAACAAAGCTTTCGAAAGGATTAAAAAAGGCGGCTATGGAACATGCGCTAAATGCGGCAAGCCCATCAGCCAAGGCCGTCTCATTGTTTATCCACAAGCAGAAAAATGCATTAAGTGTAAATAGTATAAATATATGAATTTACTTAAAGAAATATCTCCTGGTGATAAGGTGCCAGAGGAAATTAATGTCATTGTTGAAATCCCCAAAGGTTCGTCAAATAAGTATGAGTATGACGAGGAATTGGGTGTTTTAACTTTAGACCGCGCTCTTTATTCTCCAGTCCATTTTCCTTTTGAATACGGCACTATGCCCCAAACCTTGTCTGAAGATAATGATCCTTTAGATATTGTTCTTTTAAGCACTAACCCTACTTTTCCCGGTTGTTTGGTTAAAGCTGAACCCATTGGTGTTTTGTTGATGGAGGATGAGGCCGGAATTGACAACAAGATTGTGGCAGTACCCAAAGCTAAGCTTGATCCTCGTTTTGCGCATATCAAAGATATTAAGGACTTGACTGACCACCAGCAAAAAGAGATTCAAGAGTTTTTTGAAATCTATAAACGTTTAGAGCCCAATAAGTTCGTTAAATTAACTGGCTGGGAGGGAGCTAAAAAAGCCAAAGAAATAATCACAGAGGCCGTCACAAGATATGGAAAAAAAGGTAAATAAATTAGACAAGTCAAGGGTTGAAATCAGTTGTCAGATGGACTGGTTGGAGTTTGAGCCCTATTTGGAGAAAGCTTTAAGCAGCTTAGGCAAGAATGCCACTGTCAAAGGCTTTAGGCCGGGCAAAGCGCCTAGAAAAGCCATTGAAAGAGAAATTGGCAAGGATAAGATTTTAGCCGAAGCAGCCCAGTTGGCTGTTCAGGAAGAATACAGTAAAGTAGTCAAAGAGCAGGACCTAGAACCAATTAGCCCGCCCCAAGCTGAAATCCTAAAACTAGCTCAAGACAATCCTTTTTCTTTTAAAATCAAAGTAGAGATTTTGCCTGAAATTGAACTGCCTGATTATGGACAAATTAGCTCTGACATTGTCAAGAAAGAGGTCAAGGTTGAAGAAAAAGATATAGAAAGCACTTTACAATGGCTTCAGCAGTCAAGAGCCCAGTTTAAGGATTTAGCAAGACCAGCCCAAAAAGGCGACTTTGTCCGTCTTAAATACCAGAGTCCCCAGCTGGAGAATAATAAAGAGTTTGTTGACGGTTTTGTTTTAGGCAAGGGCAGTTTGGTTAAGGGCTTTGAAGAAAACATTCAAGGGATGAAGGCAGGAGAGGCAAAAGAGTTTAGCGTTGAGTTTCCCAAGGACTATTTTAGGAAGGAACTGGCTGGCAAGAAAGCGGATTTTAAACTGAAGATAGAAAAGGTGCAGGAAATGGAATTGCCCAAATTAGACGACCAGCTTGCCAAGACTTTAGGCGATTTTAAAGACTTAGAAGCGCTTAAAAAAAGCATTAACCAAGGTATTGAAAAAGAAAAAGTAATAGAAGAGCTTCATAAAAGAAGAGAGGAGATTTTAGAAAAGATTGCTCAACAATGTAAGTTTGAGCTTCCAGAAAGTTTACTGGTTTTAGAAAGAGAGAAAGCCCTTAAAGCATTAGAAAAGCCAACTGAAGAGCAAAAAGAACAAGCCAAAGAACTGGCTGAAAAAAGAGTGAAAAACTTTCTTTTAATTCGGGCAATCGGCAGAAAAGAAAAGATTGAAGTAACTGATAAAGAATCTGAAGAAGCAGCTAGCCAATTTTTAGCCAACCAGCCAGAAACAGTTCAAGGGCAAATTGACCTCAATCAATTAGAAGAGTATTATAAAGGAGTACTCTACAATCAAAAGACACTGGAGAAACTATGTCCCCAATAATTCCAACAATCATTGAAAAATCAAGCAGAGGAGAGAGATCTTATGATATCTTCTCCCGTCTTTTAGAAGAACGGATTATCTTTTTGGCTGGTTCGATTGATGATTATTTGTCTAATCTAGTCATTGCTGAAATCCTGCTTTTGGCTTCTAAAGACCCGCATAAAGATATTAAACTCTATGTCAATACACCGGGCGGTTCAGTAACAGCTGGTTTGGCTATTTACGACACAATGCAGTATGTTTCTTGCGATGTTTCAACTATTTGCGTGGGTATGGCTGGTTCAATGGGCGCTGTCTTATTAGCAGCCGGCGCTAAAGGCAAAAGGTTTGCCCTGCCTAATTCTGAAATTTTAATGCATCAGGTAGCTGGCGGTATTGCTGGTCAAGCTAGTGAGATTGAAATAGGGGCTAGGCAGATTCTTAAGATTAAAGATAAGTTGAATAAGATTCTTTCTAAACACACTGGCAAAGCTCTCAAAGCAGTAGAAAGAGATACTGACCGGGACTTTTATCTATCATCTATTGAAGCCAAGAAATACGGGGTGATTGACCAAGTAATCAAAGGCAAAAAGTAAAAGACCATAGTAATGCTACCTATGGTCTTTAGAGCAAATCAGCCATTTTGTTTGATAAGTCCCCATGCTAAGCAAGCGTTGTTTTCTGTCTGATTGATACTAATCGTTCGCGGTATTTCGGGGTAGGTTGTTAGCTTGATGACTTCTGATGGGATGCTGAATTCTTTAGTGTTAAACAGAATCCAGCTCACTGCTATTTTGGAGGACTGCGGATTTTTTGGAAAGAATTTTATCCGGCATATTTCTTCTCCAGATTCCAGTGGGGATATTGAAGCCATCGCGATCAGAATAAACCTCATACCCTTTTCCACTTCTTTCATTGGAAATAATGAATCTTTCCGTATTCTTTCACAGTCTTCGACAGGAACTTGATTCTTGACAGCCATCCAGCCATCACGAACCTTAAAGTTATCACTGGGACCATAGTTTTCCGGCTTGTCAGCCATTGTCAAATTTTCAGAATGTTGAATCTCAATCTGGCAAGCAACTATTTTTGGCACTTCAGCCAACGCTTCATTTTTCAGAGATATGACTATTTCTATTTCATCTTCTTGAAAGCCTGCTGGAATGTTTATTATCTGTGCTTGGGAAGTGCTGGTTATGAAAAGAACCAACACGAGTAAAATTGAGAACGTTATTATTCTTTTCATTTTCTTTTCCTTTCCGTAATTCTGGAAACAGTGTATAATAACATGTGTAAAGAACAAATGTGCATTTCTATCTTTAAATTACAATATTAAGATGTCTTTGTCAAGCGTAATTTGAAACTATGAACAATCTTTCAACAATCGGGGAACTTGTTGGAAACCTATCAAGTAAAGTTAAGAAAATAATCTACATTGGAGGAGTAGTGGTTTTGATTGGCTTAATCACTGTTTTTGTATTGCTTTTTGCGCCTGGATTGGGTTTTAAAGATAAACTGCCGGAAGTTAGAACAGCTATTGGTGTTATTAGTGAGCTGGGCGAAGATTCTTTTAATATCCAAGCCAAGGCCAGCCAGAACTATTTTGCAAAGGATGCCAGCTTAACCATTTTAGTTGACAGTCAAACAGAGTATTATAGAACAATTAGTCGAACAACGCTGACCGAAGAAGAAGCAGAACAGCCTAGTTTTAGTCTGCCCGAGGATATTACTTTTATGGATTTAGTTGTTGGCGACCAAGTAGTGGTAGTCAGTAAGAAAAACATCAGGGATAAAACAGAGCTCTTAGCTGAAAGCATTGAGGTTTTAGAAATAGATAAAATTGAATCTTACACCGGCACGATTACTGCCTTTGTGCCTGACGGCTTAAAGGTTTTAGCAAAAGCTGACGACAATTATTTAAACCAAGACACTACTTTGCTTGTTCAGGTTGATGAAAATACCCAATATTTTACTTTTGTTTTATCAGAAGACCCAGCGAGCTTGGAAGGGTTTGAACAACAAGCAATCAGTTTAGGCAAGTTGAAGATAGGCAAAGAGATTATTGTCAGCAGCGGAGAAGACCTCAAAGGCATAACCGAGTTCCTAGCCAAAGAAATCTTGTTTATTCCTAGTATTTTTAGGTAAAAAGCAGCCATAATGTTTTAATAATTATGAACTGGCGATTTTATAAAAAAAGAATATGCTTCCTCGTTGTCATTATTGTGGGTTTCTTTCTCTTGAGTTTTCTTTTGCCGGGGACAGCTGCAGCACAGGAAAGTGTTGATACTTGTACGCAAAGGGTTGAAGAATATGAGAACTGGTATTTTGGGCATTGTCTTAATAGACGCAACCCTTTTGCAGTAGTAGCAGATGGTTATGTTGATTGCCGTCAGAGTGATGGACCGGCAATGAGCAGAAAGTCTAGTGGCTATAATTGCGTTGATTGCGTCACAGGTGCTGTGCGTGATTTTGATTCTATCCCAGCAGGGGATTATGTTTGTTTGCCATATTGTAGAATCCTCGAAGAACAACCTAATAATTCTGCCCCAGAAGGTTTTTGCATGTGTTTTTATGAAGACTTTGGTTTGTGCCCTAGTGGCGATGGAGGGCCAGGGCCGGAGCCATTTAGGGAAGTGCCTAGGTGCAGCTTGACAGCTGTTTTGGATGAAGGGACAGCTGGCGAAGATGTGATTGCTTTTAAAATGACTGCTGGAACAGATGATTATGATACACCTATTAGTAGATGGCAGTTAGATTATGACGATGGCGCAACTGATGGAGGAGATGCTGATCCTGATGGCCAGACGCGAAATCATATCTACAACACAGCAGGTAATTACCGAGCTGCTTTAACTGTTTGGGACGAGGATGGGGATAGTTTTTTTTGTTTTAACCAAGTCGGTATTGCCCCGCCAGCGCCAACTGGATTGAGTCATACTAACACCCCCGCTTCTATCAGGTGGTCTTGGAATGTAGTAGCTGGGGCGGATTATTACCGTATTTATACTCAATCCTATGATTATCCTAATAATAGTAAGTTAGATTATCTTGAATTTACCTCGGCGAACATCACTCGAGCTAATCCTCCTTTTCCCATGCAATCACCTGTTGTCCCGCCTTTTTTTCTACAGACGCATTTTGCTTCCAGGCCTTGGGGCTGGCCTGCCACGGGGATAGATTTTCAGGGCTTTGCATGGAACATGAGAAATAACATTGGCGTGAGTGCTTGTAGTAATGACGGCCCTTGTTCGTCAATGACCAGAGCTGAAGCAGCCACTTCTATTGAAAAACCCAATGATATTTCATGTTCTAATGAAACAGGACAAGGTTTTGTTGTCAGTGTTGATTCTACTGAAAGACCTCTGCGTCCAGCAAACAAAAGATTTAGCTACATGAATATAGGTGGTTCAGCTGCCTCTGACAATACAGCGGTTGATATGATGGTGATAGGTGGTCCAGCAAGGGGGTGGACTACTATTAGGCCTCTATTATTTAATGTTTATGGCCGACCTTCTCCTTGGTCGGTTTCTGGTTTAAGTCCAGGCACTACTTACCAAGTTTGCGCCCAGTCAAGAAACCAAGATGCTGACCCCAGCGGAATTGGAGATTACCGACCAAGAGGCATAGATAACTGTGGACCTTTAGCCAGAATAGGGGACTGGTGTTGTCTGGAGTGTATTACCAAAGGCGTACCTCCGCCCTTGCCTCCGCCGCCTGGGCCCACACTAGAGAATTGTTTTGATGGTATTGATAATGACGGGGATAGCGATATTGATTGTCAAGATGCAGAATGTTTTGCACTGGCTTGTCCGGGTTGCCGGCAGTCAACTTGTGACGATACCGGCGCAGGCCGGACTTATCAATGGCAATGTGTGCCAATAGCTGATCCGTTTAATCTTCAGAGGTGGTGTTATGAATCATTACCAGGGCCAGACAATGGAGAGGTTTGTGTTAGTGATTTCGGAGATAATGCCTGTTGCGACGAAGCAGATGATTGTGTCTATAGCGGCGCTTGTTATGACACTGATACAGTAATGTCTAAGGCGCAAAGTGGTTTGTTAGAGCCAGCCTATTGCGATGATGATGGTTGGAACGATTGCGATGTTAGCCGCCGTATTTGTCGGCAGGAGTGTGGATTTATTTGGGGGTTGGCTGGTGTATCTTCCTCTTTGCCAGGCGAATATGATAATTTTGTCAATTCTGAATGTTGTGGAGATGATAATGGGGAACAGCAAGCCAGAGACTGTGACAGTGGCAATCTGATTAATGTCTGCTGTTCGCCTGTCCGTCCTTTTGTTTCTGAAGGCCGATGCGTAGATGTTTGCAATGCTTCTCCGACAGCCGACAACCTTGAGGTATTGGCAGGAAATTATTGTAATCCGCCAGTGCCTATACAGTTTAGCTGGAGGTTTTTAGACCCAGACCTAGGTGACAGACAGTCAGCTTTCCGTCTTCAAGTGGATAAGGAAGGCAGTTTTGCTGCCTTTGGCAATGGCGAAGTAGATGTCTCGGGTGGTTCAGGTGATGGCAAGGTTGTTTTAGTAGTCAGCAATCCGGGCATTAACCAGCTTGGCTACGGCCGCACTTATCGTTGGCGCTTAAAGGTTTGGGATGATGCCAGTCCTCAAAAAGACTCTGGTTGGATTCGCGGCCCTAACTTTAGAACACCGACTCATATGTATCCTGTGCCAAGGTTTACTTTTTATCCCGAAGAGCCAACTTTAGAGGAGGTGGTTGAGATAACAGATACTTCTATTTGTTATACCTCAACCAACACTCCCTATAATTGTCAGGAGCAGGGGAGTAATAAATATCAATGGAGCTTTGGCAGTTTATCTGCTCCTTTTACTTCTTCTGTCAGAGGAGACACTACGGTTACTTTTCAGGCCTGCGCTGACCCAGCCGAGTGTCCAGAGTGTCCTTGTCCTGACCCAAGAGACGACAAGATAGAATTAGAAATTACAGACCAGACTATTCCCGGTAGCTGCCAATGGGGTGAGTCGGTTACTGGAGTGCAGCATGGTTTGCCCTGGTGGGGGGAGGTGTCGCCGTAAAAGTTATCCACAGCCCTGTTTTTTGTAAAATATATTAAAAGGTTTAAAATAGAGTAATAGGTTTTAATATAAAAAAAATATGGATATAAAAGAATATCGTTTTTTGCTTATAAGTTTATTTGCTATTTTCTGCATTGTTCTTCTAGCTTTTTTTCTAACTAAAGAGCCGGTTGAGGAAGTTAGCTTGCCTGAAGAGGGCTTGCCCAGCGGACAAGAGGTTGTCATTGTTGAAAATCTCAAGTCAGGCTCTGTCGGCGAGGTAATGGTTCAAAACGGCCAGAGCGATAAAACAGAACCTTTGGTCAGCCCAACAATGCCTCCAGTTATATCCTCAACCGTAGGGACAATTATTGAGGTGGGGGAGGATGGTTTAGTTATTAGCGGTAATGGCAGTAATTTTGCTGATGGCGTATCCAGGGATATAACAGCTATTTTTACAGCCAATACCCTTACTTTTACTAAAGAACGAATTCGACTTCAAGGGGAGCAAGGCCTCAATTATTTAAAAGCCGGAATAAAAGTTTTAATCGGTGGACAGGAAAATATTCGAGGCAAGGACGAGTTTAAAGTCAAAACTGTTAATGTTATTTAAAACTAATAATTATTAAATATTAAAAAATCTATGCTCAAAAAAATTGCTCTTCTCGTCAGCGTTTTCACTCTAAGTTTTGCGGTCAGTTACTTTGTTCTAGCTTGGACAGAGCCAACTACTGGTCCGCCAGGCGATAACGTGGATTCACCAATTAATGTCGGTGGCACGGCCCAGTCAAAAGTAGCCAGTATTAGCGCTACTCAGTTTATTGATGCTGATAATCCTGCCTATTGGATTAAACCCTCGGGAGTTGGCGGGGTGAGCGCTGTTTTTGCTGAAAATGTTGGTATTGGCACAGATAGTCCTTTGGCTTCTCTTGATATCAGAGGAACCATTGAGAATGGCTTAATTGCTTGGTGGCCTTTTGATGAGGGAACTGGGGTGAGTACTGCTGACCATAGTATAAACAATAACACTGGCACTTTGTACCCAACAGGTTCCGAGCCTGCCTGGCTGACAGGCAAGTTTGCCCAGGCATTGGATTTTGACGGGGTTGATGATTATGTGGAGGTAACAAGGGGGGCGTTTGATAGTTTGTCAGAGGGAACTATTAGTGGATGGTTTTCGAGAGAAACCTATGGTATAGGAGATGGACTATGGGGTTCGCAGGATGGTGGTAGCGGTAATTATGGTTATCTTTTTTGGATAAGGATTGGAGCAGATGATAAATTTGAAATTAGGTTGAGAGAGGAGTGGCACAGTGAAAATCATTTATTGGCTTACTCATCAAATACGATAACAGACAGCGACTGGCATCATTTTGCTTTTACGGTTGATTCATCAGGGAATAAATTCTTTGTTGATGGAATTCAAGAAACAATGAATTATACCAATGGCAGTGCGGCAACTAGCGATTTCTATGATGATATAGGAGGTGATCCGTTATATAACGGCATCGGTCAAGTTATGTATAGGGGGAGCTGGGGGACTTTTTTCAATGGCAAAATAGACGACGTCCGCGTTTACAACCGCGCTTTGTCAACTCGTGAAGTAGCAGAGCTTTATCGCCAGAAATCTCCCTCTTTGGCTCAAGGCGGAACAGTTAGCGGCGAATTGTTTGCCACTGGAGATATTTGTACTGATGCTGGCGGCGGAGTTTGCTTGAGTGCTGGCGGCGACGATTCGTTTTGGCTTGAGAACGGTTCTGACATTTATTACAATAACGGTAATGTCGGTATAGGCACACCCAGTCCTGATTACGAGCTTGATTTGAACGGCGACCTAAGAGTAGCTGGCGGCTATATCTACGGTCCGCCAGCAAATGTCGCTCTTAAATTCAGTGTTACTGACGACTTAAGTTTTTACCTTGATTCCGATGGCAGTAATGTCGGCGGCTTTAGCATTTTTGATGAAGCAAGCAGAAAACTTTTCGCAGTGGGCGAAAACGATGGTAGCGGTGATCCTGGCGGCCGTGTTGTTTTGTATGATAATGTAGTTATGGGTATTGGCACAGAGTATCCAGCCAGCGGTTATAAATTAGATGTGGAGGGTCAGATTCAGGCAACTGGCTTTGATACTGGTGATATTACTTTTAGAGACCAATCGACTAATCAGATTCTTTGGAGAATGTTTGAGGATGAAGAAGGCTTATATTTGGAGAATGTCAGAACAGGCAAGGTTTTTCAGTTTGTTTTAGAAGAAGTTGAATAATAAGAAAATGATTATTAAAAAAGCAGTTTTTTTAGTAAGTGTTTTTGTCTTATTAGCAGTAATCTGCTTTTTTATTTTTTCAACAACATCCCCTCAATCAGCAACCGCTGGTTTAGATGAAAATGTTTCTGGCTTTGCTTGGTCTGAAAATATTGGTTGGATTAGTTTTAATAATACTTCAGGGGGCGGCGGTATAGATTACGGCGTCCATATTAATGACAACGGTATTTTTTCCGGCTATGCCTGGTCGCGTGGTACTGACACAGATGAAGGCGGAGTTGGTTGGATAAGTTTTAACCAAGCAGATTTAGTTGGTTGTCCTTCAGGCGCCTGCCAAGCTGAAATAGATTTAGTTACTGGCGAGGTTTCTGGTTGGGCAAGGGCTTTAGCGTCAGTCGGGGATTCAGAAGCTGGCGGCTGGGGTGGTTGGATTAAACTACGTGGCGTTGCCCAAGATTTGACTCCTTACGGCGTTTCTTTGAGCTTGCCGAGCAAGGAGTTTACTGGCTGGGCTTGGGGTGGTGATGAGAGTGACTTAACAGCGGTCATTGGCTGGATAAGTTTTAACTGCAATAATCCTGAAACTGGCGATACTTGTTTACAGAGTGATTACAAAGCGCAAACCAGCTTTAATTTTCCGCCAACTGCCAGTACGTTAGTTGTTGAAGCCCAGAATTACTGCACAATTAGCCCTTTACAACAGTTCAGCTGGCAGTTTAGCGATTTAGAAGATGGTGTTGTTCAAACTGGCTATCAGCTTCAGGTTAAAAAACAAGGGGTTGCTTGGTCTGGCTGGTCAGTTGGACTAGGCGAGTTTGATTCTGGCTATATTGAAGCTGATACGCAAGATAAGCCGGTTCTTTTATCAGTCAGCGCAGTGTCACAGATTAATAAGTTAGAGTTTAACGAAACGTATGAATGGCGGGCTAAGGCTTGGGACAGCGGAGCAAAAGACTCTGGTTGGGCATATTACAGTAGTTCTTTTTTCACTAAAGAACATCGCTATCCTAATGTTCAGTTTACTCCTTTTCCAGAAGCGCCAACCATTGACGAAGTAGTGCTGATGGATGATACTTCTGTTTGCTACACAATCGTTGACAATGAAACTGGCTATGCTTGTCCGGATGGCGTTGACATTTCCTATCAATGGGATTTTGACTATGACCCGTCGGAGGGTTTTGACAATGACTATGACAACAAAAACGGCAATGCTTCAACCACCTATGCGACAACCGGTTCTTACACCATTAGATTTGAAGTAACTGATGTCAGTTTGACCCCAACAGTTGTCTGCAGCGCAGAAGAAGAAGTTGTTGTTGGTCCTACTCTGCCCGGCTGGCAGGAAGTCTCGCCCTAAGATTAATGGTTTTGCTTTACAGAGTTGTTTTTTTTTGCTACAATAACCCTAGTTTAGAAAATTAACCTGAAAAATTGGTAATGAGATATAATGTTTACATTATGTTAACGCAAAACCAATCATTCAATTTAACTTATGAGTTTACTGTACCTACTTTTAGTAGGCTTTATTGCCTTAGGGGCCGGGTCGCTTCTCGGCTATTATGCTCGACAGTCCATTGTCAGAAAAAGAAAAGGGACGATTGAAGCTAAGCTTCAGAAGAAAATCAGCCAAACAAAAGAAGAAGTCCAAACATTAGTTACTGAAGCCCGTCAGCAGGCATCAGGTATTGCCTCACAAGCCCAGCAGGAAAGAGAAGACCGTAGAAAGGAATTGCTCAAAACAGAAAGAATGGTTTTCAAAAGAGAAAGCATCTTAGACCAGAAAATCTCTGCTTTTGAGGGCAAAGAAAAACAATTTGAGGAAAAGATAGAAAGGCTGAAAGAAATGAAAGGCAAAGTAGATGAGTTGCAAGAGCAAGCCCAGAAAAAGCTGGAAAAGGTAGCAAACTTGTCTGAAAAACAAGCCCGAGAAGAGATTCTTAAGACCTTTGAAAAAGAGCATGCCCAAGATTTAATGGATAGAATCAGTAAGCTCAAGAGAGAAGGTGAGGAAAGGTTTCAGGGCATAGCTAAGGAAATACTTGTTTCAGCTATTCAAAGTTATGCTCCCAGCCAAGCCCAGGAAATTACTACTACTACCCTAAATATTCCTTCTGATGAAATCAAGGGCAGAATTATTGGCAAAGAAGGCAGAAATATTAAGGCATTGGAAAAACTGACTGGTGTTGAAATTGTTGTTGATGACACGCCGGAAACTGTTCTTATCTCTGGTTTTAACCCTTTAAGACGGCATGTTGCCAAGCTGGCTTTAGAGAGATTAATTAAAGACGGCCGTATTCAGCCAGCCCGCATTGAGGAGCAGGTAGAAAAAGCCAAGAAAGATATTGAAGAGCAGACAAAGAATTTTGGCGAGAAAGCTGCTTTTGACACTGGCATTATCAATTTGCCCCCTAAAATGCTTGAATTGCTCGGACGGCTTTACTTTAGGACAAGTTATGGTCAGAATGTTCTTTTGCATTCAATTGAAGTAGCTCATTTAGCTTCAGCTTTAGCTGAAGAATTGGGTGTTGATTCAGCTTTAGCTAAAAAAGCCGGGCTTTTGCACGACATTGGCAAGGCAGTTGACCATCAAGTGCAGGGTTCCCATGTTGATATTGGTATTAAGATATTAGAAAAGTTTGAGCAGGAGCCAGCCGTGGTTACGGCAATGAAAGCCCATCACGAAGAGTATGAAGCGGAAACTCTGGAAGCAATTTTAGTTAAAGTAGCTGATCAGATTTCCGGGGCTCGGCCAGGCGCCAGAAAAGACACTGTTGAGAATTACTTGAAACGGCTCAAAGAATTAGAAGATATTGCTATCCAGTTTGCTGGAGTGAATAATGCTTATGCTATTCAGGCGGGCAGAGAAATCAGGGTTTTTGTTAAACCAGAGGATGTTGGTGATTTGGAAGCTTACAAATTAGCCCGTGATATTGCTGACAAGATTCAGCATGAACTGCAGTTTCCTGGTGAGATAAAAATTAACCTAATTAGAGAAACCAGGGTTGTGGAGTACGCTAGGTAAAACCTTTGTTTTTTGTTGTTTTTCTGGTAAGATAACATAATATGAATATATTAAAGGTCGTTGATGTAATATTCTAAAAAAAACATGCCAAAAGTAACTAAAGAAGATATTATTGAGTCAGTAGCCGGCACTTGCGGTTGTTCAAAGGCAGTGGCTGGCGAGGCAGTGAATGGTCTTTTAGACACTATTGCTAATAGCTTAAAAGCAGGCAAAGATGTTGTTTTAACCGGCTTTGGCACTTTTTCTGTTAGCCATCGTAAAGCAAGAATGGGCAGAAACCCTCAAACAGGCGCCAGTCTTAAGATTGCCGCCAAGGATGTGCCTAAGTTTAAAGCAGGTAAGGGTTTGAAAGACGCTGTAAAATAGTAGATTTGTGGACGTCCGCGAATCAACTCAGTTCAGAAAACCAAAACTATCAGGAATGAACCTGATAGTTTTTGGTTGCTGCGCGTAAGAGCTGGACAGTACAGGAAGTTAGAACTTTTTTTACAAACAATTCTAACCATTTCTATATTCCAAAATTAAGTTTGGAATCAGACTAATTCATGATTTCGATAGAGTTTTAATAAATCCAAGCCAAAACCTTGATTTTTTTTATTTTTACTATAAGATGATAAGTGTTCTTGAAAAAAGGATACTGAGTTGTACATTTTCTAATCTAGCGTAAGTGTGTTTATTGTTGACTATTATTGAAAAGGAGAAAATGATGAAAAAAGGAAATAGAAAGAATGGTAGATGTTTCGCAGTGGCTTCACCTAGTGGCGGTGTTGGCAAAACAACTATATCTATTGCTCTCTCTGCCTGTTTGGCAGAACAAGGGAGTCGCGTTTTATTATTGGATACGGACTTTTTAAGACCTACTCTCTATTACATGAGTGAATTTTTGAGAGGTTTAAAAACGGATCCTATCGTTAATTTAACACAACGATATGTGAATGCATCACCTGATAACGGGCTTGAGGGACCTTTTTCACCAAAAAAAACATCTAAGCCCCCTTGCTTTGAGGATGAAGTAAAGAGCTGGGCTAAGAGTGCGCTTGTCCAAGAGAAGATTCTTAGTGGAGTGCATCTTACAGGACCTTTCCCACCGGAAGATATCGAGATTATGGGAGGGTCGTTGATACACTGGTGTATGACAGGTGTTTTCGATCATTTCATGAGTAGTGCATTGCATGTTTTAAAAAAGCTGTTTGATTTCATTATTATTGATACAGGAACAGGGTTTCGTGGTACTAGCTATGCTGTTATGGAGAATAATGAAGTTGACGGCATTATCACTCTGTTTACGTCAAATAGCTTACCCGGTAGTGTGGATATTATAGAACGCTTAAACTTGGGGAAACCTTATATTTATGTTTTGAATAAGGCAACAAGAGAGGTAGGAAAAACGGCGTTCACGCTTCCCACAGACCAGATACGTGCAGTAAAGTGGTGTCCTGAATGGATACACATAGAGAGTTTTCATGATATCATGGAGGGTCTATCAGACACAAGGGAAAATATTGAGAGTTTAGCTAATGCTATTACTTCTACTTGATGTTTATTTCCGTTAACTTATTTTGTAGGCATTTCGCTCCTCAGCGGTGCCTACTTTTTTATTTATTCCATCAAAATCCAAAGAAAAAACAGCTTTTTTAAAGCTGTTTTTTCTTGTTTTGTTGGAGATAAGATGCGTTGTGAAACTCTTGCTTGAAAATGTCTACAAAAGTCTAAAAATGGAGCGGGTATTAAAACTTCGCAAACTTTCAGTATTATTCTACCAAATTTAATTCACAAATCAAGGAAAAAGTTGCCCTAAAATTTGCCCTGATTTATTTTCGAGTGAAGCGAGAGCATAACAAGAAAGATTACTTTTTTGTTATAGCCGAGCGAACGAGAAAATGTAGGGTTAAAACCCTTCATTGTATCCTCGGGGCTCGGGAATGCATTGGTGTTTATGTAGTAGGTACGGGGGTTAAAAGAGGAAAAAGAAAGAAAAAGAAAAGAAAAAAATGAGGAAAAATTAGTTGGAAAAGTTGGCGTTGGGTTGGCGTTCTAGAACGCCAAGTTAGGGCTTACTCTTATAGCAGAAAGGTAGCTGTTTATTTATAGTATTTAAGGATTCTTGCTTTATTGCAATCCGCACTATCTTTTTCTTTGTAGTAAATTTCTATAAATTCAATTTTGTTTTGTTCTGAGATATAGGCATAAACTATTCTAATCCCACTACGACTTCCCTTGTTTTTCAAAGCCCGACAACGGAAATGTTTTACTTTGTAGATTTCAGTTTTTACGCCTAATCTATTTATAGCAACAACAGCTGGAGGGTATCCTCGGGGATATTTAATTAAAACTTTTTGTTTGAATAGGTCTAAATCTTGCCCAAGGCTTCTAAACCTTTTCTTCGATAACGTATTTAGTTCTTTATCAAACTCTGCCAGATAGATAAATTGCATACTAATTGTCTTCTGGATAATTCCTTACAGAATAAGCTGGTTTTCTATAAAAAACTAATTCGTAATCAATGACCTCGTCTTCAGGGGTAGTTTCGCAAGGAATATCCTGATGTGAGTAGTCAGCGATAGCAGAAGCATTCATATCTGACAACCTACTGTTTATTACATCATCAATAACTTCTTTAGCATTTACGCCGATTTTGACCTTTTCTAAATCTGCCCTCTCTAAGGGAATATATTTCTTTTGTGATTTGCCGTAATATTTAGTATTGATTTTCTTTAACTGACCGTCCTTAATCATTTCTTTGACCACTTCATGAAAGCCACAGGGAGCTGGCCCGAATTTTATTCTTTTATAAGTAAGCCCAGTAAGAGATTTTTCATAAAGTTCGTAAAAATTAAAATCACAAAAATATAGCAGTTTGTATAAAACTGTTTCTCCAACATTTGGTTTGGCTCCGCATTTGCTTAAAATATAAAGCAGAACTTGTTTTAAATTTTCTTTGGTGGACAGATTTAATTTTACAGAGATAGCCCCCCCCTTTTTTATTTTTTGAGGAATTTTTCCATCATTGCCTATTAGTTCGTCAAAGGAAACATTAAACAACTCAGTAATTGCCTTTAGTTCTAAGCTGTCTATTTTTCTTTGACCTAATTCAATTTGAGAAACAGCAGGTCTTGGTAGATTTAATTTTTTAGCTAGAAGCTCTTGAGACCAGTTTCTTCCTTCCCGCAACTTTTTAATCTTTTCTCCTAATTGTTTGTGGGTGATCATAAATTTATTTTATTTTTACATTGTAATGGCAAGTCCTTGACCACAGGATAAGTTATTCACAGTTGTCTTTATTTTAACTAATGAAAGAAAATAAGTCAATAGAAGACGTGCAGTTGAAAGAAAATCTTGACATTCACAGCCCAGTGCCCTAGAGTTGAAGCAAAACAATTTTGATATCTTCTTTTGAATAAGAACCTGCTCGCGATTACGCTTGCAGAACCTTGATTCGCCTTGAAACAATTTTGTCAAAAGACAAAATTGAACATTTATACCGCTTCGCTTTCTTGAAATAAAGAATTTTTTGAATGAATCCTTCAACTTTGTTCAGGACAAGTTTTTTTGGCGAGAAGATTTCTTTCAATTCCCGCCTGCAACGCTTTGCGTAGCAATGCGGGCAGGCCTTTTTTGCGAAAGCTCCGCTTTCGTCGGTATGCAACGCATTGTTAATACGATAAGCCATGATATAATGGATAATCTAATTTACAATAAAAAACGAATATGACAATAATAAAAGAAATACAACAATCAAAAAGGAAACCAAAGGAATTGGTTACATTTCTGACAAAAGAAGTAAAAAAGGACAAGGGGTTGATGAAAGAATTAGCGGATATTTTACAAACAGGGACTGATGTTGAAAAAGGTGTTTGTCTAGAGGTTATGAAGTATGTCACCAAAGACAATCCAGAATTTGCTGAGTCCTCTATTGATGCATTGATAGAATTTGTTAATTATGATGCCCCTAAAGTAAAATGGGGAACAGCTAGGGTGATTGGGAATATTGCACAAAAGTTTCCAGAAAAAACAGGCAAGGCAGTCCCCAAGCTCTTGTTGAATGCGGGAGATGAGGCTACAGTTACTCGTTGGTGTGCAGCTTTTGCATTATCCGAAATTGCAAAACATAATCAAAAATTGCAAAAGGAGTTAATTTCCAAAATTTCAAAAATCTCAGAAAAAGAAAAAAATGATGGAGTTAAGAATGTCTATCTCAAAGCTCTCAAATCTATTGGCAAATAAAGACACATTTCAAAATACAGAGTGAGGTTCGTTTTAGCAGAAAGATAAAAACAAGTGTTAAAGGAGGATTAATCCTATGCAAATAATCAATACAAAACTATGCTTAAAGAAGGATTTTCTAAAATCTGGGTTTTAGTTCTTGTAGTAGTGATTGTTACCGGTGGTACTTTCACTTATTTACAGATTCAAAAATCACAAAAAGAGCCAGAGCAACTCATAGAGGACATACTAAAGGAGATAGAGCCAGCAGGGAGTGTACAAGAAAAACCAGTGCAACCCACGACACAGCCGACAGATAGTGTGCAAGAAGAGCTTTTGTTTCCTTGTATTGCTTTAGATATTAAGATAGGTGATTGCACAGACGAAATAGGTGAAAAATCCGCGAAGACAATGAAAGATTACTTGGCTAACTATACTCCAGTAGATTTAACTGATGCAGAAGTTGTCTATTGTTCAGAGGATGAAGAAGATGAATATGCTCACTTTTGGATGTTTAAAACATTCTACCTTGACCATTGGGTTGGTATAGCAACAGCTTGTGCTACAGATATAGCAGAACCATTACCAACAAAAAATCCGAAAATGGCGAAGGACTATGTAATGGGCATTTTTGCATATAAAGGTACAGAATCCGGCATAATTGGAATGGCCGATGGCGTTTATAACGCTAACATAGAACCGAGAGATGCTGAACTAAAGTCAGTCCAAGAAGCACAAAATGAGTTAAGTAAATATTGGAAGTTAGACGCTCCACTAGAAATAGAAGAAGATCCCTCTTATTCGTGGGAGCAAGGTTATTCTTACAGAAACATAAATCGCCCTCAGACATCTATTGATGTGAATAAGTATGCTTTAGATTCTGTGAAGATTAGGTACAAAATGATTGACCCTTAATGGTATTAAACTAATTGATTAGCCCTGATAGGATAACAAAAAATTTTCTAAATAAAAACTGGAAGCGAGTTTGTGTAAAATAGAGGTCGACTCTATTTTTTTATTTCATCAAAACCAAAAGAAAAAAAGACCATTTAGAGGTCTCTTTTTTTGTCTTGAGCGGGTGATGGGATTCGAACCCACCTCATCAGATTGGAAATCTGAGATAATAACCACTATACGACACCCGCGTCGGGGTACCCAGACTCGAACTGGGACTAAGGCGTCCCAAACGCCTCGTGCTACCATTGCACTATACCCCGTAATACTAATACTTTACCTTAAAAATTTCGTTTAGTCAATAATCCACAGGCTTGTTTTTTTTCTTGTTTGTTTTTTGTGCTACAATAGACTAATGGATAAGCAAAGTATTTTATCCAAAATTAATCCTCTAGCTTCTTGTAAAAGGTATGGTGTTTCTTTTTGGCAATGCCCGCAGTCTTTGTTTTTAATAATGGGTTTAATTATTGTCGGCGCTATTATTGCCGCTTATCTTGTGGGCACTCAAAGAATTGGCGACCCTTCTTTGGTTAGCCTGTTTGTCCTTTTGGTCGGCGCTGTTTTGCTCGTTCTTAATTTTGTTATTACCAACAGCTTTGAAAGAATGGCCGAGGCCTCTAGAATGAAAACTGAATTTATTAACATTGTTTCTCATCAGTTAAGAGCGCCTTTGACCAATATTATTTTTTCTCTTGATTTTTTGTTCTCTGATAAATTAGAACAAGTCAGCCAGAATCAGGCAGAGTATCTTGTAATTATTAAGGAGAACAGCAAAAGAATGAGTAGTTTAATTGATAAGCTGTTGACAGTTTCCAGAATGGAAAAAGGCAGTTTTCCTATGAATAAAAAGCTGGTTTCTTTGGAAGTCATTACCAGTAAGCTCTTGGAAAAGTTCAAGCCAATGATTGAGGCCTCTAATATTGAAGTTCGACTGAAAGCGCCTTCAATCCTGCCCAAGGTTTTAGCTGATCCTCTTTGGCTGGAGCAGGTAGTTGAGAATCTCTTGGATAATGCTATTCGTTACAGCAAAGGGGGAGGACGAGTTGAGCTTAAGATTGAGCAGAAGAAAAGCAAGCTCTATTTTGAAATTAAAGACAGCGGAGTAGGTATTCCCAAAATAGAACAAAAACATATTTTCAGCCGATTTTTCCGTTCCAAGAATGCTCTAAAAAAGCAAACACAGGGCTCGGGCTTGGGTTTGCATATTAGTAAAAGAATAGTTGAACTTTTAGGTGGCAAAATCAGCTTTCGTTCTAAAGAACATAAAGGCGCTACTTTTTGGTTTAGCTTGCCAGTTAATAATTGAATTAAGAATTAAGAATTAGGAATAATTAAATTCCTAATTTGTCATTCAAAATTCTAAAATCTTATGAAAAAAATACTTTTTATTGAAGATGAGTCCTCTTTACAAAAAAGCATTGGCGATATGCTTGCTCAAGAAGGTTACCAAGTGGTCAGCGCTTTAGAAGGCCAGAAAGGCTTACTCTTGGCTGAAAAAGAGAAGCCAGACCTTATTCTTCTTGATTTGATTCTTCCCCAGATGGACGGTTTTGAGGTTTTAGACGGCCTGAAGAAAAATGCTCAAACCAAGGACATTCCAGTGATTGTTTTAACCAATTTAGAAAGAATAGAAGATGTTCAGAAAGTTCTAGGGGTTGGCATTAAAGCATATTTAATCAAAACCCAATACAGCTTAAAAGAGATCGCCGGGAAAATTAAGGGGGTGATCGGGGAGTAATTTTAAATTTTAAGATTTTGAAGGTAGAATCACAACAATTAAGAGCTTTTATGCTTGACGCTGGTTTGGTCAGTGAGAGCCAGTTTGATAAGGCGGTTCAAGCAGCCAAAAAACAAGACAAGGTGCTTGACCAGGTTTTAATTGACGAGCATTTTATCTCTCAAGAAGATATGCTTCGTCTCAAGGCATATATTCTTGGTATTCCTTTTGTTGATTTAGAAAAAGAGACAGTTCTGCCGGAAGTTTTGCGAATAATCCCTGAGCCAATTGCCAGAAACCATAATATTGTTGCTTTCAGACAACGAGGCAAGAGTTTGGAAGTGGCTATGCTTGACCCAGAGGATTTAAAAACAATTGAGTTTGTCAGGAAAAAAGCTAATCTGCGCATTCTGCCTCGCTTAACCACTTCAGGTAGTATTAAAAATGTCTTGCGGCAGTATCAAGAGAGCTTGCAAACAGAATTTGGCGATATTATTAAAAAAGAGGCAGTTGGCATCAAAAATGTGCCGGAAACAGAAGGAGTAGAGGAGAAAGCAGAGCTGGAAAAGAAAGCCCAGGAGCTGCCTATTATTAGAATTGTTGAAACTCTGCTTAAGCATGCTGTTTTGCAAAGAGCTTCTGATATCCACATAGAGCCGACTGAAAAAGAGGTTTTGGTTAGGTACCGTATTGACGGCATTCTACGCGATGCGATGACTTTGCCGGTTATTACCAAGTCAGGCATTGTTGCCCGTATTAAGGTTTTAAGCAACTTGCGGCTGGACGAGCATCGTTTACCCCAGGATGGCCGGTTTAAAATTGAGACAGGCGATTACAAATATTCCATTAGAGTTTCTATCCTGCCTGTTTTTAACGGCGAGAAAGTGGTTTTAAGATTACTATCAGAAACAGCCAAGGGCCACAGTTTAGAAAGCTTGGGTTTAAGAGATGCAGCTTTGGAAAAAGTAGAGACAGCTTTGCACAGGCCGGTTGGTATGCTTTTAATTACTGGACCGACTGGCTGTGGTAAAACCACTACTCTTTATTCAATGATGGAGATTTTAAACTCACCCCAAGTGAACATTTCCACTGTGGAAGACCCGATTGAATATCGTATGCCCAGAGTGAATCAGACCCAAGTTAATTCAAAGATTGGTTTAAGTTTTGCCTCGGGCTTGCGCTCTCTTTTGCGACAAGACCCTGACATTATTATGGTCGGTGAAATCAGGGATAAAGAAACAGCTAGCTTGGCTGTTAATGCTGCCTTGACTGGCCATTTGGTTCTTTCTACTTTGCATACTAATTCAGCAGTCGGCGCTGTACCAAGGTTGGTTGATATGAAAATGGAACCATTTTTACTGGCAAGCACTTTGAATTTGGTTTTAGCCCAAAGATTAGTCAGGAAATTAGCAGAAGGCAAGGAAAAGTATCGACTTAAGCCGGCTGAATTAAAAAACCTTTCTAAATATTTTACCTTAGAGAAGATAGAAGAGGTTTTGCGCAAAGAAAAGGTTCTTAAAGCTAAACAAGGGCTTAAGGATATTGTTTTTTACCGGCCCAAACCTTCTAAAAAAGCGCCAGAAGGTTATCAGGGGAGAATCGGCATTTATGAAGTGCTGCCTATTTCAGAAACTATTAAGGATTTAATGCAAAAAGGCGCTTCTTCCAGCCAGATTCAGGAAAGAGCAGTAGCTGAAGGAATGCGTTTGATGATCGAAGACGGCTTTCTCAAAGCAGCTCAGGGCGTTACCTCTATTGAGGAAGTCCTGCGGGTCATTATTGAATAGTTGTCGATGATGAGATAGATTGGTAACACTTCTAAGATGTCGTTTCTTGTGTAAAAGTGCGACGTTTTTGTTTTTAGCTGAGCCAGGACACCTTTATTTTTAAGGTTCGCCATAATTAAATTGTGACATTTTGTCGCAATCTGTGAAAATCAGGCAAAAAATTAGGCGAAAACCTGTGCCTTTTTGTTTGTTTTTACTGAATAAATAAGTAAAATAGATTAAGAGTATCAACATCTATGTTTTATTTACCAAAATTAAAAGAAATAGCAAGGCCGACTTTCGCAAGAACTAATGAAATTTTAGAGATGGCCGAAGAGCGTGATTTGTCAATGCAAGAAATTAAGGAACTTTTATTTTGCGAAAAAGCAAACTGGGAGAAAATTATTAAAACTGCGAACGAGATTAAGCAACGACTTTTTGGTAAAAAAATATATTTTTATGTGCCTCTGTATTTCAATAATTATTGCACTAATGATTGTTTGTATTGCGATTTCCGAAAGAGTAATAAAAATTGTTTGAGGAAAAAACTAAATTTTGATGAATTCAAAAAAGAAATTGATTATTTGCACAAACAGGGCTACACCAAAATAGAATTAGTGTCTTCCACTGACCCCAGTTTCCCAATTGAAACGCTTGTTGAATTTGTCAAATATGTAAAATCATTAGGCAAGGGTTGGGTTTTAATGAACAATAGGCCGCTGGCTTTAGATGAATATAAAGTATTAAAAAAGGCAGGGTTAGACTGGAGCTGGCTTTGGATGGAAAGTTATGACAAAGATTTTTATGGTAAATATCACCCAAAAGGCACTGAAAAAATGAATTTTGAAGCAAGATTGAAATCTTATGACACTATGGCACAAGCAGGGTTAAATGTTGGCATTGCTTTTTTAATGGGATTATCTCCAAATTGGCAGTTTGAAATTTTATCTACAATTGCTCACGGACAATATCTTAAAGAGAAATATAACATTGAAATTGAATTTGGCACGCCGAGATTTTGTCCACCAAGATTTGCGCCTCTTAAAAAAGCACCCTTTCTTGAAACAATAACAGATGATAAATTTAGGTTAATGATTGCTCTTTATCGCCTTGCTATAAGAGATTGCTGGATAAATGTTTCTACAAGGGAGGATATTAAAATGTTAAGGAAATTATGGCTTGGCGGCGGCAATCTAACAAATCCTGAAGCTCAAACAATCCCCGGCGGCTACGCCTTAAAATCAAAAGGCGCTCAATTTACCCATTATTCTTATGATGTTAGTTTGTTTGTATCAGAGATAAAGAAGTTAGGGCTTGAACCCGTGCTTTAATTTAAGGCACTCAATATAATGCGTAAAAACCATAAAAGGTCCGCCTCGGAGTATTGGCAGGAATACATAAAATTTGCCCCTCTGTTAATAAAAGATTGGGCCAAAAAGGAAAATTCTTATTTGAAGAAAAATATCAAAAAGAATTCCATTGTTTTAGATGTAGGTTGTGGCTTTGGGAGAAATATAGAGGTGATAACCCCAATAGTTCAAAAAATTGTAGGCATAGACAACAACAAAAAAACATCTAGAGCAACTAAAGAGAGATTATCAAAATTGAAAAATGTGGAGATATTTTTTGAAAATGCCGAAAAGACACATTTTATTAAAAATACATTTGACTATGTTATTTGTATGGGCAATACATTTGGAAATTTTGGAAAGAATAAAATTAAGGTATTAAAAGAAATGAAGCGGGTGGCAAAGAAAGATGGTAAAATAATAATAAGTGTATATTCTGAAAAAGCACTTTCTGTTCGCATGAAAGGGTATAAAAGGATTGGACTTAAGATTTCAAAAATTCAAGACGGCATAATATTCACAGAGCAAGGTTTTATATTAGAACAATTTACCCAAGAAAAACTAAAAAGAATTTTCAGGCGAGTTGATTTAAAATTTAAGACAATCAAGATAAATCCTATTTCTTATTTATACGAAGCAAGAGTAAGAGTAGAAAAATGACTTTTTAATTTGTTTTTCGAAAATGTCGCAATCTGCATAAAAAAGCGACATTTTTGTTTTTAGCTGAGCCAGGTTGCTTTTATTTGATTTTTTGGCAGAAGTTTTGTAGGATAGGTCTAGAAGATTGAAATTGCTATTGGGCGCAGTAAAGAATAAAGGAGAGAATAAAATGACAATTAAGGATTTTAAAAAGAAGGAAGAGACGCTTCATCAAGAGCTTTGGGAGCTTCGTGAAGAACAGAACACTTTTGTTCCTAAGCTTGAGGAATCCTTTCTCGAACGGATTGCCAGTTTGTTGAGCGAGATGCTGCAGGTGAAAGATCAAATTGAATTTTACGAAGAGTTCCGACTTTTTTCTGTTCTGTATCGTGGCTGGCTTTATTGTTTAAATAATGTTGGCTTTGCGACAACTGACTTCCCATTTTCTTTTCCAGAGCCCAACCACCCGCTTAAATCTTTAAGAGGTTAATAGGACAAGTTTGTTTATCAGGGGCAGCTATCAGTTGCCCTTTTCTTTTTTGCTTTAGGGATTTGAGGTATAATAGTGTAATGCTTTATAATTATCGGGCGAAAAGTTTAGAGGGCAAAGAGGAAAGCGGTTCTTTAGAAGCGGCTAATGAAAAAAACTTGGCAGACAAACTTCGCCAGAAAGGATACTTTTTGGTTTCTTTGGAAAAGGATTCCAGACAGACAGTTAAGCCCGCGCCGACTGGCGAGCAGGATAAAAAAAGAACTGGCTTTGATTTAGGTAAGCTTAATTTTTTAAGTAAGCTGCTTTCAGTTTCTTTAGCTGAAAAGCTTTTTTTTACCAGAAACTTAACCGTGATGATTGAGAGCGGGATTGCCTTGCCCAGAGCTTTTGAGGTTTTATCCCAACAAGCCAAGAGTGGTAAGTTTAAAAAAATCCTAAAAACAGTTTCCAGCAGGATAATCAAAGGAGAAACCCTTTCTAAGGCCCTGGCTAGCTTCCCTCGGGTTTTTCCCAAGCTTTATCAGGAAACAATTAAAGTGGGCGAAGAAACAGGCAAGTTGTGTGAAAGTTTGAAAATGCTTGCTGAACAAATGGAAAGAGAGCACACCTTAAAGTCACGCATTCAAACAGCAATGACTTATCCTTTGGTTGTTTTGGCAATGGCTATTTTGATTGGCGTTTTTATGTTTCTTTTTGCCGTGCCCAAGCTAAAGACTGCTTTTATTGAACTTAAGGTTGATTTGCCTTTGTCTACTAAAATTATTTTTGCCCTAGCTGATTTCTTAAGCAGGCATTGGCCCCTGGCTATTTTAGCCATTCTTGTTTTAGTCATTGCCCTGTTTGCTTTTTTCAGAACAGGCAAAGGAGGTAAGTTTAAATCAACACTGGCTTTGCGTATCCCAGTGCTTTCTAAGATTATTAAAGAAACTAATTCAGTGCTCACTTTAAGAACCCTTGGTTCTTTAATGAAAGCAGGTGTGCCAGTGGTTAGAGCTTTAAATCTAACAGCCGGCTCTTTAAGCAATTTCTATTTCAAGCAGTCGCTTATTAGGGCAAGCAAAGTGGTTGAGAAGGGTGAAAGAATCTCCCGCGCTCTCCAGCCATACCAGGCTCTTTATTCACCAATGGTTCTGCAGATGATTGAGGTGGGCGAGGAAACCGGCGAGACTCCTCAAATCTTGGAAAAACTAGCTGATTTTTACGAAGAAGAAGTAAGTAACACTACCCAAAAGCTTGCTGCAATGGTTGAGCCGTTTATGATCGTCATAGTTGGCGCAGGAGTTGGCTTTTTTGCTGTTTCAATGATGCAGCCAATGTTTAGTATGATGGGCGGCGTCTAATAGAATAATTTTTATGTCTAAAGGATTTACTTTAATTGAAGTATTAACAGTAATCGCCATTTTAATTATTCTGGCTGGCTTAGCTATCCCAACTCTTTACCATTTTCAAAAAAGAGCCAACCTGGATAATACAAAAGACAGTTTAGTGAGCAGTTTGAATTTAGCCAGACAAAAAACCATTGCCTCCCAAGGCTTGAGCCAGTGGGGTGTTTCTTTTGACGACTCAACTTTTTCGCCAAGCTTTACTCTATTTAAAGGGGCGAGTTATCTTTTAAGAGAACCTTCTTTTGACCAGGTTTTTATTCTGCCTGAAGATGTGCAGTTTTCTGCAATATCTCTATTAGGTGGAGCTGAAGAGGTTGTTTTTCAGAGAATAACCGGCCAGACCGTTCAGTACGGCTTTGTTTCATTCAATTTAGTTGATGAGCCAACAGAGCTTAAAACAATCTATATTGAGGGTTCAGGCAAAGTAGCTTTAACTACCAGTGTCCTGACAGATGAAGAGCGTCTAAAAGATTCCCGCCATGTTCATTTTGTCTATACCAGATTGATTGAGACCAGCACAGAAAGTATTATTCTGACTTTTGAGGGCGGAGTGACTGAAGAGATTGTCATTGCTGATAACCTTTCAGGAGGTCAAATTGATTGGCAGGGAGAAAAAGAAGTAGCTGGCGAGACCCAGGTTCTTAGAGTTCACAGTCATTCCTTAAATACGCCCAGCACTATATTCTGCATTCACCGCGACCTAAGGTACAACAGCAAGTCTCTAGAGATTGATTTAAGCGGGGATCCTAATTATCCTGCTTTTTCACCAACCCTGCTAGAATATTTAGCAGATAATTTTACGGTCAAGGGCAGTTCAGCTCTTGTTTCGCCCCCAGTATGGCAGTAAAAAGTCAAAAAACTGCACAGGGTTTAAGTTTAATAGAGCTTTTGGTTGTGATGGCTGTTATCCTGACCACTTTAGTGGCTGTTTTAGGTATAGTTAATCTCTCCTTGAGAGTGTCAGCTGAAAAGAAAAGCGCTTTGCAAGCCGAGCTTCTGGCTCGGGAAGCCCTAGAGGCAGTCAGGAGCTTTCGAGATAATACTGATTGGTCGGTTGACGGCTTAGGAACTTTAACAGACGAACAATCTTATCGCTTGGTCCAGATTGGCTCTCCTTTGCAATGGAGTTTGGCTTTAGGAGAGAGCATTGAAAACGGCTTTACTCTAAGTATTGTTTTTAGCGCTGCCCAACGAGACGGTCAGGCTAATATCGTAGAGAGTGGCGGTAGCATTGACCCAGCAACTAAAAAAGTGACTGCTTTAATTTCTTGGCAGGAGCAGGTAGAGAGTCGTCAGCTGACCCTAGTTAATTTTTTGACTGATTGGCAATGAAGAATTTAAAAATAGACAAAGAGGCGGGCTTGACTCTGGCTAATGTGTTGGTCTACTTAACTATTTTTACTATTGTTTTTGGCATACTTATCTCTTTTATTGTCTGGCTTTATCAGTCAATGGTTAAGTTTGAGGCGCTTAAATCAGTTAAAAACAATGCCCAGCAGGTTATGGAGTCTTTGGCTTATGAGATTAGGGAAGCAGAAAGTATTTACACGCCGACTTCTGGCGACGAACAGCTTTCTTTGGAAACTTCTCATTACCCAGCTTCAGGAGAAACCTTTTCTTTTATTGATTTTTTCCTCTGCGGCGCTCAAGTTTGTTTGAAAAAAGAGGAAGAAGAGCCGATCGCTTTAACCTCTGGCAAGGTGGTTGTCAAAAGTCTCTATTTTAAACAACTCCAAGGTTCAGAAGATGCTTGGTCAGTCCAAACCGGCCTGGTTATCTATTATCCCCGGGCTAGCGGAGAAGGGGAATACCAAGCCCTGATTAAAGCTACTTCAACAAATGCTTTAAGAAATTATTAACTATGTCTAGCTTTCACCAAAAAGGTTTTGTTGCTATTCTGGCCAGTGTTTTACTGGTGATTACAATGATTATGGTTGCAGTAACCATTGCTAATTTGGTTATTGTTGAACAAGAGATTGCCATGCTGGCTAGTCAGTCAGCCCAGGCTTATCTAGCAGCTGAATCAGGCATTGAAGATGCTGTTTTACGAATTAGAAGAGGTTTTAACCTGCCCAGCAGTTATAGTTTTGTAGTGGGCGAGGCATTAGCTAATGTTCAGGTTTCAGACCCGATTGGCGGTTCTAGAACGATTACTGTTCAGGGCGACCAGAGAGAAGTTTCCAAAAAGATAGAAGCAGTTCATAGTTTTGGTGGCGATGGTATAGATTTTTACTTTGGCGCTCAAGTAGGCGATGGCGGATTATTAATGGCTCCCAATACTTTAATCGACGGTAATGTTTTTTCCAATGGCAGCATTACTGGTTCAGGCATTGGTTCGTCAGTGATTAGCGGCAGTGTTGCTGTGGTTGGCACCAGCCACAAGCTTGAAGATGTGTCTGTTGGTCAGGATGCCCGAGTTCACCTTTCTAGCAATTCAGCCATTGCTAATGATCTCTATGTTCATACCTGCAATAATTCTAGTGTTGGCAACGACCTTTACTATGCGGCTGGCGGCAGTCGGAATAATTGTCCGCCAGTTGGCGATGAGTTTGAGGCTAGCCCAGAAGACATTTATCCTGATTCTCAATCCTTTCCCATTTCTGATGAACAGATAGATGGCTGGAGGGCTGATGCTGCTGAAGGCGGTGTTTATGGCGGTGACTATTTTGTGGCTGAAGCAGAGAGTTTTGGTCCTTTGCAAATCAATGGCAATCTCGGTTTAGACAATAATGCAGTGTTGACTTTGACCGGCACTGTTTATGTTACCGGCAATGTTAGTTTTGGCAACGGCGCAATCGTTCAACTTGACCAGTCAAGTTATGGCTTTAACAGTGGTACTTTAGTGGTTGACGGCAAGGTGGAGTTTAGCCCTAATGTTGTTATTCAAGGGAATGGTCTGGAGGGCAGCTATCTATTGATTGTCAGCACCTATAGCAGCGCTGACCAGAATGACCCAGCAATTAATGTTGAAAACAATGCTGACACTGGTATTTTCTTTGCCAACAATGGCTTTATTAACATTGCCAATAATGTCGGCGTTAAAGAAGTAACTGCCTATGGTTTGAAGTTAAACAACAATGCTTCAATTAATTACGAGATTGGCTTGGCCAGTCTTCTTTTTTCAAGCGGGCCAGGCGGAGGATGGCAGATAGAAAGCTGGCGGGAAGTAGAATAAAAGAATATAATAAAGTATGAGCTTTTTTTCTCAAAAACCAGAGGGCTTTGGTCTTGATATCGCGGACTCTTCTTTGAAGATAGCTATGCTTGAGAAGCAGGGCAAGGATTTACGTTTGATTTGTTTTGGCGAGGAAAAGATTCCATCCGGCGTTGTCAACGGAGGAGAGATAAAAAAGGAAAATGTTTTAGCTGATTTAGTTAAGCAAACCCTAACTAAAGTTAAGGGCAGGAAGCTAACTACTAAATATGTTACAGCCTCTCTACCTGAAGACAAATCCTTTCTTGATATCTTGCAGATTCCTCTAGTCAGCCAAGAAGATTTAGCGAGCACAGTTCGCTTTGAGGCAGCGAATCATATCCCTTTTCCTTTAGAAGATGTTTACTTTGACTTTGAAAGATTGCCTTCTTTACCAGCAGTAAAACAACATAATCAGCAACAGGTTTTAGTGGCTGCTACTCCTAAAAAGATAGTTGATGGTTATGCCCGTACCCTGAAAATGGCTGGCTTGCAGCCCTTGGCTTTTGAAACAGAATCTTTAGCGATTGCCCGGGCGCTGATTAAGAAGGATAAACATCAACCGCCCCTATTAATCATTGATTTTGGCGAAAGCAGAGCCAGCTTTCTTATCTTTGCTGAAAGAGCAGTTCAGTTTAGCTCTACCATTTCTGTCTCAGCAGGCGGTTTAACCAGAGCGATTGCCAAAGTTGTAAAGGTCAGCGAGAAGAAAGCAGAAGTCCTTAAATTGAAAGAGGGTTTGAGCGGTAAGCGTAAAGTCTTCCAATCAATGTTGCCTGTTTTGACTGCTTTGGTTCAAGAAGTAAAAATGCATTTGGAATATTATCATTCCCATGCTGTCCAGAGCCATTTAAAAAAAACTCAAGTTTTGGAAAAGGTTCTCCTTTGCGGGGGCGGCGCCAGCTTAAAAGGTCTGGCTGATTTTCTGGCAGCTGAACTAAAAATAGCGGTTGAGCTGGGCAATCCTTTTGTTAATATCTCCAGAGGTTCTTTGAAAGGAGGCACTGATATTAGTTTTAAGACATCCTTGGGCTACACCACTGTTTTGGGTTTAGCCCTCAAAGCATATGACTATTAATCTTCTGCCAGACAGCGAAAGAGAGGCGCTTAAGATGGAGGCAATCCAAAGAAAGGTTTGCCTTATCTTGGTTTTTTTAACAGCTGCTCTTTTGGCTTTTCTTTTAATTCTTTTTTGCCTTCAAACATATATTAATCAGCAGGCAGGTTTTTTAAGAGATTCAGTGCTGGCTAAAGAAAAGGAGTTTCAAGAAGCCCAGTTTGAAGGTTTTAAAAAAGTAATTGCCCAGACCAACCAAGGGCTCTCCTTTGTTAATTCAGCTTGGCAGAAACAGCTTCTACTCGTTCCTGTTTTTGAAGAGCTGGCTGGTTTAGCTGGAGAGAGCATTTATCTGACTAGCTCTTCTTTTCAGAAAGAAGAGGGAGCAGGTGCTGGCTTTTTAAGCCAAGTTAATGTCAAAGGCATTGCTTCCAGCAGGGAGGTTCTTTTCCAGTTTAAAAAAGCGCTGGAAAACAGCAGTCAATTTAGCGCTGTCTATTTTCAGCCCCATTCTTGGGTGAAGCCGGTCGAACCGGAGTTTTCTTTAAGTTTTCAAATTCAATGATTAGTCCTCAAAGAAGAACACAAATAATATCACTTGGCTTCGTGCTTTTGCTTTTAGCAGCAGTTTTTCTGGCCCTTCTGCCTTGTTTGCGTGCTGTCAGCCAGGCTTCCGATAATTTGCTTTTGCAGAAAAGAACTCTTGCTTTATTCCAAAGCCATTTGCAGTCTTTGGCAGATTTTGAGAATCAAGAGTCTGAATTTCAACAAGCCGCTGTCAAGGTTAGTAATGTTTTTGTTGACCTTGAGGCGCCGGTTGAGTTTATTGAGTTTCTAGAAACAGAAGCAGGCCTGGTAGGCCTTCAATTATTCATCTCTCCATTGTCTTTGCCAGTCAGAAAAGGCGAGGCATCGGCTTTTGGATTTCAGCTTGTTCTTGGCGGTAAGTTTATCTCGGCTTTGCGTTTCTTAGCAAGAATAGAACAAAGTCATTGGTTGATGGAGGTAACTGCTTTGAATATTGCCGAAGTTTCTGAAAAAGAGCTAAAAACAGGGCAGTTTGAAGGTTTAGAGCTAGACGATGTTGTTTTTTCCTTGACCTTGCAAGCAATTCTTCAAAATTAAAATATGCAAATAGATTTAAACAAAATTAAAGAACCTTTACTTAACTTTTTCAAGTTATTCTGGCAGAAACTCTTTTTGTTCCTTGTTTTTTTTCTTTTGATTGATTTGATTTTAGGCGGGTTCTTGTTTTGGCATTATTATCTAAAGGCAGAACAAGCCCAAATTTTTTTGCCGCCTACCTTAACCATCAACCAGAGTTTCCTCAATGATTTTTCTGCTAAATGGCAGGAAAAAGAACTTAATTTTGAACAAGCTCTGTCCAAGGACTTTCCTGATTTATTTAATCCTGTTGTTTCAGATTAGTCAGGGATGGTTTTTTTTCGCCAAAACCAGCCCTAATCCCTTGTCAAGACTTGATTTTTGGCGATTTTTTTGTTATACTATAGCCAATCAATAGTCAAGACATTGGCTTGAGCCCCCGTAGCTTAATGGATAGAGCACTTGTCTTCTAAACAAGATATTCAGGTTCGATTCCTGGTGGGGGCACAGGAACTGATATATCAACATATCGAGATATTAAGATGGCGGTCGTAGTGTAGTGGTCTAGCACAAGAATTTGTGGAATTCTTAGGGGGAGTTCGAATCTCCTCGACCGCCCCAAAAATTTTGGTAAATAAAAACAACCCTAGCTTCCTACTAGGGCTTGTTTTTTTGTTGAAAGTTTTTTAGAATAAGAGAGCGACATTATTAACAAAGTAAAATAAGGGGGTGTTTGAGCGTGTCTTTGCGTATAAAGAGAATACTGATAGAAAATTTTGGTCCGATACTGGCAATACCAGTGATTACCTCGTGGTTCACTCCTTATCTGCTCTTTCCAAATCTTACTGTTCCCCAGCTGGCAGTCATCGACGCTATAATATCACTTGCCTGGGTACCAATAGTCTTAGAACTATCAAAGGTTATCGAGAAAAGATTAAAGGTGGTTTAAATCTGTTTCAAGGATAGGTAATATAAAAGGGATAGCATTGACCCTCGAGTGGCAAGCTACCCCTTTTTTCTTGAGGTTTTTTACTTTTTTTCGCCCAAGGTTAGGTTAAGGGTTTTCTGACGGCCAGAGCGCATGATTTTAAGTGGCAGTTTCTGGCCAATTTGGCATTCACCTAGAATATCGCCTATGGAAAGTTCAGCACAAACCTTTTTGCTTTTCAATTCTAGAATAATATCTGACTCGCGCAAACCGGCTTTTTGAGCTGGACTACCTGGCACTACTGCCTGTCTGATGCCGTGAGGAATGCCAGGTTCAGCAATAACTAAAGCGCCAAAATCAACTGGCAGGTTAAACTCTTCTTTAAGCTGTTTGGTAATGGTTAAATACCTGACACCTAAAAAGGGCAGGCGAATACGGCCATATTTTTTGAGTTCTTCTAAATCTTTTTTGGCATTGATAATCGGCAGGGCAAAGCCAATGTTTTCCGCGCCAAAAACCATGGCTGCATTAATACCGATTGCCTTGCCTTCCAAGTCAATCAAGGGTCCGCCTGAATTGCCTGGGTTAATGGCAGCATCAGTTTGAATTAGGCCGCGCAGTTTTGTTTTTTGTTGGGAGATGTCGCTTTGGGCTTTTATCTCTCGGCTCAAGCCAGAAACAACGCCAGTAGAGACAGTATTTTTGAAAAGCCCCAAGGCATTGCCAATAGCAATAACTTCTTCACCCAGCTCTATTTTAGTCGAGTCGCCCAGCTTAATAGTAGGCAGGTCGGTTTTTTTAATCTTTAAAACAGCAATATCATGAATCGGGTCGCAAGCCAAGATTTCCGGTTTAAACTTCTGGCCATTTTGTAGAACAATCATATATTCCGCCAAAGGGTCTTCCAGAACATGGCGGTTGGTTAAGATGATGCCGTGTTTTGCAATGATAAAGCCAGAGCCACCGCCTAGCTTTACTTTTTTTTGACGTCTAGCTGGTAAATAGCCTAAGCCAAAAGGATCAGGCACTGGACTGAACATTTGTATACGCTTGGTCATTGTAATACTGACCACTGCTGGCAAGGCCTTTTTTACTGCCTTAACTATTGGCGATTGTGTTTTTGGCATGTTAGAAATTGTTATGGACGGAGCTTAGCTCCGTTCATTGATTATAAGAACCTTGCTTCGCAAGAACCTTGAAATAGGCAAGGTATAAACACTTATTCCTATTATACCATTTTATTGAAATCCAGCCAAAAGTTTGCTATGCTCAAGATGTTTAGCCCTCATAGCTCAACAGGACAGAGTACAGGGTTCCTAACCTTGAGATTTAGGTTCAAGTCCTAATGAGGGCACAATGGGCCGTTAGCTTAGTTGGTAAAGCGCCAAGATGGCATTTTGGAGACCGCCGGTTCGAATCCGGCACGGTCCACAATATACACTTATTTCAAAAAGTAGCATTTTGTCTATAATAAAATAATAATTTAATATAAAAACATGTTAAGTTTTATTAGGCCAGAGTTTTTTGATATTTTTGGAATACTAGTATTTATTTTTATTATTTTTATGTCAATTTGGGGAATAAAATTTTCTAAGCCAATCCCTAGGTGGGCTTTTATCATTTTGTTATTTATTGGCATTTTAGGTTTGACGGTGGATAGTTTAATTGTTTTTAATTTTTATCTTAAATAGAGAGTTTTAGAAAGTCTTGCAATTCTCGGATAATTTGGTTCCAACTGAATCTCTTACAGTCCACATTTATTTTTTTACTATGGATATTGTTCAGGAAATAAAAGAATTTGTTGAAAAAGAGTGTAAGAAACCAAGCAGTAAATATGGTTACGAACCATTTCCTTTTCATTTTGTTCCAATGGTTGAGTATGCTCAAGAACTAATAAACGAACTAGGCGGCGATAAAGAAGTTATCTTGTTGGCTGCTTGGCTGCATGATATTGGTTCGATAATCCATGGCAGGGAAAATCATCATTTAACTGGCGCAAGAATTGCTGGAGAAAAACTAGAAGAGTTTAATTATCCTTTAGAGAAAATTGAACTTGTTAAGAAGTGCATTTTAAATCACAGGGGCTCCCAGCCCAATAATCGCAACAGCATTGAAGAGCAGATTATTGCTGAAGCAGATGTGATGTGTAACTTTGACAGTATCGCTGGTCTATTCAAAGCAGCTCTTGTTTATGAGAATAAAGACCAGGGCGAGGCAAAAGATTCTGTCAGAGAGAAGTTAAAACGTAAATGGGCTCAATTACATTTTGAAAAATCAAAGAAAATGATTAAGCCAAAATTTGAAGCAGCAATGCTACTTTTAGAGTAACGAATGGTAATGGTACCCACCCGGGGTGTTTTTTGATTCAATAAAAAAAGCCCCTTAGATGAGCTAAGGGGGTAGAGAGACTAGGGGATAGTTGGATTAGATAACCTTACGCTTCAAGTGGCCCCATTTGGCGACTCCATTTTTTTAACTCTTTTTCTGCCTCTTCTTCTCGTTTTCTGCAGATAAGTTTCCAGAAAAGAATAATAAGCCAATGGACAAGATATTGAGGAGCAGGCGGAAATTCTCCTATAGCCGCTATTTTCTCAATCGTTTTGAATGCCTGACTTTCTTTTGGGCATTCTGACAGAACTAATACTATGAGGCCTTTTTGACGCAAGTGGTTGATGTTTGATATTAATTCGTTGATATCATCAGATTGCCAGAGGGAGCATACTGCTACCTTAATTTCTGTATCTGATATTGAAAAATCATTAGCTTCTGACGGTAGACATTCTTCTGTTTCCCAGCGTCCCTCAATGGCTTCATCAACAAATTCAGCAAAGAGGCCATTTTTGGTGATTATTGCTATTTTTTCCTCATAATCCCTTTTTTTCATTTTAAGGTGCCTCCTTTCCTGATATTGTAGTTAAGCACAACTATTTTCACTTTAACATAGGGCTACGAGAAAGCAAGGAGATAATTTTATTAGATTGAAACTGGTTGTTTTAATTGAAACCAGAGCTATCATTCTTCCACCAAAGAGTTCCAAGTAAACCCTTCACCTTTTTAGCAAAAAAAGTGAAGGGTAAATAACATACAGTCCACACGAACGAAAGACGAAGATAATTCGTTCTTTTGTTTTATCCACAGTCAAGGTCTTGACATTCATTTAACCATCGTATATACTTTAGATATATAAGAACCTGCTCGCGATTACGCTCGCAGAACCTTGATTTCGGTAAGGTATAAACATATATTCCGAAAATAAGAACCTGCTCGCGATTACGCTCGCAGAACCTTGATTCGCTAAGGTATAAATATTGTATCTTGAAATGAGAACTGTAATAAATATTAAAACTGAAAAAGAGGTTAAGCAAAATGCCCAGAAGCTTGCTCGAAGTTTGGGGTTTTCTTTGAGTGCTGTGATTAATGCATATCTAAAACAGTTTGTTCGTAATAAAGCAGTGAGCTTTAGTATTGTACCCCAGATGACCAGTGAGTTAGAAAATCTTTTAACTGGCATTGAATTTGATGTCCAGAGAAATCGTAATTTATCTAATACTGCTACTTCAAAAACTGAACTTAAAAGGCATTTGAATTCTTTATGAAAATTCGTTTTCATAAAAATTTTGATAAGCAGTATAAAAAGTTAACCAAACAGCAACAGGAAAAGACGCGAGAGAGTCTTGAAGTTTTTTTAAGTAACCCACTTGATCCAATTTTGAACAACCACCCTTTGAAGGGTAAATATACAGATTATCGTAGTATTAATATTACTGGTAATATCAGAGCAATTTATAAGTTTATTACTGAGGATGAGTGTGTTTTTGTCGCAGTAGATAATCACAGTAATTTATATAAGTAATTTTTCTGATTTTCAAAAACATATCACGTTTACCCCGCGCCGAGCTTTGCTCTGGTGTAGGGTTTACCCGGGGTGTTTTTTTGATTAAGGCAGGCAGGATCTTGAAATTTTTGGAAAATGAGGTATAATAGCCGATATATGTCACAAAAGATTAAAAGAATAATTGCGGTTATTGCTATTACTTTTGGAGTACTCTTTACTTTAGGAATGCTTTTAAACATTTGGGGAGTAATTGAGTTTGGTCCTGATGGTTCAATGATCAACCGGTTGGTGCCTACTCTGGGTGTTTTAACAGCTGCTTTTATCACCCTTTTAGGTATTATCAGAATGATTGAAGAAAAGAAAAAGTAATGGCATAAAGCTATTTGGTAGGGTGTCCGAATTTGGCTAAGGAACTGGTTTCGAAAACCAGCGCCCGCAAGGGTATGTGAGTTCGAGTCTCACCCCTACCGCAAAACAATTTAATATTTTTTTGGAGGAGTCGCATAGCGGTTTAGTGCACCAGTCTTGAAAACTGGCGTCCGAAAGGACTCGTGAGTTCGAATCTCACCTCCTCCGCTCGTGAATAAAAACGCCTTCTGGCGTTTTTAATTTATGAATGGATGGAGGAGGAGAAAGGCAATTTATTGCCTTTCGTTGAGATGAGAAGACCGCAGCGATGTTTTGCCAGCAGGCAGAACCGTGAGGGGCGGCCTGCGAGTTTGCCGAGCGACTGGCGAGGCAAAACTTGTAGGCGAATCTCACCTCCTCCGTAAATGAAAAATGCCCATAAATACTGGGTGTTTTTTAATTAGATTGCCTGTGGAAAAGGTTGATAGTTGACAGTTGACAGTAAACTGTCAACTATGCTATACTGATAACAATGAGAACAGACACAGCAGACAAAATTTTAGAGTTTATTACTTTCAAAACGCAGGTTTCAGCAAAAGAAATTGTTGATCATCTTGGCTTTAGCCGCCAAGCCATCTTTAAGCATTTGGCGAAGCTTTTGAAAGAGGAAAAGATTTACAAGATTGGCAGGGCGCCAAAGGTATTTTATGCTATCGCAGAACAAGCATTAGAGCAAAAAGAATACAAGGTAAATAATGAGGTTAAAAGACTGATCGAGCAGAACTTTTTGACTATTACGCCAGGCGGTGAGATGAAGAAAGGTTGGGAGGGTTTTGTATTGTGGTGTTTCAAAAGAGGCCAAAATGTTCAGCGCGCAGCAACTGATTATTTTTCTATTATTAAAAAATATGATTCCATTAAAAAGAATGGCTTACTTGACGGTATGAGAAAAATGAAGAGCACTTTCTCTAAAGTTTATTTAGACCATCTTTTTTATTTAGATTTTTATGCTCTTCCTCATTTTGGCAAGACAAAGCTTGGCCAAACTTTGCTTTATGCCAAGCAGAGTCAAGATAGGAGCATGATGAAAGACCTGGCCAAAGAGATCAAGCCAAAAATTAACAAACTAATCAAGAAATACAAAATTGACGCAGTTGCTTTTGTGCCTCCAACAGTAAAAAGAGAAGTGCAGTTTATGAAAGAATTGGAAAACAATTTAAAGCTTGAGAAGAGTAAGGTAGAGATTACTAAAATTAAAACACCTATTATTATTCCTCAAAAAACTCTTAATAAACTGGAAGACAGGATAGAAAACGCTAAAAGGACTTTTGTTATAGGAACATGGCCTAAGTATAAAAGTATTTTGCTGATTGATGATGCGGTTGGCTCTGGCGCAACTCTAAATGAAATTGCCGCTAAAATTAAAGCGCAGAAAAAATTCAAAGGTAGCCGGATAGTTGGTTTGGTAATTACTGGCAGTCTTAAGGGTTTTGATGTGATTAGCGAGGTTTAAAGTTTGGGCTTAGCATAAGAACATAATCAGTAAGGGCCTGAATGCTGGCGTTAAATGCTCCGCAGTGAATAAAAAGACAAGGTGTTGAAAATGCCTTGTTTTTGTTTTGATTTAGATTTAATTGCTAGGGGGTTCGCGTGAGGCGGTGCAAAGGGATTGACATTGTTTTTTGTTTTTTGCTAATGTTTAAGGTACAATAGAATTGTTAAGATACATAAGGGTTGCTATTAGCAAAAATGAGTAATATTATCGAAATAATTGATTGGTGGGGGAGAAAAGTAGTTTTTACCGAAAAGAAATGGCAGCAGAAATGTGAGGACCATCCTGAATTAAAAAGCAGAACTTTTTTAAGAAATATTAAAAGGACGATTGAAGAACCACAGCAAGTCTGGGAAGATAAAAGCGATAAAACTTGTAAACGATGCTATTACCGTAAATACTCGATAGATACCTATGTCAAAGTCATTATTTGGATAAAAGACGACCCTTGCCGCGTTGTTAGTGCTTTTGAAACCAATCTTGTAAAAGAGATAAACTATCTTGATTTAAAAAGATTATTATGAAGACCACAGCTCAAAAAAATAAAAAAATCATAGATTTTCTCTATCACTTTAGCGATGTTATAAAACGAGATAACTGGATTCCAGGGTATAACAAAGATACTGATTCTTTATCTTTCAGAAAGCCCAAGTTGTCTGATAGCTCTCGGATAAGTTACTTAGGAGACGAGATAGCTCTGTATTTAAATAAAGATAAGGATGTTGAGGGGTTGTTTATAGAATACTTTAGAACTAATTTTATGAAACACCATCAGGAGCTGAAAGGGGTGGCCGAAGATATTGACAAGCAGATGGAAGCAGAACAAGATACCGTTAATTTAGAGAGGATGAAAAGCAGTGATGTGTTGCCGGAGCTTGAGGAAATCGTGAAATCTTCTCTATTAGAAAACATGCAGTTTCAATCTAGAAAGGATAAGTTTGCTTAGGACGATTTAAATCTTTTTGCCGGAGTTTCTATCGGAGCTGAGCTCCGGTAGTTTTTGTTTGGTTAATTGCTAAGGGGTTCGCGGGAGGCGGTGATTGCCCAGACTTCTGAAGCGCCTGCCTGCTTTAAAGTTTTTGCTGTTTCTTCCATTGTGGCGCCGGTAGTAAAGACATCATCAATGAGCAGGACTTTTTTACCATGGAATGCTTGAGGGTTTTTCAGAGCAAAAGCGTCTTTGATGTTTTCTGCTCTTTGTTCTTTAGTCAAGCTAACTTGGGCTTGGGTTTTTTTAATTTTGATTAAGTTGTCAGTGAGCAGGGGTAGGTTTAGGGCTTTGGCTAATTCTTGGGCAATCAGCTCTGCTTGGTTAAAACCTCGTTTTCTTTGTTTGCGCTTGAAAAGGGGGATTGGCGCCAAAACAGAGTTTTCCCCAGTTTGGAGAATTTGTTTGTTTTCTGTTAAAAGCAGGTGTGATATAATTAGGAAAGCCAAAGCAAGGCTTAAGTTTTTAGCGTAGGGTGAGTATTTCAAACGAGAAATTAATTTTTTGACCAAGGACTGTTGATAAGAGGTGGCTGCGAAAAGACCGTTAAGGTTTTTGTTAGAATGTTTGGAACATTTAGTTTTGCCAAAGAGAAGAGCTGAATCGCAAAAAGGACAGCATTGCTTAGAAGCAATTTCAATACTAGTTAAACAGTCAGCGCAGATAAGAGCGCCTTGCTTGTTGCAGGCCAGGCAGAATTGAGGAAAAAGGGTTTCTAAGATAAATTTCTTCATCTTTCATTATAACCTATGGCTTTCTTTAGTAAAAAATCTTTAGGCATAGATATTGGCGCCAGCAGTATTAAAATAGTGGAGCTTTCAGCTCGGGGCAGGAAAAGAAAACTGGAAAACTATCTTCATTTTCAATTGCCAGCTGGTGTTTCTTTAGGCACTTTTGATAAGAAAACACTGCTTTTGGCTAGCGAGACAACAGCCGAGATTATGCAGTTTTTGTTTCAGAAATTAAAGCTTAAAGAAAAGAAAGCTGCTCTAGCCCTGCCTGACTTTTCCAGCTTTTTCACGATTATTAAACTGCCGCCAATGGCTGAATCAGAAATTCCTCAAGCAGTAAAGTTTGAAGCTCGTCATCATGTGCCTCTTGCCTTAACTGAAGTTGCTTTTGACTGGCAGATAGTCGGTGATAAAGAGCCGCCGCCAGGCAGCAAACTAAAAGTATTGTTGGTGGCTGTGCCTAATAATGTTTTGAATCGCTACCAGCAGATGGCTCGTTTTTGTGATTTGAATTTGAAAGGCATGGAAGCAGAGGTATTTGGCTTGACCAGGTCAGCTGTGCCTTTGGACTGGCAGGAGAGGCCGGTTTGTCTAGTTGATTTCGGCTGGCAGAGCGCCACAGTCAGTATTGTTGAGAAGAATAATTTGGCGGTCAGTCACAGCTTTGATATTTCAGGCACTATTCTAACCAAGGCTTTAAGCAATGTTCTTAATGTTGATTTTAAGCAAGCTGAAAAATTAAAGAAAAAACACGGGCTCGACCCTAAGAGAGCAGATATTTTCAAAGTCATTTCCCATCAAGTTAATTCTCTGGCTTTGGAGATTGGCCGGGTCTGTCGTGACTTTTACCAGGCAGAAGGCAGGGATGTCCGTGATATCATTTTAGCTGGCGGCACAGCGCGCATGTTTGGCTTAAAGGATTATCTGGCAGCTCGTCTTAAAAAGAATGTCAGGATAGCCGAACCCTTTATATCGCTTTCTTACCCGGAAATGCTCGGGGAGAGGTTAAAGCAAATAGGTCCTTCTTTTGCCGTAGCCATTGGCGTGGCCATGATGGGACTTGATGCCTAATCTACTCGTTAATAATCTTATGTCCAAGCAAGCTTTTAGAATCATTCCCAAAAGCAAGCCAAAAACTCCTTGGTGGATTCATTCTTTAGTTGTTTTGTCTTTCCTTTCTGTTTTAACAGCAGTCATTTTTTACGTCTTGTTTAATCAGCAGGTAGTTGTTCTGGATAATACTAAAAAGGATTTAGAGAGTCAGATAAGTAATATTAGAGCGCAGGGCACCCAAGAGCTGGAAAAGGAATTGTCAGCGATGGCTAATAATTTGAGAGAGTTTGCAGATATTTTTGAGCAACATCAAAAAAGCTCAAAAGTCTTTGATTTAATCAGAACTGTCTGCCACCAACAGATTCAGTTCAGTAGTTTGAATCTGAACAGTCAAGAGCGGACGGTAAGCATGGAAGGTTCTGCTGAAAACCTGAAAACCCTGGGAGAACAAATGGTCATTTTAACTTTGAATGAAGAGATTGACGAGCCTCAATTAACTGAGATTTCGCTGGCTGAAGAGGGAAAGGTTACTTTTAACTTGAGTTTTTCAATAAGCGAAACATTTTTTAAAGAGTAATTATATGAAACGTCTCTTTGCCATCCCTATTTTTTTCCTAATCACTTTTTTGATAATTATCTATCTTGTCCTGCCCAAAGCGGGTAAATTGGGCAATTTAGAAAAACAGATTGCTCGACTTGAGGACTCTGTACAAAAAGCAGAAGAGCATTTTTTGACTTTGCAAAAAACAGCCGAAGAATTAGAAGATTTTGATGAAAGCTTAGCAAAGATTGAAACAGCCTTGCCTAAGGAGCTTTCTCTGGCTTCCTTGCTTAATTTTTTTGAAGCGCAGGCTGAAGAAAATGGTTTGATTATCTCTGGTTTAGAACAGACAGTCGCAGGAGCAAATCCTAAAAGAAGAAGAGCCGGCGAGGAAGAAGTTAAAAAGAAAGTGGCTGAACATTACATTCAATTAAGCTTAAGCGGCGCTTTAGGTTCTTTGGAAGGTTTCTTAAAATCAATTGAAAAATCCTCTCGATTCATTGGGGTTGAGTCAATTAACAGCAGCGAGGGCGAAGATGAACTGCCCCAGTTTACCTTGATGCTCAAGGTCTATACCCAGAATAATTAGAAATTAATTATATATGCTTTCTCCTCAACAAAACAAAGCTTTGAAAATCTTGATTGCCTTGGTGGTCCTTGTCTGCCTGGGGCTTGGTATTAAAGAAATTATCTTAAAGCCAAGAGCTCCTTTTATTGCTGAAATGCTTGATTTAACCCCGCAGATTAAGATTGACCTCTCTCTTTTTAGAGAATCCATGCCAGTAGTTCTGCCTGAACTTAAAGTAACTCTACAGGGTTCTGCCACGACAACTCCTCCTTTTTCAAGCACTACTCTTACTGCTTTTGTTTCTGGCATAACTGAAGGAGAATATCTTTATCGGTTTGATTGTCAGGGTGATGGCCAGTATGAGTCAATCAGCGCAGAAACTCTAGAGACCTCTTTTAGCGTAGAATGTTTTTATCCAGCGGAAGGTCTTTACACGAGCAGAGTGCTGGTTGAAGAAAAGACACAAGGCAGGCAGGCAGCAGGCACATTTGACATTTTGTCAGCTGAACCTAATCAAGCCCCAGAAATTATTGCCTGCCAGGTGACAGCGGTTGGCGAGACAGGCTTGAGTCAGCACAGGTTTGTTTTCAGCGCTCAAGTTTTTGATGCTGATAATGATGATTTAACTTATCAATGGGATTTTGGCGACGGCAATTCTTCTGAAGAAGCCGAGCCTCTCTATCAGTATGAAAAGGCCGGTTTTTATCTGCCCAAATTAACTGTTGCTGACAGCAAGGGAGCTGAGGACACCTGCATTCCTCAAAGCTTGCTTACTTTGGGTCAGTTTTTCCTTTTTGAGCAATTAGAGGCGCCGGCTGAATTTGGCCGCGACTATCCTTTTAGGTCCTATGAATCTTATTGAAGAACTTGTTAAAAACAAAATTATTAATAAAAAGCAGCAGCAAGGGCTGCTGGAGGAAGTCAAGAAATCAAGCAAGAGCTTAGAGGAGCTTGTTTTAGAAAAGAAAATTGTTCCTGAAGCCGAGTTTTTTAAATTAAAAAGCAGGGTTTTGAAAATCCCTTTAAAAGAAACTTTGCCTCTAGAGATTCCCTTGGATGTTTTAAGTATTATTCCCAAAGAAGCAGTTGATTTTTACAAAATGGTGCCACTCTCTCTGGACAGAAAAAGCGGCGTCTTGGAAGTGGGTATGGTTAGGCCTGACAACCCTCAAGCCAAACAGGCATTGAAATTTTTAGTCAGACAGCAGAAGCTTACTCCTAAAATTTCCTTAATCAGCCCGACCAGCTTCCAAGAGCTTTTGAGCAAATACCATACGCCGGAAAGAGAAGTAAAGCATGCCCTAGAAGCTTTGGAAAAGGAAATATCAGTTAAAGCTGGAGAAGCAGGGGCAGTAGAAAAGCAGGAGTTTGAAAAGTTAGTTGAAGAAGCGCCAGTCATTAAGATGGTTTCAGTAATGATTCGTCAGGCAGTAGAAGGCGGTTCCTCTGATATCCATATTGAACCAACCACCGGTGTTTCCCGGGTTAGATATCGTCTAGACGGCATTTTATACTCTTCTTTGACCTTGCCGGCTAAGATTCATCCAGCGATAGTCGCTCGCATTAAGATTTTAAGCGATTTGAAAATAGATGAAACAAGAGTGCCTCAAGATGGCCGTTTCTCAACAATGGTTGGAGATAAGAAGATTGATTTTCGTGTTTCCACCTTTCCAACCACCCTTGGTGAAAAAGTGGTTATTAGAATCTTAAAGCCGCAGGCCGGCCTTGAGACCTTAGTAGACCTTGGCTTTGAGGGCAGGAATTTAAAGATGGTTGAGGCTGCCACCAAAAAGCTCTATGGTATGATTCTGGTTACTGGGCCGACTGGTTCAGGCAAAAGCACTACTTTGTACACTGTTTTGAAAACGCTTAATAAAGAAGGTGTTAATATCGTCACCTTGGAAGACCCGGTTGAGTATTTTATGGAGGGCGTTAATCAGTCGCAGGTAAAGCCAGAGATTGAATATACTTTTGCCAAGGGCTTAAGGCAGATTTTGCGTCAGGACCCTGACATTATTATGGTCGGTGAGATTCGTGACGAAGAAACAGCCAAGCTGGCTATTCATGCCGCCTTGACTGGTCATTTAGTTTTAAGCACTCTTCATACTAACAATGCGCCGGGCGTAGTACCCCGTCTGACTGATATGGGCATTAAGTCGTTTTTGATTTCCCCTTCCTTGAATTTGGTTATCAGCCAGCGTTTGGTTAGAACGCTTTGTCCTCACTGCAAACAGAAAACAACGCCTAAGGGCGAGACCAAGAGATACCTTTTAGCCAGGATAAAAAGCTTGCCGGCTAATTTAAGAAAGATGATTAAAAGCAAAGGCAGTATTCTCGTTTTCAAGCCCAAGGGCTGCAAGAAGTGTAATAATAAAGGATATACGGGTCGAATGGGTTTGTTTGAGGTTTTATCAATGACTGACAAGCTGGCTGAAGTGATTAATCGCAACCCGACTGAACAGGAAATCGTTAAGGTGGCCAAAGAGCAGGGGATGATTACTATGGAGCAAGACGGTATTTTAAAAGTGCTTAAAGGCCTAACTTCGTTAGAAGAGGTGATGAAATTATCAGAAGAAGCTTAAAAAATTATGAAATCAATACTTCTCGTTGAAGACGACCCTTTCTTAATTGATATCTATTTAAAGAAGTTTAAAACTTCTGGCTTTGATATTGAATCAGCTAAGAGCGGCGCAGCTGCCCTGCAAATCCTTAAAGAAAAAAAGCCGGATTTAATCCTTTTAGATATTGTTTTGCCAGAGGTAGAGGGTTGGCAGGTTTTAGCTCAATTGAAGAAAGACCCTAAATTTGCTGATTTAAAGATAGTTGTTTTAAGCAACTTGGGCCAGAAAGAAGAAGTGGAAAAAGGCTTAAAGCTGGGCGCTGTTAAATACTTGATTAAAGCCCAGCATACTCCAGGAGAGGTGGTTAAAGCAGTAAAGAAAATACTGAAGTAGTTTTATTTTTTAATAGAAATTAATATTGTGAATTATCCAAAAAAACTTCGTCGGCTTTTAGAACTAGCTGTTGAGCGCAAGGCCTCGGACTTGCATATTTCAGCCGGCCACCCGCCTATTTTGAGAATAGTTCGAACGCTCAAAGATATTGAAGCGGAGAAAGTTCTAAATGCCCAAGATACTCAAGGGCTGGCTTTTACTTTAATGACCGAGCCGCAGCGCCAGCAGTTTTTGAAGAATAAGGAAATTGACTTTGCGTATGAGCTTAGCGGTAAAGCCAGGTTTAGGGTTAATGCTTTTTTCCAAAGCAGGAAAATCAGCGTTGCCTTGAGATTGATTTCTGCTAAAATTAGAACGATTGAAGAGCTTAATCTGCCTTTTATTCTCCACGAGTTTGCCAGAGCCAAACAGGGTTTTGTTTTGGTTACCGGCGCCACCTCCCAAGGCAAGTCAACTACTTTAGCTGCCTTGGTTGATGAGATTAACCATACCAGAAAAGACCATATTATTACTATTGAGCATCCGATTGAATATGTTTTTGATGACGATCTGTCAATCATTGACCAAAGAGAGGTTCTTCAGGACACTTTAAGCTTTGCCCGGGCTTTACGGGCTTCTTTGCGCGAAGACCCGGACATTATTATGGTCGGTGAACTGCGTGATTTGGAAACTATTGCTACTGCTATTACAGCAGCTGAAACCGGTCATTTGGTTTTAGCCACTCTCCATACTAATTCAGCCAGTCAAACCATTCATCGCTTGATTGATGTTTTTCCCTCTCACCAGCAGAACCAGATTAGAGCCCAGCTAGCAGGTTCTCTTTTAGGAGTGGTTTCCCAACGTCTCCTGCCAAAAATTAGAGGCGGTTTTATACCGGTCTGCGAGATAATGTTTGCCAATGATGCGGTTCGTAACTTAATCAGGGAGAATAAAATACATGAGATTCCGCCGGTTATTGAAACATCAGTCGGCGCTGGTATGACCTCTTTGAATCAATCATTAAGCAAGCTGGTTGAGAAAAAAGAAATCACTAAAGAAACGGCTCTAGAATATTCCCTTAAGCCAGAAGACTTAAGAGCAAGATTTTAATTTATGAAGTTTTCCTACAAAGCAAGAACTGAAGAGGGCAAGGTACGCAAAGGAACTATTGAGGCCTTTTCTAGAAAAGGCGCTTTGGATATTTTGGAAAAGTACGGCTTTTATACCACCTCTCTTAAAAAAGAGGGGGTTGGAGGCATTCTCAAAAAGAAACTAGTCATAGGCAGAGAGGTTAGCAAAAAAGATTTGGTTCTTTTTACTCGTCAGATTGGCACAATGATGAAGTCAGCCATCCCGCCTCTAGAATCCTTAAGGGCCCAGGTTCAGCAAATAGAGAGCGGTGGTTTTCGCGGCAAGATTCTGAAAATGGCTGAATCAATTGAAAGAGGTGGTTCCTTAAGCCAAGCCTTTGCTCTTTTCCCCAAAGTCTTTGACGCTTTTTTTATTAACATCATCAAGTCAGGCGAGGCAGCCGGCAAGGTAGCTGATTCTTTAGACTATTTAGCCGACCACTTGGAAAGAGAGTATAATTTTAACCAGAAAGTTAAAGGAGCAATGTTTTACCCCTTGTTCGTCGTAATGGTTTTTATGGGTTCAGGCATGATTGTTATCTTTTTTATTGTCCCCAAACTAACAGAGATTTTAAAGACCTTTGACTCTGAAGATTTACCTATTTTAACCCGAGGCCTGATGAGCTTAGGCGATTTTGTTGCTAAAGGCGGCTGGATGTTGTTGGTAGGTATTTTTGCGCCAATAGTTATAGCCGCGCCTTTTTTAATAAAGTCTAAACAATTCAAGAGGTTTTATGATAAGGCTTCTTTAAAAGTGCCTTTTCTGGGAGACTTTAGAAAAAAAGTGCAGTTGAGTCGTTTTGCCGAGAATCTTTCTGTTTTGATTTCCTCGGGCTTGCCCATTAACCAGGCATTGAAAATTACTAAAGACATTCTCACCAGTTTTGTTTATAAAGATATTCTTGCTCAAGCTGAAGAAGCAGTAACCAGAGGCGAAAAAATCAGCGCTGTTTTAAGCAGGTATCCCAAGCAGTTTCCATCTTTTGCTATTCAAATGGTTTCAACAGGTGAAAAGACCGGCCGTCTTCATCAAACCCTAAATGATATGGTAAAATTCTATAGAGGGGATATTGAACGGACAACTGAAAAATTAACAACAATGCTTGAGCCGATTTTAATCCTGATTTTAGGCATTGGCATTGCTATTTTAGCTTTTGCTGTTTTTATCCCTTTGTTCAATATGGGCATGGGTGGAATGGGATAGCTAGAAAAAGTAATAATCAGCTAACTTTTATATGCAAAAAGGGTTTACTCTTATTGAGCTACTAATTACCTTTGCTTTGGTGGCTGTTTTAGCCAGTGTTATTTTAGTGTCTTTTCCATCAGTTCAGAATAAGTTTAGGGCTTCCAGAGTAACTTCTTCAATGAGCCAAATCAGGTCAGAGACCTCAGTTGTTTATCACAATACACAGGATTATAGTAATGTTGATTGCGCGATTGTTGACAGTGTTTGCGCTTGCCTTGACAGCGAGATTGAAACACTTTGCAATGATGTTCAGAATAATTCCGTAGAAGATGTTATTTTTCGGCTTAATGATGATGACAGCGGATTTTGTGTTGTTGCCCATCTGCAGGGTGTTGATGAGTATTTTTGTATTGACGGCGCAATGAGGGCTAAACAGTATGCTGTTTCACCGGCTATTAATGGCAATCAATGCGAAGCAGCTTGCGAAAACCAAGATGACTGCGCTTGCGAGTAACGGGGTGTGGATAACTCAATTTGCATTTACTTTGAAAAAATTAGACAATGAAGTAGAGAAAACATCTAAAGGTCGGTTTAATATACTTGTAATTAAAAAAGAATTATGTCTCACAAAGGTTTTACATTGATTGAATTGTTGGTTGTTATTGCAATTATTGGCATCTTAGCTAGTATTGTCTTAGTCAGCTTCCCAGGGGCTACTGATAAAGCCAACGACTCCAGAGTGATTACTGCTATTGGCCAAGCCAGAACAGCCATGACCTATCTTAATGCCAATAATAACAGTTATGCTACTTTCAGTTGTACTACTCCTGTTGATATGGTTAATTTGTGCGCTGAAGTTACAAACAAAGCTTACACAGGCGGTTTGAATATTGAAGTGAGCGCAGCAGCTGCTTGTATGTGGGCCTCATTGAACGAGCAGGATGGCGCTACTTGGTATTGTGCTGATAGTTCAGGCATTGCTGGTAAGTCCACTAACCCTGATGTACTAAGCGCTTGCGATGGTACCACTTTTGTTTGTCCCACTGGAACTGGCATTTAATCTTAAAGATTTTGTCAAGAAACTGTCCGGTTTTGCCCGGGCAGTTTTTGTTTGGCTGGGAAAGTGGTAAGATAAATTAATGCTTATTGTTTTTTATCTGCTTGTTTTTATTTTAGGCGCCATTGTGGGCAGTTTTTTGAATTGCCTTGTTTATCGTTTAGAAAAAGGCAAAAGTATGGCTGGCCGTTCCTTTTGTCCCAAGTGCAAGCGCCAGTTAGGGCTTTGGGATTTGATTCCTGTTTTGAGTTTTGTTTTCTTGCGAGGTAAATGCCGGTACTGTAACAAGAGAATTTCTTGGCAATACCCCTTAGTAGAAATAATAACAGGAGTGTTATTTCTATTAATTTTCAATTTTCAATTTCTAATTTTCAAACAATTTTCAATTTTCAATTTTCAAACGTTAGTTTCTTTAGCTTATTTGCTAATCATTGGCTCTGTCTTAATTATTGTTTTTATTTACGATTTAAAGACCTATCTTATTCCAGACAAAGTTGTTTACCCAGCGATTGTTCTTGCTTTGCTTTTTCGGCTGTTGACAGATTGGAGCAGCCTGCCAATGGCTTTGCTAGCTGGTCTTGGCGCTAGCGCTTTCTTTTTCATAATTTGGGCAATCTCGCGAGGCAAGTGGATGGGTTTTGGCGATGTCAAGCTCGCTCTTTTAATGGGTTTGTTTTTAGGCTGGCCCAGCATCTTGGTTGCCCTGTTTTCGGCTTTCTTTATTGGTGCTATAATAGGAATAGGGTTGATGATTGCTAAGAAAAAGCAATTAAAAAGCCAAGTGCCTTTTGGTCCGTTCTTAGTCATTGGCGCATTCATTGCCCTATTCTGGGGCGAGCAGATTATTAACTGGTATTTAAACTTTTTATGAAAAACCAAAAAGGTTTTACATTAATGGAGCTTATTATTGTTATGGTCATTATTGTCCTACTCTCTTCTATTTTAATGATCAGCGGTGGCCAGCAAAGAGAAAAGCTGGCTCTTAATCGGTCTGCCCGCCAGCTAGCCCAGGACTTAAGAGAAGTAGAAGAAATGGCTATGGCTGCTAAAATGTGGGACTGCCCTGGAGAAGATCCGAGTAATATATTTGGGATTTATATCAAAAAAAAGGAAAACCAGTATACTCTTTTTGTTGATTGCGGTCCCAGGGATCTTGGTTTTTCAGTAGCTCAAGATGTAGTCATCCGGACAGTTTTTTTAGATCAAGGAGTGGAGATTAATGACTTCTTGGATTTTCCTCCTCCCCCTCCCCAAGTAAATATTGTTTTTGAACCGTCTGACCCAAAGGTCTATCTTAATGGCAGTGATGCGCCAGGATTAGAAGTTGGCATTGAACTTTGCTTGGTGTCTGCTTGTACTCTTCCCGATATTGTTTCTAAAATAGTGCAAATCAATACAGTTGGTATGATTGAGATAGAATAATTAGAAATTTATGCAAAACAAAGGGTTTTCAATACCGGAAATAATGATTGCTATTTTTGTTGTTACTGTCGGAGTGCTGGGTATCTATGCCCTTCTGCCTCATATTATTGGCAGTATTTTTGAGAATAAAGACCGCTTTATTGCTTCGCAGTTAGCCCGAGAGGGTTTTGAAATAGTCAGAAATATCAGGGATACTAATTGGCTGGAAGACAGACAGCCCGGGGTGAGCAATGATTGGGACGAGGATTTGACTGGCTGTACTGCTGGTTGTGAGGTTGACTATTTAGTGTCGGAAGTTATTGACCCAGCGCTGGATAGTTGGACAGAGCCAGGCAGGTATTTGAAGATTGATGGGAATGGTTTTTACAGTTATAGCGCTGGTGTAGAAACAAAGTTTAAGCGCAAAGTAACCATTGGCGCAGGAACAGTTGACCAATTAGATATTACTACAACAGTTTTCTGGAATGATAACTTTTTAGTAATAGAAGAAAGATTATATAATTGGTTCCCGTCAGAGTAATTTAATATTGAAGATTTATGTCTAAAGGAACAAGCTTAATTGAACTTTTAGTCGCTGCCACTCTTTTTATCATTGTCATGGCCGCCTTTCTAGGGCTTTTTACTTCAGCTTTTCGTTATCAGAAAAAGGGCCTGGCAGTGGCTGAAATGCTTAGCAGCGCTTCCTACATCACCGAGTATATGTCGCGCGCTTTAAGAATGGCTCAAAAAGATCAAGATGGTTCTTGTGTTGGTTCAATCAAGACTAATTATGATGCTGATGGCGGTGATCAAATAACTTTTTTGAATGATGATGGGGAAGGTGAGTGCCGGCAGTTTTTGTTGGGAGGCGCTCGGCTTCAAGTAAGAAGGTCTCTTGATAAGTCAGCTGCTAATTTCGGACCAGCTGAACCTTTGACTCCTTCAACTATTGATGTTTCTGATTTACAGTTTACGATTTCTGGAGAGGAGCAGGATGATGTTTTACAACCCAAGGTTACTTTTTTTATAGAACTTACTACTCAAGAAACCGAGCCTCAGACGCTTAAACTGCAAACAACTGTTTCCCAAAGACAAACTGATGTTAGATACTAACAAACAAAAAGGCATTTCTTTATACTTCACTTTGATTATTCTTTCTGTTTTAACCTCTACTTTATTGGGCGCTTTGGCTATTAGTTTGAGTCAGACAAGGATTGTTTTTGGCTTGGGCAATTCAGTGACTGCTTTTTATGCAGCTGACACTGGCTCCGAAGAGGTCCTCTACGAGATTTTCCAGGGCAGTTTTGACGCTACCACAGAGAGTTGCGATCCTCTTTTTGCTGATCCTTCAGGCACTTTAACTGATGCCAATTACGAGGTCTGTGTTTATGATTATGATGGCGCGACCAAGGTAAGCACTTTGCAGTCAACCGGTTTTCATACTGCCAGTCAAACTTCAAGAAGGATTGAGCTTAGATTGAAATTGCAGTAGACCCTTCACCTTTCTTTTCTATCATAGGCAAGAGAGAGCTATTCTAGAAAAGGTGAAGGGTAGAATATCATTATGGATAAAAAACAAGCTGAAAAGCGCATTGGAAAACTGCGCTCTGTTATTAATCATCATCGCTATCTTTACCATGTTTTAGACAAACAAGGAATTTCAGACGGAGCGCTTGATTCTCTTAAAAAAGAGCTTTTTGACTTAGAAGAGCAGTATCCTGATTTGATTACTGTTGATTCTCCGACCCAGCGGGTCAGCGGCAAGCCCTTGGACAAGTTTGCAAAACACAAGCATTCCGAAAGAATGCTTTCTTTTAATGATGCTTTTTCTCAAAAAGATATCAGGGATTGGCAGGCAAGGATCGTTAAGCTTTTATCTGAAAAAGAAAAGAAAGAACTTGATTACTTTGCTGAAGCTAAGATTGACGGCTTGGCAGTCAGTTTGCTTTATCAAAAAGGAGTTTTCCAGAGAGGAGCGACCAGAGGCGATGGTTTAGTCGGTGAGGATGTTACTAATAATTTAAAAACTATTGAGTCAATTCCCTTGAAGTTGGAAAAGCCGATTGATTGCGAAGTAAGAGGCGAGGTTTTTATTAACAAAAAGGATTTTGAGAAGCTTAATCAAGCAAGAGTTAAAAAAGGCGAACCAGCTTATGCCAACCCAAGGAATACAGCGGCTGGCGCTGTCCGTCAGCTAAATCCTAAGGTAGCTGCTTCCCGCAAGCTCAATTTTTTGGCTTGGGCGCTCTTAGGCAGAGAAAATCAGCAAGCAGAGTACCAAGAGCTTCAAGAACTTGGTTTTAAGCCCGTAGAGGGCAAGTATTGCTCTGATTTGCCTGCTCTGTTTGATTACTACGGACAGCTGCAAAAAAAAAGAGAGAGGTTTCCTTTTCAGATTGACGGGGTGGTTGTTAGTGTGAACAGCGCAGCTCTTTTTAAAAAATTAGGGGTGGCTGGCAAAGCGCCTCGCGGAGCCATTGCCTATAAGTTTCCAATGAAGGAGGCGACCACTAAGGTCGAAGATATTAAACTGCAGGTTGGCAGAACCGGAGCCATTACGCCGGTGGCTATTTTAAAGCCAAAGGAGATTGGTGGAGCAGTTATCTCCCGGGCAACTTTGCATAATGAAGATGAAATTAAACGGCTTGGTTTGAAGATAGGGGACACGGTGATTGTTGGCAGAGCTGGTGATGTTATTCCCAAGGTTTTTAAAGTGTTAAAGGATTTAAGAGACGGCAGAGAAAAGGCATTCCAGATGCCCAAGACTTGCCCGGTCTGCCAAAGTCGTTTAGAGAAAAAACAAGGCGAGGTTCTCTGGCGTTGTCCTGATTCAAACTGTCAGAAACGCCGTCGTGGACAGCTTTATCATTTTGTCAGTAAAGCTGCTTTTAATATTGACGGTCTTGGTCCAAAGATAATTGACCGATTGCTTGAAGAAGGATTAATTTCTGACGCTGCTGATTTGTTTGAACTAAAACAGGGCGATTTGGTTCCTTTGGAAAGATTTGCTGATAAAGCAGCCCAAAACTTGGTTGAGGCAATTAACAGAGCAAGGAAAGTAACTCTAGCCCGTTTTATCTTTGCTTTAGGCATTAGAGGAGTAGGCGAGGAAACATCCATTGATTTAGCCGAGAGATTCAGTTCATTGGAAAAATTGAGCAAGGCAAGTGTTGAGCAGTTGTTGGCTCTTCCAGACATTGGTCCAGAAACTGTCCAGTCAATAACCAGTTTTTTTAAAAGCAGTGAAAACCTTGACCTTGTTAAACGTTTATTAAAAGCAGGTATTACTATAAAAAAGGTGACAGAGGTCAGACCTCTGTCAGCTCAAAAGCTCGAAGATAAGACCTTTGTCTTAACCGGCGCTTTAGAGAGTTTAACCCGGGATGAAGTCAAAGAGACAATTCGTTCCTTAGGCGGTAATGTTTCCAGCGCGATTTCTAAAGAAACTGACTTTGTTGTTGTTGGCAAAGAGCCGGGGGTTAAACTTGATAAAGCCAAGAAACTGGGCGTCAAAATCTTGCTTGAACAGGAGTTTCTAAAGATGCTCTTATGAAGTTATTAAACTTTTTAAAAAGATTTAATTGGCCTTTGTTTTTACCGGCTGTTTTTTTATCAGTCTTGGGCGCTCTTTCTATTTACAGCTCTTCTTTTTACAAGGGAGATTTTTTGGATTTCAAAAAACAACTTATTTTCCTGGGCTTGGCAATTTGTTTGAGCTTGGCAATTAGTTTTCTTGATTTAAGAGGTTTTAAGAGTAATTCTCATTTGGTTTTGGCTTTGTATTTTGTCAGCTTAATGCTGCTTCTTGGACTTTCCTTTTTTGGACAGGAAATCAGAGGAGTGAGGGGCTGGTATAAGTTGGGGCCGGTTTCTTTTGACCCAGTGCCTTTTGCTGCTTTGGTTCTCATCATTGTTTTAGCCAAGTATTTTTCTACTCGCCATATTGAGTTAAAAAGATTCCAGCCGATTGTGTTTTCAGCTGTTTATGCTCTTTTGCCTATCCTCCTTATTTTATTACAGCCTGACTTGGGTTCTGCTTTAACCATTTTGGCTATTTGGCTTGGTATGATTATTTTTTCAGGTATTCGTTTGCGCCATCTGGCAGTTTTAGCTTTTATCTTTCTTATTCTTTTGGGCTTGAGTTGGCAGTTTTGGTTTGAAGATTATCACAAGCAGAGAATCTTGAGTTTTTTAAATCCAGAGATAGACAAACAGGGGATTGCCTGGAGCGCTAATCAATCTAAGATAGCCATTGGTTCAGGCGGTTTTTTTGGCAAGGGTTTTGGCAAGGGTTCGCAGACGCAGTACGGCTTTTTGTCTGAAGTAAAAACTGACTTTGTCTTTGCCAGTCTCGCCGAAGAATTTGGTTTCTTGGCAATTTTTCTGCTTTTAGCTGGCTTCCTGCTTTTGTTTCGACAAATTGTTAAAATAGCTTTTCTGACTGATAATAATTTTAGCAAGTTATTTGCCCAAGGGTTTGCTTTTCTTATTCTGGCTCAATCTGGCATTAATATTGGTATGTGCCTTGGTCTTTTCCCTGTTGTCGGCATTCCTTTGCCTTTTGTCAGTTACGGCGGCAGCCAGCTTCTCGCTTTTTACCTTGGTCTCGGCATCTTAATGAGCTTGGAGAGAAGCTAGGGGAGGGGGTGTGCCCTGAAGTGTGGTCGCCGGAGGCGAACTCTACTTCAAGGGTGTGGATAACTTTGTTTGGGTTAAAAGCTTGACTATTGGTTAGCGTTATGTTATCCTGTACACAAATGTACAGAATAAAACAACAACATAAAAGACCAGATAAGCTAAATCTACTTTTAAAAGATTCCAGAAGTCTTTTTCACACCCAAGACTTATCTTTGCTTTGGGAGGTAGCCAACAAAAGTACCCTTTATACCACCATTAAGAGATATGTTCAAAAAGGAGTTCTAATTAGAATTCAAAAAGGATTTTATTCAAAAGTAGCGATTGATCAAATTAATCCGGTCAGGCTGGGCATGGGTTTTTTGCATTCTTTTTCTTATTTATCAACTGAAACTATTTTGTCCCAAGAGGGTATTATATCTCAAGATGTTCCGTATATTACTTTAGTTTCTGATAAATCTAAAAAGTTTGAGATAAAAAACAACTTTTATATATCAAGACAGATGAAAGACCGCCTTTTATTTCACGAGGCAGGCATCATTGAGAAGAATGGCATTAAACAAGCTGGTATTGAAAGAGCAGTGGCTGATATGATTTACTTCAGCCCTAATTATCATTTTGACGCGCCAAATTTAATTGATTGGAAAAAAGTTAAAAAGATCCAAAAGCAAGTTGGTTACTAATTATGACTAGCCCAGAGCAAAAAAGAGCTTTCCACAAAGCTCAACTATATCGTCTTTTGATAAGAGTGCTGGATAATCCTAAGATAGCGCCCAATATATTTTTTAAAGGAGGCACCTGTTCTTTAATGCTTGGTTTTTTAGATAGATTTTCAGTTGATTTAGATTTTGATTTAAAAAAAGGAGCTGATAAAGATACTTTAAGAAAAGAATTCCATAATATCTTCCAAGATTTAAATTTGCAAGTAAAAGACGAGAGTAAAAAAGCTTTGCAGTTTTTTTTAACTTATCAAGCTCCTGCAGGACAAAGAAATACCATCAAGCTTGATGTGCTTGATAGTGTGTTTCAATCAATTGAGTATAAGGCGCAGTTTTTAAAGGAGATAGACAGAACAGCTATTTGCCAAACCATTGAAAGTATTTTTGCCAATAAGCTGGTTGCTTTAACTGACCGCTATAAAAAGAGAGGCACTTTAGCAGGTAGGGATGTTTATGATATCCATTATTTCTTCACCCATGGTTTTGATTACAAGAAAGAAATTATTGAGGAGAGAACCGGGAAAATACCCCTTTCTTATTTAAAAGAGCTACAGGAGTTTATTAAAAGCAAGATTACTCAAGATGTTATTAATCAGGACTTAAACTTCCTTTTGCCTTATAAACAATTTAACAGCATTAGAAAAACTCTTAAAACAGAAACTTTGATGCTCTTGGCAGATGAAATCAAGTCGCTTTCTCAATAGGACTGACAATTTTATGTAATCTTGTATAGTCAAAGTATACGAAAAAATATGCTAAATCTGTCAGCTGACGGATAGCGAGTTTGCGAAAATTGAGGGTAAACCTTGATTTTTTTATTATTTCCTGTAAGATAGCCCCAGTTAATAATAATCGCTTTCAGCGGCAATAAATACAAATCAATAATCGAAGGAGGTGTCTTGAATGCCTATTGGCTGGAGCATAAAACGAATAGTTGAAGAAGGGAAGGCAGATGTTAGCCCAACGGATTTAATTACAGATTTGTGGGATTTGCTTAATGAGGTAGAGAAGCTGGCTACAGGGAAAGTCCGCACATCTGCAAGAGACGATAGAGATGTCTGGTGGAGTATCAGGAACGGAATTAGTAAATTCAAAGGAGAAACAATCGTGATGGTAAGAGCAATAAAAGGGGGAAGGGGGAAGGGATATACAGCATCGGAAATTTCTGAATTGCAGCAAACCATAAAATCTAAAATAGAGGATTTCAACAGAGATGTAAAGGAATGGAAAGAGGCGGACTGGAAGCAGTGGCGTAAAAGCCCCTACTACCAACGCTTGAGCGACGATCCTTATGTAGCCCCTTCCTTTTCAGAAGATGAAGCGCTTCGCTCTAGATACGAAAGCATTGAAAAGGCAGAACGTTTATTCGCAGAAAGAAGATATGCGGAAGCAGAAGCAGTATTTGAGCTACAAAAAGAACGAGAAAAAGACGAATTATTAAAAAAAGCTAAAAAATTGAGGTCGCTTCTTGGAGGATGATACTGATGTTTGAATTCTGGAGGCGAAGGTAATGATTAAAAAAGGCGTGCGTGCACGCCTTTTACGTTGTTTCAAAATGGCAAGTTCTGCATAAAACTTGCCATTTTTTGTTTTATCCTCTTACCACTTTTTGAGCATTCAAAAAGGGAGCGAGGGAAGGGTGTGGGGGTGTGGATAACTTTATTTGGGTTAAGAGCTTGACTTTTTTTTGAGGATGTGTAGAATAAAGATGAATTAAGAAAACTAAGATTGTTTTTTAAATCTTTTGTTTATTTTCGAATAAAACGAGAGGAAAGTAAAAGTAAGCTTTTACTTTCCCGAGCGAACGAGAAAATGTAAGGTTAAAACCATTCACTTTGAATACTAACTTTTAAATATCCCAACCCCACTTAATCCAACCCTTCTTGGGGAAGGGGCTTTTTGTTGTTGTTTTCATTATGAAGATTAAAAACTTCTCAAAATCACGACTTTCTTTTTCTTTGCCCTATCTCTTGAAAATGCAGAAAGATGCTTGGGCGCAGCTTTGGCAAAGAGACCTCCAGGAACTTTTTCAGGAAATGTATCCTTTGGAGGACTATACTGGCAAGCAATTCGAGCTTGATTTTGTCAGTTATAAATTAGGCAAGCCAAAATACAAAGATGGCTTTGAAGCGTTGGAAGATAATGGTTCTTTTACGGCTCCTTTGAGAGTCAAGTTTTCTTTGAAGAACCTGAAAACAGGTGAGAAAAAAGAACAGGAAGTATTTTTAGCTGATTTTCCGTTGATGACCGAAAACGGTTTTTTTGTTATAAACGGTGTGGAAAGGGTGGTTATTCCCCAGCTTATCCGTTCTTCAGGAGTCTTTTTCACCCAGAGGATTTCTCATGGCCGCAATTTCTTTGGCGCTAAAATTATTCCAACCCGAGGCGCCTGGCTTGAGTTTGAAACAGAAAGTTCTGGTTTTATCGGCGTTAAAATCAACCGACAGAGAAAAGTGGCTGCTACTACCTTGCTGCGCGCTTTTGGTTTGGGCGATGAGAATCAGATTAAAAAGGCGTTCAAAGACCTTGATAAAGGCGAAACTACATATATCGAAAAGACCCTTTCTCGGGATTCAACAACCACCCCTGGGGAAGCTTTTGTTGAGATTTACCGCAAATTAAGACCAGGCGATTTGGTTAGCCCAGATGCTGCCAAGGAATTAGTCTTTAATATGTTTTGCAACTTTCAACGTTATGATTTGAGTAAAGTGGGCCGTTGGAAAATAGAGGAAAGGTTAGTTGATTATCTTGAAAAAAAGAAAACAATTAAAACAGGCGAAGAAATTACAAAAGAAGAGCGCGTTTTAACTTTGGCTGACTTAACAGCAGTCGTTAAAGAGATTATTCGGCTCAATAATGACCCGCAGGCCCAGCCAGACCAAATTGACCATTTAGGCAATCGTAGAATCAGAAATTTGTCAGAACTTTGTTCAGGCCGGGTCAGAGTTGGTTTGATGAGAATGGAGAGAATTATTAAAGACAGGATGTCAACTTTAGAGGCAGAAACCTTATCTCCTTCCCAGCTGATTAATCCTCGTCCAGTAATGGCTGTTATTCAGGAGTTTTTTGCAGCCAGCCAGTTTTCCCAGTTTATGGATGCGGAAAACCCTTTGGCTGAAACTGAACACAAGCGCAGATTAACAGCTACTGGTCCAGGCGGTCTAACCAGAGAAAGGGCTGGTTTTGAAGTGCGGGATGTTCAACCTTCGCATTACGGCAGAATTTGTCCTATTCAAACGCCTGAAGGTCAGAATGTCGGTTTAATCAATCACTTAGCCTGCTTTGCCAAAGTTAACCCTTTTGGTTTTTTAGAAACCCCCTATTTCAAAGTTAAGGACGGCAAGGTGCTTAAAGAGGCTGAATATTTAACAGCTACCCAGGAAGAGAGATATAATATTACTCATGCGGGCAGTCGAATGAATGACCAGCAGGTTTTGCTTGCAGAGGAAGTGGATGTCCGTAGCAAAGGAGAGCCGACTGAAGTGAGAAAAAAAGATGTTCAATTTATTGATATTTCTTCCAAGCAGCCTTTGAGCGTTGCGACTGCTCTGATTCCCTTTTTACAGAATGACGATGCCAATCGTGCTTTAATGGGTTCTAATATGCAGAGACAGGCAGTGCCTTTAATTAAACCGCAGGCTCCCTTGGTTGGCACAGGAGTAGAAAGAAATGTTGCTTTGGATTCTGGTGAAGAGATTATTGCCCAGGAAGAAGGGGTAGTGCGCGAAGTTGATGCCCGGCAGATTAAATTTAAGACTAAAAAAGAAGTTATTAGTTTTCCCTTGAGAACCTTCCAGCGAAGGAATCAATACACAGCTACTCATCAAAGGCCTAGAGTGAAAAAGGGCCAGAAGGTTAGAAAGGGCGAGATTTTAGCTGACGGCACAGCTATTGACCAGGGTCGTTTGGCTTTGGGCAGCAATGTGCTTGTTGCTTTTATGCCTTTCTTGGGCGGTAATTATGAAGATGCTATTGTTACTTCTCAACGGCTGGCAAGAGAGGATGTTTTTACTTCTATTCATATTGAAGATTTCACTTGTGATGTACGCGATACCAAATTAGGCGAAGAAATGACTACCTGCGATATTCCTAATGTTTCTGAAGAAAAATTAAAGGATTTGGATGAAGAGGGAGTTGTCAGAATCGGCGCTGAAGTAGGACCTAATGATATTTTAGTAGGCAAGATATCGCCCAAAGGAGAGAAAACACTGACGGCTGAAGAAAGATTACTCAAAGCCATTTTTGGCGAAAAAGCTAAAGAAGTTAAAGACACTTCTTTAAGAATGGAGCATGGCAAAAGAGGCAGAGTGGTTAAAGTTAAAGTGTTTTCCCGAGAAAAAGGCGATAAGTTAGAGCCAGGTGTTTTGAAGAGAATAAAAGTGGAAGTAGCCCAGTTGAGAAAGGCAAAAGTAGGAGATAAGCTGGCTGGCCGTCATGGCAACAAAGGAATAGTCGCTATGATTTTACCTGATGAAGAAATGCCTTTTTTGGCGGACGGTACGCCAGTTGATATTGTTTTAAATCCCTTGGGCGTGGTTTCCAGAATGAACATTGGTCAGATTTTAGAGACCCACTTGGGTTGGGCTGCCAAGAAAATGGGCTATCTAGCTATTTCACCTGCCCTGCTCGGAGCGACTGAAAAAGATATTAAAGAAGAGCTTAAGCAAGCTGGTTTGCCGCAGAGTGGTCAGATTGTTTTGTATGACGGCCGCACTGGCCAGCCCTTTCCTAAGAAAGTGACTGTTGGCTATATGTACAAGATGAAGCTGATTCATATGGTTGAGGATAAGATTCATATGCGTTCAATTGGTCCTTATTCTTTAATTACCCAACAGCCCTTGGGAGGTAAGTCGCAGTTTGGCGGCCAGCGCTTTGGCGAAATGGAAGTCTGGACTTTAGAGGCATACGGCGCTAGCCATATTTTACAGGAAATGCTGACAATTAAATCAGATGATGTGGCTGGTCGAGCAGCCACTTATGAAGCTATTTTAAAAGGCGAGCCAATCAGGAAGCCTAATCTGCCTGCTTCTTTTAACTTGCTTGTTAATGAGCTGAAATCGCTCGGTATGAATATTGAGGTGAAAGGCACATTTCCTGAAGGCGAAACAGAGGAAAGGCCAAAGCGTTAACAATTTTTAAAATGAAAGTATCAGACCTACAATCTATCCGTATCAAACTTGCCTCGCCCGAGGATATTTTGGGTTGGTCGCATGGCGAGGTCAAGAGGCCGGAAACAATTAATTACCGCACTCAACGTCCGGAAAAAGATGGTCTTTTCTGCGAGAAGATTTTCGGACCTTCTAAGGATTTTGAATGTTACTGTGGCAAGTACAAAGGTATTAGGTTTCGCGGTATTACCTGCGACCGCTGCGGCGTTGAGGTAGTTAGAAGTTCGGTCAGGCGCCAGCGCATGGGCCATATTAAACTAGCTGCGCCAGTCAGCCACATTTGGTTTTTAAGAGGAGTGCCTTCACGTATTGGCATGGTTTTGGATTTGTCTTCGCAAAAACTGGAACGGATTGTTTACTTCGCCTCATATATTATCACTAAAGTTGACAAGGAAGCCAAGAAACAATTACTGCTTGAGATTGACCAGGAGTTTAAAGAAAAAACAGAAATAATCAAAAAGCAAAAGCAGACAGCTCAAGAGAAAAAAGAAAATAGGGAAGAGTTAAAAGGGTTACTTAACAGAAGAAGAGAAGAAATTGACCAGATTCAACTTTTCAAGGTTTTGTCAGAGACAGACTACCGAGATTTTATCTTAAATTATGGCGAGATTTTTGAAGCAGGCACTGGCGCTGAAACTATAAGAAAGATTTTTGAAGAGTTTAATATTAAAACAGAGATTAAAAGACTAACAGCTGTTGCTAGTAAAGAAGTAGGCGTTAAAAAAAGAAAAACCCTGGCTCGCGTTAAACTTTTTCAAGGTATGGAAAAAGCTAGCTTAAGGCCGGAGTGGATGTTGTTTAAAGTTCTGCCGGTTCTGCCACCTGATTTGCGGCCAATGGTTCAGTTGGATGGCGGACGTTATGCTTCTTCTGATTTGAATGACCTTTACCGTCGGGTGATTAACCGCAACAACCGTTTAAAATATTTGCTTGAAATTGCTGCTCCGGAAGTGATTGTTAGAAACGAAAAAAGAATGCTTCAAGAGGCAGTTGATGCTTTGTTTGACAACAAGATGAGGAAAAGTCAGATGGTTGCAGCGACTACTGGCGGCAAACGGCTTTTAAAGTCTTTGGCGGATGTTTTAAGCGGCAAACAGGGCCGTTTCAGGAGAAACCTGCTTGGCAAAAGGGTTGATTATTCAGGCCGTTCAGTGATTGCCCCAGGCCCTGAATTAAAACTGCATCAGTGTGGACTGCCCAAGATTATGGCTTTAGAGCTTTTCCGTCCTTTTGTTATTAAAAAGCTTTTAGACAAAGAACTAGCTTACAATATCAGGGGAGCAGCTCGTTTAATTGACGAGGGAGTAGATGAGGTTTGGGCTTCCTTGGAAGAAGTAGTTAAAGATAAGCTAGTCTTGCTTAACCGGGCGCCTACTCTGCATCGTTTGGGCATTCAGGCATTTTCCCCCACCCTTATTGAAGGCGAATCAATTAAAATACATCCCCTAGTCTGCCGCGCTTACAATGCTGACTTTGACGGTGACCAAATGGCTGTTTACTTGCCCCTTTCAAAAGCTGCCCAAAAAGAAGCAGCTGATTTTATGTTGTCTTCCCGTAATTTATTAAAACCATCTGACGGCCTGCCAGTAATTACTCCTGCTAAGGATATGATTTTGGGCTGTTACCATATGACTGGCCTTCAAGAAAAAGCCAAAGGCATAGGCAAGTTTTTTAGTTCAGCCGAGGAGGCAGTTTTAGCTTATCAAACAGAAAATATTGATTTACGAGCTAAAATTAAAGTTTATCAAGATGGTAAATTAATAGAAACAACCCCTGGCCGCCTTATCTTTAACCAGACTCTGCTTAAGAGCGTTCCTTTTTACAACGAACAGATTAATTCTAAAAAGCTTTCTCAAATTATCAGTAGCGTTATTGAGACAGCCAGCTACCAAGAAACTGAACAGATGCTTGATAGGATTAAAAAAGTTGGTTTTGAATATGCTACTTTATCAGGCATTAGCTGGGGGATGGATGATTTGATTGTCCCTCCAGAAAAAAAGGCCTTGATCCAAAAAGCAGAGCAGGAAGTGGAGAAGATAGAGGGCCACTTCAAAAAGGGTTTCTTAAGCCGTAAAGAAAAAAGCGCTAAACTAATTGAAATCTGGCAAACAGTTAAAGAACGGGTTGAAGAGCTTGTCCCCAAAACCCTGCCCAAGGACGGTTCAGTTTTCAGCTTGATTGATTCTGGAGCAAGGGGCTCTTGGGCTCAACCGGTCCAGATGGCTGGCATGAAGGGTTTGGTTACTTCGCCGACAGGCAGAATTATTGAGCTGCCTATTAAAAGCTCTTTTAAAGAGGGTTTTGATGTTTTGGAATACTTTATCTCAACTCATGGTGCCAGAAAAGGCACGGCTGATACTGCTTTAAGAACTTCTGCTTCTGGCTATCTAACTAGACGACTGGCTGATGTTGCCCATGAAATGATCGTTGCTGAAGAGGATTGTGGCGACAAAGTGGGACTGACTGTTTTCAAAAAAGACGCTAAAGAGATAAATCAGGATTTTAGGTTTAAAATTATCGGCAGGATCGCTTTAGAAGAGCTCAAACTGCCTGGCCAGAAAAAACCGCTTGTTAAAAAAGGAGAGCTTATTGGTTGGTTAGCTGCTAAAAAGATAGATCAGTCAGAAATTAAAAGCGTTAGGGTGCGTTCGCCTTTAACTTGCGCTAATCCAAGAAAGGTTTGTCAGAAGTGTTATGGCTGGGAAATGGGCCGCAACGCAATGTGCCGTTTGGGTGATGCTGTTGGCATCATTGCCGCCCAGTCAATTGGCGAGCCAGGCACCCAGTTAACAATGAGAACCTTCCATACTGGCGGTGTTTCTAGTGTTGGTGATATTACCAGAGGCCTACCCAGAGTAGAGGAGATTTTTGAAGCCCGTCCTCCCAAGGGCGAAGCAGCAATGGCTTTAGTTGAAGGAGTGGTGAAATCAATTGATATTGAAAAAGGCATTGTTATTATAGAAAGCAAAGTTAAAACTGCTAAGAAGGGCAAAAAATCAGACCTTATTGAATACATTATTCCGCCCGACTCCGAGGTTTTTATTAAAAAAGGCGAGACAGTGAAAGAAGGCCAAGCTCTTTGTCAGGGTAACTTTGATTTGAAGCGATTATTCAAAACTGCTGGCCAAGCAGAAGTCCAGAAATATATATTAAAAGAAATCCAGAAGATTTATACTGGCGAGGGCATTGATATTCATGATAAGCATATTGAACTGATTATTAGACAGATGTTTTCCCGAGTGAGAATTGTTGAGGGTGGCGATGGTCCTTGGGTATCAGGTCAGATTGCTTCTAGAGCTGAATTTGATGAGCTTAATGCCAAACTGCAAAAAGAGAAAAAGAAGCTGGGTAAAGCCAGAACAATTGTTTTAGGCATTTCCAGAGTATCAATTACTTCTGACAGCTTTTTATCAGCTGCTAGTTTTCAGGAAACTTCCCGCGTTTTAATTAAGGCCTCTTTAGAGGGTAAAGAAGATAAGCTCCACGGCTTAAAAGAAAATGTTATTATTGGCCGGCTCATTCCTGCTGGCACTGGCATCCATAAGTAGAAGATAGAAACAAAAAAACTTGTTCTAGAAGCAAGCTTTTTTGTTTTATTTCAATTGCGAATTATTTGATTTTGGGGGAGGGTTTGGTGTATAATGTGATAATGGCTAAGCAAAGGAGAAAGAAAAGAAAAGCAATTAAAAAAGCGCCTGCTAGGACAAAAAAGCAGGCAAAGATTAAATTGCTCAAAAAATCCACAGAGGATAAAAAAGTATTAAAAAAAATGGCTAAAAAAGAAAATAAGGAAATGAAAAAAATGGAGAGAAAAGAGGAGAAAGCCCAAAAGCCAAAATATCCGATTTTGACTTCACGGCTCCGCAAATGGATTTGGGTTATTGCGTTACTGCTTGTTGGCGTGATTATTGCTTTTTCTTTTTTCGGCATAGCTGGCGAAGGCGGGGATGCTATCTTCCAAGGATTTGATTCTGTGATTGGCAAGACAGTTTTCTTTGTTCCTTTGCTTCTGATTTTAGGAGCTGTCCTTCTTTTGAATAAGCAGAAAAAAAGAGTGGTTACTCCGACTTTACTTGCCCTTTTACTTTTAATTATTGGCATTTCTGGCATTTTAGGCACTAGGAATATAGAAGAGAAGGGAGGCGGTTGGCTGGGCTATGCTGTTACTTGGCCCTTTTTAAATTATTTCAGCCCGACTTTGGGCATTATTGTTTTTGCTGTTGTTGTTTTAGTCGGCGGTTTAATCCTCTGGGAGTTTTTGCCAAAGAAAAGGAAAAAGTTCTCTAAACAATTTAATAAAGAATCTGAGCAAGTTGTTCAACAAAAACCTGAAAAAGCTAAGCCCAAGTTTGAAATCAAGCCGATTGAACTGCCTAAAAAAGGAAAAGAAGGTTTTTTCAAAAAACAAGCCGTCTCTGTTCAGATGGCTAAGGAATCAGAACTGTCCAAAGA